>ERZ1673752.1505-NODE-1505-length-31967-cov-6.151886_pt1 | contig 31967 bp, 26 predicted proteins | sample MGYA00580195_ERZ1673752 | MGnify/ENA primary metagenome ERZ1673752 (study PRJEB41218, sample SAMN15661744) | gut metagenome | host: Homo sapiens | place: Canada: London | collected 2015-08-20/2019-03-30 | study: EMG produced TPA metagenomics assembly of...
TGATTATATGAAATTATTAATGAGTTAGTTTTAGTCTTATAGAGATATTGAAATGAAAGCAGATAATAAACAGGTGTGTCTTGAATGACGATATTATTATTTTAGTGAGAGATATTGTATGAATGAATATATAAAAAAAATAGTAAATAATTCAGTAGTATATAATGGCTTATGGTTAATGATACTTCAAGGCGTTAATACGATATTACCAATGATTACAATTCCATATATTACAAGAATACTAGGAGCAGAGGGATATGGAATTTTTTCAGCTGCGCAAAATTGGATTTTTTATTTACAAGTTATAGTAGAATATGGTTTTGGGTTATGGGGAGCAAGAAAGGTTGCGTTAATTAAAGATGATGATACAGAAGAAATTAGTGAAATATTTAGTGAAATATTAAATGCAAGAATTATATTATGTATATTGTCTTTTATACTAATGTGTACTATATCAGCAATTGCTAATATAAGTATTGATAGGTTTATATGCCAAATAATACTTTATGCAATGATAATTGGAAGTATGTTGCAGTTAATTTGGTTATTTCAAGGTAAAGAAAATATGAAACCTATAACCATTATAAATATAATATCTAGAATTATTTCAGTTTTATTAATATTTATATTTGTTAAAAATAAATCTGATATATATGCATATACATTTTTTTATAGTATTACATATATTATATCGGCATTATTGACTATAAGGGTAGCTAAGAAAAAATATAATATTAGATATATTCATGTTGGGATAGGTAGTATTTTTACAGTATTAAAAGAAGCATGGTATATTTTTTTATCTTCAGCTTTAATTAAAGTATTTAGTGGAATAGCATTATCAATATTAACTATTGTTTCTTCAAATTATTATATTGGAGTATATTCTGCTATATATAAAATTCCATATATTTTAGTAATGGCATTTTCTCCAATTAGTCAAGCATTATATCCAAATATAAGTAAAAAATATAAAAGCTCTTTTAATGAAGGGGTAAAATTTGTAGAAAAAATAACATTACCTATAGTGGCTCTTTTTACTATAATTTCTATAGTTATTATTTTATTAAAAGATATAATTGTTAAAATTGCATTTGGGTCAGAATATGTATTATATTCAAGTATAATATTTTTTTTATTAATTCAGACAATATTTGCTATATATAATAATTTTTTAGGAGTTCAGACATTAGTAGCTTCTGGAAATCAAAAAAATTATAGTAGAGCATTTTCTAGAGCAGCAATATTTATGGGAAGTATTTATTTATTAGTGTTTATATTGTTTGATGGTGAAAAGGCGTTATATGCTGTTAGTATTGGTTCAGCAATATCCGAAAGTATTTTAACGATATTTTTACACATAGAAAAGAAGTTGGTCTTGAAAAAGTATTTAATTTGTAAAGAATAAATAATTATTTATTACAAATTTTATAATAATATCAAGAAATCAAATTTAGAAAAATAATAGAAAAATTATTATAAGGAATTAGAATAAATGAAAAAAATATTAAGAATAGTATATAAGTTGTTGTTAGAAATAGAATATGTTTTTTTAAATAATATTGTATGTTATATACCTTTATGGGCAATAAGAAAAGTAATATATATTATTTTAGGAATGAAAATTGGTAAAGGGTCTAGAATTATGATGAAAACAATAGTATGGATGCCACATAAAATTAAAATTGGTCAAAATACTATTATAAATGAAAATTGTTATTTGGATGGTAGAGGAAATATCAATATTGGAGATAATGTTACAATAGCAACATATAGTAAATTGATTACAGGTTCTCATAATATAGATGATGATAGCTTTTCATATGTTGCTAGTCCAATAAATATAAGTAATAATGTTGCTGTATTTTCAGATTGCGTTGTATTAGGAGGTTCCAAAATAGAAAATGGCTGTGTATTTTCTGCTAAATCATTAATAAGAAAAGGAATTTACAATGAACGTGGTATTTATGGAGGAAATCCTGCAAAGTACATAAGGAGAAGAAAAACATCAGTAAATTATGAACAGGAAAAATCAAGACTGTTATTTAGATAATATCATGATAAATTAAAAGATATATAATTATATATAAATAATTATTGTAGATGGAGAATATTATGATAAATAATGATAAAGATATATACAATTTAAGAAAACTAGATACTTATTGCGGATATTTTGTAAATACAGACAAATTGTTAGCTTCAGCATCAGGTGGGGCTGCAACTGCAATATCAGAAGCAATTATATGTAAAGGTGGTGTTGTTTTTGGAACTACATATTCGTGTGATTTTAAAAGTGTAGAATATGCCTGTATAACAAATGTTGAAGATTTATATAAAATAAAAGGTTCAAAATATTGTGAGACTAGTAAAACAATTTCAATAAAAGGGACAAAGAAAAGTGTATTTAATCAAATAGAAGAATATTTGATAATGGGAAAGACCGTATTATTTATAGGTTTGGGATGTGATGTTGGAGCAGTGCTAAGTTATTGCCAAAATAAAAATCTTGTAATTGATAATTTATATTGCATAGAAATTTTATGTCATGGAGCAACTTTGGCGAAAGTTCATAAACAATATGTTGAAAAATTGGAAAATAAATATGGTTCTCAAATTATTAAATTGAATTTACGTTATAAAAAACGTGGATGGACACCACCATATTTACATGCGGAGTTTAAAAATGGAAAAGTATATGATTATCCTTTTTATGAAACAGAATATGGGGTGATATTTTCTAATTATGCAAGAAAGGCTTGTTATAATTGTCGTTTTAAAGGAAAAAACCATAAAGGTGACATTACTCTTGGTGATTATTGGGGGTTAAAGCCGAATATGAGTGCATGGAATAAAAATGGTGTTTCAATAATATTTGTACAGACTGATAAAGGGCATGAATTATTAAAGGGTTTAAAAGATGATTTTCATTTAGAAAAAGCTGATACAGAATTAGCATTGAGATATAATGAACCATATTATAAATGTAGGCATTATAAGAATGATTATAACAAGTTCATAAGTAATTTGGATGAAAAGGGGATAACATATGCAGTTAAACATATGAATTTAAAATTTAATACAAGGATAAAAAAATGTATTAAAAAAATATTACCTATGTATTTAGTGGATAGTATTAAAATAATTATTAGTAGATTAAAATAGTTTATTTATAATTTATATAATGGAGAAAATAAAAATGAAAAATGCATTAATCACAGGAATAACAGGTCAGGATGGTTCATATTTAGCTGAACTGCTTCTTGAAAAGGGCTATAATGTATATGGTCTTATGAGAAGAAAGAGTGTTGTAGATTATGGTAATGTTGACCATATTAAGGACAAGATACATTTTATCTATGCTGATATGCAGGATATAGTATCTCTTATATCTGCAATGAAAATTTCACAGGCTGATGAGGTATATAACCTTGCAGCACAGTCATTTGTTGCAACATCATGGGATACACCATGTACAACAGCAGATATTGATGCCATCGGTGTAACTAACATGCTTGAAGCTATAAGAACTGTTAAGCCAGAGTGCAGATTCTATCAGGCCTCAACATCAGAGATGTTTGGTAAGGTACAGGCAATTCCACAGACAGAGGAGACACCATTCTACCCAAGAAGCCCATATGGTGTAGCTAAGCTTTACGGACACTGGATTACTAAGAATTACAGAGAAAGCTATGACATGTATGCATGTTCAGGTATTCTTTTCAACCATGAAAGTGAGAGAAGAGGACTTGAGTTCGTAACAAGAAAGATTACTAATGCAGTAGCAAGAATCAAGCTTGGTGTACAGGATCATGTAGAACTTGGTAACTTAGATGCAAAGCGTGACTGGGGACATTCAAAGGATTATGTAAGAGCCATGTGGTTATTATTACAGCAGGATAAGCCGGACGATTATGTAATTGCAACAAATGAGACAAGAACAGTAAGAGAATTTGCACAGACAGCATTTGCAGCAGCAGGAATTGAAGTTGAATTTGAAGGCGAAGGCGTTAATGAGGTAGCAAAGGATAAGAAGACAGGCAAGGTAGTTCTTAGGGTCAACCCTGATTTCTTCAGACCGGCAGAAGTAGAACTTCTTATCGGAAACCCTGCAAAGGCAGAAAAGGAACTTGGATGGGAAAGAGAAATATCATTCCAGGAATTAGTGGAAAGAATGGTAAAGAATGATTTAGCAATCGTAGAAATAAAGGCAGCTAATTGAATAATCTGCACCCCAATGAGCCACTTGTTTTATAATAGAATAATACACAATCGTTGTGTAAATCTATTATGAAGGAGGTCACCATTATGACCAAATATCGTGAAATCCCAAGTTGGATAATCTTAGGATTTCACGATATTTGGTAAGCGCTACATAACCCACCGTAGAGAAATCCTTCAAATTTAGGCGTAAGATTAGGACAGTTGGAGCATTATACTCTAAATCCTGATCTGGATTGCAAAAGTTGTAGCATTTCACTTCAAATTATCATAAGACTTTTGTATCATTTTACTCCAAATAAATTTATGGAGGATTCGGATATGAATAAATCTGAGAGTGACAAATATTGGACTGAAATTATACAGACCTGCAGAGTAAGCGGTCTGTCAGATTATGAATGGTGCAGAATGAACCATATCTCAACAAGTTCTTTTTATTATAATGTTAAGAGATTAAGAATGGCAGCATGCAATAATGTAGCTGTTGCAGTTCCTGTACATGAAAAACAGGAAGTTGTACCAATTCACTACAATGAATTAAAAGATAATAACTACTCTATTCCTAATTGTTCTGATGATAAATCAGATATTAGGATTGAATTCAATGGGTATTTAATTGCTATAAATAATTCTGCTGTCAGCAGAATTATTGCAGCAACGCTTAATGTGCTGCAACAGATATGTTAGGCGAGTTGTCCGGAGTGGCAAAGATTTATCTTGTTTCATGATATACCGATATGAGGCGTAGCATAGATGGTCTGATGGCAATAGTAAGAGATGCATATGAGCTTGATCCTTATAGCAATTCTTTGTTCCTGTTTTGTGGGAAACGGTGTGACAGACTGAAGGGTTACAGATCATTACACATGTGCTTTCTTAGAAGCTATAGATTATACAGAGAATTATTATGAATTCGAGTTTGCGTCATTAGAGAGAGCATCTGATATGACATTAGGTGATTCTTGGGGAAGTGAGTATAAAGATCAAGAAAAGAATGGGATTTCTTTAATATTGATTCAAAGTCAAAAGGGAAAAGAATTATTATCAATGTCAAAAATGGAATTAAAAGATGTTGATTTGGATAATGCTATAGCATATAATCATCAACTTTCCCATCCATCAGTTAAATCATCTAAGAGAGCTAGATTTTTTAAATTTATGAAAAAAGGAGTAAGTTTTAAGGTTACAACATTTATGGTTTTACCTAAAATAATATTAAAACAAAAAGTTAAAGGTATTCTTGTAAAATTACTAATAATAAGGTGATTATTCATGGGTAATCTTCTACCATGGATACCAATAAGATATAAATTATCAAAAATAACTAATAAAGCAAATAATAAATGATTAACATAATTAAAATAATCTAATGATTTGTTAAATGTTTAAATATAAACGATAAAAATGAACTATTTATACATAAAAAAGAATGCAAAAGGGAGATTCCAATGAGGAAAAATAATAAAAATACTTTGTTATATAAAATATTGTTTGACAAAGATTTTCCAGGATTTATTGCAGCTAGTATAGTTTTATTTATTACATATAAGTTCATAAAAGTAGACACTTTAGATGTATCGTTATTCGTATCCGTTTTTACATTGTTTGTCTGCAATATTTTAGGAAGACTGATATATAATTTATATTCTAACAATAAAGAAGATTCAATAAAGTTGTCTACGGATTATGATGGAATTTGCAAAAGATATAAGGAAGAACCATTGTTAACTTATAATAGAAATGTGAAATTTCCAATAATTGTTTCGGTTAAAAGAAAATTAAAAGATAAACCATTTGATATTATTATGGATCATAAGAATGCTGCTAATGTGTATAGTCTTCCAGAACAGATAGAAAATCGATCAGAATGGTTACTAGACGCTCACAGGTGTTCATATGATTATGATAGCAGGACAGTAAGACTTGATAATTTAACACATAAGGATAACAAGGTAATATTAACATATTCTAATACGACATATTGGGATTTGCTAAGAACAAATAGGGTTATGGATTATGAATGGGAGAATGGCAAGACGAATAGGAATGTTTATGAGCCGGGACCATTCATCAGTCCCCTGGAATCTTCGTTAATGGCTAATCATATTGGATTTAATGCATTTATTGAATTCCCTGAAATAGGAATTCTTTTTGTCGGAAGAAGTAATAAGCTGTCTGTTGGCAAGAAAACATGGGGAACAAGTGTATCAGCAAAATTAAATCCAAAATTTGATTATAAAAAGGGAGAACATTTTACACTTGATAGATTCTATGATTCTATAGCTGAAAGTATTAATAGGGAATTGAAGTATTTCACAGTTAATGGAAAGTCAATTGATGTCAAAGGAAATCAGATTAAAGGAAGTATATTTGCTTTTTACAGAGACTTGGTTGAGGGTGGCAAACCACAATTTTTATTATATTATAAATTTGGAAATAAGAAATTAGATGTTAAATTTAATAAGGATGGTTATGAGAGTTGCCTGAAGCAAGATAAAAGTACTGCTATGATAGACGGTACAAAGTATGCATTCCTTACGATAGACCAGTTGAAACAGGCTTATATTACACAAGATGAAATCTTTATTTCGGGGCTGAAAAAGAAATACAAGATGACTCCGTCGGCAGTGGCTTCGGTGGTTATGCTGCTTGGGGCTATGGGGAAGGAAAGGGAGAAAAGATGAATAATATATGGAAAACTATCTTAAAGATGTAAGATGTTCAATAAGCAATAATGTAGCCGAACGAGCTGTCAAAAGCTATGTTATGGGAAGAAAGGACTTTTTATTCCACGACACAGTAAAGGGAGCAACTGCAAGTGCTATAGTATATACGCTTGCGGAAACAGCAAAGGTTAATGGATTAAACATCCGTCTTTATCTGGAAACGGTCATGACAAAGATGCTGGACTACAAAAAAGAGCCCGAAAGCATACTTGAAGACCTTATGCCATGGTCAGAGATGATGCATGAAACATGTAGCCTTAATAACCATTCAGAAATCTGATTTCTATATAAAATTAGACTGTATGAATCATATGGGTGATTATGTGGTGTTTACAATAATTCTACTCCGAAAAGCAGTACGATTCTATGAACAAGCAGTATCAATGTGCGGACAAACACATATAATTGTAGCATGGTACTTATAAGCGGTAAGGAGGTATCTTTTTGCGGATAGGTGGTACGCTGGGCACGGAATATTTAGATAATATAAAAAGCATTTTAAAATATAAAATACTGTTGGAATAGAAAAGCGATAAATAATGTTTACAAATGAGTAAATATATGCTAGATTGGCAAAGTAATGATATTGTTATTTTTAATAGAATAGCAGTTGTGAAAAGATAAATGGGGGAATTATGAACAATAGTTATACATCAATAACCAAACCCGGTAAGAGTGACCCTTATTGGTATGAGTGGTCTGTTGGAGAAATGTACTTATTAGATATGTTATATGAGGAAAGCAACATAGAAAGTGTCGCTTTTCAGGCGAATATCAGTTTGGGACTTGATGATGTTGTAGTTTATTATAATGATGGTTCTGTTAAGTGTATTCAGGTTAAGCATACAAGAGCTGCTGATACATTGACATATGCCGATTTAGTATCACCGAAAGCGGACGGTAAGATTTCACTTTTAGGGGAATTAGCTGAATCTTGGTATAAGGAAAAGAATAATTATAAGATTATTGTTCCACAGATATTTACTAACAGAAAGCTTGGGGAGAAGGTATCTACGACAAAAAAGTCTGATAGTTTTAAAAGACCAGCTTTAAAGGATTTCCTGCCTGAATTAAAAAGACAGCTACATAATGATAATACCAAGTATTCAGATATCCACTTTGTTGGATGCGAACATGCATGGGAAGAGTGGAAAGAACAATTATCAGTAATTCCAGAAGATAATGATAGAATGGAATTCTTAAGATTACTTGAAATAGAGACCAGTCAGCCAGATCTGGAATCAATTGAGAGACAGTTGATAGAGAAAACAGCCTTAGTTTTTGGAGTTAATGAGGATATTGGGAAGGAATTATTTACAAAATTAGACCAGAAAATGAGGTATTGGACTTCTTCACTAATCAATAAAGAAAATATTAATCCAGAGGATGTATGGGATGCACTGGCTGAAAATACAGTCAGACCATCATACAATCATGATTTATGTCCATGTAATCCATTTTTTACAAGTCGTGAAAGTTTTATTGATGAAATAGAAGAAGAATTTAGAAATGGTAAGGAGAGAGTAATCTTTCTTAAGGGTTTACCTGGTATAGGTAAAACCAATATTATAAGTAAACTATCCAATAAGAGAGATAGTGTAATTAGAATCAGATATTATGCATATGAGCCAGTTCAGCCAGATAAAGAATATCTCCCTGTGGATGTGTCTGAAAGAGTTAGAAAAGAAGTGTTTTGGAATGAAATGTTTTCTCAATTAAGGAAAGTTTTGAAGGGAAAGCTTAAAAAGTATAATGTTCCATTACAGAATGATTTTATGACATTAGGAGATATGAAGAAGAGATTTTTTGAAATTGCTTCGAGGTATGCAGCAGATGAGAAGACTGTATTCATCGTTGCAATAGATGGAATAGATCATGCGGCAAGAGCGGGGGAAGGAGTAGAGACATTTTTAAAGACACTACCGAATCCTGCCTATATTCCTGAGAATGTGAAGCTGCTCATAGCAGGACAGCCAGAAGAAGGTTATGCAGAGTATCCATACTGGTTATGTGATGAAGATGATAATGTAAAGAAAATTGATGTGCCAGGAATTCAGAGAGAAGATATAGCCCTGCTTGTAAGTGATAGGATATCTGATGACAGAATGTCTGAATATCCGGTAATAACAGATATAATAGACAGTATTGCTAATGGGAATACGCTTTCAGCGATATTTGCAGTTCATGAGGCAGCAATGTTTACAGATGTTTCACAGTTGGAGAAGCATCTGAAAGAAAGAAAATTACATGTGAATCTTGAGCAATATTATTACAGTATATGGGATAATGCAAAAAGAAAGATTAATTCGCATGGCTTTGTAGATTATAAGCTGGCAGGTGTGCTTATACTGTTTAATGAGAAGCTTGATGGGAGCATACTGGCAGAGATGTTTAAAGAAGAAAACATCTCAAAGCGTACATGGGAAGATATGCTTGAAGCATTAAAACCGTTAGTTATTGAAGAGCAATGTGGATATAGATTATTGCATAATGATGTTAAAGTATTTCTGACCAGATTAATAAAAAATGGGAACAGGACAGTATATATATCAGACACAATAGCAACATATTATATTAATTCAAAGGTGAAATCACAGGCATATTATTATGATATATGTAAACTTTTAAAAATGGCAGAAAGAAAACGGGATATAATCAATATTTTTACTCCTGAATTCGTGATTGCATCATATGTGAATGGCGTGAGTCTGGAAGTACTTTCTATTAATGCCTCTGAAATACTCAGAGATTTGTTATCAAAGGGAAATATTGACTGGAATAGCATGATTAATCTTTCAGCAGCATGGGATACAATAGAGCAGCTCTATAAAACTGAGTACGAAATAGAAGATTATGATATTACAGATAAGAATGATAATGATGTACTATCATACTCTGAAAATGAATGTAAGGTTGTTGAATTATCGCAGTGGAATGCTGAATTAATTGATGATGTCCTGGATAAGATAGATGAATTGTATCAGGTTGATGTCAGACGCTCTGAGGGAATGTTCCATCGATGGTTTTCTGATATGAATGTATTGGATATATGGAATAATATCAGCAAAAAGGGAATGCTGGATGAAAGATTTTCTGATGATGACAATATTCTGCTTACTGAGACAGCAAAGGAAATAGCCCGTAATTTAGGGATTATGATTTGCAGATTTAAAAAGTATTGGATGCTTGAGGGTTATACGGATGAAGATAGTTTTGATAAATTTATCGGAATACTTGAAACAACATTCTTCAAGGAATGTGTATCAATTTACTCAGGGGATGAGTTAAGGAATAGTCTCAATTCCAATTATTGTTTTTATAGGGAGGATTTGTTGGATATCTGTCTGCAATGCATAAAGTATTGCCGATATGAGGATATTGGTATTATAGAAGAAGCAGTAGGAGACAGAATCAGTGAAACAGAGAATAAAACATTTATATTGCTTGATATCTTTATGAAGATAGTATCTGGGAATATAGGATTTCCAGATAAATATGAGCGCAATGCTATATTGAATCAGATTAAAGATGTTGAGTTATCAGAAATGTCATATGAATATAAATCCATATATTATTGTGTATATGCATTTGTGACAGGCTATTTAAATGTTTCTGTAGACAGTGATACGAATGTATCGCATGTGCTGGAGCTTTACGCTAATAATAATCCAAGAGTCAGGGGAACATATTATGGTGCGGCATTTAACCTTATGTGTGTATTGGGGAACTGGCTGTATCAGCTAAGAAATGATAAGGTACATGCCATTGATGAAAAGAAGGTTACATATCTGCTGGAAAGAATCTTTATATGGAATCATAATATTTTCGAAGAAGATTATAATATTAGAAAGCATTATTCTGAAATCCTGATTTCGCTTATTAATTGTATGGAGAAATCAGGAACGGAGTTAAGGCAGACAGTGGGAGCATGTCTGGATAAGATGTTTGAAAATTATCCGATAGATCAGAAGATAGATGCTTATTGGTATTACTATAGGAATAACAAAGAAAAAATAAAAGATTATGTAGCATATTGGACGAATGATAATAGTGGAATATGGGAACAGGAGATTGGAGACAGAAACAGGCTGGCATATAATATCATAGAACTTGCCAGACAATATAACATGTATGAATATTTAAATCTACAGACATTTGTTGATAAAGTAAAATGGTCAGTGATTGGTTATGTATCTCATAAAGAATATTCATTTAGCAACATTATGGAATGGTATGCTGCTGTCTCAGATTTATCTTCCATAAGAGCAGGAGAGTTTTCTGATGAGGTAAAAAAATTATCTGACAAAGTGGAAGATATGGGAGATAACAGACTCTCATATAATGTTAATTGCAGGGTATACAGCGATATTTTTTCAAATGGTCTGGAGAATATAATAAATGCTCTTAAGGATGACAGGTACTTTCAGGAGATGATTAGCAGCCCAGAGTATATGGTTGAGGGACTGGTTGGATTGCTTAAAGACAATAAGTTTTCCAGAAATGAATTGCTTTTGATATGGACTTTCGGAATAGGAATATCAGATTGGAGAAATGAAAGTAATGGTTCACATATAGAGGCACTTAAACATGCTTTGTGTAAAAATGCAGAGCAGAACAATGTTGATGTTAATGTGGATGATTTAAAAGATATTGGACCAGCAGAGGTATGTTGCTATGCTGATCCAGTCAGATATATAATTCCAGACAGGTGGTATGATGATAAAAGTACGGATTCAGAATCTGATAAAAGTGCAACAGATGATAATTCTATAAGAGACAGGCTTATATCTGGTTTGAATGGGGAGGTGGAATATTTTTACCCATATAAAGAACTCGAGGATGCCTGTAAGAAGAGGATATCAATATCAGATGCTGATTATGCTGTGTATGGATTAAGGCAGTATCTCAATATGCAAAAGGAATGGTTAAGCTTGGCAGGTCATATTAATGTTTCTGTTGATGAATTTGACCGGGATGAAGATATTCTTAAGTTAAGGGAATTCTTAGATATTAACACGATTGATTCATTAGAAATATTGTTTATCCGCATGCTGCTTCTGATGATTTTAGGTAATGATGCTGATAGGGCTGAGACGGCATTAAGAGCGTTATATCACATATTGAAGCTGCAGCCGGAGTTATTAAATGTTGTCGACAACTATTGGAATCAGTTACATTTTAGGGCAAAGGAATGGTATCTGATGATTCTGGAGTTGTTAATAGATGACGGAGTTGTAATTGATGAAATTAGTGATGTATTACATAGTCATATAGACGCTGAAGATTTTAATGTAGCTATGTATATCCGGTTATTAATTCTTAAGATTAATGATATCAGGGGAGTTAATGAACCAGTACTTAATCTGGTAGAACAGCCGTTTTTTAAGCAGATACATGATGATGGAAGTAAGAAGTTCATAAAGTATCATGATGATGCAAGAACAGTTTCTGGCAGACAATATGTAATGAGTGTGATTAAAAAACTTAATTCAATGACATTAGACAAAGGTTATGGCCTTGAGGAAAGCGTGGCTGAGTATATTTCCAAAGTAAGAGACCTTGATCCTGGATTATTCAAGGTGGGAAATAATGTGCAGTTAGGAGTTTCAGTATGTAAAGAGAATATAGCGATGCATGATGTAATGTATAAAGATTTTTATAATGGCAAATGGCACATGGATTTTGTAAGTATGCTGCAGTGTGTATTATCGTCAACAGAACCTTATATATTGTTGAATTCTGCTCCGATGTTTCCTTATAATGATGGAAAGTTCTTTAATGAGAGGAAAGAAGAATTTCTGGAGAGAAGTGATGATGTTCAGAAGAATTATGTACATCAGATTCTGAACTACGGTATTAACGAAGAGGAAGAAAAGCTGCTTGGAGGAGTAGTAGTTGACTATATGGGAGAGCGAGAGATTGAAGGCTTACTCTGTTCGTATCTGCAGCTTACTAAAGCGTGTGATGATGAGTTTGCAAAAAATTCAGGGCATATGAATGGAAGGAGTCTCTTAATTAATCATGTAGGATTCAATGAGGGAACATGTTGTAATATAATTATCCGCAATGGAGGAACAGCAAGCTTTAATCTGAGCCAGAAAATATGTGATATATCATATTATGCTATGAGGTGCTTTGGATGGAAGATAATCGTGGATAATGGAATATATGCTGTAAATAAAGATGGTGAAAAGGTAGTTCGCTTCGAAATATATAATGGAGTACGGGACATAGGAAACCGTTATCATTGTTTACAGCCGGTTATGCAACGTTGGGTTATTAAGAAATCCGAATACAAAAGAATTCAGGAATTATGCGGTGAGTTTGAAATTAAGGAAACGATGTCGATAGAGGTATCGGAAGCGCGGTGAAACAATTTAGCTGATATAGAAAGTATTAAGGAGGACGAATATGACACATAATATTTTTACACCGTACCATCATTATGCGGGATTGACAAATAAGAAGAATTGATTTATACATAAAATTAAGAGAATGCTTTATTTCAAGAATGAGTTAATTAGAAGAAAAATCCTATATGTCCAAAGATAGATATGAAGAGTACATATGATTAATATGGCAGTATTAATATATAATGTTCCACGTAGCTATTAATATTATATGAGGGGAAATATTGAAATGAGTAAAAGCAACAATAATAAACAAAACTTTGAGGAATCAATACTTCAATCTGCTGCAGCTTTATCTGAAACATACAATCAGAAATACTTTGATATTTCGAAAGCTGTAGAATCAGCTGATGTAGCAGTAAGACCATTTGAAAGTCTATTTACAGCCAATTTAGATGCAATTACAGCAGCTTCTCCTTATGCTGAAATCTCCAATTTGGTTACGCTCAAAAGTCCTACGGATACTATAGAGAATGCATTGAAAGCAATGACCACCACAACTAATTTAGGCAAGCCTAATTTGATTGAGAGTTATAATTCTGCGATTAAAGTACAAAAAGGCTTTGATATTAATAATATGTTTGAAAATGGTATACCAGAAATAACAGCTAATTTAGCTGATATTTCTGATTATGCAAATGAATTTTCATCGAATTGGACACTTGCTCTTGAAAAGCCCAATATTGCAGAGCGTAGTATTTCAGCAAAGGATTTTGCTATAGTTAGAAGTTTTCCAGATTATGAAAAATTAGACTTACCATATGGAAGTAAAAGTGTATTGAGTTCACTTACAAAAGATACGGCTATTAAACTAGCACAGACAGAAGATATTCTTATTGATCCTAAAGACAGAATGTTTTACCATAAGGATTCTCCAGAACAGAAATTATCAGCAAATCATATGAATATGCTTGAAAGTTCTATGGATTTATTTGCTAGTATTTCTCTTGATGAACTGGTTTCTTTTGAAAGTCAGTTGTATGAAGATGTTACATTTGCAATGGATCATCCTGTGGGGAAAAAGATATTTGCCATTATAAAGAATTGGAATAAATTCATTAGCTTTGATGTTGGTACATATTATCATGCCAGAGAGATTGAAGATGGTAAGGCTCCATTTTTGGATCAGGAAATGTTGAAAGCTCCGGTTAATATATCATCTCATGGAAGGTATAACGCAATTGGAAAAAGCTGTTACTACATTGCTGAAACAAAGGATGGAGCATTGAAAGAAGTAGCTAAACATAGCCGTAAAAAGGAAATCAGCATTCAGGTTGCAGGACTTAAACCGATAAAGTCAGCAAGGATAATTGACTTATCTGGAGAAATAAAAGGTACAAATCAATTTATTGAGCATATGAGATATATGGTTGACAATGATGAAGGGAAAATTGTAAAAAATTATCTATTGCCTAATTTTGTGGCTTCATGTTGCAAAAAAATTGGAATTGAAGGGATTAAGTACAAAAGTGGGGTATATAACTGTTGTGTTTTATGGCAAGATGATTATTTTAAATTTATGGAGGGTAGTAGAGAAATTATTAAGGTAATTGTTGGATAGAGTCAATGAGGGTATAGAATGATTTTATGAAAAATTTAGAATTAAAACCAACAGAAGAAAAATTATTATCGCAGGAAGATTCGGAAATGATTGCGCTTGATGGAAATGGGGGAGTGGAAAGACTTTTTTATCAAGCAAGAGATTATATTACTTAAGGTAATGAATCCATATATAAAGGAAGACAGGGATAAACTTAACAGGGTAAAATATAAGATTATGGGGGAAAGGAATTTAGATCCTGTTAAGGCTAATATGTTGCCTGTCTATTATGATGCATGGCAGAATGATAATGATATAGATCCAATTGTTTCGTTGTGTTGTGAAATAGCTGATCAGATCGGAAAGCAGTTTTCTCAATCAGCTGAATTTGATAAGAAAAAAGCATTAGTTGCAATAGCAGATCATTTTCTTAATACAAATATAGGTGAAATATGTGACAGCGTTAAAGTTAATGAATATGTAGAGCATCTTTTAAACAGAAGACGGCTTGAAGATGATGTAAGAGATTTCTTCAACGGATTATGCGATGAAAAAGCTAACCCGGATTATTATATTTATAGACGAATTAGATAGATGTAAGCCAAGCTATGCTGTAAGACTGTTAGAGCAGATAAAGCATTATATGTGCGACGAAAGAATTACATTTATTCTGGCTGTTAATACAGCCCAGTTACAGCATACTATACGGCATTTTTATGGATCAGAGTTTGACGCATGCCGTTATCTGGACAGATGCTTTGATTTGAGAACTTCATTGCCAGCAGTTAATATGAATAGGTTTTATGAGTCTATAGGAGTCTATGATAGTGAGATGATTGATATTGTAGGAAAGGCACTCATTAACGAATATAGATTGGATTTAAGAGAAATAACCCGATTCATGGGAGCGATTAATCAGATAAAGGAAACAGTGATTACAAGAGTTGGATTAGGTTCATACGATGAAGTGGAGGGCAGGAAGCTTATTAACTACATGATAATACCTGTAGTGATTGTATTACATATGACTGATATTAATGCATACAACCGCTTTATTGATGGAGAAGATGCAAGTCCTTTAATAAGAATGTATAATGCAGAACCGTATAATTTTATATGGTTTATAAGTCATATGTTAAATAGAGATGAATCGCTTGAAAAGGATGAAGGGAAAAAATTAGTAACGCCAGAGGATGTTCTTAAGAAAGTATATAATGCTGTTTTCGGGAAGCATGCATATAGTGATAAGGATGTTATTGTGCTTGGCAGCTGCAGATTCAGACGCTCATCAAGAGAATACGCCATGACTGTGGCGGGGATGCTGTTTGACAGGAAGCCGGTTATGCGTGATACAATGTAAGCGCCCAGAAGGTGTTGCAGCCGGCACATTAAGACTGGTTGGAACAGACAAGGAGACTGATAGTCTTCTATACTAAAAATTGCAAGTGCTGAAAAATAATCTGAAAACAATTTGTCGAGGTGTACATTATGAGTAGTAAAAAAACAAGGCTTTGTCGAGGTTATGCTATTTTTCTTTTTATATATTTTATAATTATTCTAATAATTGAATTTTTTATGAAAGAGGAAAATGCTTTATATGAATTTGTTAAAATAGCTGCATTTATTTTTGGAGTAATGTTTTTGTGTACATTTATAGCATTGGTTGGAATAGCAATTGTAAAATATTTTGTGGGTAGTATAACGAATATACATTCTTCAGGAGATAGTCTGTTTGATGGATTAGATAAGTATAATATACATTGGGGAGAAACAAAAGAGCATTATCAAGAGATGATAAATGTTATAAATTTTTATTATAAAAAGGATGGAAAAGTGGATCTTGTAATTGGAAATGATTTGCGTAAATTGTATAATAGAAAGGAATATTTAGAATGTACATTAGAAACAAAAGATTATTTAAGTACATGTTTGATATCTGTCGGATTATCAATTTGTGCAACACTATTTTTAGACTACATGAGAGCTGGTGATGTATATCCAGCATGGTATGGGATAATATATATAGTATTATTTTTTGCAGTGGTTTTATTTAAGTATTCTAAAATATTCAACGAAGGAAGTAATCAGATATACAAGTATGAATTAGGTTTATTAGATGAAAAAATTAAGGAAGCAGAAAAGAAAGTAAGTGTAGACTATAAAAGAGAAGATATGATGTTAACCAAACAAAATGTATTACTTACATTAATTGATAAGTGCAAATTACCGCTTGGTAAAAAGCATGATGATATAGTCAGGGATATAAGGACAGTTGAGCGAATTAATTTGAATGTAGAAGAATATGCTAATTGTGAAGAAGTAAAATTTTTTATTGGAAAAACAAATCGAGAAGGAATTTTATATGTAGATAAAAATAATAAATTTATCAATGATGATTATAAGAAATTATACGATATACTGCGAAAATATGATTTGATATACAAGATAGAGAGTGTAGAAAATAGTGGAGAAGCTATGATTTCGTGATTATGCGATTTATTAAATAGAAATGTTAAATTCTTCTTATTTCCCCATTCGACTATATCAACTGCAATACAGCCATAAACAACAAATATAGTGTGTAAATACATATATTAATGAAAATAGGTAATAATTAAAAAGAAAAAGCAGAATGAGTGATATGGTTAATATATTGAGTGGTGGACAATGAATTATTTAGTTACTACAAGGGATATATAATTACCTAATTATGAAAGTTGAAATTGCAAAACTTTTTATTGTATGTTATTATAAAAATAATTTTTAAATATACTAACTGTATTGTAATTATATGGTTGTATTATATTAAGCAAAAGATACATGAAAGTAATTCTATTATAAGATATTGAGGTTATTTATGGAATATTTAAAAGTTTGTGTTGAAAATTTTGGAAAAATAAAGCAAGCGGAGGTAGAAGTTGCTCCTTTTGTTTTATTTGTTGGAGATAATAATAGTGGAAAGAGTTATTTAACTTCTTTAATTTGGGGACTTCAGAACTATGATATTAGGAATTGTCTGTTTTCAACAAAAAATATGGAGAAAAGCCAATATTATAATGATATAAAAGATTGTCTTAAGAACAATATGCTAAACTGTGAAAAAGAAAATGTTCATTTTGAATTTAAAGAATATGGGGCTTTAATCCAAAATTTAATAAATGATTGTCTTCAGTATGAAAAAAATGACTTCATAAGATGGCTTTTTAATACAGATGAAGTAGGCATTGATAAATTAACTATAGAAATACCGCATATTGAATCTGTAATTGTTGATTTTGAAATCATACATGATAGAAGAATTTTGGAAAAAATGGATTTTGATATTGAAGTTAAGATGACAATATTAAAAAACAAAATGAGCAGAAAGATAAGCTGGTTAGTAAATTCTTTAGAAGAGGTATTTAGTGAACATGGAATAAATTTTATTATCTCTTTGCTTTGTTCACATATATTTAGAATAGCTTATAATAGACCTATGTCAGTTTATTTGCCAGCATCAAGAACTGGATTTATGTTGACAAAAGATGTTATTAATCAGGTTGGTAGAGATAATACATTTAATTCATCTGTTGAAAATAATATAATTCCTTTTACGCGACCTATTAATAGCTTTCTTAATGTTATTAATAGTTTATCATTAGATAATTCAAATGTTAACAACAAATATAACGATATAATTCAATATATCGAGAATGATATGGCTAATGGAGTGTTAAGTATTTCGGATATGCCTAATAAAGAGGTTAGATATATCCCTGATGGTAGTAGTAAAAAAAGTTATCCTTTAAGAGTCGTATCTGGAGTAGTTACAGAATTGTCACCGCTTTTACTTTTATTGAAATATAATAAACATATGACAAGTATTTTTTATGAAGAGCCTGAAATTGGTTTGCATCCACAATTACAATGTTCAATGGCTAGAGTGTTGTGCAGATTGGTGAATTCTAATATTAATGTTTGCGTGACTACACATAGTGATTTAATAATACAGCATATAAATAATATGATTTCATTGAATGACAGTCCTAAACAATCAGAGTTGTTGAAAAAGTATAATTATGTAAAAAAAGATTTGATTGATTATGAAAAAGTCAGATTGTATCAGTTTAATACAAAACGTTCTGGTCGAGTATCAAGAACTATTCTGGAAGAAATTGAATGTACAGAAAATGGATTTGAGATTCCTACATTTAATGATGCCTTAGACAGGATAACAGAAGAAGCATATAATATACAGGAAAAGTGAGTATGGAAGTAAGAGCAAAATTTATTATTGATGAGTTATTAAATGAAAAATTTATTGATTTAAGTAATGAAGATAAAGTTATAGAATTAGAGGAACTTGAGGAAAGTGGTCGAAGCAAGCTTGAGTTTAAAACTATATCTGACAAAACTATTACAATAAAAAATATCGATAAAAAACATACAGATATGCTTTTCTTTAGAAATGATGCTGCTTTATCAATGTACAAAAGAGTAGATCATGTTATTATGGATAATATTGGAGGAAATAAGTGGAATGTATATTTAATAGAAATGAAGTCAAGTTTATCGGATAAAACATGGATAGAAGTTAGGGGGAAATTCAGAGCAAGTTATTTATTTATAAAGGCATTTGCTGCAATTTTAGATATTGAAATAAATGAAGTATATATGTGTACTACATATAAGAATTTTAAATTTACAAGTAATACTATTCCATCATCAAAAAGAATACGAACTGGTACAAGGAATGTTCCTTTTATAGAGGAATTTCAAGGCGGTAAATTTGCTATAAAGTTAGGCGGTTACTTAGATTTTGAACATATACCAATATTGATGGAAAATAATGAAGAAGAGAATAGACTCATAGGAATTTTTGATGTTAATTCAATCTTGAAAAGTCATAACAGGACATAAAATCAACCGATTACGACATAAACTCGACAGATTATGACATGTATATTTAAAACAGCATTTATGTATGATACTGTGAGTATATAAATGTGCATGTTTATTAATTCAGAGGAGATGGAACACTAGTGTCGTATATTTTATGGAGATTAAAGAAAAGAAAAATTATTATGATGCAGCCATGCGTCAGATTAATGGGGATTCATTGTGTTTAAGTACATACCAGTATCTTAAGAAGAATGACGAGTGGGTTGGCAGATATGAGGATTTTCTAAAAGGTAGAAGGTCTTTGCCTTTATTGTATGATCCTTTTTTAAAGAAGATATTCAATCCGGTTGAGCGCAGAGACAGGCTTTCAGAGCTGGTAAGCTGTTTGCTAGGACAGAAGGTTACCGTCCTTGAGGTATTTCCTAATGAGGATTCACAATTTCTAGGTGTGATGATTATTATGGATATGGTTGTGCTTATGGCAGACGGAAGTATTGCCAATATAGAAATCCAGAAGATTTCTTATGATTTTCCGGCGGAGAGAATATCATGTTATTCTGCAGACCTTGTGCTTCGCCAGTATAAGATGATTACAGGAAAGAGTGAGCATGTGGTAAACGGTTCTTCAAAACCGTCATATAAAGATATGAGAAAGGTTCATACAATAATTCTTTTTGAAGACAGCAATAAAAGCCTTATCAGTGATATGGACAAGGCACTGTATTTTCATGTTGGAAAGACGAAATTTAATACAGGAATAAAGATAGAACTTTTGCAGGATTTTGTTCTGGTAAGCCTTGACACATTCAGAAAATACCGATATTCTGATATTAAAGAAGGGCGTACAGAAATAACGGATTACGATTATGACAGTAGTCAGTATAATGATGCATTAGTATCTGAGAAAATGAAAAGAGACAGATTAAAATTCTTGTCATTATTCGTAGCCGAGACACCACAGGAGATAGACAGACTGATAGAAATATTTCCTGATCTGGAATCTGTGTGCCGAGATATTAATGAGTATTTGGAAAGACCTGGGGAGGTGCTCAGTATGTTTTCGGAGGCGTTGAGAATATTGGATAGGAATACTGCAGAGTTGATGGTCGACAGAATGAAGGATGAGATAGTGGATTTGCAGGAGCAGAATGATGAACTTACAGGGAGAATTGATGAACTGGAAGAGCAGACATATGGGTTGAAGGCTGAAAAGGAAGAATTGATAGTTCATACAGATAAATTAGAAGCGGAAAACAATGCTTTAAAAGTCTCATCTGACCAGAAAGATGCTGAAATAGCAAGGTTAAAGAAACTATTGGAAGAACAAAATAAGTAGTTATTGCAGATGCAGTTATCACAGTAGAGTGGTAGCTGCATCTTTATATATACTTTGACAGGAGATTATTATAAGGGTATTAGTAGATTATTAGGCATAAAGTAAATGTATTAAAGAATAGAAATTATGATGTGGTTATAAAATTAAAAGAAGATAAAGATGGTAATATTGAAATGGATTTTGAACTATCTCAACAAAAAGTTTATAAGGTATGAGTAAGAGGCTTAATGTTGATAAAATAAAAATATTATGATAGTCTAATTAAAGACGAAATTGAAACGATTAGACAAATTGATTTAATGATGTATTATAAACTCATTAGCTAAAAGAGAAGGGAGAAAATACATGTCAGATAATAATAAATATATTCCATATAAGTTAGAAACACATTTAACGGAAATATGTGGGGAAGATCCTATATATGTGAACCTTTTGGATTCCTGGCATATTAATAAAAAGACATGTCTTAATTTATTAAGTGATGTTGTATTTAATTATCCTCATTATACAAAGCATGATATATCACACAGTGAAGCGATAATAACTAACATAGAGATGCTGCTTGGAGAAGAAGCAATACGAAGCTTGTCTCCAACAGATACATGGTTATTATTAAATGCTGCATATCTTCATGATCTGGGAATGGTAATTGACAATAAAATAATAGAGCAAAACTGGGAAACACAGGAATTTCAGGATTATTTACACAGGTTAGAAAATTCAAATGACTCATCATTGTCAGAGAGTGCTAAATATATTAATTCACTCGAGAAAAATCTAAAAGATAATAAAGATGTCAGAGCATGGCCTGTCAGAGTCAGAAAAGCAGTAACTATTATAATAGCAGATTATTATAGAAGTGGGCATGCAAAAGAATCTCAGAATTATATACAAAATATGAAGAACAGACTGCATATTGATTTAGAATATAATGGATTGATACAGCATCGATTAATACTGTTATTGTCGGATATTGCCTATATGCATAATGAATCCAGTATGAAAATTCTTAAGTTAGATTATAACACAAATGGATTTAATGCTGATTATGCACATCCAAGATTTGTGGCTTTAATGTTGAGAATGGGTGATTTGTTAGATGCAGATAATAATAGATTTAACTTGGGAAATGAGATTATATTTGGAGAAATTCCTAATTCATCTCAAAATCATTTAAAAAAGCATATGTCAACGAGACATATATTAATTACACCAGATAAAATTGAATATAGAGCAGATTGTGCAGAAGCAGAGGTTTACAGGGAAACACGAAATTTTTTGACATGGCTGAAAGAAGAGGTGGAATTCTGGGCACTAAATTGGAAAGATATAATGCCTGAGAATATAAATGGAAGTGCGCCTAAATTAGGGAAATGTGAGTTGTTATTAAAAGGAGTTCCAGATATTCAGGGACTATCTGATTTGCGGTTTTCTATGAGTTCAGAAAAAGCATTTGAAATTATTGAAGGTGCAAATATATATGATGACAATTTCATTTTTTTAAGAGAGGTAATTCAGAACGCACTTGATGCCTGCAAAATAAGAATGTGGAGAGATATTTCTGAAGGACATTATAAAAGTTGGATAAAAAATAAAGTAGACAGCAGTCTGCAGCCATATGACATTAATCAGAAAGTAATGAATAATTATGGGGTAGAGATAAATTTAACTAAATATGATAAACATAATATTAAAATTATTATTAAAGATAATGGTATAGGTATTTCAATTCCACAGTTTAAGAAAATATGTAATGTAGGAGAAAGTTATTCGAATGATAAGGCTAAAAAGAATGAAATATCAGGTATGCCCAAATGGCTTAAACCTACAGCTGGTTTTGGAATAGGATTACAGTCTGTATTTTTAGTAGCTGATTATTTTGAGATTTATTCAAAGGCGGATAATGAAGAAGGAATATATGCCAGGGTTGAATCAGGAAGAAAAAAAGGATATGTGCAGCTTAGTAAATCTAATAAGTTAAAGCATCAGGGAACGGAAATACATGTAATTGTATCAAAGGAACTGCAGTATAGATATTCTCTTAATAGCAAGACCAACGAATATATTGAAAATGAATATGATCCATTTGCGTATGAAATAGATCCTATATATTATAGGATATGGGATGAGCTGTGCGAGAATGTAAATGGAACATATTTCCCTATAAAATTAAAATTTGATGGTATAGAAATTGATACTATAATAGGTAAAGGGTTTGAACAGTTGGAAGAGAAATCATCAGATGGCAGATATAATTATTCTATAAACAATTATGTCATGAAGTTATGGGATAATGACACAAATACCAGATTTAGTATTGAAATAAATGATTATGATCAAAGCTATATTGAACAGTTTTTCTTTAAAGGAATGTCGGTTAAAGCAGATTCAATATTTACAATAAAAGGGTTTGTATTAAAAGTTGATTTTTATGGACTTGATACTAAGAAAACATTAAGTCTGGATAGAAAAAGAATAAGGAGAGAAGCATATAATGATATACAAATTATAATTGATAATGCTTTTAAGTTTTACAAAAAGAAGATAAAAGATTTAATATTTAAAGAAAACAATATTAAAGAAAAAAATTTATATAATCAAATATATGTACTATGGTGTAGTTATGATTTAAAAGAGAAAAAGGAACTTCTTGATAATAATAAACAGATATTTGATTGTATAACTAAAACAGTGCGAGTGATAAAAAATATTGATAATAGGTATTCGGAAGATGAGATGGACTTTAAGAATATTATGAATGATTTGAATAATGTTGCATTTATTTATAATATACATGATTATGAAGAGCATTCATCATTGCACGGTGATTTAGTGCTTAAGACAAATGAAATTATACAAGTCCTAAATAACAGTGAATCAGAATGTAAATTTAAAGTAATTGTTGTAGATACAGATTTTTATGCTTTATTCAAATCCGAATTTTGCAGTAATATTCAGATTATACAGAAAGATGATAATATTGTTTACTTGAAGTCATATTCAGACGAAAATAAAAAACTGCCGGGTGTATTGGATGAAAATACTAAAGATAGCATACTCAGAGATTTAGTTGTAAAAAACAATTCACCTGATATTATTCATGAATTTTATGATGGAATGTTAAGACGCTTTATTTTAGGGATTGACGAATATCCATCAATATTATCAAGGGAAGTTCCGTTTGGCATTGGTGGAGATTGGCACAGGAGTAAAGGATATATTATATCTCCCGTTACAAGTATACAATGGGAAAAGTATGCACTGTTAAGCAAGGAACAGTTTATTGAATCTATTAGTAATTCAGAAGAGTTTCAAAGGTTGGTAAAATATGTATATGAGCATCAATTAGATAAATGTAATAATAGTCAGGAAAAAATAAGAGAAGAGTATATAAGACTTATAGGAGATATATATGATGCTTGTTCAAAGTAATCCCCCTTTACAACATTGCCATATCTCCCGTATAATAACCTAATAACTACATTAAAGAAAAGGAAACACCTCATGAGTTTACTTACAGTAACCGGACTTACACACGGATTTGGCGACAGAGCGATATTTAACAATGTGTCTTTCCAGCTTAACAGGCTTGATAAGATTGGATTAGTGGGAGCCAACGGCGAAGGTAAATCCACATTTATGAATATAATAACAGGCAAGCTTATGCCTGACGAGGGAAAGGTAGAGTGGGCTAAGAATGTCAGAGTCGGATATCTCGACCAGCATGCTGTTCTTGAGAAGGGCATGACTATCCAGTCAGTGCTTGCTTCAGCATTTGACTTTCTGTATGACATGGAGAATCAGATGAATGAGATATACGCCGGGCTTGGCGACGCATCACCAGAGGAGATGGACAAGCTGATGGCGGAAGCGGGAACTATTCAGGACCTTCTTACAATGCATGATTTCTATATGATAGATGCGAAGGTTGAAGAAGTTGCAAGAGCGTTAGGACTTAGTGAACTTGGACTTGATAAGGATGTAACTGAGCTTTCAGGCGGACAGAGAACTAAGGTGCTGCTAGGCAAGCTGCTTCTTGAGAAGCCGGACATCCTTCTTCTTGACGAGCCTACTAACTATCTTGATAAGGAGCATATCGAGTGGCTTAAGAGGTACCTTCAGGATTATGAGAACGCATTTATACTGATATCGCATGATATCCCATTCCTTAACAGCGTTATAAATGTTATTTATCATATGGATAATCAGGAACTGAACCGTTATACAGGTGATTATGATAATTTCCAGAAGGTATATGCAGTGAAGAAGGCGCAGCTTGAGGCAGCTTACAATAAGCAGCAGCAGGAGATTGCGGAGCTTAAGGATTTCGTTGCAAGAAATAAGGCACGAGTTGCTACAAGAAATATGGCGATGTCTAGACAGAAGAAGCTTGATAATATGGATATTATTGAGCTGGCAGCAGAGAAGCCAAAGCCAGAGTTTAATTTCAAGACTGCGAGAACACCGGGAAGATACATTTTCCAGACACATGACCTTGTTATCGGTTATGATGAGCCGCTTTCAAGTCCGCTTAACTTAGAGATGGAGCGAGGCCAGAAGATTGTGCTTACAGGTGCTAACGGTATCGGTAAATCTACATTGCTAAAGAGCATATTAGGACTTATTAAGCCTCTGTCAGGCGATGTTGAGCAGGGAGATTATCTTGAGATAGGATATTTCGAGCAGGAGACTCCGGCTGGAATTGAAACTACATGTCTTGAGGAGATATGGCAGGAATTTCCAGGATATACACAGTATGAGGTTCGTTCAGCCCTTGCCAAATGTGGTCTTACAACCAAGCATATCGAGAGCAAGGTTAAGGTTCTTTCTGGTGGAGAGCAGGCAAAGGTGCGTCTGTGCAAGCTGATTAACCGTGAGAGTAACATTCTTGTACTTGATGAGCCTACTAACCACCTTGATGTGGATGCCAAGGATGAATTAAAAAGAGCCCTTATGGCATATAAGGGCAGCATACTTATGGTCTGCCACGAACCAGAGTTCTACGATGGTCTTGCGACTGATGTGTGGGACTGCGGAAAGTGGACAACACGTATTTAATCATTAAAGTACTCAGGAAACATTTTCCTGATTGCATCAATATTTTCAGAATATCTGCTCATATGTCTCTGTGATATATGGGCAGCTTTTTCTTTATCTTTCTTCTCGATGGCGGCTACAAGTTCTCCATGGTCTTTCAGGATTCTACCTGTTTCTTTGCATCTGAAACTTAATATTGTAGTTCTGTCAAAATGTGGTGCCATGCTTTCTACAAGGTTGTACCATACAGTTTTGCCACACATTTTATACAGACTTCCGTGAAATTCTTTATCAAGTGTGAAAATCTTTTCTTCATCACCGCGTTTGATATACATTTCCCATAAAGCTACATTTTCATATAAAGAATCAAGCTGGTTCTTTGTCAGTATATCGCATGCTTCAACTGCAAGCTGTGCCTCAAGTACACAGCGTAAGTCGCGGAGCTGTTCTACAATATCTGAATTAACATATGATACAAATGCTCCAATCTTAGGCTTTATCTCTATCAGTTTTGACTGTGCAAGTTCTAATTCTGCTTCGCGTAAAGGATTATTGCTGACATTCATAAGTGAGCAGAGTTCAGGTGCTTCAAGCTTCTGACCTGGCAGCAGGTTAGTGTGGACAATGTTGTAAATAAGCTGTCTGAGTACATAATCTTTAGCTGCTTCACCTTCTGATTTTTCTGTAATATTTAACATAAATACCCCCAAAATGTTAATGATATATATTTTATAGCACATTTTTATTAAGCTGTCGAATTTTTAACATTTGACATTTTGTAATATGTCAGTTGTTAAGGCTACACTTATATTTTCAATTGCAACATATCTTGATGTAATTCTTAATCCTTTGATGTGTTTTATTACAGACAGTTTTTACAGAACTAAGCTTGGAAGGAAGTTTGGACGAAGAAGATTCTTTATACTTACAGGTATTCCGCTTATGCTTCTTCATCGGAATGCTTGGCAAGGATTCACCACTGCCATTCTTCTATACAGGTGTAAGATTGTCATTGACGAGCTTGACAGAGTCCATGCAGGTGGTAGAAAAGAGGACGTTTCTGAGGAAACAAGAAATGTAATTGAGAAATTAACAGGTATTTCATATTACAAATGTTTTGGTAACAATAATATTGGTTATAAGGAATGAGAAATTGAATAATAATTGATAGGAAAGCCCATAGAAGCAGATTCTATGGGCTTTTGTGTTAAAAAATCATATCAGCATCATAATCAGATATAATCCGACACATACGGAATTCTATGGAAAAGTATGTCATCCAGATGTTCAACAGCTTCATCTGATGCCTGTATCTTGTCCATGACGTGAAGCTTTTCAGCAGTCTTGTAACCAAGCATTAATGTAGTTAATGTGCCGATTGACATGGATACTTCGTAATCAGGCTGCTGTTCGGTTTCAATACATTTTCCATTATCAAAAAGGTATGTAAAGTAACCGTTGTTCCATGCAAGGAGGTCATCTTCAATGTAGAAGCGTATACATACAGAAGGCTCGTCCGGGTCGCATGCATATTTGGCAAAGAATTGTCTGATATCAATAATTCGACCCATTGTGTATGGGCGGATTGTCTCTTTAATATCGCTGTCATCGAGTTCAAATGCGATTGGCTCACTGTAGTAGTTGTTTCCACGCACTTCGTCAATCATTGAATCATGGGCGTGTATGAATTCCCACAAGCCAAGCTGTGCCTCGCGGTTAAGATAAATCATTTCTTTAACATGCATGACATCAGAACTTATCATGTATACCATATATCCGTAAGGAACATCGTCCTTAGAATAATAGATGGCAACAGAAGTGTCGTCCTCGTCCCAGCGCCAGTATTCTTCCCATGCAAGGTTATTTCTATATAGACAGCCATGAGTCTTTTCAGCAAATTTGGTATGAAGTTCTTTAAATTCTTTGTCGTCCCATGAAACTCGTCTGACATAACCGGGCTCATTAAGCTTTCTTGGAATCTGTGTATCCTTGATTGTATAAGTCATCTTGTTAGAGATAATTTCCCAGCCAAGACCACGGTATAATGGAATTGAATAAGGATACAGCAAAGCAAATGATTTGTGAGCATCTCTCATTCGTATAAGGCTCTGAATCATCAGTCTTTTCATAATTCCATGTCCTGTGTATTCAGGATAAGTACATACGCTTGTAACGAAGCCTACGCTGTATTTAACACCGTAAATGTTCATATCAAGTGGATACACCGCAAACTGTGCAATCAGATCATTACCATTGAAGCAGCCAAGTACATCAGCTCTTTGAAGAACTGGGAATTTGGACTGGGTAATCTCATCATCCTTCCAGCCTGTCTCAGCAAGCTCCTGTTCTGTTACCTGAAAGGCATATCTTAAGAGTGCATTGTATTCTTCAGCGTCATCTATAGTAAGAGGACGCAGTGTATAATTGTTTTCATCATTTCTGCTCATTGCGTTTGTTCCTTTTCTGTATGCGCGTTTTTTGTACATAATATAGCACTGGGGGCGGTTGTGGTCAAATACGGATGGATACTATACTTAATAAAATGTTTATATATGATATATTGAATATGATATAAAATAATGATAATATACATATACAATTACATGAGATAATTTTGAAATAGATTGACACCGTATATGACACCATATATAATATAGATAGGGGGTATTTGTAATGTCCAAATGGGATAAATTATTAATGAGAATATCTAATTTATCAAAGGATATTCGTTTTGATGAATTAAGAAAAGTAATGGAAAGCTATGGTTATAAAATGAATGCGCCGAGGAGTGGAAGCAGTCATTATACATTTAGGAAACCAGGCTGTCAGCCAATTACAATACCCAGACACGAACCAATTAAAAAAGTATATGTAGAGATGGTAAAAGAGATTGTTGAAAGTGAGGCAATGAATAATGAAAACGCTTAACGATTATATGGCAATGAATTATCGTATGGAAATTATAGAGGATAGAGAAGAAGGCGGATATGTAGTTTCGTATCCAGAACTTCCGGGATGTCTTACATGTGGTGAAACTATTGAGTCAGCAGTAGCAAATGCTATTGATGCCAAAAAGGCATGGTTAGAGGCAGCTTTGGAAGAAGGAATAGAGATACATGAACCGGATAGCTTAGACGAATATTCAGGGCAGTTTAAACTTAGAATACCTCGAAGTCTGCATCGTTCTCTTGTAGAACATTCTAAGAAAGAAGGAATAAGTATGAATCAATATTGTGTATATCTTCTTTCTAGAAATGATGCATTATATTCTAAGTAAAAAGGAGGCACACATGGCAATAAAATCAGAAGCAAAGCTCACTACATTTGAGTCAATAAGCATGATTGTGGGAAACAGTATAGGAACGGGAATAATAGCAGTTCCGTATCTTGCAACGAAAAACAGTATGATTGATGTTATATGGATGGTAGGAGCAGCTTACGTCATTAATGTAATTCTACATCTTATAATTGCGGAACTTTCGTATAACAACGGTGGTGTACAGCTTGTAAAAAGCTTTGAGGGGGAATTGTTCCACGGAGTTATAAAGAAGGTATTCAGCTGGATTGTTTTTGTGGTGTATGGGCTTGCGATTATGATAGGAGTGAGCGGCAATATTAACGGTGGGGCACAGATATTTGTGAACTGGTTCGGGCTGCCGTTATGGCTGGCACAGGTTATATATTATGTGATTGCCGGAATTGTTGTATTTATGGGAATGAAGGCAGTAGGAATTGCACAGAAATACGCTGTAATACTTCTTATGGGAATAGTTGCAGTTATGACAGTAGGAACATTTACACATCCAGTTAATGGATTCTATACAGCATCTTTCCATTGGAATAATCTGCTTGCGCTGTATAGTATGGTTGTATTTGCGACATCAGCTAATCAGGCGGTTATTCAGGTTGTTAAAGGGCTTGACGGCAATCCGGGTAAGATAAGAAAAACAATATTTATAGGATTTGGTCTGTCGTCAGCGTTCGTGCTTGTTGTAACACTTACCGTTCTTCTTGGAACTAAGGGAACAATAGATAAGGAACTTGCTTATATGCAGCTTGGAGAGAGCATCGGAAAATGGGCAGTTATTCTTGCAGGTATCTTTTCGCTTTTTGCACTGCTTACAACATTCTGGAGTAACACACTTGCTTTAAGAGATGTCGTGCATGAGCAGGTTGGAATCGGCAACCGTGTAAGCTGGCTTATAGCGACAGTTCCATGTATATTATTTGCAATATTCGGAGTAAGCAGTTTTATAATACTTACAAGAATTATGAGTGGTGTAGTTGTACTGGTGAGCATAATGCTCGTTCTGACATATGGTAAATCAAGAAAGAAAGCAGGAGCCAGTCCTATATGTGGAGTGATAGGAACGCTGCCATTTCAGATTCTTATGGTAGTATCGACGATAGTTTCAGCTATCGGCGCATTAATTCCGCTCAGCTAAATATATCACCGGCATTAACTTTAGTGCCGGAAAGAAAGGCGTGAAAGTATGTATAAATCGGACAATTTAAAGCAGACAGACAATGAAACATTTACATATACAATTGATAAGAATAAAGATTTTAAGATATTGCAGCTTACAGACATTCATCTGGGATTTGGTTTTATATCAAGAAAGAAGGATAAGCTGGCGTTAAATGCAGTAACAAAGATTATTCATAAAGCAAAGCCTGATATGATAGTGCTAACTGGGGATTCTATATTTCCATTTCTGCCAAAGGCGGGGACGCTTAATAACAGGAAGCAGGCGTATAAGCTGATGAAATTCATGGACAGCTTTGAAATTCCGTATACACTTGTATTCGGTAATCACGATTGTGAGATGGGTTCGACATGTAATAAGGAAGAACTTGCGCAGATTTATAAGAAAGGGAAATACTGCATATTTACTGAAGGAAGAAAAGAACTTACAGGTGTAGGAAACTTCTTTATCAATCTTACCGATTCAGATGGCAATGCTTTATTGCCACTTGTTATGCTTGATTCTAATATGTATGGTGAAGGAGGCTGGTTTTACAGCGGATTTGACCGGATACATGATGATCAGGTGGAGTGGTGCATGAACAGGCTTAATGACTTGAAAAAATGTAATCCGGATATTAAGGCGATGGCATTTTTCCACATGCCGCCTGCGGAATTTAAGGAAGCATACCGTAAGATGAAGCTTGGTGATAAAAGCGTAATATATCAGCACGGCAGTATTGCTGAGAAGAATGAGCATTTTGGAATTTCAAAGTTTGAAGGAACATTTTTTAAAAAAGCAGTGGAGAATGGTGTTATTAAATGGATGTTTTGCGGACATGATCATCTGAATACACTTTCACTTATATATAAGGGAATCCAGATGACATATGGAATGTCGATAGATTATCTTGGATATAAAGATATTGATAAGAGTTATATACAGAGAGGTGGTACACTGATTACGCGAAAAGCTGATGGTCAGGTGACTGTAAATATGGTTCCTTTAGGAGCTGTAGTATCTACAAGGGTAAGAGGTGTAAATACACCCTAAAATGACGAGAAATAAAAAAGGCCTACCCAAGGAAGAGGGTAAGCCCTGCAATGATTTGAGCAAAAATCATTTACATGTCTAATATAACACACGGATTATAACAAAACAAGCAATACTTTGATTGTATTAGAACTTTACAATTCTACTAAAAAGGGTCACAAAACCAGTGTTTATCAGCTTTTCAGCTAGATAAAACACGGGCTTTGTTGTGATTGTGCTTTTTAAAGTACAATTTTAATTATAAACTCAAACTTCGCACATAAATTTTAGCTATGCACCTTGAAAATTCAATATCTG
>ERZ1673752.1506-NODE-1506-length-31948-cov-5.757282_pt1 | contig 31948 bp, 28 predicted proteins | sample MGYA00580195_ERZ1673752 | MGnify/ENA primary metagenome ERZ1673752 (study PRJEB41218, sample SAMN15661744) | gut metagenome | host: Homo sapiens | place: Canada: London | collected 2015-08-20/2019-03-30 | study: EMG produced TPA metagenomics assembly of...
AGTTAGTAGCAGCATTAGAGGCTTGCGGATGCGATGCTTCCAAGAATGTATTAAAAGAGAAGGATTTCCTCGCTAAGAAGTCTCAGTGGATCTTCGGTGGTGATGGATGGGCATACGACATCGGATTCGGTGGTGTAGACCATGTATTAGCATCCGGTAAGGATATCAACGTAATGGTATTCGATACTGAGGTTTACTCAAATACAGGTGGACAGTCTTCTAAGTCTACTCCTACAGGTGCGATCGCACAGTTCGCTGCCGGTGGTAAAGAGACAAAGAAGAAGGATCTTGCCGGTATCGCAATGAGCTATGGTTATGTATATGTAGCACACATCTCTATGGGTGCTGATATGAATCAGTGTGTTAAGGCTCTTGCAGAGGCAGAGGCTTATCCGGGACCATCACTGATCATTGCTTACGCTCCATGTATCAACCATGGTATCAAGAAGGGTATGAGCAAGGCTCAGACCGAGGAGAAGTTAGCTGTTGAGTCTGGATACTGGTTCAACTTCCGTTACAACCCAACACTTGCTGCAGAAGGCAAAGATGCATTCTCATTAGACAGCAAGGAGCCTACAGGCGATTATCAGGCATTCTTAAAGGGTGAGAACCGTTATGCATCTCTTGCTAAGTTCAACCCAGAGAGAGCTGCTGAGTTATTTGCAAAGGCTGAGAAGAACTCTAAGGATGAGTATGACCACTTAAAGAAGTTAGTAACTCTTTACGCTGGTAAATAATTGATCCGGAAACAGAGGAATACAGATAAACCGCAGGGACGAATGTCCCTGCGGTTTTTAATTTCAGGCATAAAAAAATCTATGCCGTACATACTATCTCCAGAAACCATTTCTGCAAAAATGCATATGGTAAAAGGGGAGGAAGAGGCATGTTGGAAAATAGTTATCCGATCCGTACGGATCTGGCACTCGAATCACAGGAGCGGCTGCAGGAAGACCAGGCAGATATGCGCGGCATCCGTGTTCTGGAAGAACGGCGGGAAAATGGAGTGATTGTCAGTACCGTGATGATCGAGACTGAGAATGCATCCGTTGCGATGGGAAGGCCAAAGGGGACGTACATTACGATCGAGGCGCCGGAGATGATCGAGGAAGATGCCGGATACCACAGGGATATTTCTTTGGAGCTGGCAAAGATCATGCGGAATCTTCTGCCGGGAAAAGAGATTGAAAAAAATTTAAAAAAGGGGCTGGAAGTCGCGGCACTGGTTGTCGGACTGGGCAACCGGGAAGTGACGCCCGATGCGCTGGGACCGAGAGTGGTGGATAATTTATTTATCACCCGCCACATCCTGAATGAATTCGGAAAGTATGCATTCCAGAGAGAAGATGTGGGAAAAGTCAGCGGAATCGTGCCGGGGGTTATGGCGCAGACCGGTATGGAATGTGTGGAGATCTTAAAGGGTGTGGTAAAAGAGACGAAACCGGATTTTCTGATCACGGTCGATGCGCTGGCGGCAAGAAGCATCCGGCGGCTGGGACGGACGATCCAGCTGACGGATACGGGAATCACGCCGGGAAGCGGAATCGGCAATCACCGCAATGCCATCAACCGCAAAAGTGTGGGCGTTCCCGTGATTTCTCTCGGTGTGCCGACGGTCGTGGATGCGGCAACGATTGTCTCGGATGCCATGACGGAATTTATTTCCGCATTATCGCTTTCGGATCTGCAGAAGCTGGATGAGAGGGAGCGGCAGGAACTGGCAAGGGAACTGCTCTCGCCACAGCTGAATGGTCTTTTTGTCACACCGAAAAACATTGATGACTCGATCAAAAATTTAAGTTTTCTGATTTCGGAGGGACTCAATATTGCGCTTCTGGGAGATAAAGAGGAATAGGGACAAAAGAAAAGGCATATAATTCTCTCAAGGTGGTGATAGGGTGAGGAGACGATTGCTTCTTTTTCTGGTGACGATAGATTTTGTGCTGGTCTGCGCTTTTGCGTATTGCTGGGGTGGCGGACTGGTGCAGTTTCTGGGGCAGAATCTGTCCCTGAAATTTTATAACGGAGTGCTTAATCTTTATGTGCCGGGGGTACTGGGGGCGCAGGAGGAAGGAATTCCGAATATATACCGGGATGTGACGGCTTCCATGTATCCAGCAATTGCACAAAACGAGCAGCGGCTGTGGTATGAATCACAGGAGGAAAACCTGGCGTATTATGAGAATCAGGCAGCAGAGGAAAACGAACAGGCAAAGCAGATCATTGCGGAAAATGAAAAGGCGGTAACGGAACAGCCAGTGCAGCAGGAAAGTCAGAATGTGGACGAGACTCCGACACAAAAAGAGTCCAAAAAGCCGGAGAAAAAAACAGAAACTTCCGGGAAAAAAGTTTCTGTCAACCGCAAAAAACTGCAGGATTTTGATTATCTGAGACAGACCTTTTATCAGGTTGATAATACAACGACCATCGGGAAAAATCAGCTGGACGTGGATAAGCTGATGAAACCGGATCTAAGGATTGACCAGTCGGTGGACGGCCCGCAGATTTTAATTTATCATACCCATTCCCAGGAACGGTATGCCGATTCAAAAGATGAAAAAACGGGTGTTGTCGGAGTGGGAGATTATCTGACGGAATTGTTGGAAGGGGAAGGATTTCAAGTCATGCATCATAAAGGAGAATACGATGTGGGCGACCGGGATCATGCATATTCCAAGGCAGCCCCGTCGATTCAGAAAATCATAAATGATAATCCATCGATTCAGGTAGTGATCGATTTACATAGAGACGGCGTGGGAGAAAACACGCGTCTGGTGACAACGCAAAACGGAAAAAAGATGGCAAAGATCATGTTTTTTAACGGACTGAGCAGAACAACGGCTTCCGGGGATATTCCGTATTTAAAAAATCCGTATATTTCCGATAATCTGGCGTTTTCGTTTCAGATGCAGCTTGCCGCTGCGGAATATTATCCGGATTTTACAAGGCGGATTTATCTAAAAGGGTACCGCTTTAATATGCATTTTTGTCCGAAGAGCATGCTGGTGGAAGTGGGCGCACAGACGAATACGTTTGAGGAAGCAAAAAATGCGATGGAACCACTTGCAGATCTGTTTGCAAAAGTGTTGAAATAACGGCTGTAAATGTTACAATGTACTTATATGAGGAGGGCATTTTTATGGTTGATTATACAGAAGGCTCAGGCAGACAGTATCACACAGGCGTGGGACCGCAGGACATAGGTAAGTATGTGATCCTGCCGGGAGATCCCAAACGATGTGCAAAGATTGCGGAATTTTTAACGGATGCAAAGCAGGTGGCAGATAACCGGGAATTTACGACTTACACCGGAACGTTAGATGGCGTCAGGGTGAGTGTGACTTCCACCGGAATCGGCGGACCGTCGGCTGCGATTGCCATCGAGGAGCTTTCCAAATGCGGTGCACACACGTTTTTGCGTGTAGGCACCTGCGGCGGAATGCAGGAAAATATACTTGGCGGAGATCTGGTGATTGCAGACGGAGCGATCCGGATGGAGGGGACAAGCCGCGAGTATGCACCGGTCGAATATCCGGCTGTCCCGGATTTTACAGTGACTACTGCACTGGTACAGGCAGCAAAAAAACGCGGGATACGTCATCATGTCGGCGTTGTACAGAGCAAGGATTCCTTTTTCGGACAGCATGAGCCGCAGATTATGCCGGTAAGTTATGAGCTCACGCAGAAATGGCAGGCATGGCTTAGGATGGGATGTCTGGCATCGGAGATGGAATCGGCGGCACTTTTTATTGCCGGAAGTTTTTTGCATGTGCGTGTGGGCGCCTGCTTTCTTGTCCTTGCCAATCAGGAGCGGGAAAAAAGGGGGCTGCCGAACGTGCAGGTGCATGATACAACGCAGGCAATCGCTACAACTGTGGATGCCATCCGGTTGCTGATACAGGAGGATAAAGATGCAGACAGATTATAAAGAACTGATCCGGAGTGCGTTTCAGGCGAGAAAGCGGGCGTATACACCGTATTCCCGTTTTCAGGTGGGTGCGGCTCTTCTGGCCAAAAACGGAACTGTGTATCAGGGATGCAATATAGAAAATGCTTCCTATCCTGCAACAAACTGTGCCGAACGTATGGCATTTTACAAGGCGGTCAGTGAGGGTGTGCGGGAATTTCAGGCGATTGCAATCGTTGGTGGAAGTGTTTTGTACCCAAAAACGGCAGGGGAAAACCAATGTACGGATCTTTGCAGTCCGTGTGGAATCTGCAGACAGGTGATGCGGGAATTCTGTCCGGGAGATTTTGAGATTGTACTTGCAAGGTCCCAGGAGGACTATGAAGTACACACGCTGGAGGAACTGCTGCCTCTTAGTTTTGGACCGGAAAATCTTAAGAAACAGGGAGGGGAGTAAATCATGGACAGACGATTGAAACGTGTTTTTGTAATAGTACTCGATTCGATGGGAATGGGAGCGATGGCAGATGCCGCACGCTTCGGAGATGAAGGTGCCGATACATTGGGGCATATTTCACAGACCGTGGAACATTTTTATATTCCAAACCTGGCATCTTTAGGGCTGGCAAACCTGAAATCCCTAAAACAGGTACAGCCGCAGGAACATCCACTTGGATATTATGCGGCACTGAATGAAAAAAGCAACGGAAAAGACACCATGACCGGACACTGGGAGATGATGGGGATTGAAACAAAAAAGCCTTTCATCACCTTTACGGAACATGGATTTCCGCCGGAGCTGATCGCAGAGCTGGAAAAAAGATGCGGCAGAAAAATTATAGGAAACCGGGCGGAAAGCGGAACAAAGATTTTAGAGGAACTCGGCGAGCAGGAAATCAGGGAAGGAAAGCTGATCGTGTACACATCGGCAGATTCGGTTCTGCAGATTTGCGGGAACGAGGAGACGATGGGATTAGAGACCCTGTATCATTACTGTGAGATTGCCAGGGAACTGACGATGCGTGATGCGTGGAGGGTGGGACGCGTGATCGCCCGCCCATATGTGGGAAAGAAAAAAGGCGAGTTTGTCAGAACCAGCAACCGCAGGGATTATGCGTTGAAACCGACCGGACCAACGGTGTTAAATGCGCTTCAGGAAGCCGGATATGACGTGCTGGCAGTCGGAAAGATCCATGATATTTTTGACGGATACGGAATTACAAAAAGTCTGCATTCGACCAGCAGTGTCCATGGGATGGACCAGACCATTGCGCTGGCCCAATCCGATTTCTGCGGTTTGTGCTTTACCAATCTGGTCGATTTTGATGCCCTGTGGGGACACCGGAGAAATCCGATCGGATACGGAGAGGAAATCGAGAGGTTTGACAAAAAGCTCGGAGAACTTATGCCACTGCTTAAAAAAGAGGATCTGCTGATGATCACGGCGGACCATGGAAACGATCCAACGTACAAGGGGACGGATCACACAAGAGAGCAGGTGCCGCTGCTTTTGTATTCGCCATCCGATCAGGGAAGCGGGCGGCTCCCGACACAGGATACATTTGCGGTGATCGGGGCGACCATTGCGGATAATTTTGGAGTGCAGATGCCGGCAAATACGATCGGCACATCACTTCTTCCGTTGTTATAGTTTGCAGAAGAGAGGGAAAAGCCGATGATGAATCGATTTATTGCACACAATATGCCAAAAATAGAGCTGCACTGTCATCTGGACGGTTCGGTGAGCCTGCCCCTGATCCAGAAACTGATGCAGCAGGAGAAAAAAGAGCCGCTGGGACTGGAAGAATTGCGGAAAAAACTGGTGGCACCGATGGACTGCAGTTCACTGGCAGAGTATCTGGAGAAGTTTGAACTGCCGCTTGGCTGCCTGCAGACGAAGGAGGGACTTTCGGCAGCAGCACAGGATCTGGCACTTTCTGCAGCGAAAGAACAGGTCAAATATCTGGAAGTGCGTTTTGCACCTGCATTTTCCATGGAGCAGGGGCTTTCGGTCCGGGAAATCTTAGAGAGCGTCCGGGATGGCCTGAAAAAAGCAGAAGAAAAAGCGGACATCCTGACCGGAATGATTGTCTGCACCATGCGCAATCTGGAAACCGAAAAAAATATTGCCATGTTAAAAGAAGCGCGGGAATTTCTCGGAAACGGTGTCGTTGCCTGTGATCTGGCAGGGGATGAAAAGGCGTACCCGACAGCAGCGTTTGCGGATGTATTTGCCACTGCAAAAAAATATGGCATGCCATATACCATCCATGCAGGAGAATGTGGAAGCAGGGAAGAAATCCGTACGGCCATTGAACTGGGAGCATCGCGGATCGGTCACGGGATTGCTATGAGTGGGGACGAAGAGCTAAAGAAGATAGTTGCAGAGAAAAAGATTGGAGTGGAACTGTGTCCGACGAGTAATCTGCAGACAAAGGCGGTTACGGATTTTACAGACTATCCGTTCCGGGAATTTTACGATGCCGGAATTTTGCTTTCCATCAATACGGACAACCGTACCGTCAGCGATACCAGCTGTACGGATGAATATATGCGTCTGGCAGAAGCCGGGATGTTTCAAGAGCCGATGTGTGAGAAAATTTATATGGCTTCGCTGCATTCGGCATTTGCGGACGATGATACTAAACAGGTATTATGGAAAAAGTGGATGTCAATGTTTGATTTATAGGACTGTTTTCGGTATAATGTAACATTGCGTAGGTTCTATCAGCATCTGATGGACCGTACTTATCAAACGATAAATTATAGTAGAAAGAAAAAGAGGAATAAGATGTCAATCGATCAGAGCAAAATTCGTAATTTTTGTATTATTGCCCATATTGATCACGGTAAGTCTACACTTGCGGATCGAATCATAGAAAAAACAGGAACGCTGACCAGCCGTGAGATGCAGGCACAGGTTCTCGATAATATGGATCTGGAGCGTGAGAGGGGAATCACGATCAAATCCCAGGCAGTGCGCATCATTTATCAGGCAAAGGATGGAGAGGAATATATTTTTAACCTGATTGATACGCCGGGACACGTGGATTTTAATTATGAAGTATCCCGGAGTCTTGCAGCGTGTGATGGTGCCATCCTGGTTGTGGATGCCGCACAGGGGGTGGAAGCCCAGACACTTGCCAATGTCTATCTGGCACTGGATCATGATCTGGATGTGCTTCCGGTCATCAATAAGATTGATCTGCCGAGTGCACGCCCGGAAGAGGTCGCACAGGAAATCGAGGATGTGATCGGTATCGAGGCGATGGATGCTCCGCGTATTTCTGCAAAGACCGGACTGAATATTGAGGAAGTGCTTGAACAGATCGTGACAAAGATTCCGGCACCTGCCGGAGATCCGAAGGCACCGCTTAAGGCGTTGATCTTCGATGCGCTGTATGATTCCTATAAGGGGGTAATTGTTTTCTGCCGGATCAAGGAAGGTACCGTCAAAGTGGGAACCAAAATCAAAATGATGGCCACAGGAGCCGAGGATCTGGTGACAGAAGTGGGATATTTCGGTGCCGGGCAGTTTATTCCGTGTGACGAGCTTTCCGCAGGTATGGTTGGATATATCGCGGCGAGCATTAAAAATGTGCGCGATACACGTGTCGGAGACACTGTGACAGAGCTCGACCGCCCGTGTGCAGAACCGCTTCCGGGATATAAAAAGGTCAATCCGATGGTGTACTGCGGATTATATCCGGCAGACTCTGCCAAGTATCCGGATCTGCGGGATGCGCTTGAAAAACTGCAGGTCAATGATGCATCGTTACAGTATGAACCGGAGACGTCCCTTGCCCTGGGATTTGGATTCCGCTGCGGATTCCTTGGATTACTGCATCTTGAGATTATTCAGGAGCGTTTAGAGCGTGAGTTTAATCTGGATCTTGTGACTACGGCACCCGGTGTTATTTATAAGGTGCACAAGACCAACGGAGAAGTGTTTGACCTGACCAATCCGTCCAATCTGCCGGACCCTTCGGAGATTGAATACATGGAGGAACCGTTTGTATCGGCAGAGATCATGGTAACCAGCGAGTATGTCGGGGCAATTATGAAGCTTTGTCAGGAACGCCGCGGTATTTATATCAGCATGGATTATATTGAAGCAACCCGTGCCGTGATCAAATATGATATGCCACTGAATGAGATTATTTACGATTTCTTTGATGCATTAAAGTCGCGGTCCCGCGGATATGCCTCTTTTGATTATGAAATGAAAGGATATGTCCGTTCCGACCTTGTCAAACTGGATATTCTTATTAATAAGGAGATGGTGGACGCCTTATCCTTTATTGTATTCAAAGACAGTGCATACGACAGAGGCCGTAAAATGTGTGAGCGTCTGAAAGAAGAGATTCCGAGACATCTGTTTGAAATCCCGATTCAGGCAGCCGTAAACGGAAAAGTCATCGCTCGTGAAACGGTTAAGGCCATGCGCAAGGATGTCCTGGCAAAATGTTACGGCGGTGATATTTCCCGTAAGAAGAAACTTCTGGAGAAACAGAAGGAAGGAAAGAAGAGAATGCGTCAGGTCGGTAGCGTAGAAGTGCCGCAGGAGGCATTCATGAGTGTATTGAAACTGGATGAAGACTGATTCTATGAATGAAAAGAAACTGGAATTATATATTCATATCCCTTTTTGCGTGAAAAAGTGTGATTACTGTGATTTCCTGTCCTTTCCGGCAGACAGCAATACACAGATCAGATATGTGCATGCCCTGCTGCAGGAAATCCGTTATTACGGAAATCTGCTTGGGGATTATCATGTCCCGACAATTTATATCGGAGGGGGCACGCCGAGCTGGCTGGAGGAAAATCTGATTTACACCGTGCTGCAGCAGGTTGCTTCGAGTTTTCATGTGGAGGCGGATGCGGAGATCAGCATCGAGTGCAATCCGGGAACGGTGACGGCAAAGAAACTGAATGTCTATCAGAGTGCGGGGATCAACCGCCTCTCGATCGGATTGCAGTCAACAAACAATGAGGAGCTGAAAGCACTTGGAAGAATTCACACGTATGATCAGTTTTTAAAAACGTATGAGCTGGCGAGAAATGCAGGATTTGAAAATATCAATATTGATTTGATGAGCGGTCTGCCTTACCAGACGCTGGACAAATTTTTAGAATCCTTGCAGACGGTGATCCGGCTGAAGCCGGAACATATTTCGGCATATTCCCTGATCATAGAAAAGGGGACACCGTTTTATGAACGGTATAAGTTTGACGCAGTGAAGCAGGAAGCGGGGATTCATACAGAGATTCTTCCGGACGAGGATGAGGTATACCGCATTTATAAGGCCACGCAGGATGTATTGAAACAGGCAGGATACCGGCAGTATGAAATCTCTAATTTTGCCCAGCCGGGGTATGCCTGCAGACATAACATCGGCTACTGGACCAGAGAAAATTATCTGGGGCTGGGGCTGGGGGCATCTTCCCTGGTGGAAAATGTCCGGTATACCAACACCCGGCAGCTGTATGCGTATGGAGAATTTTGTGACCACCTGCAGGAGAAGTCTTTGGCAGAGTTTTTAAAAGACGGGGAGCATGCCGTACCGGAGGATCTCTGGATTGGCAGCTGTGTACAGGAACAGGCACAGATTCTGACAAGAAAAGAGCAGATGGAGGAATTTATGTTTCTGGGGCTGCGGATGAATGAGGGAGTAACCAGAGCCGCGTTTGAGCAAAGCTTTGGGGTACCGATTGAGGCCGTGTATCTGGAAACACTTCGCAAGCTGAAAGAACAGGGACTTTTGCAGATGGTTGCTGGCAGGATTGCACTGACCGACAAGGGGATGGATCTGGCCAACTACGTGATGGCGAAGTTTCTTTTATAAAATATAATTATAAAATAAAAATAAAATAGCATCAGGGTGTTGACAAAAAAACACCTTGGTGCTATTTTAATAACAGAACGATATTAGCACTCTAAGTAAATGAGTGCTAACAAACCAAAAACAACCGGTGAAGGTTCAGGAACAGGAGACGGGAAAATGGCAGACGAGAATATGGAATTGGATGAAAGAAAAGTAAAAATTCTGGATGCAGTTATCCGTAATTATCTTGCAACCGGTGAACCTGTGGGATCACGAACCATTTCAAAATATACGGATCTGAATTTAAGTTCTGCAACCATCCGCAATGAGATGGCAGACCTTGAAGAACTTGGTTATATCGTGCAGCCACATACATCAGCAGGAAGAATTCCTTCAGACAAAGGCTATCGGTTTTATGTGGATCATCTGATGCAGGAAAAAGACCGGGAAGTCAAAGAAATGAAGGACTTCGTAATAGAAAAAACCCAGAAGATGGATGAGGTATTAAAAAAGGTTGCAAAGATGCTTGCAAACAACACCAATTATGCGACAATTGTTTCCGCACCGACTTACAGTGGAAACAAAGTAAAGTTTATGCAGCTGTCCAATGTAGATGAGAAACATATACTGGCAGTTATCGTAATGAACAGCAACATGGTAAAGAATCAGATGATCGACGTGGAAGAACCGCTCGACAACGAAACGTTACTGAAACTGAACATTCTGCTGAATACAGCATTGAATGGGCTGTCACTGCAGGAAATCAATCTGGGAACGATTTCCAAACTGAAAGAGCAGGCAGGCGTGCACAGTGAGATTGTTTCCCATGTGCTGGATGCACTGGGACAGACACTGAGTGAAAACGAGGATCTGCAGATCTACACAAGCGGTGCAACCAATATTTTGAAATATCCGGAACTTTCTGATTCAGAGAGTGCGGCAGGTCTTCTTTCCACATTTGAGGAAAAAGATGAGCTGGTAAATCTGGTAACGGAATCCCTTTCTGAGGGGGAGAGCAAAGGAAATGAAATACAGGTTTATATCGGAAATGAAGCTCCGGTACAGACCATGAAAGATTGCAGTGTCGTTACCGCAACTTATGATCTGGGGGAGGGCGTCAAAGGAACGATCGGAATTGTTGGTCCGAAACGGATGGATTACGAGAATGTTGTTGACAACCTCAAAAACTTAAAGTCCCAGTTAGACGGTATTTTTGATAAAGAAAAAGGGCAATCCTAGAAAGGTGGTAAACATGGCAGAGAACAAAAAAGTCATGGAAGAAGAGGCAGTAGATACAAAAGAAACCAAGGCCGAACAGACATGTGAAGAAACAAAGGACACAAAGGAGACGGCGGCAGAGGAAACAAAAGAAACTGCAGCCGAAGAAAAGGATACAAAGAAAGAAGAGAAATCCGAAAAAAAGGGTGCCTTTGGAAAGAAAAAGAAAGATAAAAAAGACGAACAGATCGAAGATTTAAACGACCGTCTGAAACGTCAGATGGCAGAGTTTGATAATTTCCGTAAACGTACGGAAAAAGAAAAAGCGCAGATGTTTGACATGGGAGCAAGAACAATCATTGAAAAGATTCTCCCGGTTATCGACAATTTCGAGCGTGGGCTTGCAGCTGTACCAGAGGAACAAAAGGATGATGCTTTTGTTACCGGTATGGATAAAGTATACAAACAGATGCTGACAGAATTAGATGCCATCGGGGTGAAACCGATTGAGGCACTGGGAAAGGAATTTGATCCGGATCTCCACAATGCAGTTATGCAGGTGGAAAGCGAAGAGTATGAACCGGGAACAGTTGCCCAGGAATTACAAAAAGGTTACACCTACAAGGACAGTGTGGTCCGCCACAGTATGGTCGCTGTAGTCAGCGAATAAAGGTATTTCCTATTTCGCATGGAGTAGTAAATCATAAATTAGCAAAACAATTTTATTTGATCATAATTTTAGCAGGAGGAAAAGAAAATGGGCAAGATCATTGGTATTGACTTAGGAACAACCAACAGCTGTGTAGCTGTTATGGAAGGTGGAAAACCTACCGTTATTGCAAACCAGGAAGGTGCAAGAACAACACCATCCGTTGTAGCATTTACAAAGACAGGAGAACGTCTCATCGGTGAGCCGGCAAAGCGTCAGGCAGTTACAAACGCTGAGAAGACGATTTCTTCCATTAAGAGACATATGGGTACGGATTATAAAGTAGCCATTGATGACAAACAGTACAGTCCACAGCAGATTTCCGCTATGGTACTTCAGAAATTAAAGGCTGATGCAGAAGGATACCTTGGAGAAAAGGTTACAGAAGCTGTTATTACAGTTCCTGCATATTTCAACGATGCACAGCGTCAGGCAACCAAGGATGCCGGAAAGATTGCAGGTCTGGATGTAAAGCGTATCATCAATGAGCCTACTGCAGCAGCACTTGCATATGGCCTTGATAACGAAAAAGAACAGAAGATCATGGTATATGACCTTGGTGGTGGTACATTTGATGTATCTATCATTGAGATCGGTGACGGTGTCATCGAAGTATTATCTACCAACGGTGATACACATCTTGGTGGTGATGATTTTGATAACAAGATCACACAGTGGATGATCGATGAGTTTAAGAAGGCAGAGGGTGTTGATCTTTCTACCGACAAGATGGCTTTACAGAGATTAAAAGAAGCTGCCGAGAAAGCAAAGAAGGAACTTTCTTCCGCAACTACTACAAATATTAACTTACCATTCATCACAGCTACTGCTGAGGGACCAAAGCACTTTGATATGAACCTCACCAGAGCAAAATTTGATGAATTAACACATGATCTCGTAGAGAGAACTGCAGTACCGGTACAGAACGCTATGAAGGATGCAGGTCTTACAAATGCAGATTTAGGCCAGGTTCTTCTGGTTGGTGGTTCTACACGTATCCCGGCTGTACAGGATAAGGTAAGACAGATGACAGGCAAAGAGCCAAGCAAGTCCTTAAACCCGGATGAGTGTGTAGCAATCGGTGCTTCTATTCAGGGTGGTAAATTAGCAGGTGATGCAGGTGCCGGCGAGATCTTACTTCTCGATGTAACACCACTGTCACTTTCTATCGAGACCATGGGTGGTATTGCAACCCGTCTGATCGAGAGAAATACTACCATTCCTACGAAGAAGAGCCAGATCTTCTCTACCGCAGCAGATAACCAGACCGCTGTAGATATCAACGTTGTACAGGGTGAGCGTCAGTTCGCAAGAGATAACAAATCTCTCGGACAGTTCCGTCTGGATGGTATCCCGCCAGCACGTCGTGGTGTTCCACAGATCGAGGTTACATTCGATATCGATGCAAACGGTATTGTAAATGTATCTGCCAAGGATCTTGGAACAGGCAAAGAGCAGCATATCACAATCACAGCCGGATCTAACATGTCCGATGAAGAAATCGATAAGGCTGTTAAAGAAGCTGCTGAGTTTGAAGCACAGGATAAGAAGAGAAAAGAAGCAATCGATGCAAGAAATGATGCTGAGAGCTTTGTATTCCAGACAGAGGATGCATTAAAGCAGGTAGGAGATCAGGTTGATCCTGCAGACAAGTCAGCAGTAGAAGCTGATGTTGCAGCAGTAAAGGCTTTCCTGGATGCACACAAGGAAGCAGAGCAGATGACAGATGCAGATGTTGCGGAATTAAAGGCAGCACAGGAGAAACTGACACAGAGTGCACAGAAGGTATTTGCAAAGATGTATGAGCAGGCACAGGCAGCACAGGGTGCAACAGGCGCAGGCCCGAATCCGGGAGCAGGTCCTGATATGGGTTCTGCAGCAGGAGCAAACACCGGAGCAGGAGCAAATGGTGCAGATGATGATGTCATCGATGCAGATTTCAAAGAGGTTTAATTTAGAAAATAAATAGACAAAGCGTGGGGTTTCTGGTTTTCCGGAAACCCTATGCGTACTATAAGGGATTAATATTATGGCAGAGAAAAGAGATTATTACGAGGTCCTTGGAATTCCAAAGACCGCAACGGAAGCAGAAATAAAAAAAGCTTTCCGTACAACCGCCAAGAAGTATCATCCGGATATGCATCCGGGAGATAAAGAGTGTGAGGAAAAATTTAAGGAAGCGCAGGAGGCATATGCCGTTTTGAGCGATCCGGAAAAGCGCAGACAGTATGATCAGTTTGGTCATGCCGCGTTTGATGGAGGCGCTGGCGGTGCAGGCGGATTCGATTTTTCCGGCATGGATATGGGAGATATCTTTGGCGATATTTTCGGAGACTTTTTCGGTGGCGGAAGACGAAACAGTAACAATAACGGACCGGCGCAAGGCGCAAGTGTACGTCTTACCGTCCGTATTACGTTTGAAGAAGCTGTGTTTGGATGTTCTAAGGAACTTGAGTTCCCGTATAAAGAAGAATGTAAGACCTGTCACGGAACTGGGGCAAAACCGGGAACTTCACCGGAAACCTGCAGCAAGTGCGGGGGAAAAGGGAAAGTGGTATATTCCCAGCAGTCTTTGTTTGGCATGATGCAGAATGTGCAGACCTGTCCGGATTGCGGCGGTACCGGTAAGGTGATCCGTGAAAAATGTCCGGATTGCCGGGGAACGGGATATATCTCAAAGAAAGTACGAAAGACTGTAGAGATTCCGGCCGGAATTGATAATGGACAGTCTGTTCGTGTCAGAGGTTACGGAGAACCGGGACGAAACGGAGGTCCGAGAGGAGATCTTCTGGTAGAAGTTCTTGTTTCCAGAAGCAATGCGTTTGAACGTCAGGACATGAATATATTTTCCAATGCTTCGATTTCCTTTGGTATCGCAGCACTGGGCGGGGATATCCGTATCAGGACGGTGGACGGAGATATCATCTATACCGTTGCACCGGGTACCCAGAGCGGAACGAGAATCCGCCTGAAAGGCAAAGGAGTACCATCGATCCGAAACAAGGCAGTACGTGGAGACCATTATGTAACACTGATTGTCAACACGCCGACGGGCTTAAACAAAGAGGCAAAAGAGGCGTTGCGTAAATTTGATGAATTGACGGGAAATTCCCTGAATAAAGAGGGCGGAGCACAGACCGCAAAAGAAAAAAAGAAAGGTTTTATGGACAAAATCAAAGAATCTTTCGATGAACATTAGTATAAATCGCCTATAGTAATCTGGTACAAAGTATTGTATGATGAGTCTGTTAGTATTATTGGCAGCATGTGTGTACGGATACGGAGGCATGTGGGGGATGACGCTGGAAGAAGAACGTAAAGCTTTGGAGGAGCAGCGCCGCACACTGGAGCGGGAGAAAAAAGAATTTGCGCGGCGGGTGGAGAATGAGGATCGCCGTCTGGAACAGCAGCAGAAGCTTTTTGATATGAAATTTAAAATACTCGAAGAAGAACTTGTAAAACTTGCAACAGAGAAAGAACATGTGAAGAAGCAGAAAGCTTTCTATCAGCGGGTAAGCGATTTTTCCGTGACAGCAGAGCAGCCTGTTATCAGAGGAGAAATGTTCTTCTCCGGAGTAGAGAGCAGACAGTCCCTTAAGAAACGTTATAAAGACCTGATCAAAATTTATCATCCGGATAATCTGGATGGGGATAAGAATACCGTTCAGGAAATTAACAGTGAGTATCATAAGCTTTGTGCTGTGTACAAAAATTAAAACAGCCATACGGTCTGTCCGCAGACCGTATGGCTGTTTTATGCATGTTTAACATGTTTAATGTCGTTCCTCATGAAGACGCTTAAAAATCTCCTCCTCTGACATAGCAGTGGCGGACGGAATGTTTTCTTCCATATTGTAGGTTCTCTGTTTTTTGATATAGAGAGTATTGGTGTTCTCTTTATATTCTACATCACTGGTATCAGAAGTATTTCGCTGCCGGTCATCGGTGTTGAATGCTTTCTGAAGTCCTTCTACAAGATTGCGTTTATCCATTTATTGTTTTCTCCTATAACTGTATAACTATCAACTTAACCCCTATATTATAACATGGGTTTTTTTGATGTACAATGTTTTCTTGAAATTTTATTGGAAATAAGGTATGATACATATAGTATGCCTTAGTGTAGAATTGAGAGGATGGTAACATGAAGTGGAAAAAATATACAATTGAGACAACGACCGCAGCAGAGGATTTTATGAGTTCCATGCTGATGGATCTGGGCATTGAGGGAATAGAGATTGAAGACAATATTCCGCTTACCAAAGAAGACCAGGCGGATATGTTTATTGATTTTCTGCCGGAACTTCCTCCGGATGAGGGCATCAGCCATGTGAGCTTTTATGTGGAAGAAGACGGCAGTGATCAGACGGAGATTTTAAAGCAGGTAAAGATCGGACTCGAGAAACTGCGTGACATGGTGGAAGTGGGAAGCGGTGTCATTACATCTTCCGAAACAGAAGATCTTGACTGGATCAATAACTGGAAAAAATATTTTACTTCTTTTACCATTGATGATATATTAATCAAACCGACCTGGGAAGAATTAAAGGAAGAAGACAAAGATAAATTTCTGATTGAGATCGATCCGGGAATTTCTTTCGGAACAGGAAAACATGAAACGACACAGCTTTGCATCCGGCAGTTACAGAAATATGTGGAAGGAAAACATCCGAAAGTACTGGATGTGGGATGTGGCAGTGGAATTTTATCGATTGTGGCATTAAAACTCGGCGCAAGAGAAGTCGTGGGAACGGATCTGGATGCAGACTGCATGACTTCTACAAGGGATAATATGCAGGTAAACCATCTCGATTTGTCTCTGGGAACCTTTTATGTGGGAAATCTGATTGATGATGAAGAACTTCAGGAAAAGGTTGGGACAGAGGAATATGAGATTGTTGTGGCAAATATTTTAGCACCAGTTATCATTGCCATGGCACCGGTCATTCCGGCTAGATTAAAACAGGGGGGGTATTTTATCACTTCCGGCATCATTGATTTTAAGGAAAACGAAGTAAAAGAAGCGATTGAAGCAGCAGGACTTACTGTAGTGGAAATCAATCATCAGGGTGAGTGGGTAAATATTACCGCACAGAAACAGTAGGAGCAGGGTATGTACCAGTTTTTTGTGGAAGATGAACAGGTGCAGCAGGATCGGATCTGCATTGTGGGCGGTGATGTCAATCATATCGGTCATGTGCTGCGCATGAAGACAGGGGAGAAAATCCGCATCAGCGATCAGAGCGGCAGATCGTATTTTTGCCGTATTCTGGAAATTACAGAGGAAGAGGTCTGGGCACAGATAGAGGATACCGATGAAATGGGGACAGAGTTTTCCCATAAGGTGTATCTTTTTCAGGGCCTTCCTAAAAGTGATAAGATGGAACTGATCATACAAAAGACCGTGGAACTTGGTGTCTATACCGTCATACCGGTTGCCATGAAAAACTGTGTGGTAAAGCTGGATGAAAAGAAGGCACAGAGCAAATGTAAGCGGTGGCAGGCAATTGCAGAGAGTGCGGCAAAACAGTCGAAGCGGACCGTGATTCCGCAGATTCAGATGCCACTTTCCTGGAAACAGGCATTGGAAGAGGCAAAGGAGCTGGACGTTGTCCTGGTTCCGTATGAGAATGAAAGAGGCATGGAAGCAACAAGAGAGATCTTTCGCTCGATTCCGGAAGGGGCGTCCATCGGAGTAATGATCGGTCCGGAGGGCGGATTTTCCCCGGAAGAGATTGCGCAGCTGGATAAAGACATGCATCGGATCTCTCTTGGCAGACGTATTTTGCGCACAGAAACAGCAGGAATGGCAACACTTTCCATGCTGATATACGAATTGGATATATAAGAAGGGTAAAAATGGAAGCATATTTGGATAATTCGGCAACGACAAGATGTTGTGAGGAAGCGGCACAGCTGGTGGTAAAATTACTGACGGAGGATTATGGAAATCCATCTTCCCTGCACAACAAAGGCGTAATCGCCGAAAATTATATGAACGATGCAAGAAAAAAAATTGCAAAGACATTAAAGGTACAGGAAAAAGAAATCTGTTTTACGTCAGGTGGTACTGAGTCCAATAATCTTGCAATTATCGGTGTGGCAGAGGCAAACAAGCGAAGTGGAAAACATGTGATAACGACGTCCATTGAACATCCGTCCGTGTCGGCAACGATGGCATATCTGGAGGAACACGGATATGAAGTCACATATCTTCCGGTAGATGCTTATGGTGTGATTTCTCTGGACGATCTGAAAGCGGCAATCCGGCCGGATACCATTCTGGTTTCCCTCATGCAGGTAAATAATGAAATCGGAGCGGTGGAGCCGATCGCGGAAGCGGGGGCACTGATCAAACAGTGTAATCCACAGACGCTTTTTCATGTGGATGCCATTCAGTCCTACGGGAAAATGAGAATTTATCCGGCAAAAATGCATGTAGACCTTCTCTCGGTCAGCGGACATAAGATTCATGGACCGAAAGGAAGCGGATTTTTATATATCAAAGACAAGACGAAAATTCATCCGCTGTTAAACGGAGGCGGACAGCAGAGGGGAATGCGTTCCGGCACGGAAAATGTTCCGGCAATCGCAGGACTTGGCGTAGCAGCGGAACGTATTTATACTGGTTTTGAGGAAAAAATCGACCGGATGTATACCTTGCGGGAGCATTTTATTGAGGAAGTGACAAAAATTCCGGGTGTACACGTCAACGGTCATACCGATCGCAGCAATGCACCGCATATTGTCAGTGTCAGCACGGAAGGTGTGCGCGCGGAAGTATTGCTTCATGCATTAGAGGATAAAGAGATCTATGTGTCAGCGGGAAGTGCATGTTCTTCCAACAAGCCTTCTGTCAGTCATACGCTAAAAAGTATTGGCTTAAAGCCAGAGCTTTTGGATGCAACCATCCGGTTCAGCTTTTGCGTGGAGACAACGGAAGAAGAGATTGATTATGCAGTAAAAGAGATGGCGGCATTGGTTCCGATGCTGCAGAAATATACAAGACATTAGAAAAAGGAGAGCAGTATGTATAAATCATTTTTGATTAAATATGCGGAAATTGCCATTAAGGGAAAGAACCGTTATCTGTTTGAGGATGCACTGGTACAGAATATCAGATATCATCTTAAGCGTGTAGAGGGAACCTTCCATGTACGCAAGGAAAACGGACGTATCTATGTGGATACGGAAGGAGAATACGATTATGATGAAACTGTAGAAACATTACAGAGGATTTTTGGAATCGTAGGAATCTGTCCGGTAGTATTGGTCGAAGATGAAGGATTTGATGCCCTGGCAAAAGTAGTATGTGACTATGTGGATCGCACATATCCGGACAAAAATTTTACATTTAAGGTGGATGCGCGCCGTGCCAGAAAGAATTATCCGATGACTTCGATGGAGATCAATGCAGCTGTTGGGGAAAAGATTCTTGAAGCATTTCCGGAAACCAGCGTTGACGTACATCATCCGGAGGTGATGATTCATATCGAGATCCGCCCGATGATCAATATTTATTCCACAGAGATCCCGGGACCGGGAGGCATGCCGCTTGGCACAGCAGGTCGTGCAATGCTTCTTTTATCCGGCGGAATCGATTCACCGGTTGCCGGATATATGGTATCCAAACGAGGGGTAACACTTGAAGCGACCTATTTTCATGCACCGCCATACACCAGTGAGCGTGCAAAACAGAAAGTAATTGATCTGGCAAAGAAAGTGGCGAGATATTCCGGACAGATCAAGCTTCACGTGGTGAATTTTACCGATATTCAGCTATATATTTACGAAAAATGTCCGCATGAGGAACTGACAATTATCATGCGCCGTTATATGATGAAAATTGCAGAGCATTTTGCAGAAGAAGGAAAATGTCTGGGAATGATTACCGGAGAGAGTATCGGCCAGGTGGCAAGCCAGACGATGCAGTCCCTTGCGGTAACCAATGAAGTGTGCCATATGCCGGTATACCGTCCGCTCATTGCCATGGACAAGCAGGATATTGTATCAATCGCAGAAAAAATTGACACATACGAGACGTCCATTCTTCCGTATGAGGATTGTTGTACGATTTTCGTGGCAAAGCATCCGGTTACCAAGCCAAGCCTGAAACATATTAAAAAATCAGAGTGCCGGCTGGAAGAAAAAATTGACGAACTGATGCAGACAGCAATCGATACGACAGAGACGATTCTGGTAGATGCAGAATAATCTGTTTTTGGAAAATTATTTCCGTGAAACAAAAAATCCCCTGTCTGCAATACAGACAGGGGATTTTGTAAGTAATTACTGGGAAATAATGTATGGCTTTAAAGCTTCCAGAATCTCATTCAGATTATCCTCGGTATGGATGGCGAGATCAATCGGCTTGGAAAGATCCAGGCTGAAAATTCCCATGATGGATTTTGCGTCAATGACATATCTGCCGGAAATCAGATCAAAATCGTATTCAAACTGAGAGATGGTATTAACAAATGATTTTACTTTTCCAATAGAATTTAATGAAATCTGTACTGTTTTCATAATGAAAACCTCCTTGAAAATATTCATGAAAAACTCATGCTGTTTATATCTTTGATAGTAATATTTTTTATTGGAAAAGTCAAGAAATGTATGAAGATAATTGTATAAAGGAGTAAAAATGAAAAAAGCAGCATTACACAATCTGGGATGCAAAGTGAATGCATATGAGACAGAAGCTATGCAGCAGATGCTTGAAGAAGCGGGGTACGAAATCGTGCCGTTTTCGGAGAAAGCAGATGTCTATGTGATCAATACCTGTTCCGTAACAAATATGGCAGACCGCAAATCAAGACAGATGCTGCACCGGGCAAAAAAGCGGAATCCGGATGCGGCTGTTGTTGCTGCCGGATGCTATGTACAGACCAAAGAGGATGAGGCAAAATGTGATGAAGCAATTGATATTCTGATCGGAAATAATCAGAAAAAAGAACTGGTAGAGCGGCTGGATGCTTTCTTTGCGGGCAGAGGAGAAAAGGTGGAGGCTGTGGTGGATATTAACCACGAAAAACAGGCATTTGAGGAGCTGACACTGGATCATGCAGCAGAGCATACCCGCGCGTTTATAAAAGTACAGGATGGCTGTAACCAGTTCTGCAGTTACTGCATTATTCCGTATGCCAGAGGACGGGTGAGAAGCAGAAATGTTCAGAATGTTCTGGAGGAAGTAAAGCGTCTGGCAGCGTCCGGATATCAGGAAGTGGTACTGACCGGAATTCATTTAAGCTCCTACGGGATTGACTGCGGGGAAAGTCTGCTGCATCTGATCCAGATGGTGCATCAGGTGGAGGGAATCCGGCGTATCCGTTTAGGTTCGCTGGAACCGAGAATCGTGACGGAAACATTTGCAGAAGAACTGGCAAAGATGGAGAAGATCTGTCCGCATTTTCATCTGTCACTGCAGAGCGGATGCGATGCAACGCTTGCCCGGATGAACCGGAAATATACGACGGAAGAATACGAAAATGCATGCAGTATTTTACGGAAAAACTTTACGCATCCGGCAATCACAACGGATGTTATTGTTGGATTTCCTGGAGAGACAGAAGAAGAATTTGCACAGACAAAGGAATATTTAAAACGCATTCATTTTTATGAGATGCATATTTTTAAATATTCCCGACGGCAGGGAACCCGTGCAGCAGTGATGGAACATCAGGTGCCGGAGGAAATCAAGACGAAGCGCAGTGCCCAGCTGCTGGCACTTGCGGAAAGTATGTCGAGGGAATTCCGCGCGTATTATGTGGGAAAAGAGGAAGAAGTACTCTTTGAGGAACCAATGGAAGTTGACGGAGAAACGTGGTATACTGGATATACCAAAGAGTATGTAAAGATCGCGGCAAAAACGGCAGAACCGCTTGATAATGTGATGAAAAGGGGAAGAGTGGAAGCGGCTCTGACCGATGAGATTTACCGTATGAAACTATAGCGCTTGTATTTTTCCTCAATTTCGTATACAATAGATGGGACAGGACTTGTTGGAATGAACAAGGGCAGGGACGGCGAATATGGAGAATTTAAATAATACACAATATTTTACAGTACAAAAGGAACCGGAATTACAGGTAAGAGATGTTTTAGAGATCGTATTCCGTGCATTGAGTGAGAAAGGATACAATCCGGTGAATCAGATTGTAGGATATATTATGTCCGGAGATCCGACATATATTACCAGTCATAACAATGCGAGAAGTCTGATCATGAAGGTAGAGCGGGACGAACTTGTAGAAGAAGTTTTACGTGCATACATCAAAAACAATTCCTGGGAATAATCCGGTACGGGAGAATTATGCGGATTTTAGGATTGGATTTCGGTTCAAAGACAGTGGGTGTTGCAGTGAGTGATGCGCTGTTAATTACAGCGCAGGGAGTGGAAATTATCCGAAGGAAAGCTCCGACGAAGCTCAGGCAGACACTGGCGCGGATCGAACAGCTGGTAAGCGAGTACGAGGTGGAAAAAATTGTGCTCGGTTACCCGAAAAATATGAACAGTACAGAAGGGGAGCGCTGCGAGAAAACAAAAGAATTCAAGGAAATGCTTGAAAAACGCTGTGGTCTCCCTGTTATTTTATGGGATGAACGGCTGACAACAGTTGCAGCAGACCGTTCGATGATGGAAACAGGAATTCGAAGAGAAAACCGCAAGGAATATGTAGATGAAATTGCGGCTATTTTTATATTACAGGGATATCTGGATTATCTTTCAAATCATCCAGAAGAAAAATAAAAATACAAGGAAAAAATAAATGGAAAAAATTCAGTTTACAGATCCGGACACCAATGAGGTGGTGGAATTTGCTGTGGAAGAACAGACACAGCTGAATGGAATCAGATACTTACTTGTCTCTGATGGCAATGAAAACGGGGACAGTGAAGCATATATATTAAAAGAAATAAAGACACAGGATGAGGAAGTATTTTACGAGATGGTAGATGATGATACAGAGTTTGCTGCACTCGCGAAAATATTTGCTGAACTTGCGGATGAAGAAACACAGCTTTTATATTAGAGCGGAATATTATATTTGGAGGATTTATGAAAAAACAGGAAAAACAGAATAACAGTAAGCTTAAGATTATACCGTTGGGAGGTCTTGAGCAGATTGGTATGAATATTACTGCCTTTGAATACGAAGACAGTATTATTGTGGTGGATTGCGGTCTCGCATTCCCGGAAGATGACATGTACGGAGTGGATCTGGTGATTCCGGATGTCACTTATTTAAAGGAAAATATTGATCGTGTCAAAGGATTTTTTATTACGCACGGACATGAGGATCATATTGGTGCCATCCCATATGTTTTAAAAGATGTCAATGTGCCGATTTATTCGACCAGACTGACCAATGCCCTGATCGAGCACAAACTCGAAGAGCATGATATGCTCAAAAAAGTAAAAAGAAAAGTTGTCAAATACGGACAGCACATCAATCTTGGATGTTTCCGTGTAGAGTTTATCCGCACGAATCACAGTATTCAGGATGCGGCGGCACTTGCGATTTATTCCCCGGCAGGAATTGTCCTGCATACAGGAGATTTTAAGGTTGATTATACACCGGTATTTGGAGATGCCATTGATCTGCAGCGTTTCGGCGAGATCGGTAAAAAAGGAGTGTTAGCACTGCTTTGTGACAGTACCAATGCGGAGCGCCCGGGATTTACAGATTCCGAAAAGTCAGTAGGAAAAACGCTGGATAACATTTTTTCCGAGCATAAAAATACAAGAATTATTATTGCGACATTTGCATCCAATGTGGATCGTGTGCAGCAGATCATCAATTCTGCAGACAAGTTTGGCAGAAAAGTTGCGATTGAGGGACGAAGCATGGTCAATATTGTATCCATCGCTTCGGAACTGGGATATATTTCCCTGCCGGATAACATTCTGATTGATGTGGATCAGCTGAAAAATTATCCGGATGAAAAGACGGTTATCATTACAACGGGAAGCCAGGGAGAGTCCATGGCCGCATTGTCCCGCATGGCATCCGGCATGCACCGTAAAGTTACCATTAAGCCAAATGATACCATTGTATTCAGTTCCCATCCGATTCCGGGAAATGAGAAATCGGTTACCGGTGTGATCAATGAACTGATGCGCAAGGGTGCAGATGTGATTTTCGAAGATGTACATGTCAGCGGACATGCGTGCAAGGAAGATATCAAACTGATTTATTCTCTGGTAAATCCGCTGTACACGATTCCGGTGCATGGAGAATACAAGCATCTGATTGCACAGGCGAAGATTGCGGAAGAGCTTGGATATGACAGTGATCATATCAAAATCCTTTCTTCCGGAGATGTGCTTGAGATCGATGAGAATGGTGCAGAAGTGACCGGACATGTGCCGGTTGGCAATGTAATGGTAGACGGACTTGGTGTCGGAGATGTCGGAAATATCGTTCTTCGGGATCGTCAGCGTCTGGCAGAAGACGGAATTATTATTGTCGTCATGACACTCGAAAACGGAACCGGACAGGTACTTGCAGGACCGGATATCGTATCGAGAGGTTTCGTGTATGTACGTAATTCCGAGAGTCTGATGGATGAGGCAAAAACCGTTCTCGATAAGACCATGGATTATTGTATGGATCACAACATTACCGATTGGGGCAAGATCAAAAATGAAGTAAAAGATGCTCTGGGTGATTTCGTCTGGAAAGAGACCAAGAGACGTCCGATGATCATGCCGATTATCATGGAAGTATAGGGGTATTATGAATAAAGCTTTGTTCACTTTCATTAAAATTGCGTTTGTTATTATGCTGATCCTGCTGATTTTATATGGAACCGTTCATTTATGCAGGACCTGTTATGATTACGGGTATCGTTTCTTTGCAGAAAAGCAGATGGTACCGGATACGCAGGATGTGGAAAGCACGGAGGCACAATAGAAATAAATATGATAGTAGATGAACGACTGGTAACATATATCAATTCCCTGGATACGGGAAATACCAGAATTTTGGATGCTGTCGAACGAGAAGCTCTGGATTCCTATGTTCCGATTATTCGGAAGGAGATGCAGAGCTTTTTGAAGCTTTTGCTGGCGATGACAAAACCAAAAAGAATTCTGGAAGTCGGTACTGCGGTAGGGTTTTCTTCCATTCTGATGGCAGAATATGATCCGGTACCGTGTGAGATTGTCACGATTGAAAATTATGAAAAGCGAATCCCGATTGCCCGGGAAAATTTTAAGAGAGCAGGGAAAGAAGAGCAGATTACACTGCTTGAAGGGGATGCAGCGGAAATCCTTCCGACACTCACCGAGCCGTTTGATCTGATCTTTATGGATGCCGCAAAAGGACAGTATATTCATTTTATGCCGGATATTCTGCGTCTGCTGAAAACCGGAGGGACACTTGTCTCGGATAATGTGCTGCAGGATGGGGACATTATTGAGTCCCATTATGCGGTGATCCGCAGAAACCGGACGATTTACAAACGGATGCGGGAATATTTGTATGAGTTAACGCACCGGAAAGATCTGGTAACAGCGGTGCTGCCGGTGGGAGATGGAATTACAGTCAGTACAAAAGTAGAGGTAGAAAACGATGAGAAAGAATGAGTTGCTTGTTCCGGCAAGCAGTCTGGAAGTATTAAAAATTGCAGTTATTTATGGAGCCGATGCGGTCTACATCGGGGGAGAGGCATTCGGACTCAGAGCCAAGGCAAAAAACTTTACCATGGAAGAGATGGCAGAGGGAATTGCATTTGCACATGCACGGGGAGTTAAAGTTTATGTGACGGCAAATATTCTGGCACATAATTATGATCTTGACGGTGTGCGGGAATATCTTAGGGAACTGCAGAACATGAAGCCGGACCGGCCGGATGCTCTGATCATTGCAGATCCGGCAATCTTTACGATCGCCGGAGAAGTATGCCCGGATATTGACCGCCATATCAGTACACAGGCAAACAACACCAATTACGGAACATTTCAGTTCTGGGAGAAACTCGGTGCTACCCGTGTGGTAACGGCAAGAGAACTTTCCCTGCGGGAGATCCGGCAGATCCGGGAACACATTTCCGATGATCTGGAGATAGAGACATTTGTACATGGCGCTATGTGTATTTCCTATTCTGGAAGATGTCTGCTGTCCAATTATTTTACAGGAAGGGATGCCAACCGCGGGGCATGTACACATCCGTGCCGGTGGAAATATTCTGTGGTTGAAGAGAAGCGTCCGGGTGAGTATTTTCCGGTATATGAGAATGAGCGCGGAACCTATATTTTCAATTCCAAAGATCTGTGTATGATTGAGCATATTCCGGATCTTCTGGAAGCAGGAATTGACAGTTTTAAGATTGAGGGACGTATGAAGACCGCACTTTATGTGGCAACGGTGGCGCGTACTTACCGTAAGGCGATTGACGATTATCTGGAATCTCCGGAGAAATATCAGGAAAATATGCCATGGTATCTCGAACAGATCAAAAGCTGCACATACCGCCAGTTTACCACGGGATTTTTCTACGGAAAACCTTCGGAGGAGACACAGATTTACGATAACAACACGTATGAAAAGGGATATACCTATCTGGGAATTGTCGGTCCGAAAAATGAAAAGGGAATGTACCGGGTGGAACAAAAGAATAAATTTTCTGTCGGAGAACAGATCGAAGTGATGAAACCGGACGGACGCAATGTGACCGTTACGGTGCGGGGACTGATGGATGAAAAGGGAGAGCCGATGGAATCCTGTCCGCATCCGCAGCAGATCTTCTATGTGGATCTGGGGATGGAACCGGATGAATATGATATTCTCCGGAGACGGGAAGAAGAAGCGATCGCCCTGGATTAAAAAAATCTTAAGAAACACCCTCTGTCTGAACAATTGCGAAAGCACAGAGGGTGTGCTAATATAAGACAAAAGGACGTTGTTCTTAAGTAGCGAGTGAACCAGATAAGGAGGAGAGATTATGCGTTTGCAAAGCAAAAAACTGATTGCTGTATTGTGTGCGCTGGCAATGATTATTTCTGTATTTCCAGTACAGGCAGATGCGGCAGCAAAACCGAAATTTGTAAAAAATTATACGGTTCTTTATGAAAACAGCACCGGTAAGGGTGTGTATACATATACCGTAACCAATCTTACCAAAGGGCAGAGGGTAAAATGGAGCCTTTCCGGCACCGGAAAAAGTTATGCAAAGCTGAAGAAAACAACGACATCCGTGAGCGGAAAGACATCTGCAAACAGTCTGACAATCCGCACCCGGGGAAAGGCAGCCGCAAAGAATAAAACCGTAATTGTAACTGCAAAAGTTTACAAAGGGAAGAAGTGCGTGAGCACGGTCAAGACAAAGTCTGCCAAGATTAAAATACTGCCGAAAACAATTTCCATTGTAGATAACGGAGTCTTGAAATATCAGGTGGGACAGACCTATCAGTTCCGGTTCCGTATTACTCCGGCAAATGCCATCAGCACCAATGTCTGGACCGCTGTGGATGGAAACGGAAATGATGTTTCGTCCATGATTACAAAGACCGGTGCATTTACTCCGGCAAAAGAAGGTACTTATACCATCACCGTGCAGGCCAAAGCGGGAAATAAAGTGGTTTCCGACAGCAAGGTTATTACTGTCGCAACTTCCATGACCGGAATTGCACAGATGGCAGCAAACAAGGTAGCGGCTGTATATTCCGGAAATGCCAAAAATCTTGTGAAAACAGGAGATTTTTCTATCCGGACCCAGGCAGGTGCAAAGATGGAAATCAAGTCGGCTGTATTTTCCGATGACGGAACACAGGTATTTCTTACAACCTATAATCAGCTGAAAGACGGTGCAACCTATACGGTTACCGATGGACAGTCAACATATGACTTTACCGCATCCGTGGGAAGACCGGTCAGCCTTAGAGTTGTGACAACAGAAGTGACCGTCGGAAAAGAGACACCAATCGAATACGAGATTCTTGATGCAAACGGAATTGATGTCAAGACAGCATATCCGGGAGATATTACTTATACGGAACGGATTACAAATGGTTACCGTACAAAGGATAATAAGATTTATATGACCAGAGTTGGGGATACCGGAACGGTTACACTGACTTATAAATGTGCAAGCGATCCGAATCTGGTACTGACCGGAAGCGGAACCTTTGTATGTAAGGCAGCCAGTGTGTCAAACAACACAAACCTTACACTTACCTCTTCGGAAGCAGTGCCAAATTACAGTGCATCCAGTTACAAGGACAATCATAATGTAGCATCCGGCAGCAATTATTATGTACATTTCCGGGCATTGGATACAGACAATACCGAGATGAAGTATGACAGCATCAAGTTTGAGTCTTCCGATCCGGACACATTGCTTGTAAATCCTGGAAAGAACAATGTTGCTTATGCAACAGCAATCAAGACAGGTACCGCAAATATTATCGTTACCGCAACCTATGCAAAGCAGGAATACACTTATGTATACGAGATTACGGTGGCGGAACCGGCATACCTTGCAACACTGACTGCAGATAATACGCAGATTACCATGTCAAACGCTTATGCGGCAGGCTATAAGGAATACGTCAATATCGATGGACGGGATCAGTATGGTCAGAGTATGAAACTTGAAAACGAGACATACCAGATCGTAGAAAACAGTACCAATAAAGTATCTATGGCTACCTATGATCCGGCAACCGACCGTATGGTATTTGACGCATCCGGAAGGGCAGCAGGTGTTTACAATTATACCCTGACCCTGACAATGAACGGACATAAGGCATCCGTTAATGTTACCGTTGTTGTACAGACTCCTCCTTATAATGGAGCATCTTCCTATAAGGTTGATATCAGCAAACCGGTCATTGATCTGGCAATTACTTCCGGAGCATCTGCATCGGATCTGCTTGCATCAAAAGTGACAACATTGCGTCTGGCAGAGTATCGCGGAGGCGTATTTTATCAGTATGTGAATATTGCATCTGTAAGGATCAGTAAGGGCGGACAATATTATGAAAGTGATCTGTCAAAGGGTGGATCTTCAACAGAACCTGCAGCAATTGGCAGTGGATCAGAAATTCCGATTTCTGCGGTTTCACTGAATGGAAATGTTGTGACAAAGGCACAGACAGGTACTTATCTGCTGGAACTGAAGTTCTATCCAAGTGATGGACAGAGCACATCACTGGCTACAACTACGGGATATCTGGAAGTTACCGACAGTCAGGCAAATCCAGTGATCAGTGTAGATCGCACCGTATCTACCGTAAACTGTAAGACGGCACTGGATCTGGCAAAGAACTGCCTGAGCATTCAGGGAATGGATGGCGGAGTGATTGCAGACTGTACCGTCACCGGATCGAGTGTACCGGGCGCAAGTTATTCCGTTACTTCAGGAATGTCTGTCAATATCAATTCCGTTGTTGTACAGGCAACCACAACACTTTCCGATAAGACAACGGTTGTATCTAATTATACGGTTTCTGTGGGAAGGACATTGAGAAATCAATAGTAAGCTGTTTATTGGTAATGGCATGTAAATAGTGGGGTATGATTCTTTGAATCATGCCCCCTTTTAAGTCAAAATCTGGTGATGCAGACTTTGACCGGGTATTTAATGGAGAAGAAGGAATGAGACAACAACTTCTTGATGAACTTATGCAGATATCAGAAGAGGAAAGTAAATATAAGGCAGGACAGGCCGCGATTGAGGAACAGTTATACAGCGAAGCGTCCATACAGGAGATTGATCGTCAAAAACTGCTCAGAAGGGGAAAACTGATTACTGTAAGACGTCACAGCAGATTTGTGGAATTTCCGTTGCACCGGCATAATTATGTGGAATTTATGTATGTGGTACAGGGGGAGATTACACATGTAATTGACGGAAAAGAATTAACACTTTATAAAGGAGATTTACTGATGCTCAATCAGTATGTGGAACATGCGATTCACAGAGCTGAATTTGAAGACATTGGAATCAATTTTATTGCTTTGCCGGAATTTTTTGAAATTCCGCTTGGAATGCTTCAGGAAAAAAATGTTTTAGCGGAGTTCATTGCAGGGGCATTCCGGCAGAAGAGTCCGGTTCCTCATTATCTGATTTTTCGTTTAAAGGAGAATCCCCAGATTGAAAATCTGATGGAGAATATGATAGAATCCATGCTTTATGAATATATGAATGAAGATGTTATCAATCAGTATTCCATGGGACTTGTCTTTTTGTATTTGTTAAATCATTTGGAGAATTTGAGCCATAATTCTTCTATGGATTACAAGGAGACTATTGTGCAGTCGGTTCTTGAATATATCAACAGTGATTGTAAAAATGCAAATTTGACAAAGATTGCAGCAGATACACATCAGTCAGTTACCGTATTAAGTAAGCTGATCAAGCAAAAGACAGGGGCAAATTTTCAGGATTTACTGCAACAGAGGCGATTTCAGGCTGCGGTCAAACTTCTTGAGGAAACGGATCTGTCAATCGAAGATATTTCACTTGATGTAGGATATGAGAATCAGAGTTATTTTTTCAGGCAATTTAAAAAAAGATTTGGTATGACACCGAGATCTTATCGCATAACACATCAAAAATAAAAATATCAAATAAGGACAGTTTTTTGGTCTAATCAGAGGCTAAAAAGCTGTCCTTATTTTTGTTATGGTGAAGCAAATGAAAAAGGAGGCGTGTTTTATGGATACGATACGTGCTATTATTTTTGACCTGGATGGGGTCATTTGTTTCACAGATAACTATCACTATCAGGCGTGGAAAGAATTGGCAGATGCAGAAGGAATCTATTTTGATGAGAAAATTAATGGACGATTAAGGGGTGTAAGCCGTATGGAAAGCCTTGATATCATTTTGGAGCGAGCATCAAGATGCTATACACAGGAAGAAAAAGAACAGCTTGCTACAAGAAAGAATGAAAGTTACGTTCGTCTATTGGAAAAGATGTCTCCAAGGGATCTTTCGGATGAAGTAAAAAATACGTTGGACACCTTGCGACAGCGCGGTTACAAGCTTGCAATCGGATCAAGCAGTAAGAATACAAAGAAGATTTTAAAGCAAATTGGATTAGATGGATATTTTGACGCGGTCAGCGATGGAACAAACATTACAAAGTCAAAACCGGATCCGGAGGTTTTTATAAAAGTGGCGGAAATGGTTGAGGAAAAGCCGGAAAATTGTCTTGTTGTAGAAGATGCACTTGCAGGAATTGATGCGGCTTATGCCGGTGGATTCATAAGTGCAGGGATTGGAGATGCCGCGAGTCATAAATATGTGACATATCCAATCCATACATTTTCGGATCTGCTTTCCATTGATAAGTTGTGAAAAAGTCAGTGGAGAGGTGTAATTTGAATTAATCGTACCTCTAACAATTCTAATGTGACATCCATTTCGAGGATTTCATCGGAGTTGACAGACACAATTTTCTGATGAAATCCAGGAACGGATGATTTTTTTAACCAATCAATTTCCTGAGGTGTAGTAAGTTCCAATGCACCCATAGAAACCCATTGATCGAAAGCACTTCCATGCGTTCGATTTACATAGGTTTCAGAAATCTTATAGTTTCCCTGTGGAATATCAGATAAACACAGGGAGATCATTACCGGTTCCGAATCAGCAAAAACGGTATAGCGGTCTGTTTCTGTCATATCAAAACGTTCTCCATTCGCATATAAGTAATTAAAATGCCTGTAATTGTAAAGCATGACTTGAAAACTATCATTTTCACGGGTGATAAAATATTCGTCTCCACGCCCAAGAAACTGATCACCCAATTGTTGAAGAAGTGTGTAGGCATAATAACTGGCTTTTGGAATTCCATTTACGGTAAAAAGACCAAGTCCACCGAAAAATAACATATTTGGTAAAGAACTGTCTGCCATAAGATCTGTGAGCGCCTGATAAGTAAAACTTTCCAGACGGTCATAGTTTTCAAGGATGTTCTTGACAATATAACAGGATTTGAAGCAGGTATCATTCAGTAGATCCTGTTGGCTTGGTGTATTATTCCATTCGGATAAGTAGATTGGCAATTTACCAAGATTTAGCCGGCGTCGTTCTCTGAGAACCTGCATGACAAAATCTTTGAGTCCGTCTGGTGATTCCGATAAACTCATGGCATATATGAAACCGAAAGATTCTTTTGAATGATTTTTATTGGAAATCAGTTTGGTGTCATAATAAGTGAAACTTAAACTGTCAGGGATGCAGTCGTTTTGTTTACACCATTCCAGAAAGTTCAGATAACAGTTTTCGTAGCCTTCGGATACGATGTAGTAAGTCGGCGGAAGACTAAATTCA
>ERZ1673752.1507-NODE-1507-length-31939-cov-13.596098_pt1 | contig 31939 bp, 31 predicted proteins | sample MGYA00580195_ERZ1673752 | MGnify/ENA primary metagenome ERZ1673752 (study PRJEB41218, sample SAMN15661744) | gut metagenome | host: Homo sapiens | place: Canada: London | collected 2015-08-20/2019-03-30 | study: EMG produced TPA metagenomics assembly of...
TGCGATTAAAGATAAAATTTATAGAGTTTATGAAAAAATTTTATAAAAATTTGCATAAAAAAATGTGGGATTTTTGTTTCCCACATTTTTTTATGCAAATTATTTATCTTCGTCTTCGCAACTTTCACATTCCCCGTTACATTCACAAGAACCTTCATCATCATAAAGGTCGTAATCATCAATGTCAAAGTCTTCGTCATCATCATAAAAGTCATAATCTTCATCATCATAAACGTAATCTTCTAAATTAGAAAGGTCTTCATCAACCATATCAAGATAATCTTCCATTTCTTCATTGGCTTCTTTAAATTCATCAACCATGTCAGAAATTACATCAATTAGTTCAGATAAAATTTTTCCTTCTTTAGATTCAGAATCTAAATCATAACCATCTGCTAAGCCTTTTAAGTAGGCAATTCTTTTTAATAAGTATTCCATTTTTACCTCCAATAATTATACTCTAGACATATATTCACCAGTTCTAGTGTCAATTCTGATTTTATCACCATTGTTTACAAATAGTGGCACATTTAATGTGAAACCTGTTTCAACTGTAGCTGGTTTTGAACCACCGCTTGATGTATCACCCTTTACTCCTGGTTCAGTAGCTGTAACTTCTAATTCTACAAAATTTTCAGGAGATACTCTAAAGGCTTTGCCTTGGAAGAAATTGATATTAACCATATCATTTTCCTTAATAAAATTCAAGGCATCTTCTACCATAGACTTTTCAAGTGGAATTTGTTCATAGCTTTCTGTGTCCATAAAATAATATAAGGTGCCATCATTGTACAAATATTGCATATCTTTATTTTCAATAACGGCTTTTTCAAATTTTTCTGACGGATTAAAAGTTGAGTCTTTGATTGAACCTGTAAGTACAGATTTTATTTTAGCTCTTACAAAAGCTGCTCCCTTACCCGGCTTAACGTGTTGAAAATCAACTACTTCATAGACATCCCCGTCCATTTCAAAAGTCAATCCCTTTCTAAAATCTCCTGCTGTAATCATAAATTCCTCCTAAATCTTAACATTCTTAAATTACCCATTATTTGATAAAAATATATATATTATTCTCCAAAACTACGTAAATTTTTTATTTGGAGTTTAAAATATCCCGGTAAAATTTTATCATAATCATTTATAATAGTTTCATCTAATTTTACACTAATTGACCCAGCTCTGTCAAAGGGGTCTATCAAATATCCTTTAAGATTTGTGGGACTATTAATTTGACCCTCTCTATCTAAATATATGACACCTTCATTTCTGAAATTATCATTATAAATTTTACCATTTATTATAAATAAATTTTTAAATTTTATTTTTCCAACAATTTCTAGACTTCCATTTTTTAGATAAATAATATCCCTATAACTTATCAGTGCTTTTGTGATTTCTTCCTTTTCTTCATTATCAAGCTCAATTTCTTCATATAACTTAAAAAATGCGCCGGAATCTTTTATTTTATAATTTCCCTCTATTTCAAAAATTTTACAGTTTAAATCTGCCTGAGAGTTTTTTATTTTTTCAAAACCTTGAACTATTTCATTTAAATCTTCATTTTTAATATTTGAAGAATTTAATATTGCCTTTTTCTTTTTATATGCTTGGTTAATATAAGTCCCTTCTAGTCCATACTTTGAATTTATTTTCTTGTATGTGCATTCTGATTCTAATTTAAACTCTCCTGTTTTCCATAATTTCAAAATTATTCTTTCATCGTTCAAATCACTTATATCTATGGTAGGATTTATACGCTTTTCAATACCTTTCTTGTGAGATTTTGCTTCTTCATAATAACTTTTTAAATTTTCTAAAAAATTATCTTGACTTAAAGCTAAATTTATTAAAGATTCGGCATAATAATCGGCTTGAATTTTCTTCTGCCTATTTTTTGCAACTTGAATAGAAGTATAAGAGCTTTGGTAGATAAAATAAAATATAACAGCCAAAAGGCTTATAATGATAATAGTAAATATGTATATAAAACCTTTCTTCTTCACTCTTGCACCTCTATACACCTAAGAGCTATTTCTTTTTTAATTAGAGTTTTTTTCTCATCTCGAATTTCTAAAGTCAACAAATTTCCATCAAGATTTGATTTTAAACTAACGCCTTCTGCTAATTTATTTTTACCATCACAACTTGAATTATTCACGTTAATTTTATGCAAAGTGGATGCTTGAAAAATTATTCTGTAAATATTTTTGTTATAATTTATATAACAAATATGCTCATACTTGCCCTTAGTTGAAATATTATTCACAGCATCTTTTACAATAACTATGGATGAATCGGCATCAGTTTTGTAATAGTATTTTGCCTTTGATATTTCATCTTTTATATAATCAAGTACAAAAGAATTTTCTTCTCCACTTTTTCTCTCAAGAAATGATTTTGAAAGGCTTAGCTGTCCAATGTTAAAGATAGATGATAGACATAAGATTAAAATAGATGAAAGGGCTAAGGCTAAAATTAATTCAATTAGTGAATATGCCTTTGTCTTTGAGGTAAACTTCAAATTTAATTTCCTTACCATTTTCATTATCCCTTGCTTTTAAAATCACACGTTTGAATTTTGATAGATTTTCAATTTCAACTTCTGATGAATAACTCTGATCAGAGGAATTATTTAAATAAATATCTTCTCCCCTGTAACTTTGGCTGATAAGCTCTTCCATCTTTGAATTTCCATAGTCAACGAGTTTGTTATAAGACTTTAACTTTTCACTTGCCTTATTAATACTTAATAAATTATTCAATATTGTAGCAGCCACAAGACCCACTAAAACAATAGAAAAAATTACTTCTATCATCAGTGAACCCTTTGCTTTTTTTCTCTCAATCTTTCTCATCATAGTTATAATTATCATAATACGTTACTTTTCCACTCACCGGTGCTATTGTTATGCCCATAGTCTTATTTTTTATCTTAAAAATTATATGCCCACTTGTGCTGGAGCCGTTAAGAAAAGCAGGCTTTCCCAGATTTGTAAAACTAACTGTGTCCAAATTTGTATCAATTATTTCAATCAATTTTGAAAATTTTACTTCTTCCTTTTCTCCTAAAAGATCAAAAGAGTAACCTTCATTTCCTATGATTAAACTTGTCCTTGTGTTAGTTTTTTGAGCAAAATTTCTAACATAATTTAAGTCTAATACTAATTTTTTAATTTGATTTTTTGCCTTGTAATTTTCAATAACTTCAGCTTTTAGTGAAATAGCTGAAATTAAAATGCTCATAATAGCTAAAACTAATACCAGTTCAACTAGACTATAAGCTTTTGTTTTCATAATTTTCATGGCGTAAATCCCTGATTAGAATAATATTTTCGTCTTCACTTGTATCTTCAATAAAAATTTGTTTTATATCTTCTTCCTTAAATTCCATTCTTATCCATTGTCCAAAATCTAAACTCTTATCTTTATCATCCTTTATATCATCACAAGTTATAAATTCATTATTTTTTGTAATAACTCCAATGCGACCTTTGAAATCTTTTGTGTACAAAACATCAAATGAAATATAATCTTCTTCATTAGCTAGATCAAGAATTATAGGCTCAGTCTTAGAATTTTTATAATATATTGAAAGGCAATAAATGTTAGCAATATAAGTCAGTTTGCAATTATCATTAATACTTGTAAGTCCTTTCAAATCTATTGAAAAAGGATCAGATTTTAATTCTTCTATTTGGTCTTTTGATGGAACAAAAAGCTCCTCTACTGGTATGTCAATTTTTTTAATTTCTTTAATATCTTTAATTTCATTAACTTCTTTAATTTTTTCAGTCTTTTTTTCTTTTTTTAGAGCTTTTTTAGGTTCAATATTAATTTTTTCTTTTCTTACTTGCGAAACTTTCCCACCAACTTTAGCCGATGAATTATTATTTTCTTTTATGGAAACTTTTTGGACATTTTGTTTTATTTCTTCTTTATTATTAGCATCAGATCTCTCATCAGTTTTAAAATAGGCTTTTCTTATATCATCATAGGAAACTTTTTCTGTTTCTTTCTCTGCTCTTAGGATTAAATCATAAGTATCTTGATTTTTTCTATGTAAATTAATATTTGAATAACCATAATATTTTGTTAACTTCTCTAGATTTGCTAGTTCATCTACTTTAATATCTTTTTGAACCTGCAAAATATCTACATTATGATTTGTTGATTCATTTATATTTTCTTTTGCAATATTATTTTCCAATAAAAATTTATCAATAGAGTCCTTATTAAAATCTCTTAAGCCGGTATAAGGCTTATTTTTAATAATAATTTCATCCTTAAAATCTTTATTTACTAAATTGTCATAAGCAGTTTTTTTGGGATTGATTATAAAAAAATATAGGATAAACTGAATTAAAACTAATAGAAAAACTGTCAAAAGTAGACTCTCTCTTTTTGATAATTTTCTCAGTTTGATTTTCTTGGCAAAACTTTCCATTTCATACCTCTTGTAAAAGTTTTGTGCTTATATATTTTCCCATTGCCTTAGAAAGCTTGAGATTAGGGTGAATGCCATCCATTAAATTATCATAAATATCAATACCTGTTGTATCCATAAGATCAATTATTTGAAAATCTTCTTCTTGTCCTAATTTATCCAAAAATTTCCTATAATTTATTAATCTTTCTTTAATAAGTGGGTAATGAGTTTTTGAACACCAATTATAATCGCAAGCCTCTTGTGCTATTATTACAGGTTTTAAAAATATTATCTTTAAATCTTCTGACTTAAATATGTCCACTAATTCCACAATAGATTTTTCAACTTGTGCATTATCATAACCTTGCAAAAAATCATTAATTCCAATATGGACAATTACATGGGTGAATGGATTTAAATCACCCCTATAGTATTTTAAAAGATTTGAAGATAAACCATTCATCCCACGATTTGCAATATCAAAATCTTTACTTAAATAATAAACAAATGACTTGCCTTGAAGTTTATATCCTTCAACTATTGAATCCCCCAAGGCTAAATATTTATTTTTCATTTTTTAAAAATCCTTTCAATAATAGATTTATTTTTTATAAAATTAATTTGACCTTCCTCGCCTTCCATTAGCCTTGTCAAGCTTTCCATGACCTTGATAAAATCCCTGTCATTAAGGAAATCTTCTCTAATTTTTCCTGATTTTATGACTTGGACATTTGGTTTTTGTAAAAATTTTAAATCTTCATCTTCTAAATTTAGGTCTTCTATCAAATCAGTAAAAATAACAAAGGTCTTTGTAAGTTTTCTCTTCTTAACCAATGAAAGTAAAATTTTTTCAGTATTTCTCAAAGACAGATTATCTTTATGAGTAAAAATTACAAGTCCTGATAAATAATTTAAATAATTATTTATGTATTCCATAAATAAGGGAATAGAAATAACTACATTTTCATAAGTCAATTCATTGAGTTTTTGATTAAAGATTTTAAAATCAAAATCAGATACTTCCTTAGAATAAGATGCAGGAATATAATCAAAGTTTTGGTTTTTTCTTATAACATCTTCTCCCATTGTCAAAAAATCATTAATGTCATAAATTGAATCAGTAATTCCAGTCAAAATATCAAGATTTCTAAAACCATTATAGGAATCAACCAAAAGAGAATTTTTTAAATTTTTGCTCAAAAGTATTGAACCACAAAGAAATTCTTTTGAAAAATTAGGAGAAATAACTCCATAAATATTCAATACAAAATTCCCTCCTTTAAAAAGCTAAAAAAAGTGTTATCTCCAATGATAATATGGTCACAAATGTCTATGCCAACAATTTTTGAAACTTCCACAAGTCTTCTTGTCAAATTTCTGTCTTCTTGTGATGGACTGGGATCACCTGTTGGATGATTATGTAATAAAATTATACTGTGAGCCCCATCTGAAATTGCTTGTCTAAAAACTTCTCTGGGATGAACCACAGTCATATTTATTATTCCATGAGAAATTTCTCTTATATATTTTATTTCTTTTTTGGTATTTAAAATAATTATTCTAAAAACTTCTGTTTCCAAATCTCTCATAGATGCCATCACATATTTAGCCGCATCTTCTGGACTTGTGATTTTTTTCTTATCGTATATGGAAGAAGAATTTAATCTTTCTGCTAGTGTTAATGCCGCCATTATCATTGCAGCTTTTGCTTGACCAACTCCCTTAATTGCAGTTAATTTATCCATACTGGCTATTCTTAAACCTGAAAGTAAACTGCTGTTATTTTCACGTTTCAATTCTCTTAAAATTTTTTCGCACAACTCTACAGAAGTTAGCTCTTTTGTACCTGTTCTAATTATTAAAGCGAGTAGCTCTGCATTTGTCAAAGCACTAGGCCCCAAGTGTAGTAATTTCTCCTGGGGCCTTTCTTCTTCTGTCATATCTTTTATAGTAAATTTATTTTTTTCCATTTCCACTCCATAAAAAATTAACATTTAAATATTTATACAAAACTTCATTTATCTTATAAATAGGAAGACCGATTATATTGTTATAATCTCCTTTAATGGAAGAAATTAAAAGTCCTCCCCTACCACCAATTGTATAGGCACCAGCCTTTCCTTCAAATTCATAAGAATCTAAATATGCCTTAAGCTCTTCATCTGTAAAATTTTTAAATTCAACATAACTTTCTTGGCAAGAAGTATATTTAAAATTATCAGCTAGAGAAATTATAGAAAATCCTGTAACTATTCTGTGCTTTTTTCCCCTTAATTTATTAAGTATTCTGTAAGCATCCTCATAATCTTTTGGTTTTCCTATATTTTCTCCATCCATATCAACCATCGTATCTGCTGAAATAATTATACTATCTTCATAATTTTTGCTTATACTTATGCCTTTTTCAAAAGATAATGCCATAGTTAAAATTTTTATATCTTTATAATCTTTATTTTCATAAATATTTGAAGGAACAACTTTAAACTTCGTATATTTCTCCAAAACTTCTTTCCTGCCCTGAGATTGTGAAGCTAAAATAATTTCACGCATTTATACCACCTTGAATTTAATTTTATTTAAATGTTTTTCCATAAAAATTGCACTGATTCCCACAAAATATCCGGTAAAAATCCCTATAATTACAAGTAGGGGCAAATAAGTCATAATTGTTAATGATTTTAACATAAGTGATGCCACAAGTATTTGACCTAAATTATGAAAAAAAGATCCAATTTCACTTATGCCCACAAGAGATAAATATTTGGATAAAAATTTATGGGACAAAATCATAGAAAAACAAGACAATAAGGCTCCTGCAAAAGAATAAAAAAAAGCTGTCACTTGTCCTGAAACAAGAACCAAAATTATAGTTTTTAAAAGAGCAACTATTAAACCTTCTTTATAACCTATAGAAATAATTGTTACTAAAACAACTATATTTGATAAGCCAAGTCTTGCTCCTGGAATTGCTACGGGAAGAGGAATCTGTGACTCAAACAAACCCAAAATTATTCCAAAACTTGTTAAAAGAGATAGGAAAATAAGTTTTCTATTTGTCATCGTAAAATCACATCCAATCCCTTTTCTTTATCAGAAACAATTTTTATCAGAAGTCTATTGGGAAGACATATAATAGAATCTCCCACAAGAGAAATTTTTCCTTTTTTCATACAAATCTTATCTTTGCAATCTGATTCTTCTATATAAACTTTTTGATCTTTAATAACAACAACATTGTGACCAAATTCATTATCTATTTTAATCTTTTCATCCGTTTTTTCGTTTAAAACAATCTCTTTATAAACGTTTCCATTAACAGTAATTATAACTTTTTTACCAAGTTTATTATCAACAAATTCATTCTTGCCTGTAATAAACGCAACAAGCCCAGAAATAAGTAAAATTATTATGATTACTAAAAAATCTGCCTTTTTCATATTAACCTCTAAAATATTATAGCATAGAAATTAATATCGGCAGAAATTTTAATAAAAAAAAATAGAGACCTTTCAAAATCTCTATTATCCTACTAATTTATTATTAAGTTTCTTTGTAAGTCTTGAAATCTTTCTTGAAGCTTGATTTTTGTGAATTACATTTTTTGTTGCAGCAGTTTTTAACTTTTTATCAACGTCCTTTAAAAGTTCTTTTGCTTCGTCTAACTTTCCTAAATCAAGAGCTTGGTTAAACTTTTTAATAGCTGTTTTTACTTGAGTGTTTCTATATTTATTTTGTAATTCATTTCTTTTTGCAACTTGTATCCTCTTAATCGCAGATTTAATATTTGCCATTTCTACACCTCCTATTGATTTCTTTAAATACTTATAAGATTTTAACAGATTACGGCTAATTTTGCAAGATATTTATAAACAAAAATCAATTTTTGCTTTACTCATCATAAATTGAGATTATTTTCTTGTGTATTTTATTATTAAATTCTCCATTTCTAGAAGTGGGTCAATATTTGTTGATTTTAAAATTCTGTCACTTTTTAAAAGTTCATCATAAAAATCTCTCAAAAATTCCATTTTAAAATTCGAAGAATAATTTTGAAGTTTTGAAAACTCAAATTTTTTTATGGATAATTTATTCATAATGTCACTAGAGCTTGAGTTTTTGTTTTTTAAAACCTTGTATGCCAATAAAAGCCTTACTTGTCTTACTATCATAACAAAAATTTTAGCCATAGGCTCGTTTTCATCGTATAAATTCTTCAGTTCATTTAATGCAAAATCTCTATCTCTTGCGTAAAGACCATCTAAAAGTTTAAAAATATTTGCATCTACAACTTTATCGGTTAATAAATCAATGTCCGAATTATTTATGAATTCATCTTTTGAAAAGCCTATAATTTTATCCATCTCATTTTTTAAATCCAGTAAACTTACATTGGAATTTTTCAAATTATATGAAGTTAGGGACAAAAAATAAGATATCTGTGCAGGTTTGATTTTTTTATTTTTACGCAAAAAATAAGAATTTACAAACCTACTTACTTCTTGCGGAGTGAGTTTTGCGAAATCAACATTTGTACCTTTTTTAGAAAAATATTTATAAAATTTTGTTGTCTTATTTATTGCATCTCTTTCTAGAAATATAAGAATTATAAAATCAGGCAAATTGTCCAAAAAATCATAAAAACTTTTTTCAAGATTGTTTAAGTTGATAAAATTTAAGCTATCCTTAACTATTACAATTTTCTTTTTATCCATCAGCGGAAAAGTTTGGCAAGCCTCTTCAATATTTGCAAGAGAACACTCTTCTGCCTTAAAATATATTAAATTAAAAGATCTCATGGCTTCCTTTGTGAATAAATTTATAAGATAGGTACAGGTGTTTTCCATGAGTAGTTTTTCTTTACCAGAAAATAAAAAAGCACCACTTAAATCTTTTTTTCTATAAATTTCCTTGTAATTCATATTTTTTTAACAACACTCCCAATAAAAGAGCAAATATAAAATTATATAAAAGCTCCCCATCAATATTTACTTTACCATAATTCCCAACCCTTAAAAAGTTTTTATTTATTATCACATCTACTTCATGATTTTGAGTGGTGAAAAGTTTAATTTTATTTTCTCTTAACCTATCTATAGCTTCTTTGTGAGGGTGCTTATATTCATTATCTATCCCGCAAGATATTATTGCGACTTTTGCTTTTAAGTTTTTCAAAAATTCACTTGATGATGAGCCTCTTGACCCATGATGAGCCACCTTCAAAATATCAGCCTTAACTTTTAAAGTTTTTTCCACCTCTTGCGAAATATCACCAGTATATAAAATTCTTTTTCCCATAAATTCTACTAATAAAACCATAGATTTATCATTGGGACTTTGGAATTTTTCTGAATCAGATATGACTTTAAAAGTCAAATCCTTATACCTGTAAAAATCTCCCTTTTTCAAAATTATTAGCCTATGAATATTATCATCATAAGAAGAATAAATTTTTCCCACTTTAAAATTTTCTAAGACCTTGTCCAAATTCCCAGCATGATCCTCATCAAAGTGAGAAATAAAAATTGCATCAACTTTTTTTATTCCCAAGTTTTTTAAGGCGGGATATAGGAAATTTTCAAAAATTTTATTTTCCCTCCTCGCTCCACCTACATCTATCAAAAAATTTTTACCCCTATAAGAAATTAAGGAAGCATCACCCTGACCTATATAAAAATGAATTTCCTTCAAAGAATTGTAGGACTTATAAAAAGATATACAAGAAAAAATCATAATCCAAGCCATATAAATATAGAAAAATTTTCTAGCTCCATAAAATATCTTAATATATTTACTATGTATAAATAGAAAATATAGCAAGATGTAATATAGAAAAATATGGTTAAAATCAAGGGCAAATATTTCAATCTTTAAATTCGCAATTACCATCAATAAATTTTCTAAACCCCAAATAGACTTAAATAATATATCAATAAATACTGATAAGAAACTAAATCCTATAGATAAGAAATATCCTAAAATAATTACAAGAGAGTAAAGAGGAATAATAATTAAGTTAGCTAAAAAAACTATAATATTGACCCCTGAAAAATATGTATTTATTATAGGAAAAATTACAAGTAAAACCGAAAAAGTTAAGACAAAAGATTCTATAACAAAATTTTTCTTTGGGCATTTTATAATTAATCTGGGATAAATATAAAATATTCCTATTACTGCTCCATAGGACATTAAAAAAGATAGAGAAAATAAAGAAAATGGATTAATCAGAAGCATTATAAGACCAGTAATATGCAAAATTTCCTTTCTATCTATATTTAACCTCAAATAAAATCTTAGCTTATAAAAAAATAAAAAACTATATGCCCTTATAGCTCCCACAGGAAAACCCACTAAAAATATATAAAATCCTATAAGAAAGAGGCTCAGAAAATCGCTTAATTTTTTTGAAGAAGATAATTTTAAAAATATTTTTTCTAGAAAAATTGCAAGTATGGCTATATGAAATCCTGATAATGCTAATATGTGGTTGATACCTAAATAGGAAAAATTATCTAAGTCATCTTCATCTAAATATGCCCTATCAGATAATAAAATTGAGGATAATATACCTGCTTCTTTTTTGGGGAGATTCTCATATATATTATCTTTTAATTTTTCCCGAAAATTATAGACAAATGTAGAAATCAAATCTCCCTCTTTTAAAACATCTTCATGATACATTTGTCCAATATAGTTTATATTCTCAGAAAGATAGTTTAATCTCTTGTTAAAATTGCCTCGATTCATTTGACCCAAGGGTCTTTTAAAAACTCCGTCAATAGAAACCAATCTCCCATTTTTTTCCTTACCATAAAAAACTATATTTTTCTTGATTTTTTTATTATTTATCTTATATGTTTTTACTACAAATCTGTCCTCTTTTGTAGAAATGACCTTGCCGAGAATATTACCGTAAAAATTTACATCCGCTGGTTTTCTAAGGGCTGTACTTACAAGCACTAAAATAAATAAGATATATAAATATTTAATTTTATTTTCCTTAATAAAAAGAATTAAGGGACTTATAATAAAATATATGTATAGATTTTTGCTAAAAATTCCTAAAATAATTGCACTAATCACTATTAAAAGATACATAATCATATAAATTATTATATTATTTTTCTCAACAAATTGCCATAATTCAAGTCTTTATATTCATATTTAAGTAAATATGTTAAAATATTTCAGGAGGTTTTTATGGGAAAAATTTATATAGACTCACCCTACTTAAAGGACTATACAGTGGATATAGACCACATCAGAAATATAAATAACCATATTTATGCAAAATTAGTTGATGAGCCATGTTTTTTGGGAACAAATAATGTCAAAGGAGATATTTTCACAGTAGATAATTCTCCTTGTAACTTTTACAAACCAAGTGGCAAAGAATATATTGAAATTTCTGATACATCGAAAAAAAGTGTAAATATAAAAATTGATTGGGAAAATCGTCTAAAACTTATGCAAGATAATTTAGCCATAGGTATTTTAAGATTATTAATTTTATCAGATAACAATTTAAAAATAGATAAATATAAGGTTGAACCATCAGGTTCTTATATCAATTTATTAAACAAAGATATTAGTTTTAAAAGCATTGCAGACTTAGAAGAACTTTCTAATTATCTAATCACATCCAATTTAGAGGTCGAAAATAAAGATGGAAGTATAAACATTTTTCGTTTGGGAGAAATTGACTATGATGGGCCTTCTTTAAAAAGAACAGGAGAAATTGGATTTTTAATCATAAAAAATGTTACAAAAACTTTAAATGGAATTAGAATTAACATAGCTTCTGGTACTGGAGCTTATAAAGATTATAGAAGAAAATTGGATATGCTAAATAATATAAAAAATTATTTGAATCTCAAAGATGAAGATGAAATTTTTTCAGCAATAAAAAAATTAAAAGCTTAGGATAATTAATATATAATGGGTATCAATAACTAAGGAGGTTTTTATGAAGATAACTTTAGAAAAATTACAAGAATTAAAAAATAATTTTAGTAAGGATAGAGCTAACAGAGTCGCACAAAATGCAGCTACTACAAATGGAATTTTTAAGGCATCCTTACACTATGACAATAATAAAACAAATCTAAATGAATTTAATATCAGTCTTAAAAAAACTAAAGTAGCAGATCAAAAAAAATCTGGCAGATGTTGGATGTTTGCTGCTTTAAATGTTATGAGATATAAACTTATGGAAAACTATAATCTAGACGACTTTAAATTATCTAAAAATTATACTTTGTTTTTTGATAAATTAGAAAGAGCAAACTATTTCTTAAATACAATTTTAAATACTATGGATGAAGAAGTTAACGGCAGATTGCTAAGCCATTTGATGTCCACTGACTTATTATCTGACGGCGGACAATGGGACATGTTAAAAAATATAATAAATAAATATGGTTTAGTTCCTGAATACGCTATGGTAGAAAGTCACAATTCATCAAACACTGCTCTTCTTGATGAATATCTGCAAAAATTGTTAAGAAATGATGCAATGGAACTTAGAAGAGCTCACAAAAATGGAAAATCTTCTTCAGAACTTGAAAAAATGGTTGAAGCATATGTAGAAGAAATATTTAAAGTTTTGTGTATTTCTTTGGGAACTCCGCCAGAAAAATTTGATTTTGAATGTAGAGATAAAGACAACAAATTTATTTCCTATAAAAATATAAGCCCACAAGAATTTTTAAAAGACCATGTGAAAATGAATTTAGATGATTATGTATCACTAATCAATTCTCCCACAAAAGATAAGCCTTTCTATAAATCTTATACTGTAAAATATTTAGGAAATGTATTAGAAGGTCATCCTGTAACTTATATTAATCTACCAATAGAAGAGTTGAAAAAGGCTGTTTTAAATCAATTAAAAGATAACGAGCCAGTTTGGTTTGGATGTGATGTAACACAATTTTTAGATAGAGATAATGGCAGAATGGATTTAACTTCAGTTAGAGTTGACGATTTATTTGGCATTGACTTTAAAATGGATAAAGCAACAAGACTTGATGCCCACGAATCTCTTATGACTCATGCTATGGTATTTATGGGTCTTAACTATGATGAAAAAGAAGATAAAATAGATAGATATAAAGTTGAAAATTCCTGGGGAGAAGATGCCGGTTGCAAGGGATTTTATGTGATGAGTGATGAGTGGTTTGATGAATATTTATACCAAGTTTTAATAAACAAAAAACATCTATCAAAAGATATTTTAAAAGCACTTGATGAAAAACCTATTGAACTAGAACCATGGGACCCAATGGGCTCACTTGCAAAATTTTCATAATTTTATTAATAGCCGGATTATTCCGGCTAACTATACTTATTTAAGGAGGATTTATGACTAAACTTTCAATTTTAAACTTAGTTCCTAAATATTTAGGTGAAAGTTATAAAGATGCCTATGACAGAGCCTTAAAATTAGCTCAATTTGCAGATAAAAATAATTTTCAGAGATATTGGCTAACAGAGCATCACAATTCTCCCGCAGTAATTTCTTCAGCAACAGAAGTTGTTATTTCATATATTTTGGCACATACAAAAAATATAAGAATTGGTGCAGGCGGTGTAATGCTTCCCAACCACAGCCTATTCCAAGTGGCAGAAAGATATGCCTGTCTTAATAATCTTTACAAAGATAGGATTGATTTAGGCTTGGGTAGAGCTCCAGGAACTGATAAAGATACCGCAAGACTTCTTTATAAAAAGAATTTCTCTCCAAGAGAATTTATTAATGCTACAAAAATGTTGAAATTATATTTTTCAGAAGATGTAGAAAAATTAGATGTTAAACCCTACCCTCAATCTAGAGAAATTCCCTTATATATTTTAGGAACATCTACTGTTTCTGCACATATTGCCGGTAAACTTGGACTTCCTTATGCCTTTGCTGGACAAATTTCCCCAGATCTAATTGGAAAAGCCTTTGATATTTATAGAACAGAATTTATTCCTTCAAGGCAACTGGAAAAACCATACACTATATTAAGTCTAATTACAAATATAGCAAGAACAAAAGAAGATGCCAAAGATTTAAGTATTAAAGCTGAACAAATTTTTTTGCAGCTAATGAATGTAAAAGAAAAAAGTGAATTTTATAATTTAGACCCTGAAAATGCACCAGAACTCACAAGCATTGAAAGATTTCTAATAAAAACTAATAGGGGACTTTCCATCAATGGTGATGTAGAATATGCAAGAAAAGAACTTTTGAAAATAAATGAAAAATACAAAGCTGATGAAATTATGGCTTTATCATTTATAAATGAATATGAAATGTTAGAAGATAATTTCAGAATTTTAAAAGATATAGTTGATAATAGCCTATGACAAATAATAAAGCTTACATCCAGAATTTTAAATTTGAAGAGTGCAAAGATAAAATCCCTTATTCTTTAATCCATGAAAATCCACCTATAAAACTGACAAGTGAGATGTCCGTAGTCTTAGAATATTTGTTATGGTATATACCTAATATAAATTCTTTGCAATCTCCAAAAAATGACTTGGTTTCCTCAATTGCTTTCCAAGATTTTGTCTTTGGAATTATTAAAGAAGTTATGGGACTAAACAATGAAGATGTGGCAATTGTACCTAAAATAGAAAGAAATGTAGTCAACTTTTATTCAAAATACATATGCCCAGACAAAGAAAAAATTATTTTAACTCAGGCAGACAATGAAAGCAAAACTAATGCCTTGTTAAGACACACAAGAAATGCCCTTGCCCATGGTTATTTTAATATTATTGATGATTTATTGATAGCTTTTGATTTTAAAAATTCTACCGATTACGAATGCAGTGCAATAATAAAAATAAAAGCATCTAATCTTTTAAAAGCCTTAGAAACCCTACAAAGCGAAGTAACAAGTGAAAGACTTGCACAAATTTCTTTGCAGAGAACAGGTTATTATGTAGAAAAATTCAAATCTCAAAACCCACAGTATCATTTTGATTTTTTTGCCAAAAAAGATAATTATAAATTTGCTGTTGAGATTAAAAAATACAAAAGCTACAAAACTTTACCTGAAAAAGAAGTTGATAAATTAGTAAAACAGTTTGAAAATGTCTTTGAAACAATGGTTCCCATATTATTCATAGACACTTCTCTTTTAACCGGAAAAAGTAAAGATAGACTAATAAGAGAAAAAGTAATAATTCTTGATATAAAAAATATTACAAAGATGCTAAACAAAAGAGATATGATAATGGAAATACTAAAAAACTAAAAAATTCGCTAGCATAAGCTAACGAATTTTTTTAATTTATATTTTTTTATATAAAGAATATCCTTTTATTACTCTTGACCTTATTTTCCTTCAGAAGCGTCATGAGAATTTTTATCCTTACTCAGTTCAGATTTAGTAATATGAGTACCCTTCTTACTATCATCATTTTCATTTTGAATATCCATAAGTATTGAAGTCATATCTTCAAGCTTGTCTAAATACTCTTTTAGTTTATTTTGAGTAACAATTGGAAAAGCACCCAACCCATCTTCAATATAATTATCAAACATTTCTTTATTATTATTAACTAAATCCAATATAGCCTTAGCTTTTTGCTTATAAACTGGAGAGTCCACTAAATTTTTATAAGCATCGCATAAGTTATCAATATAGAATTTATAAAAATCAGAGAAATTTTCAAGTCCTTTTTCTTCTTCTAATCTATCAAAATAAGAATTTTGAGCATCAATAGCAGCTTGTCTAGAAGCTTTAGATAGATACAAATTAAAATCAAATATCTTTAATGAAAGGCTTAAATAATTTTCGAATAATTGTCTGTTTCTTTTCTTTTCTTCTTGACTGATTCCAACACTTGGAATTTCATCAAGTTTATCTAACATAGATTTGTAAAATTTTTCTATTTGATCTGTCATAAGTTCTGGCTCCTTATCAAGAGCTTTTTGATAAAATTCCATAGATTTTTTTGTGCTGTTAATAAATGGATTTATAAAGGTATCTACAGGAAAATTAGCCATAATTTCAAAGAAATTAATAGGTAAATATTTTTCAACATTATTTTTAGACAACTCAACAAGTTGGTCATTAAAAATCCTGTATAAATCTATTAGATTATCACCTGCTTTGGATAGATCACCATTAGTAAATAAATCTCCATAAGCTTTAAATATTTTATCCAAAATATTAAGATTAGCCTTATATGTTTCCATAGCTTTGTCAAATCCTGGAAACTTATTGAATGCTTCTTTGTAATATTTGCTAAAATAATCTTGCATTCTTAGATATTCTTTAAAAAAATCTTCGGGATTTTGATAAAAATTAAAATCATTAAAATTTTTAAAAAAATCCATTCCATTAAAATTAAAATTGAAGTTTTTTGCTAAATTTTCATAAGCTTTCCTTTGTTCTTCCATCATATTTTTTTGCATTTCCAATAAATTTTCAATGTAGTTCATTCTATTACCTCATTTCTTTTTTTCTTCTCGAAACAACACTCATACACCCCTGGTGTATATAAAATTAACTTCCATTTTATTTTATCTAATTTAACATTAGCATTTAATAAAAATTATGTCAAATACTCAAACCCCTGATTTAATCTAATTTACCTACTTTTTAAATAAATTTTACCAAGAATTAATCCTTAAATTTATCTGTTTTAAAAAATTTAAAAATACAAATAAAATACATATGAATATAAATATCTTATGTATATATTATTATACCCTCTATATAAGTGGATATTCAATTAACATAATAAAAAAAATAACCTTAAATATATTTATAATAAACATATCAGGATATTTATTACTTTTAGAAAATTAAATTTACTTTTATAATAAATTGTGATAATTTTTCACAAAATTGGGCCATTCCTTTATAAAAGTCTGTGGATATGCTATAATTTAAATATGTAATGAATGATTAAGGAGTATGGGAGGATACATAATGGATAAAAATTTTACATTCGATGATTTTATTTTTAAAGGCGACGAACTAAAAGGTATGACCAGAGCCGGCAAAGATAAAGTTAAAGCACAAGGTATAAAAGAAATTATCATACCTACTGAAAGTCCTGATGGTGTTCCTGTAAGAGTTATAGGAGAACAATGTTTCTACAGAAGAAAATTTGAATCAATTGTTATTCCAGAAACAGTTGAAGTAATTAAGTATGATGCTTTTGGCGTAAATGCATTAACAGAAGTTATCATACCAGATTCAGTAAAAGAAATTTATGGATTTGCATTCTACAGAAATAAAATTACTGATATTAAATTACCAAAGAACTTAGTTTACATTGGACCATCTGCTTTCGCATTAAACCAAATCGGGGAAATTAATTTACCTGATACTGTTGAAGTTATAGAAACATCTGCTTTCTATAAGAATAATTTAACAAGCATTAAAATTCCAAAAAATATCAAAAAAATTGATATGTTTGCTTTCAACAAAAATGGAATTATGGAAGTTGACGTACCTAATTCAATAGAAACTTTACACGAAAACGCATTTGATTTCACAACAAATGTAAAAAGAATCTAATTACAAACATCGATTAACCTAATTAATAGCTGGTATAAACCAGCTATTTTTTTTTGCAAAAAATATGTGCGAATAGATGATTTGACCTAAAAATATGTTACTGATAAAAAATAAATAAAAAAATACCAGAGTATCATCCTAGAAACTCCGGTATAAGGTTTAACTCTATATTACAACCACAATATTTTATTCCCTTAGCTTTAATTAAAATCTAATTGATTAAATATCGCTTTTTTCAAAATTGGATAAACAATATCAGCAAGAACTGCACCACCAATACCTTGTAATAAATTAGGCATAAAACTTGCAATTGCTGTTGGAAAATTATAAAGTATTAATCCTTCTGCTAGTAGATATCCAATTGCCATTACTATACCACCTACTAAACCACAGATAATAAAACTTAGTGATGTTTTTTCCTTAAGAAGTCCTGCTATGTATCCTTCCAGTCCTTTCACAACTAAGGTAATAGGAGCATAATAACCATAACCAGAAATTAAATCAGCAAGTGCTGAACCTATTCCACCTACAATTCCTCCCGCTGTTCTACCCATAAGTAATGCGCAAGCTATAACAATTGTATCCCCCACATTTACATATCCTTTTGTTGCAGGAATTGGTATTTGAATTGCCATAGTAGCAACAGTTGTTAAAGCAATAAACATTGCAATAATAGTTAATTTTTTTGTTGAAATATTCTTCATAATCTCACCCCCTCCTTAATACTATATCAAATTTTTACATAAATTAATATAGTAAAACTATATAATATTTAATCTTTTGCTTAGTTTTTTAAAATATTTACTGTGACAAACTTATTAATAACTTATTAATATTTAATGAGTCCCACTTGAAAACATTATAAAATAGCCGTTATTTTTAAAACTTTAAATAAAAAATTATTTTATTAGTATTTATTAAAATAAAATTTTTGATTATTGCTTAATAAAATAACAGATCAAATTGATTGTAAAATCAATTAACAAAAAAATTTATAAATATTATTTTCCCTTTCAAGCTTTATTAAAAAAGACTCAAGAAATTTTATTTCTTAAGTCTTTTACCTCATGAAAAAATTTTTTCAATTACTTGAGATATATGCCCTATCTTTATAAGTTTTATACCTTTAAACTTATCTTCATTTATAGACTTTATATCTGCAATATAGGCTTCTTTAAAGCCCATCCTTTCAGCTTCTTTTATTCTTAACTCCAAGCTTGGTATATTTTTTAGTTCCCCAGTCAATCCAACATCAGCAATAAAAACCTTGTTATTAATTATGGGCTTGTTTAAATTAGAAGATACAATGCTCATCATAATCGAAAGATTTGATGCTGAATCTCTTAATTTAATATTGCCATTGGTCTTTATTACTACATTTTTATCCATAAGCCTTATATTTGCTCTCTCTTCTAAAATAGAAATTAAAGTATTTAGATGCTCTCTTTTTATACACTCACCCACTCTTGATGGATAAGGCATAAATGACTTGCTCGTTAAGGCTTCAGTTTCTAGAATTATAGGTCTTGTTCCCTCTCTTATAACTGAAAGGGATGAACCTGGCGGGGAATTATCCTCTTGTCTTAAAGTACAAAAATACAGTGATGGATTATCAAGAGATTTTATGCCAGATTCTGTCATGGTAAAAAATCCCATCTCTCCAGTAGAACCATATCTATTTTTTGTTGCCATTAATGACCTCAGCTCTTCTGATGATTCACCTTCAATTACAAGAACTGTATCTACTAAATGTTCAAGACTTCTTACTCCAGCAAGTTCGTCATCTTTTGTCATCTGTCCCACCATAAAAACAAATCTTGGTCTTTTAGAATTTTTTGCAATCTCCACCATTTTATATGCACATTCCATGGTTTGAGTTGGAGTCCCTGGTCTTGAATTAAATTCTTTTAAAACAAAAGTCTGAATTGAATCAATAATTATAAAATCAGGATCGACTGTTTTTATCTGTTCCAAAACATCATCTAAAAAAGTTGTGGAACTGACCCAAATATTTTCTGAAAGCTTATCTAATATCCTTGTAGCTCTTCTTTTTATTTGTGACTGAGATTCTTCTCCACTTGCATATAAGACTACAAAACCCTTATTGGCTAAATCATTAGCTACTTGTAAAAGTAAAGTGGATTTTCCTGCTCCAGGTTTTGCTGTCAATATACTTACAGAATCTCTAACAATACCTCCGCCCATAACTCTGTTAAATTCCATGATATCAGTCATAACTCTTGAAGATTCTTTAGAATCAACATTTTTTAAGATAACAGCATCTTTATTTTGGCTGTGTGATTTTTCAGAATTATTATTTTCATCAAACTCTTCTAAAGTATTCCATTTGTTGCAGTGGGGACATTTTCCAAAATATCCCTGGGATATATATCCACAATTACTGCACTTGTATGCTATTTTCTTTTTCATCTTTCTTATCTTTTTTTAAATCTTCTAATTCTTGTGCATTTTCTATTATGAGTTTATTTTTGAAATCAATATTAATTAAGCTACCCTCTTTAATCTTTCCATCCAAATATCTATCTGCAATTTCATCTTCCAGAAGATTTCTTATTGTTCTTTGTAAGGGTCTTGCTCCATATTTTTTGTCATAGCCTTTTTCCACAATATGATTAATAAGCTTATCGGTAAATGTTGCCTTTATGCCCATCGTTTCAAGTCTAAGATTTAAGTCTTCTAATTGTAAGCCTACAATATTTTTAATTTCTTTTTTGCTCAATTCCTTAAATACAACAGTTTCATCTATCCTATTTAAAAATTCAGGTCTGAATGTGTTTTTTAATTCCCTTGAAATGATATCCTTCATTTTTTGATACTCATTTTTCTTTTCTTCTTCTTTGTTTACAGAAAATCCCAAAGTATTATTTTTAACTAAGCTATTCGCACCAACATTAGATGTCATAACTATTACTGTATCTTTAAAATTAACAGTTCTTCCTTGGGCATCTGTTAATCTTCCTTCATCTAAAATTTGAAGTAAAATATTAAACACATCTGGGTGAGCCTTTTCTATTTCATCAAATAAAATTACACTATATGGCTTTGTTCTTACTGCTTCTGTCAACTGTCCACCTTCATCATAACCAACATATCCCGGAGGTGAACCTACTAATCTTGAAACTGTATACTTTTCCATATATTCACTCATATCAATTCTTATCATATTTTCGGGACTTCCAAATAATTCTTCAGCTAGAGTTTTTGTTAAAAAAGTTTTACCCACACCTGTTGGCCCTACAAATATAAAAGAACCTATGGGCTTATTGGGGGTTTTTAAACCAATTCTCGCCCTTTTTACTGCCCTTGCCAAAACATCGATGGCTTGGTCTTGACCCTTAACTTTTTTCTTCAAATCTTCATCGAGGGTTTTTAATCTTTCAGTTTCCTTTTCAGTTAAATTTGTAACAGGAACCTTTGACCATTCAGAAACAATATTTGCAATTAAATCTACTTCAACTCTTTTTTTAGATTCTTCCTTTTTGAAATCTTCAAGAGCTTCTTTATATTCTCTTTCTATAACTTTTTCTTTATCTCTTAAAGATGCGGCAAGCTCAAAATCTTGATTTCTAACAGCCATATTTTTATCGTCTTCGACTTTTTTTAATTCTTCCTTGTACTTCTTTTCAAAATCAGGAGTCTTATAACTTTCAATCTTTAATTTTGAAGCAGCTTCATCAATTAAGTCTATTGCCTTGTCAGGTAAAAATCTGTCATTTAGATACCTATCAGATAATTTTACAGCAGCACTTACTGCATCTTCACCAATAGTTACATTGTGGTGATCTTCATACTTATCTTTTATTCCCATAAGAATTTTGATGGAGTCTTCTACATTTGGTTCTTCTACAGTAATTGGCATCAGCCTTCTTTCAAAAGCTGGATCTTTTTCAATATGTTTTCTGTATTCAGAAATAGTTGTAGCACCAATAATTTGAATTACTCCTCTTGTAAGCATTGGTTTTAAAATATTTGAAGCATCCATAGCCCCTTCTGCTGCACCTGCACCAATTATTACGTGCATTTCATCAATAAATAAAATTATATTTTTATTATTTTCAGCTTCCTTGACTACATTTTTTAGTCTTTCTTCAAAATCTCCCCTATATTTTGATCCTGCTATTAATGCAGAAACATCAAGAGTCATAATTTTCTTATCTGCCATAATTTGAGGCACATCTCCCTTAAAAATTTTAAGGGCAAGCCCTTCTGCTATAGCAGTTTTACCAACACCCGGCTCACCTATCAAGACAGGATTATTTTTTGTTCTTCTTGATAAAACTTGAATAACTCTTTTTATTTCTTTTTCTCTACCAATTATAGGGTCAATTTTCCCCTCTTGGGCTTTTTTACTTAAATCTATTGTAAATTTATTTAAACTTTCTTGAGATGGGTTTTCTTCATTTTCCTCTTCATACTCATCTAAGTTATTTAAAATATCATTTTCTAAATTAATAATATCTATGCCTAATCTTTTTAGAACAAGAATAGCAACGCCTTGCCCCTCTCTTAAAATGCCGAGAAGCAAGTGTTCAGTTCCAACATATCTATTTCCTAATTCTTTTGCTACATCAAAAGAAAGTTCAAAAATTCTTTTAGTTCTTGGCGTATATGAAACAGAGGCAACTGTAGGTCCTTGACCAGTAGCTACAATATCAAGAGTAGCTTTTTTTGCCTTTTGGTAATCTATTCCCAATTTATCTAAAATTTGTGCTCCAGTATCTGTCCCTTCTTTTATTATTCCTAAAAGAATGTGTTCAGAGCCTATATATGAATGTCTTTCATCTCTTGCTTCCGCTTGAGCAAATAAGATAGCCTTCTGAGCTTTTTCTGAAAATCTTCCGAACATACTCATTAAAAAACCTCCCTTATCAAAGCCCTAGATTTATTAGCCCTCAAAATATCTCTGGACTTTAAATCTAAAATTGAGCCTCTTTCATTTTGCAAATATCCATTTTTTAGCTTATTAGCCTCATCATAAAAATCAAAATTCCGTTTAGCCTTTAAAATGGATAAATTTAATCCTAAATCTATATTTGACATGCAGTTAAGCATTTCATCTTCAGATAAAATCCTTGCATTTTTTAAAATTCCCAAAGATCTGTTTACCATATCCTCTAAAGTGATTATGGAATCAAGATATAATTTCTTTTCCGCCTCTTTTTCCATAACAATAATTTCTTTAACAATAGTTTTCATTTTTTTTATATAAGCTTCTTCGCTATAGCCAATGGTAGATTCAAAGAATAAATTAAATATATTTCCTAAACTCTTACCACTTTTATCCTTATAAGAATCAAGACTATAACCAAGCCTTAATAGTGATCTTGAAACATTTTCAATTCCGTAAAAATTTAAGGCAGGTAAATGTAATTTATAGTTTATAAGAAGACCTGTTCCTGCATTAATAGGTCTTGTGGTCAAGTAACCAAATTCACTATCAAAGGCAAAAGCAACATCCTTATCAAGACTTTCTTCAATTTCCAAAACCTCATTAAACATGTCCTCAATTTTTTCATCTCGTGAAGATTTTCTGATCACCAAATGATTGGACTCATTCAAAAGAATATCAGGACTATCTTTTCTCACATAATAAGAGGAAATATTACTTTCCATAAATGGAGCCTTTAAAATACCTCTTTCAATATATTGAAGTTTTTCTAAAGCTTGAAATTTTAAAACATCTTTTTTTTCATAAGCTAAATCTAAAATCTTTGGTTCTAAAATTTTAATAACATCTAAAGCATCAACATCATTTAATTTAGGCATAAAATTAATGCCTTGTAAATTTCTTAAAAGCTTAACTGAAGATTTTAATAAAACTGTCATCGTTTCTCCTTCAAAGCCTTAATCTCATCTCTTATATGAGCTGCTTCTTCGTATTCTTCTAAACTAACTGCACTTTGAAGTTTATCTTGTAATTCTCTCAAATCTCTAGCCATAACAATATTTGTATCAGCATTCTTTGGAATTTTACCAACATGAACAGGCTTTGGATTAACAGTGTGCAAATAATTTTTAAGTTCATTTTTAAAAATACTATAACAATTACTGCATCCAACTTTTCCCGTATTTTTAAAATCGCTAAGACTCGTTCCACATTGAGGACATATTAAAGAAGCCTCTTCACTGTTACTATCATCAGAAGTGAAAGCAAAAATATTTTTGAGAAAATCTTCAATTTGCGGCAAAAAACTTTGAGAATTGGTTAAATCCAACTTCATCTTTTGTTCTGCACAAACTTGACATAAATGTATTTCTTCAATTTTGTTATCATGAATCATTGTATAAGAAATAACAGATTCTCTTTTTTTGCAATTATCACATATCATCTCTTTCACCCCTTAAGAAAATATAACTAAGAGAATATTTTTTAAAATATTTGCTCTCAAAATGTTTCTATTATCACTCAAAGATAAAGACCTATCAGAAAGACTAACCCTTATTAGCTCAGCCTCCCTTGAAGAAATAAAATCTCTTCTTCTCAACTCTTTAATTAAAAGATCAGCCTTATCCTTAGTTATAGAATCTCCAATGAAATCTCTAAATAAGTCTAAAGATTTTTCGTGGTCTTGAAACTCAACTTTAACAATTCTTATAAATCCTCCGCCACCACGTCTAGATTCAACATAATAACCCTTGTAGGGAGTAAATCTAGTAGTTAAAACATAATTAATTTGACTTGGGGCACAATTAAAATGATCCGAAATTTTTGATCTTTGAATCTCAAGAGCACCGTTAGCTTCCTCAATTAATTCATTTAAAAATTCCTCAATAGAATTAGATAACTTTGCCAAGAAATCACTCCTTTAGATTTTACCATCTTTGACATTTACATTAAAAAATAAACAAATCTCAATTTATATATTCATTATACAATTAATGTTTGTAAAAGTAAAGCTTTTAAACTTTAGGGGCTTTTTAAAAAGAATACTTGCCTAGGCTTTGTAGGAAGTAAATTATTTTATTTTAAAATTAACCCATCAAATAAAACTAAGTTAATAAAATAAAAATAGTGCCAGCAAATTGCCAGCACCTATAATAAATACTTTTAAATTCCCGTGAAAATTTCTACTAAATTTCTAATCTTATCAAGGATAGATTCTTTCTTCTTTTCTCTAGCTCCGCCTCTTCTTGAAGTTGGAGGAATTATTTTATCAAGCTCATCACCAGAATATGAAGCATATCCTTTTTCAATAGCCTTTTCAATAAAACGCTTAGAACCCTCTTTTAAATTTTCCCTATCAATTAAATTATTAATATTTTTTTCTTTTTCCTTCTTAGCAAAAGAATAAAAAGATTCTAAAATATCATCCGTATTTTTTAAATCTGTAAGCTTATTAGAGTTGATAAAATTCATAATAAGGTCTTCCTTAGCCCTAGTTCCTAAACTTGATCTTATTACCCTACGAACCTCTACTTTAAGAGTTTCTATATCAGTATGCTCCTTAGATTTTTCTAAAATTAGATTTAAAATATAATCTAAATTAATTTCATCAGTTTTTAAAAGATCAATTTGAAACTCCACATCAGAAAAATCAATAGTCATTGTATTTTCTTTGTCACCATGTCTAAGTTTTAATATATCTTCTCTTATATCTACATAAACACTCTTCATATCTTGCATTAATCTATCAGGAATAATTTTTTCAAAGCTAGAAAATTCATCAAAATTTTTTAAAATATTTTCAGACTTTAAAAGTTCTCCAAAAAGTTGGACAAAATCTTTTTTGTCAGCTTCTAATTCTATCTCTGTAGGATCAGGGAATTTTTCCAAAATTTCATTACATAAATCTTTATAACCCTTGGTCGTCTTACCCGTTTCTTCATCAATGAAACCATCAATATACTCTTTGTAAGATTTTTCCAAAATAATATTAAGGCTGTTTTCATCGCCAAAAGTTTTAATAGCGTCTTTTGTTGCTTTTTCCAAATCCCTAAAACAAACAATATTTCCAAAAGTTTTAACCTTATTTAAAATACGGTTTGTCCTTGAAAATGCTTGTATAAGCCCATGATATCTCAAATTTTTATCAACAAAAAGAGTATTTAGGGTGGGAGCATCAAAACCTGTTAAAAACATCCCAACAACTATTAATAAATCCACTTCTTTATTTTTAACTCTTAAAGATAAATCCTTATAATAATTTTGAAATTCATTAGCTGCAGTAGAAAAATTCGTCTTAAAATAATTATTGTAGTCATTAATAACCTTGTCTAAAAATTCCTTAGCAGTAGAATCCATTGCACAAGGATCAAAATTTTCTTCAGAAATTTCTCCAATAGCCTTACCCTCCTCATTAGGAGCATAAGAAAAAATTGTAGCAACTTTTAATCTTTTATCAAAATCTAAAGCTCTTTGTTGCCTTTGAAATTCCTCATAATATAATTTTGCAGCATCAACACTTTGAACCGCAAACATTGCATTAAATCCTCTAAGTCTTCTATTTTTAATATCATAAAACTCGTTTCTATGAGTTTTTGTATCAAATATTCTTAAAATATACTTAGTAATTTCAGTAATTCTTTCCGGATGAAGGAACATTTTACTTTCAAGCTTTACTAATTTTTTCTCGTTATATTCCCTTTCAGCAGCCTTAAATTTAGGCGTAATATTATTATAATCAACTTTAAACTTTAAAACCTTGCCATCACGAATAGCATCAGTAATAACATAAGAATGAAGTTGAGCCCCAAAAATTCCAGCAGTTGTTTCTGTCCCTAAAGAATTTTCAGGAAAAATTGGAGTACCAGTAAAACCAAATTGATAATAATTTTTAAAGGATCTTCTTATATTTTTTTGAGCATCTCCAAATTGGGAGCGGTGACATTCATCATAAATAAGCACACAATTTTTGTCATAGATTTCATGGTTTGGATTCTTCTTAACAAATTCATTTAATTTTTGTATAGTCGTGACAATAATCCTATCATCCTTTTTTTCAATAGCCTTTTTTAAAGCCTTGGTGTCCTTGCTTCCATTTACACTATCAGGCTGAAATCTTTGATATTCCTTCATAGTTTGATAATCTAAATCTTTTCTGTCAACAACAAAAAATACCTTGTCAATAAAAGAGAGCCCTGTTGCAAGCCTTGCAGTTTTAAAAGAAGTAAGAGTTTTTCCAGAACCTGTCGTATGCCAAATAAACCCCCCAGCTTCTACAGTGCCTGCCTTTTTCCTTTCATAAGAAGATTTAATCTTCCATAAAATTCTTTCTGTAGCTGCTATTTGATAAGGACGCATAATCAAAAGAGTGTTTGAAACATCAAAAACACAATATTTTGTCAGAACCTCTAAAATAACACGTTTTTCAAAAAAAGTGCGGGTGAAATCTTCCAAATCATTAATAGATTTATTCTTAGCATCAGCCCATTGGCAGGTGAACTCATAATTATTTTTATTTTGAGCCGTAGTATTAGCAAAATATCTGCAATAAGTCCCGTTAGAAATAACAAAAATTTGCACATACTTATATAGGGAATTTTCAATATTAAAAGATTCCTTGCTATATCTGTGAATTTGGTCAAAAGCCTCATGTAAACTAACACCACGTTTTTTAAGTTCAATATGTACAAGAGGAAGACCATTAACTAAAATACTCACATCATAGCGATTTTTATGGCTGCCCTCTTGCTTAATTTGGCTTGTAACCTGCAAAAAATTATTAAAAATATTATCCTTATCAATAAGTTTAATATTTTTTAAATTACCATCATCAAAAGTAAAATCATAAATATAATTCTCTTGAATCTTCCTTGTCTTTTCAATAATTCCATCATTTGGAGCATCTAAATACTCTAAAAGAAATCTTTGCCATTCAGAAGAAGAAAAACTTACACCATTTAGCCTTTCTATCTGTTTTTTTAAATTTTTATACAAATCAGAAGAATTTCTAGCTTCTAGCCTTTGGTAACCTTGGGTCATTAAATTATTAATAAGATCTCTTTCAAGGTCAGCCTCACTTTGATAAGTGCTTTCGCTAGCCCTATCTATTTTTTTGTAATTTGCTAAAATAATACCATTATTCATTTCAGCTATAGTAGAAAAACCATAACCAGCTTCATTTTCTGCCATAAAAATCACCTCTAATTCTTGGGAAAATCTAACAATTTTTCCCTATAATATTCATACTCTTTTTGCCTTAAATCTATTTCCTTAGGTAGACCCTCATTCACGTCATTTACAAGTTTATCAAACTTATCAAGAATAGAAACAACATGTTCTTGTACTTGAATAGATGGTATAATAATTGGGTATTTCTTTAAAATCTCTTTATTAAGACCTCCTCTACTCCCATCTCCTGATGATACTTCACGTAATTTATTATATTGACTCTCCAAATAATAATATAAATAGTCGTTTATTATAATATCCTTAGGAATTAAGGTTGCTAAAGATTGGTTTGTTGAAAGACTGATTTTTATTCTCGCAACTAAGCCTCTAGTTTTACCTTGCCCAGCCAATGCTATTACTGTCGAATCGGCTGGAACCATAGTTGCACTTGAATTATTATAACCTGCTTGCGTTATAAAATTATCTGTACTATAAATTTTCTTTTTATTTACTTCTCCACTACTCATCCATGGAATAGTTCCATTTTCCCAATACTCATGTTTAGTCTTATTAGGTGTTCCACCAAGCACAATATCTGAAACTTCTCCAAGATTTTTCTTCTTAATATTAAAAAAGCTAAATCCAACAATTTCTCCAGCTTCTTTTAGAGATCTTAAATATGAGTTAGAAAGATATGCTCTCTCTCTCTCTCTTATCATATTTTCGTCAAATGTCAAGAGTTTTTCACGATAATATTCATATTGTTTTTGTCTTTTTTCAATCTCTTCCGGCAATAGACCTTCCGTATTATCAAGCAAGGATTGAAACTTATCAAGAACTTTTGCCACAACTTGTTGTAATTCTCTATCAATTACAGGAATTGGTAAAGAACAAATTATTTCTGAATTCAAATTATCTACAGAAGAACTGTTAATTTTTCCTTTCCAGTAATTCTGAACTTTAGAAGACGTTAAATAATAATATAAAAAGTCAGAATCTAAGGTATTATAAAAACCACTGATTGAAGCCCAACCATCATGAATAGCTCCATCGATGCCTAGAATATAAGGTCTTCCATAACTCATAGAATTCGACATTATAAAATCTCCTTTTTTTAAAATTCTTGATTTTTTTGCTCCCTCTAATGTAATTTTTTGTGCTGTTTTTGTTACATATTTAGAGTTTACTCCTACATCTCCAATTTTAATCCAAGGAATTCCTTTTATATCTTCAGTTATATATTTTTTTATAGGTCTGGGTGATGCTCCTCTATTTACTTGAGCAATCTCCCCAAGGGTAGTCATTTTAAGTTCATAATCTTTATTTGTTAAAACATCCATTTTCATAGAAATTTTATTCAAATATTCTTCACTTAAAAGCATATCTCTATAATACTCATATTGCTTATTTCTTGCCTGTAATTCTACCTGTAATTCAGTGACATAATTTTTAAAATTGTCAAGCATATTTACAATTTTTTCCTGCGTTTCAATAGAGGGTATTGGTATTTCTATTTTTTTCATTAATTCTTTTGACACATTAAATCTAGTAACTCCTGATGCTGTTTTACTTATAGCAATTCGCAATTTGTAAGATCTAAATAAATGTTTTGCAAAATCAGGTAATAAAATATCTTTTTTAGGTCTTAAAAGAAAACAAAAACTATTTAAATATACATCTTCGCTTATATTTTCTGTTATTACTGATGATATTCCACACTCATCTGGTGTTTCTGAGGAAGCCGTGAATAAAATATCTCCATACTCCAACTTTTTTTGATTTTCAACATCATTTATTTTTACTTTATCATCAATATTTAAATTTGTTGCTGGATTTGAATATACATTTTTATAAGTTATAAATTTTTTATTTCCATTAATAAAGTCATCCTTCTTTTTTCCTGTTATACCACTATAAAAATCTCCAATTTCTCCAAGTTTTTTCCATTCCACTTTTTCATTTTTTAAAAGTTCATCAATCTTACTCACTTTTATCACCATTTTTAGCTTTCTTTTCTATAGACTTTATTTCCTCTATATAATCTTTTTCCACTTGTGACAAAGTTTTTTGCCTATATTTTTTAAATTCATCTTTTACTTTTTCTTCCATTTGTCCATGACTTATTTTTCCATTACCTTCTAGTAAATTTTCACCTGTCGCCTGCAAAATTCTATCTACATGATTTATCCAATCTTTCATAGTCATAGGAATTTCTTTTTCAGCTTGTCTTTGTGCAAAATCTAAGTATCCTGAAACTAATGCGTTTAAACTTTTTAATTCTTTTTCTGTCAGATAATTTTTTGCTATTTCCGCTTCTCTTAAAGTAGGCAAGTCACCCTTAAAATTTGTAAGACCCATAAAATTTTTTTCACTACTTACTCTTTTGTATATCAATTCACTTGCTGTATTTTTATGAATAGCATAGTGCATTTTATTTTGTATAGTTGTAAAGAAATACTTCGCATCTTCGCTTTTTTTATCATAATCAATACTTGTTGCAAATAAATCTAAAACTTGGCGATAGAATACTTTTTCACTTGAGCGAATATCACGAATTCTGTCTAAAAGTTCTTTCCAATATGTTCCACCGCCTAAATTTTTAAGGCGTTCATCATCCATTGTAAAGCCTTTTACTAAATATTCTTTTAGTCGTTGTGTTGCCCATATTCTAAATTTTGTTCCAACTTTAGATTTTACCTTATATCCAAGAGAAATTATCATATCTAAATTATAGTGTAGGACATTATAATTTTTACCATCTTTTGCAGTTGTTCGGAATTTCCGAACAACTGAATCTGCTTGCAATTCTCCATCAATAAAAATATTTTTAATATGTTCACTTATATTAGATTTACTACTTTGATATAATTCGCATAATTGAGCTTGGGAAAGCCAAACAGTTCCATCGACCATTATTACATCAATTTTTGTATTCCCATCATCTGTTTTATATATTAAAATTTCGCCTTTGCTTTTATCAATTTCCTTACTCATCTTCAAGCTCCCTTACTATTTGGTTTATTGAAGCTCTTAATTTATTTATTTTTTCTACTGTTTCTTCTATTTCTTTATTTAAAACTTTTATATCTATCTTTTCCCTTGTGTCTTCTTTTTCTACATAGGTTGAAACGGAGAGGTTATAATCATTTTCTGCTATTTCATCTCTTGATACATATCTTGAAAAATACTCAATTTCTTTTCTATTCCTAAATTCATCTACAATTTTATTTATATTTTCTTCTTCAAGAATGTTATTGTTTGTTACTTTTTTATATTCATTACTTGCATCTATGAATAATACTTTATTTTCTGTCTTATTTTTTGCCATTACAAGTACGCAAGTTGCAATTGATGTTCCAAAGAATAAATTTTCTGGTAGTTGGATTACTGCATCTACAAAAGAGTTATCTACTAAATATTTTCTTATAGTTTTTTCTGCCCCTTTTCTATAAAAAATTCCTGGGAAACATACTATTGCTGCTCTTCCCTTTGAAGATAGATAAGACAAGGCATGAAGAATAAAGGCAAAATCAGCATAATTTTTTGGTGCTAATTTGCCTGCGGGTGCAAATCTTATATCGTTTATAAGGGTAGGGTCATTATCTCCCACCCATTTTATAGAATATGGTGGGTTTGAAACAATGGCATCAAAGGGTTTTTCATCATTGTGAAGAGGTTCTAATAAAGTATCTCCTCTTTTTATTGAAAAATTATTGTAATTTACATTGTGTAGAAACATATTCATTCTGCACAGGTTAAAATTAGTCATATTAATTTCTTGACCAAAAAATCCCTCTTCAATGATATGATCATCAAACTGCTTTTTCATCTGTAAAATTAAAGATCCACTTCCCTCTCATGTCAAGCTTATGACAAAAAAGAGGTTATTGTTATGTAATTTAAAAG
>ERZ1673752.1508-NODE-1508-length-31922-cov-11.602943_pt1 | contig 31922 bp, 28 predicted proteins | sample MGYA00580195_ERZ1673752 | MGnify/ENA primary metagenome ERZ1673752 (study PRJEB41218, sample SAMN15661744) | gut metagenome | host: Homo sapiens | place: Canada: London | collected 2015-08-20/2019-03-30 | study: EMG produced TPA metagenomics assembly of...
TGAAAGTGAGTTTCGATGTGCCCGAATACACAGCCGATACTGATGCTATTGGTGTACTTCGATTGTTGGAAGCGGTGCGTATTTGTGGCTTAGAAAAGAGTTGTCGCATCTATCAGGCCAGCACGTCAGAGTTGTTTGGCAAGGTACAAGAAGTTCCACAGAGGGAAACAACGCCGTTTTATCCGCGTTCGCCCTACGCCGTGGCCAAACTCTATGGCTTTTGGATTATGAAGAATTATCGCGAAAGCTATGGCATGTACTGCTGCAACGGCATTCTGTTCAATCACGAGAGCGAGCGGAGGGGCGAGAATTTCGTGACCCGCAAGATTACCTTGGCCGCAGCACGTATTGCACATGGGTTGCAAGACAAACTGTATCTTGGTAACTTAGACGCACGACGCGACTGGGGTTATGCGCCCGATTATGTGCAGTGCATGTGGCTGATGTTGCAGCAAGAGCAGCCTGATGATTTCGTCATTGCCACAGGCGAATATTATAGTGTGCGCGATTTTGCCACCTTAGCTTTTCATCATGCTGGCATCGAACTTGAATGGAAGGATAAGGGGATGAATGAAAAGGGCATTGACAAGGCGACGGGAAAGGTGCTTGTGGAGGTAGATCCCAAGTACTTCCGCCCTGCTGACGTAGAACAATTGCTTGGTGATCCAACGAAGGCGAAAGAGAAACTTGGATGGAATCCCCGCCAAACTTCGTTTGAAGAATTGGTCAAAAAGATGACAGAGTTTGATTTGAAGCATGTGAAATAATAAGGTAAACAGCTTTTTTCTTTCTAGATTATCTAGTTTTCCTAGATTTCCAAGCACTCCTAGGATTCCTGGTGTTCCTAGGAAATCAACAAAACCATCCATTCATCATGGCATTATCAAAAACATCTAAAATATACATCGCTGGGCACCATGGCTTAGTGGGTTCTGCTATATGGAAGAATCTTGAAGCAAGGGGGTACAGCCAACTAATAGGGCGCAGCCATAACGAGTTAGATTTAGCCAATCAGCAAGCCGTTGATAACTTTTTCAAGACAGAACGTCCTGATGCGGTGGTGTTAGCCGCTGCCTTTGTCGGAGGCATCATGGCGAACAGTTTGTACCGAGCCGATTTCATCATGCAAAACATGATGATGCAATGCAACGTGATTTCCTCAGCTTATAAATATGGTGTGAAAAAGTTACTTTTCTTGGGTTCTACCTGCATCTATCCAAAGAATGCGCCGCAGCCCATGAAAGAGGATGTTTTGTTGACTTCGCCTTTAGAGTACACTAACGAAGAATATGCCATTGCCAAGATTGCCGGACTGAAGATGTGCGAAAGCTATAACCTGCAATATGGCACGAATTATATTGCGGTGATGCCCACCAATCTATATGGTCCCAATGATAACTTTCACTTGGAGAACAGTCATGTGATGCCTGCCATGATGCGCAAAATATATTTGGCAAAACTGATTCATGAGGATAATTGGGAAACCATTCGGGTGGACATGAACAAGCGACCGATTAACCCCGTTAAAGCTTTGGCAGAGCAGATAGGAAAAAACAATGTTGACGGCGAGTGCAGTAAAGAACGCATCTTGCAAGCATTGAAGTTTTATGGCATCGAAGACAACAAGGTAACTCTCTGGGGAACAGGCTCGCCACTGCGTGAGTTCCTTTGGAGTGAGGATATGGCAGATGCTTCTGTACACATCCTCCTTCATGTGGATTTCAAGGATATTATCGGCATAGACAAGTATTCGAGCGTATTTTACGGCACTGCTACCGATGGTGAGGTAAATCGCAACAATAGCGAGGGGCGTGGCGGTGCTATTCCCTCACTTGGCGAGATACGCAACTGTCATATCAATATAGGTACGGGAAAGGAAGTGACCATCGAACAACTTTCCGAACTCATTGTACGAACCGTTGGCTTCACGGGAACCGTTGTTTGGGATGAAAGCAAGCCCGACGGCACCCCCCGCAAGCTCATCGATGTGTCGAAGCTGCACTCTTTGGGCTGGACGCACAAGGTGGAAATTGAAGACGGCGTGCAAAAGTTATACGATTGGTATAGGCAGTCGCTGCAAGCGTAAGGTGTAAACAATAGAGATTACACCTATTATATATTTAGATTTATCAGTGGCGGACAGCCGTTTTGATTTTAATTGAAAATAACACCGAATAGAATGAATGAGGTTGACAAGCAATTAACCATTGCCGTAGCTGGAACTGGCTATGTAGGCTTAAGCATCGCCACATTGCTCAGTCAGCATCATCATGTCTTGGCTGTTGACGTGGTGCAAGAGAAGGTAGACAAGATTAACCGGCGGGAATCTCCTATCAGCGATGAGTACATAGAAAAGTTCTTTGCCGAGAAACAACTTGACCTCCAAGCAACCCTTGATGGCGAGACAGCTTATAAGCAAGCTGACTTTGTGGTGATTGCCACGCCAACCAATTACGACCCCGTGAAGAACTTCTTTGACACGTCACATGTGGAAGAAGTCATCGAACTGGTGATGAAGGTAAATCCTCATGCCATCATGGTTTTCAAGAGCACGGTGCCTGTAGGATATACGGAGAGCGTCAGTGAGAAATACAATTGTGGAAACATCCTCTTTGCCCCAGAGTTTTTGCGTGAAAGCAAAGCTCTGTATGATAATCTCTATCCCAGCAGAATCATCATGGGGCGGCCTGCGGGAAATGAAAAGTTAGACCAGGCAGCCCACGATTTTGCCTCGCTGCTACGGCAAGGCGCAATGAAAGAGAATATTGACACGCTGTTCATGGGAACCACCGAGGCTGAGGCGGTGAAACTGTTTGCCAACACCTATTTGGCACTTCGCGTGAGTTTCTTCAATGAATTGGATACATACGCCGAGATGAAAAACCTCTCCACCAAGGATATAATCCAAGGAGTAGGACTTGACCCACGCATAGGTTCGTTCTACAACAATCCCTCGTTTGGTTACGGTGGTTACTGTCTGCCTAAAGACACCAAACAACTTTTGGCGAACTATGAGGATGTTCCCGAGAATCTGATAGAAGCTATTGTTCAGAGCAATCGCACGCGCAAGGACTTCATCGCTGACCGTGTCTTGCACAAAGCTGGTTATTACGATTATTTCAATCGGGGTGCCTTTGATACATCCAAAGAGAAAAAATGCGTGATCGGTATCTACCGCCTCACGATGAAGAGCAACAGTGACAACTTTAGACAGAGCAGCATTCAAGGCGTGATGAAACGCATTAAAGCCAAAGGTGCCGAGGTTATTGTTTACGAGCCTTCGCTCGAGGACGGCACCACTTTCTTTGGCAGTAGGGTCGTCAATGATTTGGAAACGTTCAAACAACAGTCGCAAGCCATTGTTGCCAATCGCTATGACAATTGTTTGGATGATGTGGAAGAGAAGGTATATACTCGAGATATCTTCAAGCGGGATTGAAGGATTGAAGGTTGTATGATGAGTTATCGAAAAACGCTTGTTAAAGAAAATAAGTATACGATGAAAACATTTACTTTTCGTTGGCTGATATGCCTCTCATTGTTATTTTTCGTGACTCCTTGCCTGTATGCCCAGAGATTTATGCTTTCTGACATGTTTAGAGGATGGGGAAAGGATGCTAAAGAAGGTGTTTTAAAAAAATATACATCTGAAGAGCAAAACGGTCATCAATGGATTCTTGAAACGGATGGGAAAAATGGAGATAACATGAATAAGAAAAGCATGTTACACATCGGAACATCCAGTTGGGCCGTCACCAAAACTGTTTTAACTAGTTGTAATGAATTTGACAATGTCGATACCATACTTGTTTGTACAGTTTCCAAAGCCCCCTATACCGTGAGTTTGTCGATAGACAACAAACTGGTAGAATCAAAAAAAGTAGCCAAAAATGCAGATATACGTATTCTAGGTTTTTCAGCAAAAGGTGCAAGTGGCAAAGTCGAAGTGCTGATGAAATATGATGAGAGTTTGAAACAAGCAATGTGTATTTATTACATTGAAGTTATCTCTCGATTGTCTGATATTGTCGCGCTGTCTTCGCAACACATCAAACTTGGAGAGATTTATTCATATCAGGTGCAGCGCACGTTTGCATCTAACCATTGGAATACCATCTGCCTGCCGTTTGATGTAGACACCGAAACTCTGAAACAGGCATTTGGTGAAAATTGTAAGGTAAGACAATTCAAAAAGGAGGTTGTAAACAACGTGTTGAAGTTTAAGGATGCTGTTGCGAAGTTTGAGAATGATGTTGTGATACAAGCAGGTGTTCCTTATCTTATCAAGCCTGCGGCCAAGGTCGAAAATCCTATTTTCTCAAACGTAGTTTATAAAGATGTGAAACCACAGACTGTTCAAGATGAAACTGGGAAATATGCTTTCGTCGGCACATTCGACCCAGTTAACTTAAATGTTGATGGCTCAAATTTGTTCTTGCTGGCTAATGGCAACCTTGCCAAGCCTAAATCTGATAAGGTGAACGAAATGTATGGTATGCGAGCCTACTTCAAAATAAACGAGCAAAACAGCAGCTCGGCAAAGCAGATTACTTATGCTATTGATTGTGGTAGCGACATAGTGAATGGAATACAATCACTGCGGGTACATCCTTCAACAAACAGTCAGCATATTTACAATTTACAAGGTGTAGATGTAGGAGCGGACATCCATCACTTGCCAGCAGGTGTTTATGTGATGGGTGGGAAGAAAATCATAAAAAGGTGAGGAGCAAGACAACCCCTATTGACCAACTCATTCTCTAATAACCATGAAACATCAACAATATACCGCTCCTGAACTGACTACCATTCATTTGGACGCGGCTGCCTACACTCTTTTATCTGTCTCTCCAGTGAAGCAAATCAATGAAGAGAATAATGTCAATATCATCGGCAGCACCGATGGAGCTGATGCTCATGATGCTTGCGCCAAAGAGTTTATGTTTCTGGACGCAGATGACTTTGACGAGGGGGAATGATTACTTTCAATTTAGATGTAGATAAGATTAATTTCAGATGACAAACAAGAAAGAAAAAAATATTAATTTGCCATCATCTGAATCGGCTTCCGATTTTCTATCGCAAGATACCGATGCGTTGATGGATTCGGTGATCTCACTCATCGAAGATAACAAGTTGAAGGCACATTACCGTCACGTCACCGCTGCTCCACAAACATCATTAATTTTTTTCTCTTACAATCAATTTAGAAATAGTAAATAATCGTAATCTGTTATATCTTTCACTATGTTAATAAACTCATTGCTTTACAAAGAGAGTATTTTTAATTCAGCACAGGAAATAAAGAATTGGATTAACCAACGTAATCAAGAAGTTCAGGTTTCCGTTGAGAGAATTCCATTCAATAGGATGGAAAAATGGCATTCTGAACAAGACGGCTCTTTAAGGCATGATTCTGGTAGATTCTTTTCTATTATGGGTATTGATGTCCATACTGAATATGAAAAACAAGAACATTGGCAGCAACCTATCATTTCACAGCCTGAAGTTGGTTATTTGGGTATTCTGACAAAAGAATTTGATGGAGTGTTGTATTTTTTGATGCAAGCAAAAATTGAGCCTGGAAATGTAAATTGTGTGCAAATATCTCCAACATTACAAGCTACTAAAAGTAATTTTACTAGAGTGCACGCAGGAAAAAGTCCGGCGTATTTGGAATATTTTGTGAATGCAAAACCTCATCAAATTCTGCTGGACCAATTGCAATCTGAACAGGGAGCTCGTTTTCTGCGAAAAAGGAATAGGAATATTATTATAAAAGTAGAAGAGGATGTACCTGTTTTTCCTGATTTCAAGTGGATGACGCTCGGGCAAATTAAAGAGTTGATGAAAACAGACAATTTAGTCAATATGGATACCAGAACAGTGATTTCTGGGTTGAAACTTAGTGACTATTTGTCTCCTCTTGATAATTTGAACGATTTATCTGAGTTTGGAGCAAATCTGATGCTTTCCTCACAAACGAATCATTGTGTTTTCAGTACTGCAGAACAACTTTCATGGCTCACTTCGCTGAAAGCTAAGTTTGATTTACAGGTTAGTCCTTGTCCTATTATTGGTATGGAAGGATGGACTAAAACGGAGAGTGAGATAGTGAGGGACGATGGTAAGTATTTCAAGATTATAGGAGTCAATGTTGCAATTGGCAATCGAGAAGTAACAAAGTGGTGCCAGCCCCTTGTCCAACCTGCACAGCAAGGATTATGTGCATACATCATTAAAAAAATTAATGGCGTTTATCATTTCTTGGTTCAGGCCAAACTTGAATGTGGAAATTTTGATGTTATCGAGTTGGCACCGACCGTACAGTGTTTGACTGGCAATCTATATGCAGGTCAGAAGAAACCTCATTTCGCTGACTATGTACTCTCTGCACATCAGAGCCAAATCATCTATGACACATTACAGTCTGAGGAAGGTGGTAGGTTCTATAAAGAACAGAATCGTAATATGATAATAGAGGCTGATGCGGACTTTGAAGAGCAGTTGCCATATCGATATACATGGATGACGCTTCATCAGATTTATGAATTTCTTAGATTCAACAATTATCTTAATATACAAGCAAGAAGTCTTATTTCTGCACTCTCATATAGTTAGTTATGTCTCATAAAACTTATCATATTGGTATTTTAGGATGTGCCAATATTGCTACGCGATCTGTCATACCAGCATTCTACCGTCACCCCCGATTCAAGGTAGCAGCCATTGCCAGTCGCAGTATTCAAAAAGTTTCTCCTCTGGCCAATCAATATACCTGCAAGGGTTATGGCAGTTACGATGAACTGCTCTCAGATGAAGAAATAGATTTGGTTTATATACCTCTTCCAACAGGTCTTCATTACGAATGGGTTATAAAAGCACTCCATGCAGGGAAGCATGTTTTGTGTGAAAAGTCTTTAGGTGTCTCTTTGCATGAAGTGAAAGAAATGGTAAACTTTGCAAATGCAAATCATCTTCTGTTAATGGAGAATTTCCAGTTTCGTTTTCACCCTCAGACACAATGGGTAATAGACTATGTAATGTCAGGAGAACTAGGAGATTTGAGATGCTTTCGTAGCCAATTTGGGTTCCCGCCATTTAAAGCCCCGAACAATATTCGATATGAAAAGCAATTAGGAGGCGGGGCTTTGCTTGATGCTGGTGCTTACACGTTGAAAAGTATGTCAGTCATTCTTTCGATGGAAACATTTTCATTGAGAGGCGCCTCAAAAATTGTGCCACAATATTCAGAAGTGGATTTATATGGAGGAGCTTTCTTAGAAAGTACGAATGGCATTATTGCTGAGCTGGCATATGGTTTCGATCATTTTTATCAGTGTGGTTTTGAGATATGGGGAAGTCGTGGAAAGCTGAATTCAACCCGAGCTTACACAGCACCAGCAAACTTAAAACCTGTCATTATTGTTGAAACTGCATCAGCTGGACGAAAAGAGTTTGTTTTGCCAGCAGCAGACCATTTTGCATTGATGGTAGACCATGTAGCAAATAAATTGGACAACCAGGATTTTGATGACGAATACCGTCAAGATTTGTTACAAGCTTCGTATATACAACAAATAAATGATTATTGTGATGGAATTTAATAAAAACATTTATGTGACACAACCAACGCTTGCCCCGTTGGATGAGGTTACTGAGTTGATGAAAGGAATTTGGGAAACTGGTATTATGACTCATAATGGGCCACTGGTTCAAAAATTGGAAAAAGAGCTTCAAACATATTTAGGAGTACCTCATGTTGTATCATGTGTTAACGGAACGTTAGCCTTACAGATGGCAATTCGTGCATTAAAACTAAAGGGTGAGATTATTACTACTCCATTTACGTTTATTGCTACCAGTAATGCAATTTTGTGGGAGTATTGCACACCAGTATTTGTTGATATAGACCCTGAGACCTTTAATATCGACCCTAAAAAGATAGAAGAGAAGATAACATACCATACAGTAGCAATAATGCCTGTTCATGTCTTCGGCAATGCTTGTGAAATAGAGACAATAGATGCCATCGCACACAAGCATCATCTTAAAGTGATTTATGATGCAGCCCATGCTGTTGGTGTAAATTACAAGGGGCAGAGTATATTTAATTATGGTGATATTTCGATAACAAGCTTCCATGCAACCAAAATTCTGAACACGGCAGAAGGAGGAGCTTGTTTCACAACAAATGAAGAATTGGACGAAAAACTCCGGCGTATTCGTTTCTTTGGTTTTGAGAATCATGCGGATATAGTAGAAGACGGTTCAAACTTCAAGATGACAGAAGTTCATGCTGCTATAGGGCTTGCTAATTTAAAATATCTCGATGAAACTTTGGCAGATAGAAAGAAGAAATATTTATATTATAAGACGGAATTGTCAAAAATAAAAAGTCTATCATTTCAAAAGATTTCTGAGGATTGTAATTATAGTTATTTTCCTGTTGTTTTTAAGACAGAGGAAGATTTGCTCAAAGTACTTAAGGCTTTGAATGAGAAAAATGTTTATCCGCGCCGTTATTTCTATCCTTCCATTAATACTTTCAACAAGCTTTACCCAACTGTTTCTGTGCCTTGCTCAGAGGATATTGCGTCACGCATTTTATGTTTGCCTTTGTACTATAACCTATCAATAAAAAATATAGAGATGATTGCAAATTCTATTGTAAAGGTGTTGTCATAAATCGTTGATTTTGAAAAATATTATTATACTTGGAGTTGGTAACAATACTCCTGTCTTTATAGATTTGGCATTAGATTGTGGTTACCGTATATCAGCCTTGTATCATTATAATAATGATTTAACAGGAAAAGTACATAGTGGGTATGCTGTAGTTGGCTCTTTTGATGACCTTTTTGCAAGCAGTATTGCAGGCAAATCTTTTCTGCTGACTATGGGGAACATAGAGATTAGACGGGAACTTACAGAACGTATTATTCATAATGGGGGGCATCTTCCAACTTTGATACATCCATCGGCAGTAGTGTCAAGATTTGCTCGCATATCACCCAACGGAGTTATAGTCAATGCATTTTCTCATATTCAAGCCAATACAATAATTGAAGACGGTGTTGTGATACTTTCTGGTGTTATTATTTGTCATAATAACCGAATAGGTAAGAATAGCTTTATTGCGGACAAAGCTACTATTGGGGCGTTTACTACTATTGGGACTGAAGTCTTCTTTGGACAAGGATCCTTAAGTATTTCAAACAAAGTTCATTTCATAGGTGATGGAGCTTTTGTTGGAGCTAATTCTCTGTTGACTAAGAACGTACCTAGTAAAAGTGTTGTTTATGGTTCACCTGCATGCATCAAAGATAAAGTGAATGACTCACAACCATTGCTAACTGTTATTTGTCTCACTTTTAATCATGCGCAGTATATCTGTCAATGTCTAACAGGTATCGTCAACCAACAAACAAGATTTGCTTTTGAAGTAATTATACATGATGATCATTCAACGGATGATACTGTTGGTATTATCAAGTCGTTTCAAACAAAATATCCAAGTCTTATTTTCCCAATTTATGAAGAAGAGAACCAGTATTCTAAAATAGGCTTTTCTGGTATAGATGAGATAGTGCTTCGTCATAGACGGGGTAAATATGTTGCATTATGTGAAGGCGATGATTATTGGACAGATTCTTACAAATTACAAAAACAAGTTGATTTTTTAGAACAAAATCCTGATTATGGGATGGTATATACGCAGGCAACTGTTCAGGATGAAAAAACTAAGGATACCCGAAAATCATGGGCTCAGCAAACTTGTTTTGAAGATATGCTTTTGAAACTTAATAGGGTCGTTACTCCAACTGTTGTTTATCGAGCAGAACTATACGATCAATATGTCTCAGCAATTCAACCTAAGACATCATGGAAAATGGGAGATTATCCGTTATGGTTGTTTGCTTTCAGTAAAAGTAAGGTGAAATTCTTAGACATTCCTACAGCAGTTTATAGATGTCGTGCTGAATCCGCAAGTCATAGTCAAGACATAAAAAAATCCATTGATTTTATATTGAACACCTTTTCTGTCAGGCTTCATATAGATAAGGTTTTGTGCGATGAGCAATACCATCATAAAATTGTAATAAAAGCAATTAATGATTTGTTTGATTGCTCAAAAGAGAATCATCAAAACTTAGGTGGATATATTCTCAAGTTTGCGAAGAAGAATAATGTAATAAATTTAAGGATATTCCTCAAAGTTATTTTCTATTATATAAGAAGTTTTTTACCATTATAAATTTTTGAATTCAATATGATGCATATCCTTTTAAGTACAGATAGCAACTATATCATGCCTTCTGCTGTTATGATGAAGTCGGTGAGTGTTAACAATGCAGATACGGATATTGTATTTCATATTTTGATAGATGGTGGAGTAACAGCATTTCAGCAACAACAACTTCATGGTGTCTTGACAAATAAGAGACATATTGTGTCTTTTCATTTGATAGATGGAAAATTCTTTACTAATTTTCCTGCATTAGGTAAAGTAAAGACCTATATAACCAAGGCTACATACTATCGTCTTTTCATATCAGATATTCTTCCAGCAGATATTCAACGTGTTATATATCTTGATGGTGATATGATTGTTCGAGGTTCTTTAGAAGAGTTGTGGAATGCTAATATACAAGGAAAAGCAGTAGGAGTAGTTACAGACATGGCATTGAATTCTAAGGATTTTAGTCGTCTTGGATATTCTGAATCTTATGGATATTTTAATGCAGGCATGTTGTTGGTTAATTTAGCCTATTGGCGTGAGCATCATTTAAAAGATCTTTTTTTGAGTTTGATAATGAACGAGCCACAACGAATAGTGTTGCATGACCAAGATGTTCTGAACATTACGCTTCACGATAGTAAAGTAGAATTACCTGCCAAATTTAATTGCCAAAATGGGTTTTTGATGAAGCCAAAATTCTCGGAATTAGGTAAATGGAAGAGCCAATATGCTAATACAATAGAGCAAGCTATAAAAGCGCCAGTGGTCGTGCATTATACAGATACTATAAAGCCTTGGCATATTGAAGATGCCAATCCATATGGATATGAATTTATAAAATATTACAAACAAACAGTCTTTAGGTATACCCCTTTGTCAGAGTGTGGCAGTGGTAAGTTCAGGCATTTTATAGGTAAAGTGTTGCGTAGATTGCATTTGGTGTCTCCAGCAGGCAGAACTCACGACAAATATTATTCATTGGAAGAAATTGGCAGATTATCATGAATGTTCTTTTTTGTAATACATCAGACGTTTCAGAACTTAAAGGAGGAACAGAACGCATAACGGCTCGTATCTCAGAAGGGCTTATAGCCATGGGGTATAAATGTTTTTTGGCCTACAAAGAAGAGATAGATTCTGAATTGCCACATACCGTTTTTGAAGATAAAATAAATGTTACAAAAAATTCTTTAGAGGCATTTCTCTTGAAATATCGTTTTGGTGTTATAGTTGTACAAAAAATGACACGCGATGTGAGATTGCTGATAAATATAAGGGCAAAGTACCATTTACACTATAAGGTAATTTCTGTACTGCATTTCAATCCCGGTTACGAGGAGTATAAACTCCAATTCTCTTCTTTTTTAAGGGACTTATGGCAGGAAGGAGGAGTTAAAAACTTTATTCGTACGGTGCTGTATCCTATTTATAAAGTTGGTTATCCATTGCGAAATAAAGAATTGTATCGTACGGTATATCGTTATTCTGATAGGGTGGTATTGTTGTCAGCCAACTTCATACCAGAATATCAGAGATATGCACATTTAGGTAATGAAAGCGAAAAGTTTGTCATTATCCCTAATGCATTATCGTTTAACGATTTTTTGCCTTTTAATTATATATCAAGAAAGAAGAAACAAGTTCTTATCGTGTCGCGCTTGGATGAGCGACAGAAACGCTTATCTCTTGCCATCAAAATATGGGCTATGATAGAAAGAGTTGAATGCTTAAATGATTGGTCGCTGAAAATAGTTGGAACAGGACCTTATTTGGAGAAGTATAGAAAACAGATCATCAAGCAGCATCTGTGTAGGATAGAACTTTGTGGGAGGCAGAATCCTTTATCTTATTATCAAGAGAGTGCTGTTTTTATGATGACATCTGCATTTGAGGGATGGGGACTAACGCTTACAGAAGCTCAGCAAATGGGATGTGTACCTATTGCCTTTCATAGTTTTGCAGCACTAACAGATATTATAACCAATGGTGAAAATGGTATTATAGTAAAAAATAATGATTTACAAGGATTTGCGAGTCAGCTGGCTATATTAATGACTAATGAGACCTTGCGGATACATATGGCTCAAAAAGCTATAGACTCCAGTAAAAGGTATCAGTTGGATACTATCATTTCTCAGTGGGATAAATTGATTAATGAACGATGAAAATATTTATAATAACGCATAATTTATGTAAGGGAGGTGCTGAACGTGTGGCAGCCAATTTAGGTAACGGCTTTATTGCAAATGGACACGAAGTATATGTTATTACAGACACATCTCTTCCAATGGCTTTTCACTTGGATAATCGTGTGCATATACTACCTCTTATAGGTGAATATAAAAACAAGCCTCAGAAGTGGTTGCGAGCTATTAAGAACGTTCGTTGTTATGCTAAGCGTTTTTCTCCAGATGTCATCATCGGTTTTATGCATGTTTGTTCAGCTGTTGGTCGTTTGGCCGTTGTTGGAATGAATATACCTGTTATATTGACAATACACAATGCTTTAAAAAGTAGGACTTACCATATTTCATGGTCGACGAGAGTACTTGACAGACTTATGCCGTATTTTTACACCCATGCTACCATTCTTACTAACGCTGACTACATCATATTGTCTAAATACCATAAAAATATATCTGTCATGCCAAATCCTCTTAGTTATTCTTCGCAATTAAAAATTCCGATGAAACAAAATCAGATATTTGCAGCAGGGCGGATAACTGCTTGGTATTATAAGGGTTTTGATGTATTGATTAAATCGTGGGGGCAAGTTGCTCATAAGCATCCACAGTGGCAATTATGCATTGCAGGTACAGGCAATGAGCAAAGTTTTAATTATCTAAAAATGTTGATTTCTCAAAATAATGTAGAGGAGTCCGTCCATTTGTTGGGCTTTCGCTCGGACATGTTGAATTTGTATAAAGAGAGTGCTATCTTTGTGCTCAGTAGTCGTAGCGAGGGTTTACCAATGGTATTACTTGAGGCTATGTCGCAGGGATGTGCGCCTGTGGCGACGGCTAATCTTGGCAGAACCCGAGAAATATTGCCAGATGATAGTTGTGGCCTTGTTTGCGAACCCAACGATGTGGCTGCACTTTCTACAGCGATTGACTATATGATTACACATAGCTCTTATCGTAATGCGGTACAAGCAAAGGCTTTATTACGTTCCAGGATGTATTCTTTGGAAAATGTGGTGACTTTGTGGGAAAAGATATTTGACAATGTTGTAAGATAGAATATTTTTATGATTTTTCTCTTATTTTTTTATGTGTTGTTTTATATCTTTGCTGTCTACTCAACAAGTCAGTCTCGTAACTATCAGCAAAAGGCATTAATTGTTACATGCGTTGTCTTGGCATTTATTGTAGGGTTCAGAAACTATGGTTGGCCAGATACGACAGTTTATACCAGTGTTTTTGAAATAGCTAATAAAGACGTATTTAATGCATCATTGCATGATGAATTTTGGGGATATGTAGAACGTGGCTTTTTTCATTTAGGAAGCATCGTAAAAACATTTACAGATAATGCGACTGCCTATTTGTTGTTTATATCATTGCTAACTTTTTTCGTCATCTATAAATTTACAAGCAAATATTGCATTTTTCCTTTACTAGGTATTTGTGATTATATAGCTCGTTTTATCTTTAATAGAAATTTTATACAAATTCGCTCTGCGTTAGCCATAGCCGTAATCATGCTTGCTTTGCAATATATCAAAAATAAAGATATCTGGCGATTTCTTGCAATTATAGGAGTTGCTTATTTGTTTCATCATGCCAGTTTGTTAGCTTTACCTCTTTATATATTTGCTTATTATCGCCCTAAGCGGCGACATATTTTATATGGCATTGCCATATCCTTTGTTTTGGCTTATAGTTTTGCACCTTTGGTATCTAATTATGTTGAAGATTGGAGTACAGATTTGCATTATGACACTTATGTTACAACCGAATATATTGAGTCAGCCAAAGGATTGAATAACCCGCTGATTTACTTACAGCTATTGGTTTTACTGATTTTTACTTATCGAGAAAAAAAACTGGCACAGATTAGTCCTTATTATTATGTCATTAGAGATACTTATTTTTATTCGACCTGTATTTTGATAATATTTTGTAATTATAGTGCGTTGTCAGGAAGAACATCTACCATATTTGCAACTGTAGAAATGATGATAGTACCGATGCTGGCACTGAGCTTTAGAAAAGAAAATCGGTTATTTTACTATTTTGCTGCTGGTATGATTTTAGTTACTTTCTTTTATCAAAAACTAAAATTAATGCAACCCTATTTATAGGGTAGGTATCTTTAGGCTAGTTCTAAAAAAAATGTACTTATATGGTTTGTTGTTTTTGCTGTAATGCAATTTCGTCTAACGTAACCTAATAAAAGAAACTAATCAAGTTATTTATCCCGAAAAACTTTCTATTGTTGAACAAATATGGATTGTTTCCTATTGTAAAGAGATTGTTGCTACAGAAGGTAGCATATCTCATCAAGCTATATTTTGCTTTCAATCAATTAAGGTTGTTATTTTGAAAAATGGCGAATTATATAAATTCGTATCAAAACATGATACATAGTCTGATACAGGCTAATGCAGTATAAATCTGTCCTTCATAGCATTGGTAGAAAAGATGTATGGAAAGGTCCTTTCTATTTATATATTACAAGAGATTTAGGAAAGTTCTTTCATCAAGAGGTAGTAGATTTGTACTTTATTTGCGTAGGCTGGTACAAATATTGTCTTCGTTATCTTATTATGAGAACGAGATTATGGCAAGCGTTAAAAATATTCAATTCTATTAAATATAGAATATGACTAATATTGATTTAAGGGAAAAAGCCTTGTCGGGTATTGCGTGGGGAGTGTTAGAAAAGTTTTCTATGCAAATCGTTACTTTTGTTGTTGGGATTATACTTGCTCGCTTGTTGTCTCCGTCAGACTATGGGTTGATTGCCATGGCTACAGTATTTGTTACTATCTCTCAAATATTAGTCGATTCAGGTTTCTCATTAGCATTGATTAGAAAAAAAGAACTTACCGAGTTAGACTATTCCACAGTCTTTGTTCTTAACATGGTGCTATCTGCATTGATGTGTGTTATTTTATTTTTGACTTCACCTTATATTTCAACTTTCTATAATGAGCCATTATTGGTAAAAATTATCAATCTTAATGCTGTTTATATTCTCTTGGGATCTTTGCTTTCGATACAGTCAACAAGATTACAAGCAGAACTTAAATTTAAGGCGAAAAGCATTATTAATATGATTGAAACTCTTGTTGCAGGAGTAGTTTCTCTCGTTATGGCATTCTCCGGGTTTGGCGTATGGTCTTTGATATATCCAAAATTTATAGTTATTTTAGTTGGTTTTTTTCTTTATTGGCGATATCTCCATTGGATTCCTAAGATGCGCTATTCACACCAAACAGCCAAAAGCTTATTTTCGTTTGGTTATAAATTAATGTTGTCTACTATTATAGATACTTTTTATAATAACATGTTTCCTATGGTTATAGGTAAGTATTTTTCTGCTGCCAATTTAGGCTTTTTCTCAAAAGGACAAGCTTTTGCTAATTTACCATCTACAACCATTACAACTGTATTGGGGGGGGTTGCTTACCCTGTGCTAAGCAAGGTACAGGATGATAAAATACAATTGCGTCAAATTTACAGACGAATGTTATGTTTATCTGCGTACGTTGTTTTCCCTCTGATGGTAGGAATCGCAGTGTTGGCTCATCCTTTAATTATAGCTCTACTTACTGAAAAATGGCAATCATGTATTATATATTTACAGATATTAGCTATATCTATGATGTTTTATCCGATACATGCGCTTAATCTCAATCTATTGCAGGTTAGTGGTCGGTCTGATTTGTTTTTACGACTTGAAATTATAAAGAAAGTAATAGGAGTTTCAATTCTATTGTTCACCCTTAGATTTGGACTTGTTTGGATATGTATTGGTATGTTATGTAGTTCTATAATTTGCTTGTGTATAAATACATATTATACAGGCAAAATGATCGAATTGGGCTATTTACAACAGATGTCTGACTTTGTACCCTTTTTAGTCTTATCTTTTTCTATGGGGTTAGTAATATATATATCCATTCTTCCTATCACATCAATATTTTTACAATTATGTGTAGGTATTGCTGTTGGATTAATTTACTATTATGTTGTTTCGAAATTAGTAAAATCAAAAGAACTGGCATTCTTGCAGAATATAGTTAGTGATTTGATAAGTAAATATACGTGAATTAGAAGATGAAACTTTGCAAGATGCTTGTTTCTCTTTATTTTTCAAACAATACATTAAAGATACTTGAGCGCATCATACTGAAACCTTTTATTTGGTAAGGAAATAGGCGACAGGTTTGTAACATCTTCTGTTAATATTTTGTGTGGATGGAAAATGAATGTTTATTTCTGCATTTAGAATTCCTTCATGCAAAATCAGTAAACTAGTTGATTTAGATTATCTTTTTTTATCAGAATCGAAAATACTCACTATTCTAAATATTATTCGGTACGAATCACATCGTATTGTTTCCCAAAAAAATATATAACAAATCAAATGGATAAAAGAATTATTAAAGCTATAATATCTCCTCGTTATTTGGGGAGTGTGTTATTACATCGTTTAAGTAAGATAATTACGAGTGATGCTCTGTATTTAAAATTAGAATATTATTTTCAAATGGGTCGCAAATTAAACTTGAAAACACCACAGAGTTATAATGAAAAACTTCAATGGCTTAAAATATATAATCGTCGGTTTGAGTATACAAAATTAGTTGACAAGTTTGCAGTAAAAGAATATGTTGCTGAAATTTTAGGAAAGGAATATGTTTTTCCAACAATTGGAGTGTGGAACAATTTTGATGATATAGACTTTGATGCGTTACCAAATCAATTTGTTCTAAAATGTACCCATGACTCAGGAGGCTTAATTATTTGTAAAGACAAGTTAAAATTGGACAAAAAAAAGTCAAAAAAATACATAACTCGTTGTTTGAGAAAGAATTATTTTTATGGTACAAGGGAGTATCCTTATAAGAATGTCCCTCCACGAATAATAGCCGAGCCATTAATGGTTGATGAGTCGGGGACAGAGTTGAAAGATTATAAGTTTTTCTGTTTTAATGGGAAAGTGAGAATGATGTTCGTAGCAACAGATAGGCCATTAAACACTAAATTTGATTTCTATGATGAGAAATTTAACCATTTACCTTTTTTGCAAGGACATCCCAATGCTGATAAGCTTATAATGCGTCCTGAAGGTTTTGATCAAATGATTAAATTAGCAGAAAAACTGTCTAAAGGAATGCCACATGTTAGAGTTGATCTATATAGTATTAATGGTAAAATTTATTTTGGCGAGATGACTTTTTTCCATTATTCAGGTTTTGTCCCCTTTTATCCTGAAAAATGGGATTATATTATTGGCGATTGGTTAAGACTACCTAAAGAGGCTTAAAATACTTATATGTTGCTAAAACTACTCCTTTGACCTTACATAACTATCTCTATTCTATAATAAGATACTTTTAAGTGCTGTATATCAATATATTACATCTCGACAAACAAGTGCTGAAGGTAAAATGGATTGCTGTCATAATAGTGTGATAGCAATTTTATTAGAATCATGTTAGTAAATTCTTTCATTTTTTTGTTATTCTTTATAACCGTGTTGCTGTTGTACTTCTCCATTGCGGGACGGAAAAGTCAGTGGCAGAATATGTGTCTTCTTAATCGACAAGGTGCGGTGTTGTTTTCACAAATCATCGTTGACCATATCCGTCAGTCAATGAAAAAAGCAAGTCAATGAAAATTATATTTACTTTAGCTTCTTTGGGCAGTGGTGGCGCAGAACGTGTGGTAAGTCTGCTCTCTGGCGACTTTGTTGATAGAGGTCATCAGGTGGAGATAGTATGTTTGCGGTACAGTGACTATTATTATAAGGTGAACAAGCGAGTGAAGGTTGTAATGACCGCAAACGAAAAGTCTGCCAAGGGTACGGATGAACAAGTTACAAAAGAAGACACCAATGTAAGATTTGTAGAGAACCTACAAGGTATGAACAGACGAAGGGCTTGGCTGAGGAGGCATGTCTGCGAGGAAAAACCCGATGTAGTGATTGCCTTTACAGAAGGTGTCTACCTCTTTACCATATTGGCATTGCTTGGAACGCATACGCCCATCATATCCTCGGAGAGGATAGACCCACGCACACAACCGTTGGTGCGTCGATTGCTAAAGGTCTTTGTCTTGCCCTTTACGAATGTCTTTGTCGTACAAACACAAGCCATTAAGGATTACTTTCCGCATTGGATACGTAAAAAAACTCATATTGTTTTCAATCCCGTAAGGGAAGAAGCCCTTAAAGAGGTGGATAGTACAAAGGTGCAAAAAACTAAGAATATCATCTCTGTGGCACGTCTCTATCCGCAAAAAAGACATGAAGTATTGATTGGAGCGTTTGCCAAGATAGCCGCCAAGCATCAAGCATGGAGACTGGTTATCTATGGAGAGGGGCCAGAACGAGGACGGCTTACCAATTATATTAAAGAGTTGGAAGGCATGGTGCCAGGATTGTCGAAACGAATATTGCTGGCAGGTAAGACCGCAGATGTGGTAGAACGACTCCGAGAAAGTGCTGTCTTTGCGCTGAGCAGCGACTCAGAAGGTATGAGCAATGCCATGATAGAGGCTGTGTGCGTGGGGCTGCCTATCGTGACGACACGGGTGTCGGGAGTTAAAGAACTGGTTCATGAGGGCGAAAATGGATATGTAGTGCCATGTGGGGACATTGACCAAATGGCAGAGAGTCTGGATAGCTTGTTAGACAACGAGTCTCTGCTCCAACAATTTGGGCAGAACAGCAGGAAGATGAGAGAACAATTCCGAATAGAAAACATAGCTGCACAATGGATGCAGATAATAGAGAATATAGTCAAATAAACCATCAAAATATGAAAATTCTTATAACGGGTGCTGCAGGTTTCATTGGCTCGAAGCTAATGTATGAACTTGCACAGCGAGGTGACTTTGTAGTGGGTGTTGATTGCATCAACGATTATTATGATGTCCGCATGAAGTATGGGCGTCTGCAAATGTGTGGTTTCAATGAATGTGACGTTTCTTGGCATCAGAATATCGTACAGAGTTCAAAATTTGATAACTGCTTGTTTGTGCGCATGGATATTGCAGACAAGGAAGCGATGGAACAACTGTTCTTGCGTTATCACTTCGATAAGGTGATAAACCTGGCGGCTCAAGCAGGGGTGAGATATTCCATACAAAATCCCTTTGCCTACCTGCACAGCAATCTTGTTGGCTTCCTGAATGTGTTGGAGTGTTGTAGGAACCATGAAGTAAGTCATTTGGTTTTTGCCTCTTCGAGTTCCGTGTACGGACTAAACGAGCATGTGCCATATCATGAGGACGACAAGGTAGACTCGCCAGTGAGCATGTACGCCGCCAGTAAGAAGTCTAACGAGCTGATGGCTTATGCGTATGGCAAATTGTACGGGTTCAGTGTAACGGGACTTAGGTATTTCACCGTTTACGGTCCTTGGGGACGCCCCGATATGTCGCCAATCTTGTTTGCCAATGCCATATCCAAAGGAGAGCCTATCAAGGTGTTCAACCATGGCGACATGATACGCGACTTTACCTACATCGATGATATTGTCAATGGAACGATACGGGTGATAGATTCTACTTTGAACGCAGAGGACTGTCCTCACCATGTGCCTTATAAAATTTATAACATAGGCTGTTCGCATCCCGTAAAACTCATGGATTTCATTGCGGAGATAGAACAGGCATTGGGTAAGAAAGCCGAAAAGATATATTTGCCTATGCAGCCAGGAGATGTGTATCAGACCAATGCAGACACCACAAGGTTGCAGACCGAGTTAGGTTATCAGCCGCATTTTAGTTTGCACGAAGGAATTGGCAAGTTTGTAGAATGGTATCAGTCAGATCAAAATCCATTGAGAGATTAACTCGTCAACTTGTTAACTTGTCAACTTGTCAACTTGTTAACTTGTTAACTTAATAACTTATTAACTCATTAACTTAAAAACTCACAATATGAACATAGCAATAGTAGGAACAGGATATGTAGGTTTGGTTAGTGGAACCTGTTTTGCAGAAATGGGTGCCAACGTAACCTGCGTAGATGTAGATCAAAAGAAAGTAGACATGCTTTTGAAGGGCATTGTACCCATTTACGAGCCGGGCTTGGATGAAATGGTGCAGAGAAATGTAAAAGAAGGAAGACTACATTTCACCACAGATTTAACATCTGTATTGGATGATGTAGAGGTAGTGTTTTCTGCCGTAGGTACACCTCCAGACGAAGATGGAAGTGCAGACCTTCATTATGTGTTGCAAGTGGCGCATACCGTTGGAGCCAACATCAGTAAATACACCGTGTTGGTGACCAAGTCTACCGTTCCTGTCGGAACTGCCAAGAAAGTCAAGGCCGCTATACAGGAAGAACTGGACAAACGTGGTGTGGATATACCCTTTGATGTGGCAAGCAATCCCGAGTTTCTGAAAGAGGGAGCAGCCATCAAGGACTTTATGAGTCCTGACCGCGTCGTCGTAGGAGTGGAAAGCGACAGAGCCAAAGAACTGTTAGTGAAGCTGTACCGTCCATTTATGATGAATAATTTTCGTGTTATCTTTACAGACATACCTTCTGCGGAGATGATTAAATACGCAGCCAATTCAATGCTCGCCACTCGTATCAGCTTTATGAACGATATCGCCAACTTATGTGAGCTGATTGGTGCTGACGTCAATATGGTTCGCAAAGGAATAGGTGCTGATACACGCATTGGAAATAAATTCTTGTATCCAGGTTGTGGATATGGAGGGAGTTGTTTTCCAAAAGATGTGAAGGCGTTGATAAAGACAGCCGAGAAGAATGGTTACGACATGAAAGTGCTAAAAGCAGTAGAGGCTGTGAACGCATCGCAGAAAGAAGTGGTTTTCAAGAAATTGAATCATTACTATCAAGGCAAACTGAAGGGGAAGAAAATAGCAATATGGGGACTTTCCTTCAAGGCAGAGACAGACGATATGCGAGAGGCAACCTCGCTTGTAACAATTGAGTTGTTGAACCAGGCAGGTGCTAATATATGTGTCTTCGATCCCGTTGCAATGGAGGAATGCCAGCGTAGGGTAGGTGATGCCGTAGTTTACGCTACAGATATGTATGATGCCGTTCTTGATGCCGATGCACTGTTGGTGCTTACCGAATGGAAACAATTCCGTCTGCCAAGTTGGGGAGTTGTGAAGAAATCTATGAACACGCCTCTGGTTGTTGACGGAAGAAACATCTATGTTCCAAACGACATGAAGGCTCTCGGATTTGAGTATCACAGCATAGGAAGGAAGTAACTTAGGTTTTAGATTTAGAATTGGTAATATTTTCTGAACGGACGCACGAGTCGTGCGTACCTATCGTAATACGGTTACGAATTCTTAGGTGATTCTTGATTAAGGTATTCGTTGGTTTTTGTCCTGTTATTTTACCAAAAAACGGCCATCTAAAATCTTCAAAATAGAAAAAATCAATAGGCAAACGAACTGCAAAAATGGGCTGATTTTAACAAAATAAATGTCTTTTCAAGCTGAAGCATTGATTTAATGCTCTTGAAAACACGCATTAGGGGTGTTATCTACATGTAATAACCGCATTAAAGCATGCAACTTGCAGCCTTATCTCAATGCTTTAGCCGCAAAAAACTGATAAAATTAGGAATGAAAAGAGAAGCTTTTGTTTTAACATCCTCAATAACAACAAATTACAAACATCACTCAAATTTTGCGTATTTGCGACCAACTTTGCAGTTGGTTGTTTTCACGCGAGTTATGAGAGGCACTTTGTAAAGATAATTCAGTATTTATTTTCCTTCAATATAACGTATTATAAATTTTACAAACACTGTTTTGCGAGTATTTCTTGTAACCATGTTATTCTTAAATGAATGCACTATGATAGTGCCTTTTCATAAAAACATTTTTCGAAACTCGAATAAATTAATGATCTCTCATGGAGAAGACACGTATTTTCTGTATTGATGCGCTCAAGGCATTTGCCATACTTGCTGTGATAACAGGTCATTTGCCGTCTTATTGTTATTATGGTTGGAATATTGAACCCAATCCAAGTAGCTTAGCGGATTTTGTAGGTTTGTTTCACATGCCTTTATTCATGCTGCTCAGTGGACTTGTAACAAATGTACAGCGGTTTTCATTAGTAAAGAAAACAAAGTTACTGATACCTTTCTTTGTGTTTGGACTGCTGTTTACTTATACTATGGGGGGCGGCAATGCGGTATATTTTATAACTAATGAGGCAAAGGCAGGTTATTGGTTCTTGTGGGTATTACCTCTTTACTTTGTGCTGTTGCATGTGATACGAAAGTTACACCTGCCTTTCATTGGCGGAGTTGTCGTGGTGCAAGTGTTGCTGATGGTACTTCATTTCTACTTTAGGCGTACTGAGGTGGGGACCACTTTATCCACAGACCATTTGTGGGCTTTGTGGCCTTTCTTTTCATTAGGTGTATTTTTGAAAAACAAGGAATGGCGGCATTGGCAGGTCAATAAGTTGATACCTGTGTTTGCAATATTGAGTCTCGCTTCGTTAATAACTCTTAATAGAATAGGGGGGGTAATGAAATATTGTTAAAACTATATACGGCTTTAGTAGGTTTTCCTTTGTGTTTATTCTTTTTGTCTTTGTTTGTTTGGTTAGAACAACAATTCAAGGGTAAAACTTCAAGGGTAAAAAGTATGCTGAAGCGGATAGGAACTTTGATAGGGACGAACACATTGCAGATTTATGTAATCCACTTTTTCTTGATAATGCCTTTCAATCTTAAAATGTTTGGCAATTATATGATTGAAAATAACTTAGTGGCATTGGAGTATTTAATAAGTCCTTTGTTGTCAGTGATGATAGCTATCCTTTGTGTGTATATCTCAAAGACGTTGTATGCCATGCGGTTAGGATTTGTTTTTGGTAGATAATTATGAACGCTGGGACTAATAAAATAAAAGAGCATGAGTAAGTTGAAGTTTTCTGTCATCATGTCGATTTATAAGACCGACAACCCTGAATATTTGCAGGTGGCTTTGGACAGCATTATTCATCAAACGCTGGTGCCAAACGAGATTGTGCTGATAGCCGATGGTCCTGTACCACAAGAATTAATAGATGTGGTGGATAATACGAAAACTCGGTTTGCGGACTTGCATGCTTATTATCAGGACAAGAACAGAGGATTGGGTGGAGCGTTGCGCATTGCCGTGGAAAAGGCACAGTATGATTATCTTGCCCGCATGGACAGCGATGACATTTCGTTGCCCGACCGTTTTGAGAAGCAGATGAGATGTTTTGAGGAAGACCATGAGTTGGCGGTAGTAGGGGGGATGATAACCGAATTTGTCGACTCGCCCGAGCATGTGGTAAGCAAGCGTATATTGCCTTTGGACGACAGGGGTATCAAGCGGTTTATGCAATCGCGGTGTGGTGTGAATCATGTTACGGTTGTCATGAAGAAAAGCGAACTGCTGCGTGCGGGCAATTATCAGCAGGATTTCAAGCAAGAAGATTATTTTCTTTGGGCGCGCATGATTGAGGCTGGATGCAAGTTTCGCAACATTCCCGACATTGTGGTGAATGTGCGTTCGGGCAGAGACCAGTTTGCACGAAGAGGCGGCATGGCGTATTACAAGGATGTGCTTGCCCTGAACAGGTGGATGTGGCAACACGGACTCATATCTCTTCCCAAGATGATATACAATGATATGGTGCGTGGCACCGTACAGTTTTTGCTGCCCAACAGTGTGAGGACCTGGGTGTACCAACGCTTTCTGCGAAAATAAAGCTAAATATTCGCTTTTACGGATGCTTTTGGAACGTATATACAACCATGTTGTGAGGGAGAAAAAATGGAATATTGGATTTCCCGACAAGTCGTTGGAGAAGTTGGTGCATGGGGCATCTTTCTCTGTTCGTATGCTTCGACATTCGTATAACGACCGTTGGTTTGCCGACCCCTTTGTGTTGGAGGTAACGGATGACGAAATCTTGCTTTTGGCAGAGGATTATGACGTACACTTGAGACGTGGTCGCATATCATTGTTGACAGTAGAGCGCAACACACTTGAGTTGAAGAAGCTCACGCCTGTCTTGGATGTGGAACGGCATCTTAGCTTTCCCTGCATCGTGCGTAGGAATGACAAAGTGTACATCATGCCCGAGAATCTTTTTGGCGAAGGACTTACGTTGTATGAGTTTGATCAGAAGACGTACAGTTGCCGTAAAGAGAAAGTAGTGTCGACACAACCTTTGGCGGATGCCATCCTTACGGATGTGTTTGGGGAGGAGATGCTGTTGGGAACTTACTTGCCGTATGACAATCCTGTATTGCATACGTTTGTTTATAATGCCCAAGGAGAGGAGGTGCGACGAGAGTCATACGTTTTTGCCGACAAGACGGCTCGCAATGCGGGGGCGTTTTTTGAATGTGAAGGTAAGCTATATCGACCCGCACAAGACGGAAAACTCTATTATGGGCAGGGCATCGTCATACAGCAGGTAACAAAAGATTGGACAGGCAGACTTGTGTTTCATGAAGTATGCCGACTTTCATCTCCCACAACCAACCAACCGTCGCGCATGCACACGCTCAATAGTTATAAAGGCGTGACGGTGGTAGATATGGCTGTGTGCCAACATCCGCATATTGCTCGGGTGGCTGTACAATTAAAAAAGCATTTCTGCGTTATTAAGAGGTGAGAATAGCTTATGTGGTTTCTGCGCTGAGGCATGCAGGTCCCGTGTCGGTGGTCATGCAACTGGCGAAGCAAATGGTTGAGCATGGTCATGAGTGCAAGATGTTTTATTTTGACGAGAACATCTTTGAACTTCCTTTTCCCACGGAGAAGGTAGACGGATACCGCCCCATCAACTTTGCCCACTACGATATTGTGCATGCCCATGGCATACGTCCCAATTTGTATCTTACCTTTTACAAGCCGTGGTTTGGTAAGAAAACAAAATTTGTAACCACGATACATTGTTATATATGGGAAGAGTTTCGGGTCGGATTTGGCAGAATGGGAGGCTCTCTTTTCAGTCTGTTGTTCTTGGCTTCTGTCAGGACGTTGGATAAGGTAGTGGTGCTTAGCGATGATGCCGTTGATTATTATTCACGCTGGGTGAATGCACGAAAACTGGCACGTTGCTACAATGGCATTGACATGCTAGAGGGTAGGCTGTCCGTTAAGGAAGAAGAACAAGTGCAGCAATTCAAGGCAGGGCACACGCTCATAGGTACATGTGCCTCTTTGGTGAAGATAAAGGGAGTGGAACAGTTGATACAAGCCCTTGCGCAGTTGCCAGACAGGTTTCGCCTGTTGGTGATTGGTGAAGGAAACTTGCGCTTGCCTCTTCTACGGCGATGTGCAGAATTGGGCATTTCCAAAAGGGTAATGTTCACGGGTTTTGTTCCCGAAGGACATCGATACATGCCGCTTATGGACGTATATGTGCAGACAAGTTTGAGCGAGGGCTTTTGCTTGGCACTGACAGAAGCAGCCATGTACGGAAAGAAGATAGTGTGTGCTGACATTCGAGGGATGAAAGAAAAATATGCGGATGATGAGATTACCTATTATCAATCAGGACGCTCGGATGATTTGGTACAGAAAATCCTACAAGCAGAAAAGGAGGAAGATAAGCCACTTCGTGCCAAACAAAAGGCATGTGAGCAGTTTTCTTCTATGAGTATGTACGAGGCGTATCACGCCTTGTATCTCCAGCTTGTGCAAAATAAGAATTGCAAATGACGACATTTACGGATACAGAAAGAGTTTTCCTTGAACTGTACAAGGCAGGAGTGTGGAGAGAGATTGCCCACAAAGACGTTCTTGTAGGTAAGCATATAGACTGGAAAGCCGTGCTGGGCATGGCAGAGAAACAAGCTGTTGTAGGAAATGTGTCTGATGGTATTTCGCTATTGAGAGAGACAGAGATGCCACAGCCATTGAAGATGAAGCTGATAACGTATGTGCTCACCATCAGGAAAAACAACGAAACGATGAATGCTGCCATCCCCGAGATATATCACTTGCTGGAAGACATTGGTGTTGTGCCTGTCTTGCTGAAAGGACAAGGAGTGGCACAAAACTATCGTGACCCACTTTCAAGACAGTCGGGAGATGTCGACCTATATATTCCCGACACGCAACAGATAGGCGAGGCTTACAAGTTGTGTCAACAAAATATGAAGATGATAGAGCCACTCACCACCGATACAATGGAGGCTGTCTTTCAGTATCGCAATGTAGTGGTGGAGCTGCATGGTCGCATCAATGCGTATGTGAATAAAACCTTGGAACAGCGTTTCCCCGCTTGGTGTGATGCAATGTTTCGTGAGGAGAAGGAAAGAAAGGTATGTATTGGGGGAGGCTTTGCCGTGCTGCCTCCCTTGCGGTTGGACCTTGTCTTTGTCTTTGTACACTTGACAAGACATTATTTTGGTGGCGGAATAGGTCTGAGGCAGATAGCAGACTGGATGCGCCTGCTTTATGCGTACCATGCGGATATTGACCAAGATCAGTTGGCGCGTGACGTAACGTATTTGGGCATAGAGAAGATATGGAAAGTGTTTGCCGCCATGGCTGTTGACTTCTTGGGATACCCCAAAGACAAGATGCCACTTTATAACGAGCGGTATGCGGACATGGGCAAACAGGTGCTGCGCTATGTGTTGGACTCGGGAAACTTTGGTTATCACGATGTGCGCACAAAAAGTAAATCCAAGAATTATTATGTGCGCCGATGTAAGGCTTTTACTGGAAATATGAGTAAAATCCTGCGTAACTTCTTCATGTTTCCTCATGAGACCATGTATAACATTCCAGGTTATTTGAAAAGTGGCATCAAGCGAACAAGATTTTAAGTAGAAAACATTATGAATTTGAAGTTTCTTCTTTTAGGCATTGTCATTCCTTTTATCAGTGCGTTTGCGTTGGTGACTTGGATTCATCCTTTAATAGTTAAACTTGCCAAACAAAAAGGAATGGTTGACAATCCCGATGCCCGTAAGTTGCAGAAAACCCCCGTTCCCGTATTGGGCGGCATTGCTGTTTTTTGGGGAGTTGTGTTGGGTGTGGGCTTGACGAGTGCAGTCTTTGACAGTTATATTTTCTTTCCTGCTTTTGTTGCCATTACGGTGATGATGTATTTAGGCACGTTGGATGATCTTATAGGATTGAGCGCATGGTTAAGACTGATAGTCGAGTTTTTCGTCATCTTGTTTTTGATATCTACCGAGCATAAATTTATTGATGATTTTCATGGCGCTTTAGGCATACATCAGCTGAACGAATATGTTGGCATTGCGCTTTCTTCGTTTGTAGGTGTTGGTATCATCAATTCAATTAACTTGATTGATGGTGTAGACGGACTTTCTTCTGGATTTTGCATGTTCGTTTGCGCCCTCTTCGGTTATGCTTTTATGACATCGGGTTACGGCTCGATGACCGTGCTGGCTTGGATATGTGTGGCTTCCTTGCTTCCTTTTTTCCTGCACAACGTTTTCGGCAAAACGTCAAAGATGTTCATTGGCGACAGTGGAACGCTCATGCTGGGCACTCTCATGAGTATTTTTGTTTTTCATATTTTGGAAACCAAATCCATGGTGGCCTATAATTACCCAAACATGGGGGTGGTGGCTTTTACGCTTTCTGCTCTGTCTATTCCAGTTTTCGACACCTTGCGTGTCATGTGTCTGCGCATGTTGAGGGGAGGCTCTCCATTCCATCCAGACAAGTCGCATCTTCACCATTTGTTTATAGAGATAGGCTTCTCGCATATCGGTACAACCGTGTCGGTATTGGCACTCAATGCCTTTAATGTGTTGTGTTGGTTTATCTCTTATCAGTTAGGAGCTTCTGCCACTGTCCAACTGCTGGTGGTAATCATGATAGGTGTGTTCAATACGGTAGGTTTTTATTATATTGTGCGAAGGTTGAATCACCAACGCATGCCTTATAAAATATTAAAACGAATTGCAGCCATGTCTCACATTGAGGCTGGTTGTTTCTTTATGAGTATTAGAAAATTTGTAGACCGCCATTAGCTTGGCGTGTCTGCTTACATCAGATTTAATCAAACAAAAAAACAAGTATGAAAGCATTTGTATTTCCCGGTCAGGGATCCCAGTTTGTAGGAATGGGAAAAGAACTTTATGATAATAACGAAACGGCAAAGGAGTTGTTCGATAAAGCCAACGAGGTGTTGGGCTATCGTATCACCGACATCATGTTCGATGGTACCGATGAGCAACTCAAGGAAACCAAGGTAACACAGCCTGCCGTATTCTTGCACAGTGTCATTTCTGCACTCTGTATGGGCGATGCGTTCAAGCCCAATATGGTGGCAGGACACTCTTTGGGTGAGTTCTCCGCATTGGTGGCAGCTGGTGCTTTGAGTTTTGAAGACGGTCTCAAATTGGTTTATGCTCGTGCCATGGCAATGCAGAAGGCATGTGAGGCTAATCCTGGTACCATGGCTGCTATCATTGGTTTGCCAGATGAAAAGGTAGAAGAGATATGTCAAGAGGTGAGCAAAGAAGGCAAAGTTGTCATTCCTGCCAACTATAACTGTCCGGGACAATTGGTTATCTCTGGAGATAAGGAAGGTGTTGAGGAGGCTTGCGAAAAACTAAAGGCTGCGGGAGCCAAGCGCGCGTTGTCTTTGAAGGTGGGAGGTGCATTCCACTCGCCATTGATGCAGTCTGCCAAAGACGAGTTGCAAAAGGCGATAGAGGCTACCACGGTAAATACGCCTCAATGTCCAGTGTACCAGAATGTAGATGGGAAACCTTATACCGATGCAGCTAAGATTAAAGCAAACCTCATCGCCCAACTTACAAGTAGCGTTCGTTGGACAACAACGGTGCAGAACATGATTGCCGATGGTGCCACCGACTTTACCGAGTGTGGACCTGGCAAGGCTTTGCAGGGCATGATTGGACGCATCAGCAAGGAAGTGGCAGTCCACGGCATCTAAATTCCTATTGGGAGTAAATAGTAGTAAATAGGAGTGATGTGGGAGTTAATAGACAAATGCCATTTAATCGCAAGTATTAAATTAGGTGTTGTTTGTTAACTCCCATTTTATATCTTATGAATTTCCTTTTAACTTCCATAGAAAGAACTGCTATCGTCCGTTAACTCCCTATTAACTCCTATCTAACTCCCTATTAACTCCTTATAAAATTGACCATCTATCAAATCTTTACTCGCCTTTTTGGCAATCAAAACATGACCCGCATGCCCCATGGAACGCTGGAAGAGAATGGAGTGGGGAAGATGAACGACATCACTACGACCGTACTCAATCGTATTCACGACATGGGGTTCACGCATGTGTGGTTCACGGGCATTGTTCGCCATGCAACGACAACCGATTATTCTACCTACGGCATCCCTCGCCAACATCCAGCCATTGTGAAGGGAAAGGCTGGATCGCCATACGCTATTACCGATTATTATGATGTCGACCCCGACCTTGCCGTGCAGGTGCCGAAGCGTATGAACGAGTTTGAAGCTTTGGTGAAGCGTACGCACGAGGCAGGCATGAAGGTGATTGTTGATTTCGTCCCCAATCATGTGGCTCGCCAATACCACTCCATTTGCAAACCTCAGGGTGTGAGAGACTTGGGGGAGAACGATGATGTAAACAAGCACTTTGACATCCACAACAATTTTTATTATTGCCCAAGCTATCCCTTTGAATCTGCCATTGATCTGCGCAAAGATGCCAGCGAACCTTATCGTGAATATCCTGCCAAATGCACGGGCAATGATTGTTTTAATGCTTCGCCCTCAGCTGATGATTGGTACGAGACCGTAAAACTGAATTATGGCGTTGATTACACCGATGCCGGTGGACGCAGTGAACATTTCGACCCCATGCCCGACACGTGGCGACAGATGACAGACATTCTGCTGTTTTGGGCTTCCAAGGGAGTGGACGGCTTCCGCTGTGACATGGCAGAGATGGTGCCAACGGCTTTTTGGCAGTACGCTATTGGTAAGCTCAAGGCAACCTATCCTCACGTCATCATCATTGGTGAGGTGTACAATCCTTCGCTTTATCGGGCGTATATCGCTTCGGGATTTGACTATCTGTACGATAAGGTGGGCATGTACGACTGTTTGCGCGACATCGTGTGTGGCAAACGTCCATCCCATCACATTACCCGCCAATGGCAATCCGTGGATGACGTCTTGCCAAAGATGCTCTATTTCTTGGAAAACCATGACGAGCAACGCATCGCCAGCGATTTCTTTTGTGGCAGTGCCGAACGTGCGTTGCCGGCTTTCATGACATGCGCATGGCTGCATACCAATCCTGTCATGGTGTATGCCGGACAGGAGTTTGGCGAGCGAGGCATGGATGCAGAAGGATTCAGTGGACTTGATGGCAGAACGACCATATTCGACTACTGGGCGGTAAAGTCCGTCATCGAAGGATATTATCAAAGAAGGAAAATGGATAACCAAAGTAAAACGTTATCCGAAGCTTATCGACAAATACTCAATTTGCGTAAGCTGCCTGCCATTGCGCACGGTCAGTTCTTCGATTTGATGTATGCCAACAGTCAGCACTCGGCATTGTTCAATCCCGATGAGCAGTATGTCTTCTTGCGTAGATCGGCTGAGCAAATCTTGTTGATTGTCGTGAATTTCTCGTCCAATCAGCAAACAGTGCACGTCAATATTCCGGAACATGCCTTCAACTATTTACAAATGTCGCAAGGTAATTGCAAAGCCATTGACTTGATGACCAACAAAGAACAAACCGTAGCCTGGCAAGTTGGTCGGCCTTTTGTAACACAGGTGATGGGCTATGGCGGTAAAATTTATGAAATAAAACGTCATGAAGTATGATTTTTCAGCTCTAATCTACTCGAAAACTCCCCATTCTCGTCAAATGACAGAGGATGGGGAGTTTTCGTTTAGGGTTCTTTTGTTCGTTTCTACATTTATGGTTATCTTTGTCTGTTCATAAAATAACAAGATTGTGTTGGAAATTCAAGAGCGGGAAGTATCATTCCCACCAGCCCATACTGCAGAGCATTTACTCAATCAATTGATGCATAGAATGTATGGATGTGAGCGTTCAAACAATGCACACATTGAGCGAAAGAAAAGTAAGATGACGTTTGTTCTCGATCGTAAACCGGACAAACATGACGAGAAAGAGATTGAAACTCGCATGAACGAGTTGATTCAACTAGATATGCCCGTGACCTTTGAAGTGGTCGACAGGCAGCATCTTCCCGAAGGAATCAGCTTAGACCGTCTGCCTGCCGATGCTTCCGAAGCGATTCGCATTTGCCGCATTGGCGATTACGACGTTTGTTCATGTATCGGAAAACATGTGCGTTCAACCTCTCAAATAGGACGGTTCGAACTGTTGGGAACCAACTGGGACGAACATAAAAAAACTTTTAGAGTTCGGTTCAAAATCATTCCATAGGGCTACTTTCTCATAGCTACCCACTTCTTTTAAAACTCATTTTCATTGTGATGGAACAAAATATGGATTC
>ERZ1673752.1518-NODE-1518-length-31698-cov-6.568909_pt1 | contig 31698 bp, 22 predicted proteins | sample MGYA00580195_ERZ1673752 | MGnify/ENA primary metagenome ERZ1673752 (study PRJEB41218, sample SAMN15661744) | gut metagenome | host: Homo sapiens | place: Canada: London | collected 2015-08-20/2019-03-30 | study: EMG produced TPA metagenomics assembly of...
TCAAGGCGGTGCAGGAACTTCGACCAATATGAATGCAAACGAAGTGATTGCAAACCGGACGCTTGAAATTTTGGGACACAAAAAGGGCGAATACGAATTTTGCCACCCGAACAATCACGTCAACCTAGCTCAATCAACAAACGATGCGTACCCTTCCGGTGCAAAATTGGGGATGGTGTTGATTAACAAAAAATTAATCGAAGAAGTAAAAAACTTGACCGATTCATTCCGCGCCAAAGCAAAGGAAATGGGAAACCATATAAAAATCGGACGCACCCAGCTTCAGGACGCTGTCCCGCTCACCTATGAGCAGGAATTTGAAAGCTATGCCGCGTCAATCGAAGCGGAAATTAAAAAACTTGAACTTGCGGAAAAAAATTTTTATGTGCTGAATATGGGAGCGACGGCAATCGGTACGGGAATTAACAGTGACCCGGCGTATACGAAATTGGTCGCGAAGCATCTTGCCGCAATTACCGGATATCCCATTACCACGGCGAAAAACTTGATCACGGCAACGAACGACACAAGCGACTTTGTAACCTACTCCGGCGAGTTAAAACGCTTGGCGTTAAAACTAACCAAAATTTGTAACGATCTCCGCTTACTGTCATCCGGTCCGCGGGCAGGACTCGGTGAAATTCATTTGCCGGCACGTCAGCCCGGGTCTTCGATTATGCCGGGAAAAGTAAACCCCGTCATTCCGGAAGCGATGAACCAAATTGCGTTTAAGGTTATCGGAAATGATTTGACGGTGAGTCTCGGCTGCGAAAACGCTCAGCTTGAATTGAATGTTTTTGAACCGGTGATGATTTATGCTCTTTTTGAATCCGTTACGCTTTTAATCAATGGCATGAAAATGCTCCGCGAAGAATGTGTCGACGGCATTATCGGCAATTATGAACGCGGCAAGGAACTGGTTTACAACACCATCTCCATCGTAACGGCGTTGAATCCGGTTATCGGCTATGAAGCTTCAAGCAGCGTTGCAAAAGCGGCTTTGCTGGAAAATCGCAGTGTCTATGATTTGGTGCTTGAACGAAAATTGCTGGACAAAGCAACTCTTGATACATTGCTTCGTCCGGAAAATATGACCAAGCCGCATCCGATGGGAAAACGCTGATTCAAGGTGAACGCCACAAGGGAAGTCTCTCAAAGCATCGGTTTTTAGAGATTTCCCTAACCTAATTCTCCTCTACGTAAAGCAGCACGCGGCTCAATCCTTTTCATGGTATATACCTCTTGAAAATGTCACGGTTTTATATTATTATATAAAAGTTATGGCACAAAAAAAGCGCAATATCAAGTTCGGCTTTATTTTTTGGATTGCATTTATCGCCCTCGTCGCGCTCTTGTTTTTTATTAACAAAAGCAATATCCAAACCGTCTTGAAAAACATCGAACGCAACAATACAAAAAAAGAGCAAACGGAAAATCTCCATGGACAAATTCAAAATGAAATTGAACGGATAAACGAAGAAAATAAATTGCAAACCGAAGCGGAAGTTCCAGCCGCGGAAGATAGAAATCCGAAAACGGACGTGCAGCCTGATATCGTGGATTCTACAACGGAGAAAAAAAATACCGAAGAGCCGTCCGCTAAAACGGAAACTTCAAAAAAAGATAAAACCGCGGCTGAATCAAAAAAGGCAAAAAAGGACAATGCGCCTTCACCGAAAGAAACTACTAAAAAAACAGATGCAAAAACTATCGCAGCGGAAACTCCGAAGTCTCCTGTGTCTTCCCGCATCTCACTGCTTTACTTCGTTGCGATTGACGCGGACGGTGCAATTTCGAGGGTTGCCGTGAAACGCAGTTTGCCGGTTTCCGATTCTCCGCTGAGTGATGCTTTAAAAAGCTTATTCACCGGAACCACTGCGGAAGAAGGCAAAAAGTACCGCAGCCTCATTCCGCCGGGAACAAAACTTTTGAGTGCGACCGTGCGGGACGATATTGCATACATCAATGTCAGCGAAAACTTTGAATTTAACCGCTACGGCATTGAAGGATATCTTGCAGAGCTTGCACAAGTAGTGTATACTGCCACGGAATTTCCGACGGTAACTGCAGTTCAGTTTTTAGTTGAAGGACAGAAAAAAAACTATCTGGGTTCGGACGGTGTGTGGATCGGTTCTCCGCTTTCGCGTGAATCATTCAAATAACACCGAAGAAAAAACACTTTGGGAAACGCTGATTAAAGGCTTGACGCCATTTAACAGCGTTTCCTTATTGTTTCTCAATGTTCAGTATAATAAGGTAGATTCTGAACATTTGCGAAACAATAGATTTTAAAGGTGGACACTGATTAATTCTCGATTGAATTAATCAGTGTCTCCTTTGAGAAGGAGTATTCGTATGAATAATTATTCAATCGGCATGGTAAATCTTATGTTTTTATTGGTGCCGGCTATTCTTTCGCTTTTTGCACAACTTTTGGTAAAATCAACATTTGCAAAATATTCGAAAGTACAAAATTCCCGCCGCATAAACGGAGCGCAGGCGGCAAAACTTTTAATGCAAATAAACGATATCCGCGATGTCAGTATTCAGTCGATCGGCGGCAGTTTAACCGATCACTATGATCCGACAAAAAAGGCGTTGCGGCTTTCCGAACCCGTATACGGTTCTACGAGTATCGCCGCTGTCGGAGTTGCTGCGCATGAAACGGGGCATGCGATTCAGCACAAAGTCGGCTACGGTCCGCTCGTTCTGCGCAGCACGCTCGTGCCGATTGCAAACATCGGCTCAAGCGTTGGTCCCTACTTGGTAATTGCCGGCATCATTTTAAGTCTTTCGATGCTCACCAACATCGGTATTATTCTTTTTGCAGGAGCAGTTGCGTTTTATTTGGTGACGCTGCCGGTCGAGTTTAATGCATCACGGCGGGCATTGCAAAATCTGGAAATGAATAACGTTTTAGCACGTGAAGAATTACAAGGCGCTCGAAAAGTACTTACGGCAGCGGCACTTACCTACGTAGCGTCTGCACTGACCGCCCTCTTTAACTTGCTCCGTTTGGTGCTGATTGCAAAAAGTCGCCAAAGAAGAGATTAAACCTTTTTGAGAAAACAGCTCGGGCGGTGAAATACATCGTTCGCGCTGTTTTCAATTGTATTGTTCCGAATACAGCGGCATAGGATAGATTAAAGTTTTGTTGACTAAAAACGTATTTTCTTGTATCATATAATCGGAGTGGAGAAAACGTATGGTAACGGTTCTTTCAGTAGGCGGGTCAATCGTGGCACCGCAAACGCCCGATGTTGATTTTTTACAGCAATTCAGCAGAACTATCCGCGAATGGCTCAAAGAAGATGCCGGACGAAAAATTATTATGGTAGTAGGCGGCGGCACACCGGCACGAAATTATCAGCAAGCCTACCGGGAAATTTGCGAACGGCAAAGTATTCCCGTTAACAACAATGAAGCCGATTGGATTGGTATTACAGCAACGTATTTGAATGCGCAGTTGCTCAAAGCCTGCTTTGCAGATCTTTGTCCGAACAGCGTTGTGTACAATCCTACGGAACCGAAAATTTTCGCCGGTCAAGTGTTAATCGCCGCAGGCTGGAAGCCGGGTTTTTCAACCGACTATGATGCAGTGCTGCTCGCTGAAAAGTTTTCCGCAAACTGTGTAGTAAACCTTTCCAATATTGAAAAAGTATACACCGATGATCCGAAAAAAAATCCCGATGCGAAGCCTATCGACAAAATTTCTTGGGATAAATTTATCGAAATGGTCGGAACGGAGTGGACACCGGGAAAAAATCTTCCGTTTGATCCGATTGCGAGTGCAAAAGCGTGTAAGATGGGCTTAAAAGTAATTTGTGCTGCAGGAAAAAATATTGAAAACTTAAAAAATATTTTGAATGAAAAACCTTTTGTCGGAACGACAATTCAAGCGTAGCGGAAAATTATGGATTACTATGAAGTACTCGGCGTTTCAAAAAATGCGACGCAAGATGAAATAAAAGCTGCCTACCGTAAAATGGCGAAAAAATATCATCCGGATATTAATCAAGGTGATAAAACGGCAGAAGAAATGTTTAAAAAAATTAATGAAGCGTACACAGTTCTCTCGGATGCGGAACAGCGACGACGATATGACGGCGGTTTTTACGATTCGCGTTACGGCAATACCGGATATGGACAAGGCGGTTACGGCAGTGCAACCGGCACCGACGGATATGATCCGTTTGAAGACTTTTGGCGGCAATGGGCACAGGCGCAAGCGTCATATCGCAAGCGCTATCAGCAACAGCGCCGTGATACAAACTCAAAAAGATATACTGCAAGCTCGGGCGGTTTGTTAGGAATTATTATCACCATTGTTGCCGTAATGTTGGGCTTGCGTCTTTTCGGTTTACTTACGGTAACTGCAATTCGTCTATTGTTTTCGCCGATCGGATTGATCCTTTTGCTTGTGTTCTTTTTAACTAAAAAACGGTAACCGGCAAAGCAAAAATCGGTCTCGGAAGTCGTTTTCAGTTTTCCGTATGTTCATCGCTTTCATCAACGGTTTCCGTTTCCTGATTTTCAGCCGTTTCGTTTATCTTGCGATGTCGACGAACAACTTGTGCATTTTTTTTCGATTTTGGTGCTTTTTCCTTTTGACGATAATCGGTAACATAATTGACAAGCGAAATATAGAGTATAAAGCCGATCGCAACAAGAAGCGTTATCGGTGCATATAAAACTGATTTTACCATTTCAAATGTTTCGCTGATACTCATAAGTCGATTTTCGGCATTTTTTTTATATAACTTTAGGGATGACCTCTTCCGATAAAAAACGTCTACTGCGTTTCGGCAAGGGCGTTTGAAATACGGAACAGACTGTCGCCGATTTGCTCGAGCTTTCTGACCATTTCCATGTAGAGCAACTCCGCTTTGACATTGGCGCCTTTTTCGAGGCGGACGCGCGCAAGTTTTCGCAATTTAATACGGGTCGAGTCAATGGCGTTTTCCATGCGGTTCGCTTCTTCGAGCTGTTCCGGCAGGAGCGGCTTATTCAGATTTTCATGGACAAAAAGAATAAACTGATTCACCATATCAATGTAGGGCATCAGCTTTTCCATATCGCTGTCTGAAATTGCAATTTTGTTTTGGATGCTTCGGTTGATGGACAGTCCCAATTGGAAAATTTGATCGGTAATGTTTTCGATATCGTCAACGATGCTGAGCATTTGCCGAATGTTATTGTCCAGTTTTGTCGAAACCGCAAGGCGGGAAATATTAACCAGGTAATTGGAAATTCCTTCCTGCATTTGATCCGCATAATCCTCTTCATATTCCAATTGATCTATAATCTCCTGTGCTTTGCTGCTTTTCTTTTTTCCGGGACCAAAAAGCATTTTAACATGATCAAACATCGTTAAAATCAAATTCGACATTTTTATGATTTCGGCTTCTGCGCGGATAATATAGGCGGTCGGATTATCTTTGAGTGTGGCGGATGAAAAATACAACTGATATGTTTCATCGGCTTCTTCGAATTTCGGTTTTACCATCCATTCAACGAGATGAGCCACCTGATTTATAAAGGGCAGCCAAATAATTGTGTTAATAGTATTAAAGAGCGTATGAAACAGTGAAATCCGCGTTCCGATATTTTCCGCAGTCGGACCGGCTTTGAAAAAACTGTCAACCAACGCCATAAACGGGTGCAAGAAAATCAGCGCAACGATTGAACCGATAACGTTAAACAGCACATGAACGGCAGCTACACGGCGGGCATTCAGCTTTGAACCGACGGCAGCCAATACGGCGTCAATAGTCGAACCGATGTTACTGCCCAGTACCGCCGTTGCGGCAAACTGCCAACCGATGACACCACTCACGCCCATTGTGATTAAAATTGCCGTAGTCGCACTTGAGGAATGGAGAATCGCCGTTACGATCAAGCCGAATAAAAATCCGCTTAAAACGGTCGATAGCCCTTCCCCTTCAATACTGCTTAAAAAGGAAAAGTGTTGTGCCGTGAGGTTCGGCGCAAAGTTTGAAAGCATTTCCAAGCCTAAAAACAATAGACCGAAACCCATCATCGACTCGCCGATATTTGCTTTTCCTATATGTTTAAAAAAAGTTAAAAAATATCCGATGCCGAACGCGGACAATGCGATGGCGGTTAAGTTCACGTTAAAACCGACAATCGTTACAATCCAAGCGGTAACAGTCGTACCGATGTTGGCGCCGAAAATCACTCCGATCGCTTGCGGCAGGGATAAAAGTTCGGCGTTCACAAATGAAATGACCATGATAGTCGTTGCACCGGACGACTGAATAATCGCCGTAACGATAAGTCCCGTCAAAACCGCCATAAAACGGTTTTTGGTCATAAAATCCAACGTTTTATGCAGCGTGTCTCCGGCACTCTTTTGAATGCCGCTGCTCATAATTTTCATACCGTAAAGGATAAAACTCAAACTGCCGATCAGCTGAAAAATTTGTCCCACAACACTCATAGCCTTTGATTATAAAGTTTCAAAGCATAAAAATCAAGCGGAAGTAAAATAAAGGTAAAATTTTATTCCCCTTCCTTAAAACAATAAAAATATTTTTATAAAAAACATATTTTAATAAAAATTCTTACCCTCTTGACTAGATATAAAATTTATTTTATTCTATAATAAAGGGTTATTAGGGGGATTTATGGGCGAATTAAAGCCTGCGGCGATAGGTGCTGCAGTCGGCTTTGTGCTGTCATTTTTAATCGGTTTGATAAGCGGTGTACGATTCGGACATGTTTGCTTACGGGCTTTAGCATTAGCCGTTATCTGCGGCGGTTTGGTTTTTTTGCTTTCCATTATTTTTAAAAAGTATCTGCCGGAGCTTTTTACGGATTCGGAAAACGAAAAGCCGACCGACAAAGAAGTCGGCAATAATTTAGATATCGTTATCGATGAAGATGATCAGCCCGCCGACAACAAAAGCGGTGAACAGGCATTTTCCGATACAGCGTCGAACACCGATGAAGTTTCGCCGAAAAAATCGCCGTTGCGTGAATCGATTCAAAGCCCCCAACTGCTTTCTACAGAAACCGATTTCAGTACGCTTGCCGGGGACGGAGTATCGAGTACGGCAGCCTCATCCCAAAATAACGATTCAACTTTGGAAGAATTACCCGATATGTCCCAGTTTGAAAATCCGCTTGAAAGTTCCGTCGGTGAAATAACTTCCGATTTAGTGGATGCGGGAACGGACAGTGTAAAAAAAGACAACAGCGGAGAATTCGGTACAAATAATGCAAAGGACATGGCAAAAGCGATTCAAACAATTTTAAAAAAGGAATCAACATAAATGGATACAGCAAAATTTGACCATATCCCCGAACAGGAACTTTGGGAACGATATAAAAAAGAACAATCGGCGGACATTCGTGAATACTTCATTGTAAAATATGCTCCGCTGACCAAGTATGTTGCAGGAAAAATTTCCAATTCATTACCGAATCATGTTGAGTTTGAAGATATTGTCGGATACGGAGTTTTCGGTTTGCTCGACGCGATTGATAAATACGACCCCGACAAAGGCGTCCAGTTCAATACCTATGCGGTAAACCGAATCCGCGGTGCTATTTACGATGAACTGCGTTCCATTGACTGGGTTCCCCGTTCGATTCGACAAAAAACGCGGCAAGTCGAAGAAACAATTTCGGATTTGGAAGCGAAGTTGGGACGTTCTGCAACGAACGAAGAAATAGCAAAAAGCATGGGAATGACCGTTGCGGATTACGATGATCTTTTGTTGAAAATATCAAATTCGAGTATCGTTTCGTTAACCTCAACGCGGTACCAAAGTGATACGAATGACACAACGGCAGTGGGGGATACGCTCGAAGCGCCGAATGCCTATAATCCCGATGTTATTGTCGAACAGGAAGAAATAAAAAAAATCGTGATTAAAGCGATCAACGAATTACCCGAGCGCGAAAAAAACGTACTCATCATGTATTACTATGAGGATATGACGCTCAAGGAAATCGGTAAAGTGCTCAATGTAACGGAATCCCGCGTTTCGCAAATTCATACGAGCGCAAATATAAAACTGAAAGCGAAACTCACGAATGTAACAAAGGGAATTATGTAACGGCATACTCATTACCGGTTAAAAGCACGATCGGAATATATAAAAGTCCGCAATAACGGTTGGTTTGAAAAAACACCGATAATTACGAATTAAGAAAAGCCGCGAAATTGCCGAAAATAAAAAGCGAAGGTTTAATTTCGCGCAGAAATGCTGCGCCTCATTAAACGCCAAGTTTTGCTCGGCAAACCGGATTACAAAACTTGCAGATTCTAGTGCCGTTTTTCACTACCGTTGTGAAACGGCGGAAATTCAGCATACGCGGAAAGATGTTCCCTTTAATTGCTGAATTTATGAGGAAGGAATATCGTGGTACGACTTGATACAATAAAAGAAAAATTGGCGGAGCTTTACGAAGAAGATAAATCCGCCGTTTTTGTGGAAGCCTCGGGAGCAACCCTTGAAGAAGCGATTAGCTCGGCTGCCATTCAACTCGACGTAAAGGTAAATGCAGTTGATTACGAGATTGTTCAACGGGGAAAATCGGGGTTTTTCGCGATTGTACCGACTGATTGGAAAATCCTTGCCTACAAAAATAAAAACGCCGACAAACACGAAACTTCCGAACTTCTCGAAAATGCAACACTTGAAACGATTACCGAGGCGTTGCGGGAAGAAAATGCGGACGGACAAGCGTTTATTTGCTGCTTTCCAATTGGTATTTTAGTAAAAGTTACCGCACCCGTCGGAAACGGTCGCAAAATAAAAATTGACGACGTTATTGAAAAATTTGAAGCGCGCAATTTGCCGGTGCCGGAAGAAAGCGTTTTGATGCCTATTGTAAAAGCGGCATCCGGCGAGTACAAACGGGTTGCGCCCTATAACCGAAATGCGGTGAATGACGCGACCATTACCGTAAACATCAGCGATGACGAAATGGAAGCGTATATTTATGTTATTCCGCCGGGACCGGGCGGGGCTGATGTTTCAGCCGATCAAATCGAATATTTTTTACAAAACAATCAAGTAAAATTCGGCTTTGACAGACAAAGGGCGCTTGATTTTCAAGATACGCCGGTGTACAAAACAGAGTATTTAATCGCAAGCGGGAAAAAACCTCAAAACGGACATGATGCATATATTCAATATAATTTTGAAACTGATCCCAACACCCTTCAGCTCAAAGAAGGTCAGGGCGGTCAAATTGATTTTCGCGATTTAAATTTAATCCAAAATGTGGTTGCAGGGCAGCCGCTTGCAAAAAAAATTCCGGCGGAGCGCGGCGTAAGCGGAACCACGGTTACCGGTCGCTACATGGATGCAAATAACGGCAAAGATATTCCGATTCCGATCGGAGAAAACACGGAACTTGCCGAAGACGGATTAACGGTGTTAGCAACTATTAACGGGCATGTTCGGATATCGAAGAGTAGAATCACTGTCGAACCGATATTTGTCGTTGAAGGCAATGTTTCGCTCAAAACCGGAAACATTGAGTTTTTAGGCAGCGTTTTAGTTACCGGCAATGTCGATGACGACTTTTCCGTACGAGCTTCCGGTAATATCGAGATTAAAGGAACCGTTGGTCGTTGCAATTTAGACTCCGAAGGTGATATTATCATCGGGCAGGGGGTTATCGGCAAAGAAGGCGGCAGCATTCGCTCGGAAAAATCGGTTTTGGCAAAATTTATCCAAAACGAAAAAATGGTTTTTGCCGGCGAAAATGTTATCGTTTCGGACGGTATTTTGAACTCCACGGTTATGGCGAATAAACGGATTATATGCAGCGGACGCCGAGCCGATATTATCGGCGGAACATTGAGTGCAACCGAATTAATTGCCGCCCGAAATATCGGAAGTCCGACTGCGGGAAATGATACGGTATTGAACGTCGGTTTTGATCCGAAAGCAAAAGCGCAATTGCATGTGCAGAATGAGCTTCTTGAAAATAATCAAAAAATGCTCAATGAAGTAAATCTTAATTTAAAGGTTCTCGAAGAGCAAAAAAAACGGCGCGGCGGTTTACAAGCCGACAAAGAAGAATTGCTGCAAAAATATGTAACGTCGAAGTTTACGATTGAAACGCAAATAAGTGAAGCGCAGCAAGAAATTGAAAAACTGAAAACCTATTTGGATACCATTAAAGCCGAAGGACGTGTTTCCGCTTCAGGTACCGTCTACGCCGGTGTAACGATCAACATTAAAGACTTTACGGAAATTGTGCGAAGTGATTGCCGCATGACAACATTTTATTTGGAAAAAGGTTTAGTACGATACGGCAAATATGAAAAACCTGCTGTAACGGGAGGTCCAAGTGGGTATTCAACCAATTGATTTACAGACACTTTATACACAGATGGAAAAAGTCGGCAAACAAGTCGCCGGCGAACAAAAAGCAAAGGAAGAAGAAAATGTCAAGCAGGCGGAAACTTTTAACCGCGAGTTGATCGAACGGAAAACTGCCGTGCAAGAAATGAATGAATCCGGCAAAATTAACGTCAATAAAGACGGACACAGCGGGACTGCGCCGCAAAATCAGAAACCTCAAAAAACGGCAAAACCTGATACAAAAGATACCGCTGATGATTATTTTACCGATCCCGAACTCGGAAGGAAGATTGATTTTTCAGGATGAACACCGTTGCGATTATTTTACTTTTTTTTAATCTCGGATTAATGGCGGTTTTGTTTTTTGTAACGAAGCGCAATTTTTCGCAAAACAAATACGCGGAAAATATGCGGACTGAAGTTTCAAAACTCATCGGCGATATACAATTTCAAACGGAAACCTGTGTCCGCGTTTTGGAAGACGCCATTGCACGGGCAAATGAAACCGTCAAAGCTGCCGAAAACCGCTTGGAAATTATCAACAAGGAATTGGCAAAACAAAAAAGCGAAGTCGTGGTTTTAGATTCGCTGATGTCCGATAATTCTGAAAAAGTTAAAAACGAAAAAAAAGCGAAGCAAGAAGAAGCGATTAAAATTTACACGGATAATCCCGCTGTGATAAAAAAACTATCCACCGATCAAGTATTGCAGTTGCATCGAGAAGGCGCTAGTGTTTCTGAAATTTCACAAAAAACCGGTATTCCCGCCGGCGAAGTTTCGCTGATTATTTCCTTGGCGGAGCGATAGAAGAAGCGCTGATTAATTCAATCATGAATTGAGGGCATCTCTCAAACCTCGGGTTAGATTTTTAGAGACTACTTTTCAGCGCCCACTTTAACACCGGTCTTTATCTACCTATAGTCGCTTACTATATAAGCATCAACTGTCAAGCACCGAAAAATAACGGGACGAGAAATGAAGCTAACAAGATAATAAAAGCACCGCCGAGCCGTGATGATATTTGAGCAAAGGGCATTAACTCCATACGTTTAGCGGCAGTGAGCACCGCAACATCTCCGGTACCGCCCATATTTGCCATACAAAGCCCGGCGGTGATTGCAGCTTCAATCGGATAAAATCCAACCAGTTTACCGATCACTGCGGAGCCGATAATTGCTCCCATAATAACCAATACAACAAGAACCAAATACGCCCAAGAGAATGCACCGATAATATCACCTAAGTTTGTATACGCGATACCAATTCCGACTAAAAGAGCTGAGGTAAAATTTGTTGCCGTAAATTTATACCATGATGAACAGGCTTTTTCAAACGGTTCCGGCAAAAGGTTTAAAACTTTCACGATAGCAACACTGATTATCATCCAAGCGTATGTATGGATGTCAATATGTATGAGTTTTAGAAGTTCCGCAACTAATTTTCCCCACGCAAAAAAAGCAGTTGTAATGACAATCGCCGTTCCGAAATCGCTCAATTTCATACCTTCGGTTTTTTCAGAATCATCGGGAACTGAAAAATTACCCGTTACCATTAACCGTCCATTACCGGTCAACGATGGTCTCGCTTTTCCTAACTTATTCAATAATCCACCCGCAACGATTGCAAGGGCATTTCCCAGTGCAACGGCAGGGACTAGCTTTGAAAGAATTTGTTCCGGTGAAACAGCGAGGGCAGAAGAAAACACCTGTGCAATCGGCACCGCTCCGGCACCCATTCCACCACCCATAATCGGGATACCGATATATGCTATCGCTTCTGCCGGTTTTATGCCAAATAACGGTGCGCCGGCTGCAACGAAAATGAGGGCAAATGCAACCGCGCCGATTATGCAAGGAAAGTAACGTATCGCCGCTTTGACGAGTAAGTCACGATTCATTCCAAGAATTGAACCGGTAATTAATGCTGCAATATAAAAATCCAAAAACCCGCCGCTTTTCATAAAGGTTGAAACATTTTTTACAATTGCATCGGGTAGAATCCGATAATACGATAAAGCACACGATACAAAAATAATAACAATAGGTCCGCCACCGAGAAATGTTTTGATAATCGGGGTATTATCACCGATAATGTTCAGTACTTCACCCAGTACCATCATCAAAAGCAATGCACCAATCATTCCACCCGGCATTTTATTCCAACAAACACCGGCAATTACGATTGCCGCAATAATACAAAACAATGCTATAGGCATCCCAAGAATGTTATACTTGTTTTTATGTAAATCATTCATACTAAAAACTCCTCTTTTGATGTCGCAAAGAATACTATTTTTTACTTTTTTAGTCTACAGTAATTTTCTTTTTTAAATCGGATGTTCAAACGTAAATCGGAGTTCATAAAAAAGATACGTATGGTATAAAAATATAAGGACAATACTACTCGAAATTGATTATTAATTGAAAAAGTGCGGGCAAAGCACTTGATTTTTTTTCTATATTATAACATAATGTAAAATAGTTCAAGCGAACACAAAAACCTTCACTAAGTTTTTTGTGATCAAATTAACACCATACTAGTAATAAAAGAGGTAATATAATATGGGCCGTGGTAAAGGTTTTTCAATTCGGTTTCAACAGACAGTCTTTTTCGGTTTACTTTTTCTTGTTTCAATTGTTGGGATTAGTACCGTGCTTATCATTCGGTTGCAGAATACGCTGCGCCGTGGTGCAAATAAAAACCTCGAAACGATTGCGGAAAATCAAGCGCTCTTGTTTGAAGAACGGTTTATAAAACAGCAAAGATTGTATGCGGAAATTATGAGCCGTAGAACTGTTGTTTCCGATCCGGAAACTTCCGTATGGGATAAAATTCAAGATGTGCAAAACGAGCTTTCTCTCAATACGGATAAAGGCTGGAACCGATTAGCAATAGCTGATACGAACGGCGAAGGATTTCGTACGGACGGTACGGTCATGCATGCACAAAAATTTGAGTGGTTTTTGGCGAATATCAAAGGGAACTTCCATTTTATGGCACCATACTTATCATATAAAAATCAAAAGCTCGTATGTACTATGGGTGTCCCGATTTACAGCAGTAAAGATAAAAAAATAATTGGAGCTCTTGCCGTTGTATATGACGGATTACGAATTTCACGTGCAGTTGCTGATGTAAAATTCGGGAAAACCGGATTCGTGTATATGCTGAACACGGATGGCAGAACGATTTCCCATCAAGATGATACTATTGTTAAGGAACACACGAATAGGTATGAAGCCGCAAAAGAAAAACCTGAACTGAAAAGTATCGGCGATTTTGAACATCAAGCAGTAACTGAGATGAAAACCGGTATCGGGACATTTACGCTGGATAATGTAAAAAAACTTGCAGCATATTCTAAAGTGCCTTCGATGGGCTGGACAATGATTTCCGTTATCGATTACGACGAAGTTTTCGGTCCGATTAATGCATTGATACGGAACATTGTTATTGTTGAACTTGCGGTGATACTCGCGGTGTTGCTTATCATTTTCTTTCTTTCTTCACGATTGAGCGCTCCGATTAAAGAAGCCTCTGATGCTATGAAAAATATTTCAGAAGGCGATGGCGACTTAACAAGCCGTCTGCATCTAAAAGGGTCGAGTGAAATTATGCAATTAGCCGATTATTTCAATAAAACTATCGAAAAAATACAATATACAATTTTAAACATCTGTGAGAATTCCCGTCAAATTCAAGAAATCGGCTCGAATCTTTCAAGCAACATGACCGAAACTGCAACTACTATTAATCAAATCAGTACAAATATTGCAAGCGTTAAAGGACAAGCGATGACGCAAGCGGCAAGTGTTAGTGAAACAAGTGCCACGATGGAAGAAATTATCCACACGATAAAAAACCTAAATGGCAGCATCGAAATTCAAGCAAGATCAGTTGCAAGCTCATCTTCAGTCATTGAAAAAATGGTAGAAAATATTGTTTCGATTACAAAATCAATTGAAAAGGCGAACGAGGCGACTGATAGTTTGGATATAGCCACCGACGAAGGAAAGGCGGCAGTCGGATTTTCTAACGATATTGTCAAGCAAATTTTGGAAGAATCCGGATCTCTTATTGAAGCAAGCAATGTCATTCAAAGCATTGCAAGTCAGACAAACCTTCTCGCAATGAATGCCGCTATTGAGGCAGCTCATGCCGGAGAATCCGGAAAAGGTTTTGCAGTTGTTGCTGATGAAATTCGAAAACTTGCCGAAGAATCTTCGGTGCAAGGCAAAACAATTACGAGCGCCTTAAAAAGGCTCGGGAGCGAAATTGTTGAACTGAATGCTAAATCGGCAGCAGTATCTGAAAAGTTTGATGTGATAGCAAATCTTTCCGTTGCCGTAAAAGATTCGGAAAATACATTAGGGGCAGCAATGCGAGAACAGGAAAACGGAAGCCGTGAAGTACTCGAAGCGATAAGAAGTATCAATGCAGTAACTTCCGAAGTAAAAGAAGGTTCTGCAGAAATGCTTCGCGGCGGCGAACAAGTCGCGCAAGAGATGCGAAAGCTGGATGACTTAACGCGCATTGTCAGCGAACGAATGAATGAAATGGCAACAGGTGCCGTCCAAATCAATAACGCTATACAGGAAGTAAACGAAATGACGCGGTACAATAAACAGGCGGTTGAAAACTTAAATACTGAAGTTGGAAAGTTCAAAGCGGAATAAATGTTTTGCTAAGCGGGAAAATTCAGTATCAGTAAAACTCGAAAGCGTATTCTGTGCTCGACTTCGTGTCAGCACAGAAGTACTGCTACCGCGCAGCTTTTTTCAGTGCGTTGTTTACTGCTTGTAAAACTCCGCGGCTTGTGTCGGTTGCACCGCTGATGGTGTCTACTTCGGTTGAGTTTCCCCGAACGATGGCAGACGGCAATTTTGCAAAAACTTCATCGCTGATCCCCGGCGTGTCGGTATATTCTAAAATATTCACACGTGAAATTTTACCTTTCACGATCACCACTTCAACTTTTATTGAACCCGAATGACCGGCGCCGACATCGGTATATGTTCCGTCGCGGTAGTGTACTCCCGAACAGGAAATCAAAAATACCGCGAGCAGTAATCCCCATAATTTTTTCATAATAAATCCTATTATCCTTATTTAATTGTACGCTCACACAAAACCGTTCGCATAGTGCCAAATCGGTTTTGAAAGTTTCGACGAAAACGTTTGTACCCTCGAAAAATCGGGAAGCCATGAATAATCCGGTTCGAGTTCCTGATAAAAACCGTCGTCGATGTCGAGTTCCGTCAAAAATTTTCTCAAAGCTTCGTCTTCGTGCGATTCGAGCAGTCGATTTTCAAATGCCGTAATTTTATCAAACTTTTTATTATTTTTCACCGGAGTATACTGCGTCATCAACGAAAGCAGGGCATTCTTTTTCACTTGTTGTGCAAACCACTGCAGTACGCGAAAACTGTCGGGTAAACTTTCAGGCAGCGCCAAATGCCGCACAATAACTCCCGAAAGCAACTTCTGTGCTTTGTTTCCGCTTCCGTTCAAGTCTTTTTCCGCCGTTTCAAAACGCAAAGGACTTTGTTCACACATTGCAAGAATCGCCTCTTGTGCCATTTCAACGTAATCGGGAGCGTTAAAAACATTGCAGGCGGTATGCACATCAAACGTTTTTATGTCGGCAAGCCAGATGTCAACCGTCCCCGCTAAAGCCCGTACCGTTTCGGGTGTTTCATAGCTCGAAGTGTTCCAAACAACCGGCAGCGTACACCCGTTTTTCCGTGCCGCCGCAATGTACTGTTTCAGTAAAAATGCCTGATGAGTGCCGGTAACTATATTTAAGTTTTCGGCGCCGGCGGCTTGGAGCCGCAGCACGATTTCAACAAATTCCGCTTCGCTGACGATACGCCCCATACCTTCCTGTGATACTTGGTAGTTTTGACAAAATGCGCATTGCAAGTTGCAGCCCGTTACGAAAACGGTTCCCGAGCCGCCTTTGCAGGTCAGTACCGGTTCTTCGCCGAAGTGGAGTCCCGCCCACGCAAGTTTTAACTGTGCGCCTTCGCCGCAAAGCCCAGTGCGTTCAAAGCGGTTTACGCCGCAACGGTGCGGGCACATCGTACATACGCGGTACCGAGTTTCTACCTCGTTCACATCCATTATAAAACGCCCCGTTCTAAAAAGCAGGCGAGATATGTATTCAATAAGTCAATGTCCAATTCGTCTTGTGCCGCTGTGACGGACGAAACCAACTGTTGCCAATCGTGGTCGGAAAAATTTTGTTCTTTATCAAACTCGCCGATAAAAAAACAATAGAGCGTAAAAAACCATTCGGCATTTTCAACGGCGGTGTTATCGGCTTTATACTCGGCTTCCCAAAATGAAACCATATCCCGCGCGATACATTCCACAGAGTGATCGTACGATGTAACTGCCGCGATAAATTTTGCTGAAGCCGTTTCGGCTTTATTTTGAGCGGCGCGTGTAATATCGGAATAAAACTTTTCACGTATTTGCATAGGTCGGTATTATAGCTTTTTTAAAAAAATATTTCAATTCATGTGGAAAAAATGATACCTTCAACTCTTTTATAAAAACGGGAAATACCGTATAATGCAGCATCATTACTCGGAGGACTTTTATGGATTTAGTAAAACGTCCGCTGTTTAATCCCGAAGGCGATATTGATTTGCGCTTGCGGCGGATGATCAGCGGAAACACGACGAATTTGAATGACTTTAACAATATGAAATACGGCTGGGTTTCGCAGTGGTACCGCCAGGCTATGAATAATTTTTGGGTGCCGGAAGAAGTGAACCTCGCGCAGGATGTAAAAGATTACCCGAACCTTTTACCGGAAGAGCGCACCGCATACGATAAAATCCTGTCGTTTTTGATTTTTCTGGATTCGCTGCAATCCGCGAATCTTCCGAACGTGAGCGAATACATTACCGCCAACGAAGTTAACCTTTGTTTGAATATTCAAACCTATCAGGAATGTATCCATTCGCAAAGTTATTCGTATATGCTTGATACGATTTGTTCACCGGAGCAGCGGAATGATATTTTGTATCAATGGAAAACGGATGAACATTTGCTGAAACGGAATACGTTTATCGGTGAAATTTATAATGACTTCCAAAAAGATAAATCCAAAAAAAATTTTATGCGGGTTTTAATTGCCAATTATATTCTCGAAGGGATTTATTTTTATTCGGGATTTATGTTTTTTTATAATTTATCGCGTATTGGCAAAATGCCCGGTTCGGCGCAGGAAATCCGTTACATTAACCGCGACGAAAATACGCATCTATGGCTTTTTAAAAATATTATTTTAGAGCTTCAAAAAGAAGAGCCTGAAATGTTTACCGCCGATTATATTTCGCTCTATCGGCAGATGCTCCTCGAAGGAGTGCGGCAGGAAATTGACTGGGGCGAATATGTTATCGGAGACGCCATACCGGGTTTGAGTAAAAAGATGGTGCGGGATTACATCAGCTATCTCGGCAATCTGCGTGCAACGTCGTTGGGCCTTGACCCGCTTTTTGACGGCTACGAAGAAGAGCCGAAAGATATGCAGTGGGTGAGCGCGTATTCCAATGCGAATATGGTAAAAACCGACTTTTTTGAAGCCCGTTCAACGGCGTATGCAAAAAGCACCGCTTTGGAAGACGATTTATAAACGATATGTAATGGAGAAATCGACCGGCAGGTTTCGATGTATCGTAAAAATAAATTGCAATGCCGGTCTTGACACAAAAATTTTTATTTGATAAAATTTATTTCGTGAATGTTGTTATTTTTTATGATCATGCGCAAGATAAGCGGGTGCGGATAATTCAAACGCTCATTCAAAAGTATGGTTGCGACGCAAATTCGTTTTTGTGTGCAGAACTGTGGGATCGGAATACGTACAAAAACCCTATCGCGTTTTTGAGTAAAGCGACTCATTTTTTGTTTATTCTGGAAGATGAGCCGCTCGCGGTTTCCGCTTTTCTCTTTTATGCCGGCTATGCAATCGGCAGGGGCTTACCGGTGCTGCTTTTAACGAGTACCGCTCCGCGGAAATTGCCGAGTATTCTTGAGCATTTTGTGGTAACGCTCGGAATTACTTCATTTGAAAGTTATTTTATAAAAGAAAAAAAACATTTCGAAGAAGATTCACAAAAACAGCTTGCCCGCACTATGTTGCTGGAAAAAGGATATCCGTTTTTTGATTCGAATTTTGTGGTGGCGGTTGAAAACAACGATTTGGAAATTGCACAGCTTTTTTTGGATGCCGGTTTTTCACCTACGGTTTGCGATGCAACGGGAACTCCGGTGTTATCGATTGCCGTACGCAAGTCGCTTTCCGAAATGGCTGCTTTGCTGATTAGAGCGGGAGCTGATGTCAATAAAGTTTCCGCCGACAGAAAATATTCTCCGCTGATGGATGCCGTTCAAATCGGTAATGCCACCAATGCAACCTTGCTTTTGCAAAACGCCGCAAATCCCGACTTGCAAAGTGAAGACGGTCAAACGGCGCTTATTTTAGCCGTGGGCAGACAGGATGGCAAGCTGGTTGAGCTTTTAGTAAAATACGGAGCCAATCCTGCGCTAAAAGATAAGCTCGGTATGGATGCGGTAAAATACGCGGAAGTTTTCGGAAACAAAGAAATCATTTCGTTATTGAAACCGTAAAAAAAGCGCAAATCCTTTTGAAAGCTGCACGATATTTTCAGTTTTTTCAAAAATGGTATTGACTAAAAACGCGGTTTATGATAGAATACAAAACACCAGTTGCTGGAGTGGTGGAATAGGTAGACACTAGGGACTTAAAATCCCTTGGCAGCAATGCCGTGCGGGTTCAATTCCCGCCTTCAGCATATCTTTTTCGGACAGCATTGCCCGAACATTTCTTGTCATATTTCGGCATATTATCACATAAACAGCGGCTGTTGAGTCCATCGTGTTTTTGTTTTTCAGTATTACTGATGGTAATGCCGGAAAAACGGGGAGAGACTTATGCGAAAAATGAACATCGTTGAAGAAAAAGCCTATGCGTATAATTTTGTTGAGGGTAAGTTTTTACCGAAGGGAAAAGACGAATACTATTTACGCGACGCGCAAGTTGAAAAAAAGCCGTATCGCCATTTAACCTATGACGAAGTTGAAGCGCTGATTAAAAACGGCAATTCGTGTACAAATTGGAATGACGTGCTGGTCGAAGATCCGTTTAATCCGGGTTTGCTTAAAAACAATATTTTCGCCGGCTTGGTGAGAATCGGCAAAATGCAAAACAGCTATTTGCAGTATCATGATTTTATTGTGCCGATCGGAATTACTAACAGTAGAATTATTTCGACGGATATTTTAGAAAATTGTGCCGTGCATGACTGTGCATATATTTCGCATTATATTATCAAAGAGCGGGTTATTTTAAGCCGCATTGATGAAATATGTACGACAAATCACGCAAAATTCGGTGAAGGTATTGTTAAACAGGGCGAAGATGAAGCCGTGCGCGTTTCCATCGAAGTGCTGAATGAAACCGGCGGACGCGAAGTACTTCCCTTTACCGATATGATTCCGGCGGACGCGTACCTTTGGGCGCGGTTCCGTGATGATAAAAAACTGATCGGCGCTTTAAAAAAAATAACACAGGAGAGTGCCGACAACCGACGCGGATTTTACGGTGTTATCGGAAGCGAGTGCTGCATCAAAAGCTGCAGAATTATCAAGGACGTGAATTTCGGGGACGCGGTTTATGCAAAGGGAGCAAATAAACTAAAAAACTTAACCATCAAATCTTCATTCGATGAACAAACTCAAATAGGGGAGGGCGTCGAGTTAGTAAACGGCATTGTCGGTTTTGGTTCCCGCATTTTTTACGGGGTAAAGGCCGTTCGATTTGTAACCGGTTCCAATTGCGAAGTAAAATACGGAGCGCGGCTCATTCATTCCATACTCGGGGACAATTCAACGATTTCCTGTTGTGAAGTTTTAAACGCTCTCATTTTTCCGTTTCATGAACAGCACCACAATAATTCATTTTTAATTTCGGCGTTGGTACAGGGGCAGTCGAACATTGCAGCGGGAGCGACTATCGGTTCAAACCATAACACGCGCGGAAATGACGGCGAGTTGATCGCCGGGCGCGGATTTTGGCCCGGATTGTGTACTACTTTTAAGCACAACAGCCGGTTCGCATCGTTTACGGTTATTCAAAAAGCAAACTATAATTATGAATTGAATGTGCCGTTTCCTTTTTCGCTCGTGATGGACAATGAGCATTCCGGGGAGCTTGAAATTATGCCGGCGTATTACTGGATGTACAATATGTATGCGCTGGAACGCAACAACAAAAAGTTTATCAAACGCGATCGCCGCGTTGTAAAAGTACAATTGATTGAAACCGATTATTTGGCACCGGACACCGTGGCTGAAATTATCAATGCGATGAATCTTTTGAGTAAAAAAATTGTTGCTGCCTGGCAAGAAAAAACAAAAAGTACTTTGTCGATACAGGAAATTATTGAAAAGCACTTTGATGAGGTGAAAACACTTGCGATTTATGCCGGTGAGCGAAGTATTGAGCGTTCGACTCGCCGGACAAAAATTTTAAAGCCGGTTCAGGCGTGGCTCGCGTACCGACAAATGTTGATTTGGTACGGAGTAAAAACACTCACCCGCTATTTTGACATAACAGAAAAGAACCTCGAAAGTTTTCAAAGTATCACGCGAGAGAATATTCCGTTGAGCTGGGAAAATTTCGGCGGACAACTGATTTCGCAAGCGCGCGAAGCGGCGCTGCGAAAAAGCATTGGAGCGGGCAAGTATAAAAATTGGAGCGAAATCCACGAAGCGTACCGAGAATTGCAAACGCATTATGAGGATGATAAAGCGGAAAATGCGTATGCCGCTCTTTTGTATGCCGCAGATGTGCCGAGTATTTCGCAAGAGATGTTTCGTTCATTGGTGCAGGAAGCGTGCGGAATTTGTGATTACATTGCAGATCAAATTTACCGCACGAAAAATAAAGACTATACGGATCCGTTCCGTGAAATCACGTACCGAAACAAAGCCGAACAGCATGCGGTGCTTTCTTCGGTGAAAAAAAACGAACTGGTCGCTGCCGCGCAGGAAGAAGCGGAAACACGGAAAAAGTTTTTACAAAGGTTTTTATAAAAAGCGGTGAGTGCGGCGGAATGCTATGGGAGACACTGATTAATTCAATCGAGAATTGAGGGTATCTTTCAAATTTACCATTCAAGAAATGGATAATGATTTAATTCGGTATATTAAAATCGTCAAAGTTGATGGTGACGGTAAATAGAATACAGCGATTATTCATACAGCAAATACGGTTTCCGCAATTCGAGAAAACGCTCCGTATCGGCTTGCATTTTTTGTAAGACGGTTTCCGCGTCAAAGTGCGCTTCGCTGAAATAAGGCGTTCCGGAAAGTAAATTTATCGGAGCGGAACGGCTACCGATGTCACGGATTTTAAATCGCATTGGGTACATCTTTTTTAAAGTATCAAATATATACACCGCAACGGTAACCGGTTTTATTTTTTCTTCATCGGTTATAATCACTTGCACGCCTTGACAGGCGCTGCCTTTAAATACAGAGTCGGTTGGCGTAAAATATGCCGGATAAAAAAATACGCCGTCAAGTTGCAATGCGTTTAAGCGTTCGGCAAAATGCTCCGCAGTAATGTATGGCGCACCGATATATTCAAACGGCATTGTTGTACCGCGTCCGACTGACAGATTCACGCCTTCAAATAAACACATACCGGAGTAAAGCAGTGCCGTTGTTCGGTGCGGAATATTCGGCGAAGTCGGAATCCACATGAGCGAATATTCGCGGTAGGGTTTTGCATACCGGTAATGCTGCATTGGTATCACCGTTAAGCGGCAGCGAATTTTAAACTCCGTATTAAAGAGCCGTGCCAATTCTCCGACCGTCATTCCGTGCCGTTGTGCAATCGGCAAATAGCCAACGAACGATCGGTACGGCATTTGCAAAATCGCTCCTTCAACCGAGTTGCCGATCGGATTCGGTCTGTCGAACACTACAAAGTCAACACCGTACTCGGCGCAGGCTTCCATCGCATACGCCATCGTCCAAATGTAGGTATAAAATCGGGAGCCGACATCCTGCATATCAAAACAGAGCACGTCAATGTGCGAAAGCATTTTTTTTGTCGGGCGTTTTGTTTTACCGTACAAGCTGTAAATCGGCAAACCGGTTTTTTTATCGGTCGAGTTTGAAACGCTTGCCCCCGCAGTTTCGTTGCCGCGTATTCCGTGTTCGGGAGAAAAAAGCGCAACGAGGTTTACGCTCCCGTGCAGAATATCAAGTGAAGGAGTCCCATTCCTATCGATACCCGTCGCATTTGTGATCAAACCGACCCGCTTATTTTTAAAAACTTCCGCAAACTCGTTGATGCGCTCAATGCCGAGCACGAGGGGCGGCTCGATTTGTTCTCCATCGTTTGCCGGACATTCGTCGGAATGTATTCCGTCATCGTTTGTATGACGCGTTTGCATGCCCGTGCATGCAATCAATAAAGACACACTGAGCAAACAAAAGATGAGCCGACTCTTTTTGATGAGGGTATTTTTCTTTGTGACCATTGCGGATTTTTTCATTTTTGGTTTTCCTTCAAAAAAGAATCTATGTGTTTTGCGATGTCAGTTTTCAAAAATTTTTTTATCCGAGGTGAAGTTCGATGCTTTTTTACCACATCCATAATTGATGCAAGATCGGAATACGCTCCGTTGTTTTGAAACTTTTTATTATGCACAATCAATTCGTATTTTTGTACGGCAAGTTCCGCCAAAAGTGATGAAAAATATTCCATATCATATTCTGAAAACGCCGAATAAATAATTGAAGTGATTGCTCCGTAATTTTTTGCAAGAAAATAATCGCCTTCAAATTTATTTGCACCGGCGTATTTACTGTGTTTTGCATTCGTTAAAATAATAATAATCAGATTATTTTCAACATCGAATAAACTGAGCGTTCCCGTCCAACCGGTGTGTCCGAACGTGTACGGCGATGCAAGCGTTGAAAACGCCCATTTGTATTCTTCTGTGTTTTGCGTCCGCCAGCCCAATGCATATCCGGGATGATACTGACTGAGACTTAAAAAGCTGCGGCTCGTGTTTTCACTGAAAAGGCGCGTGTTGCCGTAGCCGCCGCCGTTTATCATCGTTTGCGCCAACACCGCAAGACTTTCCGCATTACCGAAAAGCCCCGCATGACCTGAAACTTCGTTCATCGCGCCGAATGCTTCAGGATCATGAACGCGTCCGTGTGCAAATCCGTTGTAAGGTTCATTTTCCGCCGAACGATCTAATCCGATTTCGGTTGCCGCAATTTCCGAAAGCGGAAAACCGTGCGCGAGCGGTTTAAAACAAATACGTTTTAAATGGAGCGGTGTGTAAATTTCATTTTCAACAAAAGATGCAAATGATTGCCCTGTTACTTTTTCAACAATAAATGAAAGCAGCATAAAGTTTATATCCGAGTATACGACTTCCGTACCGACATCGTGAATCAATTTTGTTTTTAAAATTTCTTGCAGCACCGCTTGTTTTCGTGCCGTTCCGTATTTTTGCTTGACCGCCTTTTTTGCATAGTAAGCGGCTCCTGCGGGAAAACCGGAACTGTGAGTCAGTAAATGCTCAATCGTCATTTCCGCTTTGCCGGTATACTTTGCATTTTTTGTATCGGTAAATTCCGGAAAAAAACTGCTCACTTTATCGTGAATGGAAATTTTTTTCAAAAAAACCAAACGCTGAATTGCAAACACGGTTGCGTACATTTTGGTGTTGCTCGCCAAATCATATAATGTTTTTCCGGTAACTGTCGGCGCTGTTCCAAAACTTGTTTGCGGAAAATTATTTGCATTGTAAATGGTACCGTACGATTTGTCGGCAATCACAAAACCGTCTTTTGCAACCAGTAATTGTACGGACGGAAAACCGTTTGCAACTTGCGATTGTAAAATTTCGTCAACCAATTCCAATGCGGTGTAATTGATACTCCGGATTTTTTTATTGCTGCGGGTCAGCACCGGATACGGAATCCTCAGTTTAAGTGATGCCGTATTATATTTTTTTTCAATGTTGGAAACGTATAAAATATTCCGCCCGTTTTTTATAATCTCGGTAACATCGACTTTTACAAAACCGTTTTTACAAATATTCGCCGTTTCGATCTCCACATTATTTATGTACAGCGTAAACGAATTGATGCCGCTCGCATCAAAAAAAATTTCACATTGATTTTGATATGCAAGAAAGCTGAATGAATTATTCGGTAAAATTGCGTCATAATACTTTTTGTTCCCCGGTTCCAATATTTCGACGTCAAGCTGCACCGAGGTAAATCCGCTATCAACGGGTTCTTCAATTGTTTTTTCTTCTTCATGTTCAACGGGTTTTGTTTTTTCCGTTATCGGATTTTTTAACTGCACGAGGTTTGAAAATTCGGCATTGCTTATTTTGGTAATGATAACATGCGGAGCTGCAGTACAGGATATACAAAATTGAAGCAGCAATAAAACTAAAGTCAGCTTTTTCACCTTTGCAGTATACCCGTTTAGAGTATAAATGTCCAGTCCGCAGTTTGCAGTAGGCTATCTTTCTGTAATGTAAAATCATCCGATTTGAAGATATTGTTGCACTTTACCGAAAAATAATTATAATGGTAGAAATTATGTGCGGCTTGATTTTTACCTTGACGGAGGATTTATGAAATCGATAAAAAAAGTTTTTATTTTGATGTTGTGTGTTTCGGTTTTTTCGTGTACAGCAAAAAAGACGGAATTTTCAGAAGACGGAGATTCGTACATTCTTTCGATGACACCGAATGTGATTAACCGCGATGCGAGTATCATCGTTACGTTTACGGAAGATGTGCAGAATACAAACGCGATAGCACAGGCGGCGGTTTTTACCCCGGAGCAAAAAGGCGCTTGGGAATTAAAAGATGCACGGACGATTGTGTTTACACCGGAACATATGTTTACCGGAGACAGTCGCTTTGCATTGGCGCTCGATGTCGGAAAAATTCTCAATAAAGGTGCAAATAAAATCGGTGTCCACCGTGAGTTTTATGCAACGGCGCCGAAGTTTGATATAACGATCGGTGAACTCGAAGCGAAAAGCAATGCGCACTACGAACTCGGCATTTCAGTTGCAACCGATATTAATTGCAGCACAAAAGAAGTGGCAAAAGCCTTGAGTGCGAAATTAAACGGCACGCCGTGTGAAATTTTTTTTAACGAAAGTAATGTGCCTACGTCGTTCCATGATTTTAAAATAAAAAATATTGCTCGAGCCGAAAAGGAGCAAACCTTATCGCTTTCGTATGATGCACGGTCAATCGGCTTTTCCGCAAAGGGAACGCTCTCCCGTACTATTCCCGCTGAAGGTATTTTTGATATTGTCAACGTCAAGATGACGAGTGATAAAACGGTGCGGTTTACTTTTTCCGAACTGCTTGACGACCGCATTGATTTACGTGAATTTATTTCCGTTACTTCCACCGACATCGATTATACGTACCGCTGGAATATTGATCGAAACAATATTACGGTAACTTGTTCGCGGCAATCGTGGCCTGATGATGCGGTGATTTCGATTTTACCGAATTTTAAAAGTGCGGCGGGGCATACACTCAAAAGCGGTTATGATTACCACGTGGTTGTCGGGTGGGAAAAACCTTCGTTAAAGTTTGCCGATAATAATGCGATTTTGCCTAGTGACGGAAAACCCGTCGTTGTTGTTTACACAAAAAATCTTTCCGGTGTGATTATCGATGCGGTAAAAATTCCGCAGCATAATATGCTCCAATTTTTGCAAGTGAATAGTTTAAACGGCGAAGATGAAATGTACCGCGTCGGAAAATCGGTGTGGCGAAAAGCGTTTGATTTTGAGTGGAACGATGATATGAAAAATCAATTCGTAACACGCGGTCTTGATATGACGGAGTTGGTAAAGCAATTTCCTGACGGGATGTTTCAACTGAGAATTACGTTTGCACACCGTCATGCAAAATATGAAACTGCAAGCGCTGAAAAGAAAACCGATTTTGAATTTCCGTCCGACTTTGTAAACTTTTCCGAAAGTTCATATTCCGATTATTGGAACAGTGTTGAAAATAAAAAAGGTCAAGGTAACTATTGGGAACACAGTGACAACCCGAATCATCCGGCGTACTATTTGGAATGTTACAACAGTGCTGTCCTGAAAACAAAAAATGTGTTGGTGTCCAATCTTGCTCTGTCGGTAAAGTCGGATACGAAAGGGGATGTATACATTCAGGCAATTAACTTGCTCACCGGCGAAACGGAAAAAAACACCGATATACAGCTGTACAACTTTACGCAAAGCCTCGTTGAAGAGGGGACGGCAGATTCAAACGGAAGCTACAAAGTAAAAAGTGGCGAAGACTTTACGTTTATCCAAGCGAAGAGCGGAAACAATTATGCGTATCTCGACTTGCGTTCTGCGCCGTTGAGTACCGGCAACTTCCAAGTCGGCGGGGTAACCGCATACGATGGCGTAAAAGGTTTTGTGTACGGCGAACGCGGCGTATGGCGCCCCGGAGACACGCTGCATTTGTGTTTAATTATTCAAGATAAAGAAAAAACATTACCGGCAAATGTGCCGGTTGTGTTTACGCTCGAAAATCCGATGGGAAAAATTGTTGATAAAAAAGTTTTAACCGAAGGGGTGAACGGCTTTTACAAAGTTGAAACGGCAACCGGCAAGAATGATATAACGGGAACGTGGAATGCGGTTTTTAAAACGGGAAATAATGTGTGGTCAAAGCACGTAAAAATTGAAAGCATTATTCCGAATAAACTTGCGGTGAACTTGCAGGTTGAAAAAAATTATTTTAATTCAGGGATAAACAACGTTTTACTTTCAAGCGAGTGGCTCACCGGTGTAAAAGCGGGCGGATTAAAATCGGAGATTTATTCACGCTATGTCAGCAACAATGCGGGCTTTGAAAAATTCAGCGGCTACAATTTCAGCAATTTGGAATTTGCAACCGCAACGCCGTTGAAAAAAATTTGGAACGGCATACTTGATGATCAAGGGCACGCATCGTTTCAAGTAAAACTGGATGCGGGAAAAAATGTAAGCGGTTTACTCACGGCAGTTTTGGAAACGCGCGTGTATGAACCGAGCGGAGCTTATTCGATTGAAACGAAGTCGGTTCCGTTTTCTCCGTTTCCACGCTATGTCGGTTTAAAACTTCCGAAAAGCGATGACGAGTACCGCGACGTTTTTTATACCGACAAAACGCACACGGCGGAAATTGCAGTTGTCGATGAAGCGGGTAATCTCGTAAAGGAAAATACGCAGGTTTTATTTTCCGTGTACAAACTTGATTGGTGCTGGTGGTGGATCCGAGATGCGTACACCAAAGCGAGTTACGATGAAAACCGCGCAGCAAGTAAAGTGTTCACCAAAGAGATGAGCGTAAAAGGCGGAGAAATTGCCGTTGATTTTAACCTCGATGATTGGGGACGCTATCTTTTTGTGGTAAGCGATTCCGAAGGCGGACACAGTGCAACCGGTATCGGGTATGTTGATTATCCATACTGGGCAACCCGCAATAATACCGATGTTGAAGGTTCGGCAAACATGCTGCTTTTAACCTCCAACAAAGATACGTACACTACGAATGAAACCGCCGAAGTAACATTCAATGCGAACAAAAATGCAACCGCGTACATTACGATTGAAAAAAACGGGGTGATTATAAAACAGGAAACGGTTAAAGCGGTAGATGGTACGAACACGTATCGGTTTAAAACCGATGCGGCAATGGCGCCGAATGTGTACGTGCATATCAGTTTGGTGCAGCCTTATGCGCAAACGGCAAACAGTATGCCGCTTCGGATGTACGGAATTATTCCGATAATGATCGAAGATAAGACAACGCATTTAAATCCGATGGTTAAAGCCGCCGGCGAGTTTAAACCGAATGAAAACTGCAAACTGAAAGTTTCTGAAAAAGACGGCAAACCTGCAACGTTTACTGTTGCCGTGGTTGATGAAGGTTTACTTGGATTGACAGCTTTCAAAACAAGCAATCCGTGGGATTATTTTTACCGAAAAGAATCGTCGCAACTTTTAAGTTTTGATATTTTTAATTTTGTGAGCGGTGCAATCAAAGGCGAATTGCAAACCTTGATTACGGTCGGCGGCGGCGGACTGGAAGGTGAAAACCTCGCAAACAAAAAAGCAGAACGTTTTAAACCGGTGGTATTTTATTTCGGTCCTTTTACTTTAAATAAAGGTGAAACAAAAGAGCTCGAATTTAAAATGCCGGAGTATATCGGTGAAGTCCGCCTGATGACGGTGTTTGCAAATGACACCGCCTACGGATGTGCCGAAGAAAAAGTAAAAGTCAAAAGCGACATTATGCTTTCTCCTACGCTGCCGCGTACTATCGGTGCCGGTGAACAAATCGAAATGCCCGTTACAGTTTTTAACACGACGGATAAAACAAAAAAAGTTTCCGTCAATCTTGAGGTGAAAGGGGCGGCTGAAAAACATAATACACAGACGGTTGAACTTGCGGCGAATGCGAACAAAACGGTTTTATTTACCGTGCCGTTTGATAGCGCCGGAACGGTGCAGGTGTCCTTTACGGCGAAAGAAGGTATGCGCGAAGTTGCCCGTTCAACAACAGAAATAGCGGTTGCTTCGCGCGGCACAAAGTATGAAGATACCCAAGTGTTTTCTTTAAAGCCGAATGAAAAAATTGATCCGGTGATTAAAACTATCGGTGAAAAAGGAACTAAAGAATTACATATTGAAGTTTCAAAATCGCAACCGATGGGCATCGAAAAACATTTGAGCTATTTGCTGGAGTTTCCGCACGGCTGCATTGAGCAAATCACATCAAAAGCATTTGCGCAGCTGTATCTTGACAAGATGCTGAACCTCACGGATGCTGCCGTTGCAAATATCAAAAGCAACATCAACAGCGTTATTGCGCGCTATCCGAAGTACCAACTTGCAAACGGTGGATTCACGTACTGGCAGGGCGGCTCCTATGAGTATCTGTGGGCGAGCGCATACGTGCTGCACTTCTTAACGGAAGCAAAGCGAGCCGGTTACGCCGTTGAACCGGTCATGTACAATTCGCTCGTTTCGCACTTGCAAAATTATTCCAATAGTTTTTCGTCAAGCGGCTGGTATGATTTAAACGCGCAAAGTTATCGGTTGTACGTACTGGCATTGATCGGAAAACCGAATATCGGGGCGATGAACCGTTTAAGCCGTGTGAGCGATTTGGATTCGTATGCAAAAGCATTGCTTGCATTGGCGTACGTCGTGTCGGGAAATGAAGCGCAAGGACAAAAACTTTTTAACGAAATCCAAAAAGATTTTCCGTCATATCGAAAAACCGGCGGAGACTTTTCATCTTCGATACGCGATCTCGCGATTACCTGCGTGGTTGCAAAACAAATCAATCACCGCAGTGCGGGTGAACGCTTTGCCGCGTTGGCAAAACTGTCGAATGACGCGCGCTGGCTTTCAACGCAGGAAGCGGCATGGGTGTTAATTGCGGCGTCAAACTTTTTGACGAAAGAGGGTGATGAAAACGTGCAGTATGAAATTAATGCAGGCGGGCAGCACATAAAAAATACGCTGCAAGCAAATGCGGAAATTCACACGATTGCGCTTGATAATGCGGAAACGCAAAAACTTTCGGTGAAAAATACCGGTAAAGCAGCGTGCTTTGTTACTGTCCGCTACACGAGTAAAATACCGAGCGGTTCGGAAGCCGCGATGCAGAACGGAATCGCGTTGCATGTTGTGTACGTAATGGACGGCAAAAACATTTCCGTAACGGAGTTAAAACCGGGCGACACATTTAAAACAAAACTTACCGTAAAGAACATGGCAAAAGAAACGTTTGATAATTTGGTGCTAACATTCCCGATTCCGACCGGTTGGGAAATTTCCAACGAACGGCTCGGTGGTGAAGTTGCCGATAAAAATTATTCGTATCTTGACATTCGTGATAACTGCGTTTACGTACACTTTGACCTTGACGCCGGAAAAGATAAAACGTTCGAGTTCACCGCGACGCTCACATACAAAGGCGCTTACTTTGTTCCTGCGGTAACCTGCGAAGCAATGTATGACAACGCTGTGAAAGCAAACAACGTCGGTGTTAAAGTGAACGCGTATTAAACGACGAAGCAAGTTCTAAAACTCAAAATTATAAAAGTTTTAGAACTTGCTTGAGTTTTAAGGAGGCACTGATTAATTCAATCGAGAATTAATCAGCGTTTCCTTAAGTCGCCGAAATTTGGCGATTTAAAACATTGTGTTTTAAAAGAAGTATCTAAAAATTGATATTGTGAGATACTTCCATAATGAGGCAATTTATTTTAAGATAATATTATGGCAAAAAATGCTTTTACGATTTTAGAAAAACGCGAAATTCCCGAACTGCATGCAGTAGGAATTTTTGCGGAACATAAAAAAACGGGCTTACAATTATTTCATCTTTTAAATGATGATAAGGAAAATTGGTTTTCTTTCGGATTTTCAACTCCGCTCCATAATTCGACCGGTGTGCAGCATATTACCGAACACACCGTGCTTTGCGGCTCAAAACACTATCCGCTCGGCGATCCGTTTTTAACGCTGTCGCGCCAAAACTTGACAACCTTTTTGAATGCGATTACGTTTCCGGATAAAACCGTATATCCTGCAAGCTCCATTGTTGAGTCAGAATATTTTACGCTGATGTCCGTGTATGCCGATGCGGTGTTTTTTCCGACGCTTGCGCAGCGGGCGTTTGAACAGGAAGGGCATCGCTTTGAAATTGACGAGGACGGACATGTCAGCGAACAAGGTGTCGTGTTTAATGAAATGCTTGCAAATTATTCCGACTTTATGCAAGTCGCTTATGACAATGTTGTACATCAGCTTTTTAAAGGTACCGTGTACGAATACGATTCGGGCGGCAATCCGAGTGTTATTCCCGATTTAACCTACGAGCAGTTTAAAGCATTTCATAAAAAATTTTATCATCCGGCGAATTGCAAATTGTTTTTGTACGGGAATATTCCTACGGAAAAGCAAATGGATTTTTTGGATGAAAAATTTTTGCAGTATTTCGATCACAGTGAAGCGGCTGAAAAAATACAACCGCTTGCTCATTTTGATAAACCGAAACACATACAGGCAACGACTCCGTTAAATTCAATCGAAGACGAAAAAACGAGTTTAGTTATGGCGCTTTGGTCGGTCGGGGAAACGCAGAATATAAAAGATGTGTATATTACCCAGCTCATTGAACAGATGCTAATCGGAAGTGACGGTTCTCCTTTAAATAAAGCGAT
>ERZ1673752.1523-NODE-1523-length-31632-cov-37.560725_pt1 | contig 31632 bp, 45 predicted proteins | sample MGYA00580195_ERZ1673752 | MGnify/ENA primary metagenome ERZ1673752 (study PRJEB41218, sample SAMN15661744) | gut metagenome | host: Homo sapiens | place: Canada: London | collected 2015-08-20/2019-03-30 | study: EMG produced TPA metagenomics assembly of...
GCGGACGCAGATTCCGCAGCGGTTCGTGGAGCGGGATACGGGAATCGAACCCGCCATAATGCGACACAAAACCATTGAAAACACTACATTTTCTGATTGCCGTTAGCATTTTCGTTAGCATTTTGCGCAAAAAATCCGGCCATAGCGTTTTCCGCCTTGACCCGGTCAGCGTTTGCAATGTGCGTGTAAATGCGTATCATGGTCTGGTTGTCCGCCCATCCGCCGAGCTGCATCATCTCCAGCTCCGGCACGCCGAGGTGATACCCCAGCGACGCAAAGCTGTGCCGCAGCCCGTGTGTGCCGACCTGCGGCAGCCCATTGCGCGCGCACACGCGGTTGACCTGGTGGTAGATCGTGTTTGGGTTGCAGCGCACGACCGGCCCGGACTTGTCCTCGACGGCCTCCAGCGCGGCCAGTAGCTCCGGTATCATGATAGGGATCGTGCGCGTGGAAGACCGGTTTTTGTTGGTTGCCTTTTGCTGCGGCCGCTGATCCTCGCCGATGACGACCGCGCCGGATACGCGGATCGTCTTTGCGGTCAGATCTATGTCCGACCAGTTGATCGCCATGATCTCCGAGCGGCGGAGGCCGTGCAGCGCCAGCAGCGCGGGAATGGCAAACGGCTCGTTTGCAACGTCCGCCACGAATACCCTGATTTGCTCTGGGTCGAGCCATTGGCGTTCGTTCGGCGGCACTTGCGGCAGCGTTACCTTGGGCACGTCGTACCCGCCGAATTTCAGTGCGGCCGCCACCATCATCCACGCATTTTTCAGCGTCTTCGGTTTCACGCTTTTTGCCTCGGCGCTCACAATCGCCTGCCAGTTCGTGATCTCACGGACTGGTTTTTTCATTTGCGCGGTGAACCGATTCCGCGCCATGGATTTGTACTCTCGTATCGTTGACGGCGACAGCACGCCGCGCTTGGCGTCAATATACGCTGTTATACACTGTTCCAGCGTTTGCGTGCTCTTGCAGGGGGGACGCTGACCGTTGCGGTAGTCGGCTTTGATTTTTTCCGCCTGTTTGATGCACTCTGTCCGCGTCGGGGCGGAGACCGGTATGCTCTCGCCACCGAGCCGCATCTGGATAAACCATGTTCCACTTTTCAATTTTCGCGGCTCGGGGACTTTCATTAGGCGTTCTTCCTTATGCAGTCATTTGAAATTAGACAAACACGCAATGACATTGGCAATATTTATTAGGATTGTTGATAGCGAAACAGTGATCTCTACTCCGTTCGGGCGCGTGTCCAACCTGTCACCATTTAGAATTTTGATATGATTAAGTGTGTTCAGACAGTTTAACTGTGTTGCAATACACGGTGCTTTCTTATTTATAGTTGACAGCGTTTTCGTAGCGCCTTGAAGGGCATCTTCCTTCCAGCAGGCGTGTACTTTCTGGAGACAATGCATGGGGGCAAAGTAGACAAGTATGAATGTAGCTATGCCAAACAGGACGAGAGACGTGATCAAGAAGCCGGCACGCAATGGATGATCGCTCATCAGCGATGTTGTTCCAACGGGGTAAACCAACACAAATACTTCTAGTGTGTAAAATAGAACCTCGGAAAAAAAGATGATTGCGTGTTCGCGGGATAAATCTAATAAAGTTTGCAGGCCGGGCGATGCTGATGGGACATCCTGATTATGCGCTTCATTGATTAAGCTGTTGCGTCCCAGTGAGGAGAATTTCTGCAGAAAAACAACATACCGAATGGCCCCGTAGTACGAAAACATGTTTAGGAACATGCTGGCGAAGAATAGAATTCTGGCGGAGAAGACATAAATCTCATTCTCTTTCTCTGTGAAATACATAAAAATGATAATGGTATCAATTATGGAAATTGCGAGCCATATGAATATGAAACCGATTCGGAATATTGTGTGTATGCCTTTTGGCGTTTTGCCATTGACCGCATTGCGGTAGTCATTATACAGATTTGCGTACTCTTTACTTTTGAAAGAGCTGGCCATACGGTCAAAACTGGTTTTCCCCCACGGAGTAACACCGACCCAAACAGAGATGCTGATCAAGGATAGCGTAAGAACAAAATATAGGCGCATTTGATCCGCGTGTATAGTGGACCCAATCTTAGAGAGAATTGCGTAATAGATTGTGACTAAAGTAAATACGACGATGCAGAAAAAGATGATGGACATATATTTTTTAAGACCATACTTTTTGAAAACAGGCAGCTTAGAGGGGGCGGTGAGACAATCAAGGATGCCATACATACTGAGGGATTCGGCGATTTTCGCCAGTACCTTTTGAGCTTTCATCATTCACCCTCCGGGCGAAGGCAGAACTCCAGGCTGGCGAAGTAGTTGCGCGTACCCTTTTCGAGCTCATACTCAGTCATTTCATCGTCGTCATCGACGTCGAAATCGTTTTCGTCCACATCGTCGTCATCGATATCGTAGTCACTTCCGTCCTCGTTATAGCGGAGGTATTTATACGAACCGCCGCCGATTTCGGCATATATTTTGATGATCCGGCCGGATTTGCGCAGATTGCGAACACGGCCGGTGCTGCCGCGTTTGATGTACCCGATGTGTTGCCCGGCAACAACGACCTTGATTGCCTTTGGGTCATAGGGGTTATCCGGCTCGTCGATCAGCTCGACCGGCTGACTCAAAAAGTCGTATCGGTAGATATATTGGCCCTCCATACCGGACTCGATCAGTTCGGTTTTGGACATATGATATTCCGGGTTCTCGGAGGCCAGCTGCATGAGATTATCGACGCGGTAATTTACGCCGGCCACATTGTGCGTTTCAAACACTGGACGCGGCTTTGAGGCAGCCTGAGCGGCCTCCTGCGGTTCTGGCGCTTTTGGCTTTACGGGTGCTGCAGTTTCCGTTTTAACGGCGGCGACGTGGGCGGGTTCTTGCGCGGCCGGTGCGGCCTTGCCCTGCTGCTTGGCTGCGTATGCGGCGCGGAGTTCTGCCGCGTTTCGTGCGGCTTTGGCAGCCTTCTTCGCTTTCACAATATCGCAGACAAACCAAACCGCTGTGCCGATTCCGGCAATGAGCATGATGCCAAAAATAGCGGGCGCGGCAGCAAACGGCGCGATGCCGTCTACAACGATCAGTATGATCGGGCCGACGAACCAGAGAAGGATCGTTATGGGAAAGCTTTTCTGCTGATACCATTTTTTCATAGACACTCTTCCTCTCGTTTTTCTCGCCATTAGGCGGATTACGACAATTTTATCATTTTGTGGCTTGAATGTCTATTCTTTCTTTGATGTACGATAAAAGGGACGGTGCTACACCGCCGCCCCTGCGCATAATAAGCGCGGAGGCGATGAAAGGTGAACTATCAAGACTACAAAGACGCGCGCGATGCATCGTGGCGCATTCTGATCGACTGCAAGGTGACGGAGCTGCCGGTCAGGATCAGCGGCGTGTGCCGCGCGCTGGGCGTGTCCGTGCGGAGGTATACGCCGGCCGAGCGGGACAACAACGACGGCATGTCCACCGTCGTCGGCGGTGCGCCGACGATCATGGTGTCCAGCCTGACAATTCCCGCGCGGCAGCGCTTTACCTGCGCGCATGAGCTGGGGCACATTATCCTCGGCCACGTCGGCCGGTATGACCTCGTGTGCCGAGAGCCGGAGCCGGGTGACAACCCCATCGAGCAGGCGGCCAACGTGTTTGCCTCGCGTCTGCTTGCCCCGGCCTGTGTGCTCTGGGGCTGCGGCGTGCAGTCGGCCGAGGACATCGAGCGTCTGTGCGACATCAGCCGAGCGGCTGCAGAATTCCGATGGAGCAGGATGCAGGAGCTTTACATGAGGCAGCGCTTCTTAACCTCGCCGCTCGAGCGGCTGGTATATGCGCAATTTGATGGCTATATCAAAGGTCATCGGCTTCGGGGAGTTGGTCAATGAGTGTTTTCAGAGCGGCGACCTGGTCGTCGCTCAAATTTTTTTCGATGAAGCTTCCGTCGCGGCCGGCGATGCGGACGACGTTTTTGTGATTGTTAAGCTGCGCGTTTCCTTGCTCATCATTCCATCCCATGAGATATGCAGCGGATACGCCGACCGCTTCCGCGATTTTTTCCAGCCGGTCGAGCGGGATATTCGTTACTTTTCCAATTTCGTATTTATAAATAGTCTGCTTAGTGGTGCCACATTTTGAGCCGAGCTCTTCTTGTGTGAGGTTTGCCGATTCGCGTGCGGCCTTGATTCTTTCTCCGATTGTCATTGCAATGTCACCTTTCTTGGTCTGTAACTCGATTGTATCACATTTTTTTCGCAAATCAAGTAAAAAATGACTTGACAAGTCACCGGCCGTGGTGTAAAAATATAAGTAACTTAAAAAGTTACCAACGGAGGTGAAAATATGAACGTGGCAAAACTCAGGGGAATCATCTCGGAACGGGGGATGTCGCAGAGAGAAGTCGCAAAAGCGATTGGAATCAGCGAGAAAACATTCTACACAAAGATGAAAAATGGGAAGTTCGGGACAGATGAGGCCGAAAAAATGATAGACCTCCTTCGGATTGAAAATCCCGCAGATATTTTTTTGCGCTCGCAGTAACTTTGTAAGTTACTAAGCAAAACCATCCGCAAGACTTTGCAGATGGTTTTGACAAAATTCATTCGATTGGAGGTGAACCAAATGAACTATTCCAACATCCATTACGTAAATCTGCGGGCAGAGATGGCGCGCGGGAATATCGGTATCGGCCAGATGGCGAAAGCGCTGCACATCAGCCGGGACACGATGGCACGGAAACTGGCGGGCAGATCGCCGCTGCATCTGGACGAGGCGTTCCGGATGCGCGATCAGTTCTTTCCGTCGTGCAGTATCGAAGCACTGTTCCGGGAAGAAAGGGAAGAGCGAGGCGCATAAAACACCTCGCTCAGCTGGTAGACTATTTGGTTTTTTTGCTGGGGCGCTGTGCAAGAGCGCTCGCAGCGGCGGTCTTGCTGGCCTTGCCGGTTCGACCGTCACGAAGCACCTTCGACGCCGCGGTCGCGGCTCTGGCGCTTGTCTGCTTGGAATTGCGCAATGTGCTGCCTCCTTTCTTTGGAGAATTGTACGCCGTGCTGGTAATACGGCATACATTAAATATACAACATATTGCGCTAAATATCAAGCGGTATAGCATATTTAGTATACAAAAAGAAGAAAAAACATCCGCAAGACCTTTGTAGATTGGAGGTGAGGACATGTACACACTGAAGACGCTGGTCGCCGTTGGCGTGATCTGTTACTTTATTGGCTTCCTTGTATGCCTTGCGATCTTCAATCACATCTGCAATGACTGCTTGAAATCCACGTTCGAGCGGGAGCGGGCAACCGAGAAGATGTATACAGATGCACTCGAGCGGCTGTCAGGTAACCAGCGGAATGATGATGGATGCAGCGAGTGACACTATGGCAACGATTTTCGAGAACGTAGCATCTTTTTCGGCCTTTCTGGCTTGCTCTTGCGCGGTAACAGCCTGCTGTCTTGCAATCTCCGCGCGCTCGGATGCAGCGTCAGCGATTCGGCGGAGCTCCGCAATCTGGTTGGCAACAGCTTGGGCCTCATTGGCTTTTTGCTCCCGCTCCTGTTTGAGGCGAGCGAGTTCGAGCCGGCCGGCGTCGGTGATGTTCAGAAAGTCAATGTTCTCACCGAAAGCTCTCACAAAATGCGGTTCATGTGTCCAGAGAGCGCGAGCGGCTGCTTCGATGTCTGTTGCCGATTCCCCGGTTTCAAGCTGGAAGTCATTCAGATTCAAACTGCCGCACTGCGAGCTCAAGCGCGAGAGTATTTCATATTGCAATTCAAGAATATCCATAAAAATTCCTCCTTCGCTGTGATTCTACCACGTGCGAGGAGGAACAGGCAAGAAAAGGAGAGAGGTACATATGCCAAAACTGAGAAAACGCACGAGCCGCTATGACCAGCTGCAGACGCTGCTCTATGGTCAGATCCGGGTGCAGGGCGTCAAGCCGGAGACCCTGATCGGCTGCTGCCGCCAGACGGCGGCGAACCGGCTGCAGAACATCGGCGGCATGACCATTAACGACCTGCTCGCGCTCGGGCGGGGGCTGGATATCCCCATCGACACCCTGCGCGCAGCGATCAAATATCAGTGAGTGAAAGGAGAAACCAATGAAAGCAACAGGAATCATCAGGAGGGTCGATGACCTCGGCCGCATCGTGCTGCCGAAGGAGCTGCGCCAGACGATGGGCATCCGGACGGGAGATCACATGGAGATCTATACAGACGCGGACAACATCATCCTGCGCAAGTACGTGCCTGGTTGCGCGTTTTGCGGGAGTGCGGACGGAGTCCGGCGTATCCACGACGTGCCGATGTGCGCTATCTGCGCGAACAACATGCAGATGCTGTACCGCACGGCAGCGGTGAGGGACAGCGAATGAAGGTATTCGGAGATCCGCGCGCAAAGGCGAAGGTGCGCCGCTACATCGTCTGGGGTGTCGAGGATGGTATCGTCTGCGCGTCCTTTATCGCCGGCATCGCGCTGGCGGGGTGGCTGTTTCACATCCTCTTCGCTGCGCTCGGCGTCGCATGAGACGTCCGGAGGTCGTATATATGTCACCGGCAGAGCTGGCCATGCGCCGCCGGAATGACCGCTGGGCAGCGCGTGGCCGCGCGCGGGTGGCGCTCCCGGGGCGCAAGACCGTGGTCGTACCGTGCGCATCACCGTTCGCGGCGATCCAGTGCGCGGCGGAGCTGTGGGGCGTCCCATGGCAGGAAGTCGTCCACGGGGCGCGCGTCATGTGGGCGCCGCCGGAGACATAAAAAGACACCGCCTGCGAAGATCGTCAAACCCGCAGGCGGTGAAAACCCAATAGCGCACAGGGCGCGCTACATTATATATATTATAGCATACAGTTGCCCGCCCTGCAAGCCGAAAAACGCTGACGCCGCAAGGCGTTTTCAGCTTCGGTAAGACCAATTACTAACTCGACCGGAGACAGACAGGGAGGCAATCATGCCGTATGTACATCGCACCGTCGTGTGCGGGGAAACGGTCGAGCACCGCAAGATGTATTCATCCCGTGTGCACAGCAAGGAAGTCAAGCCGCGCAAGCGATCATCCGAGAAGGAGACCTCCAAGCGTCAGGAGCGCATCAACGAGCGCGTGGCCGAGGAGCATCTGCGCTGGCTCATCAACTGTAACTATCGCTATGGCGATTATCACATGGTCCTGCATTACTGGGACAAGGAGATCACGCTGGAGCAGGCCGAGCGGGACAGGGCGGCGTTCCTCCGCGAGCTGCGCAGGGCGTACGCCAAAGCGGGCAAGCGCCTGAAATACATCGCCGTGCTCGAAACCAAGCACATGACGAACGTGCATCATCACATCCTCCTGCCGCGCTTTGACGCGCAGATCGTCGCCGCCGCCTGGACAAAGGTGACCAATGGCGCGGGGTCTATCAGCTTCCAGATGCTCGATGACCGCAAGAACCACGCAAAGCTTGCGTCCTACCTAATCAAGGAATCGCGCTCCACCATGCGCCGCTACCGCGAGCAGGGCATCCGCCGCCGGCGGTATACCTGCAGTGCCGGCATGGCAAAGCCAGAGATCCGCTATCAGGTGACCAAGGCCGAGACGTGGAGAAAAGAGCCGAAGGCCAGACGGGGGATGCATCTCTATCGCTTTGACGATGGGGCGGAGTATAAGAGCGGCTGGCACGAACTGAGCGGCTGGCCGTGGCAGGAGTATTACGAGATCAAAGACACCACATAGGAAGGAGCGTCCACAATGGGCATCAGCATGGACAGCCTGCCGCCGCGCTATCAGAAACAGGCGGCGCGCAAGCTGGATTCTGTGGCGTATGAAAAGGCGCTGCAGTTTTTCCACGCCGAGGAGTCGGCGAAAAACCCAGCGCGTCAGGCACAGGGGAGTATCAGCCGTGCGACCGGGGAAGGCTTTGAGGCGCAGATTCTCACGGCCTGCGCGTATTACCGGGCGCATGGCATCGCGGAGATCGACAAGACACCGGAGCCGATCAAGGTCATTTCCGGCCGGCGTCAGAATCCGAGCGATAGCGAAAGAGAGGTATAACTATGAACGAATTTTACGAGAAAGCCATCGAGCGGCTGCACGATGACAAGGGACTGAGCGGAAACAAGGAGCGCGCCATGGCGCCGGCCGTGCGCGAGGCGCTGGAGAAGTTCTGCGAAGAGGACGGCGAGTTTGCACAGGCCGTGGCGCAGGGCGGGAGCTTCCCGGAGTGCATGAAGGCTGTGGCCAAAGGCGTGGGCGGGAGCATATCGGACATCGAGGCGTACCGCAAGGCGGTGCAGTTCTACTTCCCGGGCGCGGAGATCGAAACGACGATGCGCGTGCGCCTGTGCAGCGATGACGCGAAGCCGGAGGGACTGCTGCTGAAGCTGGACGACTTCTTCGGGGTGTGAGCCATGCGGTACTTAAAGTGCAACCTGCCGAAGGAGCGGCACGAGGAGATCCTGGTGAAATTCTGGCACTACCCGACGCAGGAGGAAGAGGACGCAGTGCACGATCTGTTCACGCCGCACGTGTTTTTCGAGACCTATGGCAATGAGCGCGAGGTGTGGGCGACGTGCTGCCGCCAGCACGGGATCATCGGCAAGCACGGGCCGAAGCACGGCAGCGAGGCCAGCTGCCCGTTTTGCGGGCAAACGGCCAGATGGAACGCCATCGGCAAGTATGGAGAGCAAATGCGCTCCCTGCGGGAAGAAACGCATGTAGCATTTTTGCGCCGAAGCGGCGAGGTACTGCTGATCGAGGCGATGCAGATCGAGATCAGCTACACGAAGGGCCTGATTTATGACGGCATCTACTACGACATGAACTGCTGGGGGCAGAAAGCCTACTATCTCGCGCCGGGGACGGTGCAGATGTGGGAATGGACGAAAGAATGGAACGGGTTTGAATGGTCGCGGCCGTACTGGAAGGCGAAGGCGACAGTGTCAGAGCCGTTCCAGCCGAACATGATGGGGTGGGCGTGCTATCAGGGCGACTATACCGTGATCGGCACGGATGCGCTGAGTGAGACGAAGGCGTGGCGCTACTGCCAGATCGAGGACTGGATGCGCTACGAGATCGCGCAAAGCTGGGAAGAAGAGCCGGTGAAATGGGCTGTGACGTATCTCGCGGCCTACGCGATGTGGCCACAGATCGAAATGGCCGTGAAGCTCGGCCTCGGGGACGCGGTGACACAGCTTGTGGTGAGCAGCGTGAAAAACGCGCGGACACTGAACTGGAGCGCGCGCAACCCGGCAGACTTTATGCGGATGAGCAAGCAAGAGGCGCGCGCATGGCTGCAGTCTGGCGGAGACTTTGAGACGCTGAGAAGCTGGCGGGAGACCGCGCCGGAGCTGACACCGGATGTGTACATCCATCTCTGCCAGCGGCTCGGCGGGGGACGGATGGTGGAAGCGTGCAAGGAGTGCGCGGAGACGGCCGGCGTGAAGCTGGAAAAGGCGGCACGATATGCCGAGAGCAAGACGGGCGTGCAGCTGTGGGTGGACTATCTGCGCATGGCGCGCGAGCTGGGCTATGACCTGACGGAGGCGACGGTGGCCATGCCGAAGGACCTGAGAGAGCGGCACGACGCGGCGGCTGAGCTGCTGGAGATCCGGAAGGACCAGGCCGCAACTTCGGCCTACGCGAAGCGGTACAAACAGCTGTGCCGGAAATATGAGTTTACCATGAGCGGCTTGCGCATCGTGGTGCCGAAGAGCGGCAGCGAGATCGTGCGCGAGGGCAAGACGCTGCACCACTGTGTGGGCGGCTACGCCGCGCGGCATATGAACGGGAAGACGACGATCCTGTTTCTGCGGCACGAGAAGCGACCGGAGCGACCGTGGATGACGATCGAGCTGACGGGGAAGGACACGATCCGCCAGATCCACGGGTACAAGAACGAGGGCTATAACCATGCGCAGGACCCGGAGGAGCGGTACGCATGGTTTCTGGATGCGTGGCTCGGCTGGGTGCACGCAGGCAGCCGCCGCGACAAGCAGAAGCAGCCAATACTGGAAGCAAAGGAGAAAACGGCATGAATGAACTGACGAGAACGCCGGAGACCGTGGGCGCAGAGATCCGCGGCCTGACGGCCCAGGCAAAGCAGATGACGCTGTGGTTCGGCATCGAGATCGGACGGCGGCTGTGCGAGGTGAAGGAGATGATCGGCCACGGGGAGTGGCTGCCGTACCTGAAGGCGCAGACGGAGTTCAGCCAGAGCACGGCATCGCGCTTTATGACGCTGTACCGCGAATACGGGGCGCAGCAGCAGACCCTTTTCGGGGCGGAATCAAATTACCCAACGTTGAATAATTTGAGCATTTCCAATGCTTTGCGGCTGCTCGCACTGCCGGAAAACGAGCGGGAGAGCTTTGCCGAGAAGCACGATGTGGAGCACATGTCGGCGCGGGAGCTGGACGAGCTGATCCAGGCGAAGAAGGCGGCCGAGGACGAGCGGGATCTGTACGAGCAAAAGCTGGCCGAGCAGATGGGCGCGGCGGAGCGGCTGAAAAAGGACGCCGAGACGGCGGCGCAGGAGGCCGAGGCGCGCAGACGGGAGCTGGAGGAGACACAGACGCAGATCCGGGCGCTGCAGGAGAACATCCGCACACTGGAGAGCCGGCCGGTCGAGGTGGCCGTGCAGGTGGACGAGGGCGCTGTGGCCAGGGCACGCGAGGAAGAAAAGGCGGCGGCGCAGAAAGAGCTTGAGCGGCTGGAGAAGAAGCTGCAGAAGGCGGAAAAGGCGCGCGAGCAGGCGGAGGCCACGGCCAAGGCCGCCGAGGACAAGCTGGAGACCGCCGCGGCGGACGTGGCAAAGGAGCGCGACGGTCTGAAGCTGGAGCTGCAGGAGGCGCGCCGGAAGCTGGAGATGAGCGACGTGACGGTGGCGCAGTTCAAGATCGTATTTGACACCGTGCAGGGGAATCTGAACGACATGCTGGCTTTGATCGCAAAGGCCAGCGGCGAGAACCAGACAAAGCTGCGAGCGGCTGCGGAGAAGCTGGTCGATGCTTTTAAGGGCCGAATCGAATCGTGAAAGGAGGACAACCATGAAGATCTACATATCAGGGAAAATCGCCGGGGATCCGGACTATAAGGGGAAATTCGCCCGAGCGGCTGCACAGCTTGAGCGGCTGGGCGCGACGGTCATCAATCCGGCCACAGCGCCGGAGGGACTGACCAAGCTGGACTATATGCGCATCTGCTTCGCTGAGATGGAGGCGGTGGACTACGTTGTGTTCCTTCCGGACTGGGTGGAATCCGCCGGCGCGAAGCTGGAACGCGCGTGGTGTGACTATGTCGGCGTGCCGACGGCGAATTGGGACGATTTTCGGGTAGACACGCTTTTGAGAAAGTCGCACGGCTGCACATTCCGCGAGCTGTTGGTGCTGGAGCATCCGGACAAGGTGGATGCACGCTTCATCGGCGGGTGTGCGGGATGCCCGGATGAATACGGATATGAGCCGGGAAACGGTACTGAATGTCTGTGCGAGAAGAACTGGAATACAAAGAAAAGCGTGACGCAGATATGCACAGAGTGTTGGGATCGCATCATCCCGGGGAGCGAGGCAGTGTGAAATGATGAATTACAAAGGCGTGGCGCGGTTGGCTGCGAAAGAAGCGAAGGGATATCAGCTGTTGATCTACGAGACCGGCGGCGTTATTGGCATGGTTGGCCGCGAATGGGCATACGGCGCACAGGTTGATATGCTGCAGCGAACTAACGGCCGGGAGTTGCTGGCGGAAGTAGTGCGCATGCTCGGCCGGATACCGGAAGAAGAAGCGGTGAGCGTTCAGGAAAGCGGGCGGATCGAACAGGCTGTGCTGCTGGACGCAGCGCTCCAGCGCATGGGTGAAGCGCTGGCGGTGCCCACTATCCAGGAGGCAAAAGCCACACCGCTGATGTATGGAAGCACGGCGTTGTGGCAAACGCGGGAGAAAATGATTATCGGCCTTCCCGATGATGTGCAGGCCGTTGTGGCGGCAAATGAAGTGCTGCTGACGGATGAAGCCGGCAAGGTGGTGCGTTATGATTTGGACAGCGAGACGTTCATCGCGCAGTCGCTGGAAAACGCAGATGCGCTGTGGCGGGCACTTACATCGACAAGATGGGTTGCTTGGGATGACTGACGAAGGAGGTGAGGATGTTGGACTGGAAACGGGAGGCGGCTGATGAGCTGCGAAACTACACGAACCGAAAGGCGGCAATTGAAAACATCAGAGATCAGATCGCTGACTTGGCAACGGAGATCACGAGTATCCGCAGTGCATCGGCGGACGGCAGTCCGGTCGCAGGCGGCTCGAATGGCCGGGACGATGCGCTCGTCAACAACATCCTGAAACGTGAGCGGCTGGAAGAGGCGCAGCGCTTGACCGAGAACCGGGTGCGCCGCGTGGACCGTGCCTTGAATCAGCTCTCCGAGCGGGACAGGTGCGTGCTGCAGCGATTTTACATCACGCCGTGTATCGGAGGCGTCGAGCGGCTGTGCCGGGAATTGGCCATCGAGAAAACAACTGCTTACCGCTGGAAGGATTGCGCACTGCGGAATTTCACGATAACGATGTACGGTCTCACGGAGATGTGAGCGCAAGGTGGGAAAAAATCGGGAACATTTCCGCGAAAATCTGTGTTAAAGTGATATCGCGGGATTGTGAGAGACCAATCCCACACCTTCCATTGGGAAATACCTCTCTTCCTTTCTCCTTTGTTGCGGTCGCGCCCGACGGGGCGCGTGGATCGAATATCTCTGTCAGTCTCTCATTTGTGAAGCGCCGGTCCAGCTTTCGGGTTCCGGCGCTTTGCTGTGCAATATTGTGGTTGCATATTCTCGAACAAGAATGTAAAATATAGGGGAACACAAGAAGCGGAGGGGTAACAATGGGATTCTTCAAGAGTAAAAAGGGCAGCATCATCAGCGACTATTTCTGCATCGAGGAAGACCTTGGACAGTTCAAAAAGGGCGACGCTGTGGATGTCGCACTGTATGAAGATCATCTGGAGCTGCAGAAGGGTGTCGGGAACAAGGACGTGGCGACGCTGGCCTACTCTCAGATCACGGATGTTTTCTATGGCTCGGACGTGCAGGTGCTTGTGAAAGACAAGTCGCCGATTGCGCGGGCTGTCGCTGGAGGCCTGCTGTTCGGAAGTACCGGTGCTGTGGTCGGCGCTATCAGCGGCGCCGGCAAGAAGGAAAAGAAGGTCAGGAGAATTCTCTTCATCATCAGCTATGTGTCTGCGGATGGGCAGGAATCTTTTCTGACGTTCCGGGATACGAGGCTGTATAAAGGACCAAAGGTCGCGGCCAGACTCAAAAAGCTGTGCGGTATCGAGGCAGAGGCCAAGCCGAGTGCGGCTGCCTCTGTGTCCAAACTCTAAAGCGTATATATTCACTGGGAGGATCGGGCTTGTGCCCGGTCCTTTTCTTATGGGCTGGATGCTGTGACACAAAAACAGTTTTACAAAACGCAAGCGTGGAAACGCGCGAGACAAGCATACATCGATTACAGGCTCGCGCTTGATGGCGGCATGTGCGAGGTGTGCCACGATGAGCCGGGGGTGATCGTGCATCACACTATCTGGTTGGACGATATCAACTGCAACGATCCGGAAATCAGTCTGAACCCACGGCGCTTTCGGTACGAGTGCCAGACCTGCCACAACAAAGAGCGCGACCCGAGGAAGACAACGCCGGGCAGATGCCTGTACGGCCCAGGTGGCGAGATCATCCGCAACACAAATTACTGACCGAGCGGCTGGACTCCCCCCATCGCGCAGCGAAAAAACGAGGGTAGGGGACCGAGCCGGGGAGTTAAATTTTACTCCGCGCGCTACGCAAGGGGGTGTAGAAATGGCGAAACTGACCAAAAAGACGAGAGTTGACCGCGAAAAGAAGCGGCTGCAGGAGCTTTTTAAGGATTTGGAGCCAAACAAGCTCGAAACCTGCCGATCATTGATTGACCGAGCGGCTTTCATTACCGTGAGCCTCCAAGATCTTGAGGTGCAGCTCAACGAAACCGGATGGGTAGAGCACTACCAGAACGGCGCCAATCAGGGCGGCATGAAAAAGGCTGCTGCCGCAGATGTGCACATCAGTCTGACGAAAAATCTGAACGCCATTACGAAGCAGCTGCTCGAGCTGGTGCCGCCGGCGCAGAAAGAGAGCCGCCTGGCGGAGCTGATGAACAAATGACGCCTTACGCAAATTTTATTCAGGAGTACTACCACAAGATGACGACCGGCGAGGTCGCCGTCGGGAAGTGGGTGCGGATCCTTTACGAGAAGATCACCGCGGGCCTGCGCGATGGTCTTTTTTATTTCGACGAACGGAAAGCAAATCGTGCAATCGCGTTTATCGAGACGTTCTGCCATCACTGCGAGGGGCGCAACGATTTGATTCATCTGGAGCTGTGGCAAAAGTCGACGGTGTGCTTGATGTTCGGCATCGTGGACGGGGACGGCCTGCGGATCTTCCGAGAGGTGTTTCTGGTCATGGGACGCAAAAACGGCAAGAGCCTGTTTGCCTCCGCCTGTATCGCTTACATGGCTTACCTGGACGGCGAGTATGGCGCGAAAATTTACTGCTTGGCACCCAAGCTGGAGCAGGCGGCCATCGTATACGATAATTTCTTCCGCATGGTGCTTCAGGAGCCGGAACTTGCGCAGCTGGCGCAGAAGCGGCGCTCGGACGTGTATCTCGAGACAACAAACACGAGTATTCGCCCGCTGGCGTTCAATGCCAAGAAGAGCGACGGCTTCAACCCGCATTTGGCGGTGTGTGACGAAATTGCGAGTTGGCCGGCTGAGCAGGGGCTGAAACAGTACGAAGTCATGAAGTCTGCGCTCGGCGCGCGCAAGCAGCCCATGATCCTGAGTATCAGCACGGCCGGCTATGTCAACGATGGGCCATATGATGAACTGATGATGCGTGCGACGGCTGTCCTCATGGGCGCCAGCGAGGAGCGTAGGTTGCTGCCGATCCTGTATCTGATCGACGACGTGGAAAAATGGGACGACATTGAGGAGCTGCGCAAGAGCAATCCGAACATGGGCGTCAGCGTCTCCGAGGACTTTTTCAGAGAGGAGATCGCCATCGCGCACAACAGCCTGAGCAAACGCGCCGAGTTTATGACCAAGTACTGCAACATCAAACAGAGCAGCACGCAGGCATGGCTGCCGTTTGCTGTGGTGGATGCGGTGAGTGGCGGCGAGTACAGTCTGGAGGATTTCCGCAGCACCTATTGCGTCGGCGGTATCGACCTGTCCCAGACCACTGACCTGACGGCCTGCTGCGTGATAATTGAGCGGGGCGGCAAGCTGTACACTTTTGCAAAGTTTTTTATGCCATCGAATAAAATTGATGAGCTGCAGGAGCGGGAGGGCGTGCCTTACCGCATATATGTTTCGGCGGGGCTGATCCAGCCAAGCGGGGAGAATTTCGTGGACTACAATGACTGCTTTGAGTGGTTCCGCATGCTCGTCGAGGATTATGAGATTCTGCCGCTGCAGGTTGGTTATGACCGGTATTCCGCGCAGTATCTCATGCAGCAGATGGAGCAGTACGGGTTTCACATGGACGATGTATTTCAGGGTGAAAACCTGACGCCGGTCATCCACGAGGTGGACGGTCTACTGCGCGATAAGAAGTTGCTGCTCGGCGCGAATAATCTGCTGAAAGCGCACTTCCTGAACGTGGGCATGAAGCAGAACGAAGAAACGCGGAAGATTCGACCGGTCAAGCTTGAACCGCGGACGCACATCGACGGCTTTGTCGCCGTCATGGATGCCTTGACGGTTCGCCAGAAATGGTACGATCAGATTGGCGAGCAGCTCAAGAATTAGAACAGGAGGGAGCCGAATGGGCGCATTTACAAAGCTTTTCGGCAAAGGAAAAGCGGCAAAACAGCTGGGCGGTTATTTTGAAATGCTTGACGGGTATACACCCGTTTTCTCAACATACGACGGCGGGGTTTACGAAATGGAGCTGACACGCTCCTGTATTCATACCTTTGCCAATCACTGCAGCAAGCTGACGCCGGTCGTCAGCGGCGCAAACACGAAAGCGCAGAAGGCGCTCCTGGACGGCAGGCCGAATCCGTTTATGACGTCTGCACAGTTCGTTTACAAGGTCGCCACGATTTACGATGCGCAGAACACGTGTTTTATCGTCCCTGTGCTCGACGGCTTTGAGAAACTGATTGGCTATTACCCGGTCAATCCGATGCAGGTGGAGATCATCGAGGTATCGGGCGAGCCGTGGCTGCGCTATACATTCCGCAGCGGGCAGAAGGCTGCAATCGAGCTGGCGCGCTGTGGTGTGGTCAGCAAATATCTGTACAGCAGCGACATCAAGGGCGAGAACAACGCGGCACTGCGTCCGACGCTGCAGCTGCTGAACGTGCAGAATCAGGGTATTGAAGAAGGCATTCGCAACAGCGCGAGCTTTCGCTTCATGGCTACGGTGAATAACTTCGCCAAGACAGAAGACCTGAAGAAGGAACGCAAGAAGTTCGTAGCTGAAAATCTCGGCCCGGACTCCGGCGGATTGGCCCTGTTCCCGAATACATATACCAATGTGCAGCAGATCAAGTCCCAGCCGGAGATCGTGGATCCGGAGCAGATGCAGATCATCCAGACGCGCGTGCTCAACTACTTCGGCTGCAACGAGGATGTGCTGCAGAATAAGACGGTCGGCGATGCTTGGAGCGCGTACTACGAGGGGAAAATCGAGCCGTTTGCCCTCCAACTGTCGCAGGCTATGACCTGCATGACATTCACGCGGGCAGAGCTTGCACGTGGGAACTCCATTATGTGGAGTGCAAACCGGCTGCAGTATATGACCAACAGTGACAAGCTGCAGGTCAGCTCGCAGATGTTCGACCGCGGAATCCTCAGCACGAATGATGTGATGGACATTTGGCAGCTGCCGCACGTGACGGACGGGGACAAGCGATATATCCGCAAGGAGTATGCGGAGATCAGCAAACTTGATCAGGCGGCGCAGCCGCAGCCGGTGGAAGGAGAGGACGAAAATGACGCCGGAGAATAAGATCAAATTCAAGGCGGGCGCGCAGGCACGATCGCTTGTGCTGCTGCCGAAAAAGGAAGCCGAGAAGCGTATCGAAACGAACTACTACGTGGAGGGCTATGCCGCACGCTATGAGCCGTATGTGCTCTACTATGACGGCGATGAACCGATCTATGAGCGCTTTGAGCGCGGCTGTTTTGACAACTGCGATATGAGCGATGTCATCATGCAGTTTGACCATGCTGGGCGGGTGTTTGCGCGCAACACAAACGGCAGCCTGATCGTTGAGCCGGACGAAGTGGGCTTGTTTATGGCCGCTGACCTCGGCCGCACCGAGGGCGCCCGCGGCCTGTACGCAGACATTGACGCCGAGATGATTACAAAAATGTCCTGGCGCTTCCGCGTCGGTGAGTACTACTGGGACGCCGAGACGCGCACGATCGTGCACCGCACAGTGAAGAAGATCTACGACGTATCTGCGGTCAGCATCCCTGCAAACGATAACACAGAAATCAATGCTCGCAGCTGGGCCGACGGAGTGATCGGTCTTGCAGCCCGGAGTGAGGCAGAGCTTGACGATAGGCGCAGAAGACTGCGCTTGAAAATCAAACTTAATTCACAGGAGGAATTCAACTATGGGACTTGATGAAATCAATGCGCGCCTGGCTGCCATCCAGCAGGAGGCGGAGACGGCCAGCGGCGATGCGCTGACCGCACTGGAAAACGAGGCCGATGCCCTGAATGCGGAGCGCCAGCAGATCCTGAATGAAATGCAGGCGCGTCAGCGCCTGCGCTCCAACATCGCCGCCGGCATCGTGACCGGACGCACGATCGAAGCGCCGAGCGCTGCTGAGCCGACGCAGGCGCGCTTCACCGTTGATTCGGCGGAGTATCGCGAGGCCTACCTCATGCATCTGCAGGGCCGCAGCCTGAGCGCCGAGCAGCGCGCGGCGGTGACGGCTACTGCGGCGATCCCCACCCAGACGCTCAACAGAATCGTCGGCGTGTTCGATCGGAACCCGATCCTGTCGCGTATTACGATGACCTATATCCCGGGTAATATCACGATCCCCGTGGAGGGCACCGTGAATTCCGCAAGCTGGGTCGCCGTGGGCACGGCTTCCACCGATTCCGCTGATACGATCACCTCCGTCTCCCTTGGTGCGTACATGCTCATCAAGACGGTCGAGATCACTGCGGATGTGCAGACCATGTCCATCGATGCGTTCGAGACCTGGCTTGTCGGTCGTCTGGCCAATAAGCTGGAGGCCGCGCTGGACGCCGCAGTCTTTACCGGAACCGGCAGTAGCCAGGCGACTGGTATCCTGAAAACGCTGGATACGGCGACCGGCACCTTCACCAAAGCGAAAGCGACCTATGCGGATCTGATCAAGATCATCGCTGCGCTGCCGACTGGCTATGCGACCGATGCCGTCTTTGTGATGCCGCGCAAGCTGTTCTACACGGACGTGATCGGCATCACGGACACCCAGGGCCAGCCCGTCGTCCATGCGGATGCGGAGTCTCCGGCAAAGCACAACATTCTTGGCTATCCGGTGATCTTGGATGACAATCTGACCGCCGACAACATCCTGTTCGGCGAGCTGTCGTACTATCACATGAATATCGCCCGCGCACCGGAGGTCACCAGCGACGACTCTGTTGCGTTCCGTGCCGGCTCCCGTGTGTATCGCGCCATGGCGCTGGCGGACGGCAAACTGACCGTGTCCGCTGCTGTTGTGCGCTTTAACCGCGCGACGACCTGATCGTTATCCGAGGCGGGGCTTTATCGCCCCGCCGATGCCGTCAGAGAGGAGGAAACCATATGGAAATCGATCAGGGCCTCTTGACGAAGGTGAAAAACTATCTCCGCATCAGTCACACGAAACTGGACGATGATGTGGCAGACTCCATCTCTGCCTGCCTGGCGGATCTGCGGGTTTGCGGCGTGCGAAATCCATCGGAGGACACGGAGGATGTGATCGACCCGCTGGTGCTCAACGCCGTCAAGCTATACTGCAAAGCGGAGTATACGGACGACACGGGTAAGGCCGCAGAGTACATGGTCAGATATAACGCGCTCAAATCCTGCCTGATGATGGCGAGCGGCTATCAGGAGGGAACAACGTGAACGAAGTCATCACATTGATCGGCAACGCCGGCGAGCGGGACGTGTTTTGCCGTCTGGCGAGCATTGGCCAGAGGGAGTACTACGAGGCGCAGGCGGTCGATGTCTACCCGGAATGCAAGTTCATTCTGGCGGACTATCTGGAGTACGAAAACGAGCAGCTGCTGGAGTATGACGGCCAGCGTTACCATGTGCTGCGTACCTACCGGAACGGTCAGGAGCTGGAGATCACGGTCGCGCGTGCGTCTGCGGAGGAGGGCGGTATCTATGGGTAAAAGCATCCAAGTGGGCAATCTGCCGGCTGCACTTTCTGATGCGCTGACCGTGTATGCGCAGGATGTGATTGACCGTATCAATGATGTGGGCGAACAGTCAAGCGATAAGCTGAGAAGAATCACGAGGGCAACGGCGCCGCGGTCTAAGCGAAAAGATAGCTCATTCTACAAGAACATAGCTGTAAAGGCCGAAGATGCCGGCAACGGAATGAAGCGATATATCTGGTATGTGAAAGCCCCTGACCATAGGCTGACGCATCTGCTGGTGCATGGTCATGCGACTAGAAACGGCGGCCGCACGAAGGCAAATCCATTCCTGAAGAATGCGCTCGACGCTGTTTTACCGGAATACGAGCGCGCCGTGGAAGAAGCGGTGAAGGAGGCTGGACAAAGTGATTGAAGAGATCCTGACTGTATCCGGCATTCCTTTTCGCCAGGGCCGTTATTTGAATCCGCCCTCGACGACCTATGCCGTCTATTTCGATGACCAGGAGGTGGACGGGGCAGACCCGGAGAGCGGCGTGGCGCCGATGGTCGTGAGCCACGATGTTTCCGTGGAGCTGTACGAGCCGGAGCGAGATCCGGAAGCCGAAGCGGCTATCGAGACCCAGCTCGCGGCGAGGGGAATTCACTGGACAAAGGCGGCACGGTACTGGCTGCAGAGTGTGCAGCGGTATCAAACTGTCTACGATTTTGAATTCTACGAAAAAAGGAGGGCCACATAATGGCTAAAAGAGACAAAGATACGGTTACGCTGGGGTCAGGCAAAATCTATCTGCAAACATTCAGCGAGTCCATGCCGACGGTAGATGCACTGTGCGTGGAAAGCAATCTGCTCGGCTATATCAAGGGCGGCGCGTCGCTGGAATATACCCAGGAGACCTACGAGGAGAAAGACGATCTCGGCTATGTGTCCAAGATCATCACGACCAATGAGGAGGCTGTGCTGAAGTGCGGCCTGCTGACATGGAACGGTACGACGCTGAAAAAGCTGCTTGACCGCTGCAGCAGCACAGAGGCATCCGGCAAGCGCACGACGAAGATCGGCGGTGCCGGCAACGCACAGGGCGGCTATTATGCGATCTGCTTCCACCACGAGGATAAGACGGACGGCGACCTGTGGATCCTGATCAAGGGCAGAAATACCGCCGGCGCGACGCTGACGTTTGCGACGGACGCGGGCACGACCGTGGAACCGGAATTCAAGGCGCTGCCGCACGATAGTGACGGTACGCTCGTGGAATTGATCGAAGAGATTCCGACGGCTTAATTTTGACAGCGGGGCTTTCACAGCTCCGCTGTCCCTTTTATGGGAGGAGAAGTGACCATGCCGAAAACAATCAATTTCAACAGCATCAACCGGCCGTATCTGCGCCTGATCATGCAGGACGATGCGCAGACGACCATTGACGTGACCACACCGACCGAGGCGATGGTGGAGGAGCTGACGGCGACTGCGCCGGAGCTGGAGGACGTGCTGAAGACTATGGATGCGAACAGCATCCGGGCAGTATACGATCTGGCGGCGCGACTGATCTCCTGCAATCTGATGGGGTTGCCGGTGACGGTGGATGACCTGCGCGGCAAATACCGCATGAATCTGGACAGCCTGATTGTGTTTTTCAGTGCCTATGTCGAATTCATTGAGGAGCTCACAAAAGCAAAAAACTGATGCTCCCGTACTATCCGCAAGCAGATAGTGCGGGAGGCCATCAGTACGTCATCACGTCCTGGTGGAAACGGCTTGTGTCTGCGTATACTGGCCTGAACTTTGTTGAGGTCGGACAGACGGACTATTTGCAATACCTGATCTGGCGGCACGATGCGTATATCTACGAACTGAGCCGCACAGAGGCGGGGCAGGAGTATCTGAATAACGCCTGGCGCATGGAACAAACAGAGCCAGACCGGGCGAAATTGCGCCAGAAGATTGGAGGGAATGCGGCGCATGGCAAACAATAAAATCAAAGGCCTGACGGTCGAAATCGGCGGCGATACGACGAAGCTGGGCAAAGCGCTGCAGGAAATTGAAAACAAGTCGAAAAGCCTGTCCGGTGAGCTCGGCCAGGTGAACCGGCTGCTGAAAGTAGATCCGGAGAATACTGACCTGATTGCTCAGAAGCAGCAGATCTTGAGCGAGGCTGTGGCCAACACCGCCAAGAAGCTGGAGACGCTGAAAGCGGCAGAAAAGCAGGTTCAGGCGCAGTTTGAGCGCGGCGAAGTATCTGCTGATCAGGTGCGCGAGCTGCGCCGCGAAATCATTGCGACCGAGCAGAAGCTGGGCGGTTATGAGCGAGCGGCTCAGGAAACGGCCGACGCGATCGAGCAGCTTGGTGACGGTGCAGACGGAATCAGCGACATTGGGAAAAAGGCATCTGCTGCGGCTCGCCGCGTGGGAGATTTGTCCGACGCGGCGAAAGATGCTGGCGAAGGCCTGGGTACGGCCGGCGTTGCGGCAGGCGCTTTTGTTGGCAATCTGGCCAGCGAGGCGTTCGGGAAAATCGTCGACGGGCTGAAAGAATGCATCGAGGTCACGCAAGAGTACCAGACAGCCATGGGCAAGCTGGACACAGCATTCACGACAAACGGCTACAGTTCCGAGGCGGCATTGAAGACCTATAAAGAGCTGCAGGGTATCCTCGGCGAGACGGATCAAGCCGTCGAGGCGGCCAACCATTTGGCCATCCTAACCGATAACGAGGCGGATCTGCAGACGTGGACGGATATCTGCACGGGCGTGTTTGCTACCTTTGGCGATTCGCTGCCGATCGAAGGCCTGACCGAGGCGGCGAACGAGACCGCAAAGGTTGGGCAGGTTACCGGCCCGCTTGCGGATGCGCTCAACTGGGCGGGCGTGTCCGAGGATAAATTCAATGAGAGCCTGGCCGCGTGCACGGACGAGCAGGAGCGCCAGCAGCTGATTATGGATACGCTCAACGGCCTATACAGTGAGGCATCTGACGCCTACAAGGAGACCAATGCCGATGTGATCGCGGCCAATAAGGCAAACGAGGAGTGGACGGCATCCATGGCGGCCGTCGGCGCGGAGTTTACGCCGTTGATCGCCGAGGTGAAGTCTATGGGCGCGGAGCTGCTGGATAAGGCTGTCCCAGCTATTCAGTGGGTGAAAGACAATCTGCCGGAAGTTGTTGCTACGATTGCCACACTGACTGCCGGGATCACCGCGTTCAAGGTGGCACAGCTCGCCGCGATCGCGTCGGAGCAGGGCATGACGCTCGCGCAATACGCTGCCACACAGGCCAAAACCGCAGCCACAGCGGCGCAGAATGGCCTGAATGCGGCGATGAAAGCGAACCCAATCGGCTTTGTTATTACTGCTATTAGCCTGCTGGTGACTGCCTTCATGTATCTCTGGAACAACTGCGAGAGTTTCCGCGTGTTCTGGCAGAACCTCTGGGAGGGCGCAAAATCAACATTCCAGTCGGTTTGGACGTGGCTGTCGAACTTTTTCACGGTCACGATACCGGATATCTTCAATACCGTGATCAGCTTTATCGAAACCAACTGGCAGGGTCTTTTGCTCCTGCTTGTGAATCCGTTCGCAGGCGCGTTCAAACTGATCTATGACAATTGTGAGGGATTCCGAACAAAGGTCAATGAAGTGGTGAGTGCCGTTCTGAACACACTGCGCGAGCTTCCGGCGCAGGTGCTGAGTGTGGGCCGCAATCTGGTGGAAGGCCTGTGGAACGGCATAAACGATAAATTATTGTGGTTGAAAGACAAAATCAAGAGTTTTACTGAGTCGGTGCTTGATTCTATCAAGCACTTCTTTGGTGTCAATTCTCCATCTAAGAAAACGGCGTGGATCGGTGATATGCTCGATCAGGGTCTTGCGAGCGGCCTTTTGGACAATATGCAGGATCCCGTGCGGGCCATGCAGCGCGTGAGCGACGGCGTCCTCAGCGCCGCCGGCGGAACGTATCAAACGCAGATGTCTGCGATGCAGACGGCGTGCGCACCTGCGGCTGGAAATGTCGGGATTTCGGCTGTGCTGGAGCGCATGGACCGGCTCGAGAGCGCCATCACGTCCATGCAGATCTATATGGACGGAAACGCTGTGGTCGGCGCCGTTGCGCAGCGTATGGATGCGGCGCTCGGCGATATTTACAGGCAAAATGAAAGGAGGGCAGTTTATGGAGTTTGACTGCAAGATTGGCGGAGTTAAGTACGCTGGGCTGGAACTGCTGGATGTGCAGATTAGTCTGCCGACCGTGAAAACGCAGCAAGAAAGCATTCCGGGTGCCGACGGTGTAATCGATCTTACAGATGTTCTGGGTAGCGAGCCGGCCTATGGAAATCGGGCCGTGAAACTCCGGTTCGGATTCGATCCGTCTGGAAGCTTCGACTTCTATGCTTTTGCGAGCGCGGTGCATGGCAAGCGCCTGAAGCTGGAATTGGGCAACCGGGTCGGTTACTACATGGGGCGATTCACGGTTGGTGACATTGATAAGAGCAAGACGACAACGATGTTCGACGTTGCGGTCGATGCGGATCCGTATCGATTGGAGGCCGAGGAAACCAGCGTCACTATCCCGATGGTGGCAGAGTCGTCAAACTTGATGATTGGCAACACGCCGACAGCGGTCGGCAGCTCGAGCGGTGTCGACGAATATTACGATGTTGTTGGATCAGGCGCGGATAGCATCCTTCGGATCAAATCGGTTGCAACGATTGATAACGATCCATGCTATGGATTTGCACGGTTCAAACTCCCGTGGATGTCCGCCGGTAGTTGCCTTATCTCGGCGGATGCCGAGGGCGGATGGTACACCATCGTCGATGCGAATGGAATGGCTTATGGCGATGGCACAAGCCGATGGATCCCTGAAGTGCCGGCCGGAGGCCTATATATCATGCTGGAAACAAATAATCCGAGCGGTTGCACGGTGAATAACATCTGTATTTTCAGGGCGACGCCGGGATCTACTGCTGGACTATGCAGTGATAGGATTATGTATCCGCGCACAGATAGGGACCGCGTGCGCGTAGTCAGCTGCAGGCGAATGTCCCAAATTGCCAGCCTCCGAGGCGGCGAGGATACAAGCCCGTATCTGTCAATCCGTCGGGGCGCTGACTATGCATATGCCATCGGCGACGTGGCCGGTACAGTTACGTTGACAGGCACGCGGGGGTGGATGTGATGTATGCTGGTTATGTAAATGGCAACCTGCTGTTTGCCTGTGGCATGCCGGGCTATGAAATTGTAGATGGAACGATCAACGAGGCCGTAGACTCTGCCAGTTCGGCGGAGATTAAATTGCCGCCGAGCAATAGTATGCGCGATGCACTAACGAAACGCTCGTCTGTGATTTCCATCTACAAAGACGGAACGGAGGTGTTCAGAGGCTGCGTTGTCGGCACGTCCGCTGGGTTACGTGGCGTGCGTACTTATAACCTCGACGGCGCTATGATGTGGCTCGCTGATATCTGCAAGCCACCGCACACGATCAACGCGATGGGTGTATCGACTTATCTTGACGCATTGGTAACACAGTACAATGCAGGATGCTTGGAATACAAGCAAATCAAAATGGGAACGGTGGACGCATCGTTGCCGGCTGTAACGCTAAAGGCGGATACCTATATGTCAATGCTGGATCTTGCTAAGCAAGCTGCGTCGGCATCTGGCGGCATACTGCGTATCCGTTACAGCGGCGGCGATGTATACCTGGATTGCATCAAGTCTTACAATCATAGTTGTTCGCAAACTGTGGAACTGCACCGCAATTTGTTGGATCTTACAGACCAAATTGATGGCACAAATCTGATTACACGCGTTTATCCCGTCGGCAAGGACGGGCTGACCATCTCGGATGTTAACAGCGGGCGGACATATCTTGTCAACAGCGAAGCCGAGCGCGTCTATGGCCGCATTGATGGCACGCTGCAGGTCAACACCGACGATGCATATGTGATGAAGGCAACAGCAGCGTCGTATCTGGCGCAGCATTGCGGGCTTTCACGCGGAATTTAAGTCAGCGCGGCGGACTTGTCCGGGTCGGACATCACCATGGAGCCGTATCATATTGGCGATAGCGTTCGTGTGGTGTCGCCGCCTCATGGCATTGATACGACTATGACTGTGTCTGAGTTGAAGACAAGCCTTGTCGGTGATAAGGGCACTATGACACTTGGATGGGCAGGCAAGACACTGACAGGTGCTGTCGCATTAGGCGTAAGCCAATCAGCAAGTGGCACACCAGCATCCGGAGAGATAGGCGCGGATTATGTCATCGCGCAGGGCAAGACCGGTGCGTGGACGTGGCGCAAATGGTCGTCGGGTGTGGCGGAAATGTGGAGCGTGTTCGGGACGGACAAGCTTTCAATCTCTTCCGCTTGGGGCAGCTTGTACTACGGAACGTGGATGGATTTGGCACAGAATGTGACGGCGCGAAAATACCCGTTTAGCTTCGTGGAAGCTCCTTCGGTGACGGCATCCTACAGCGGCGGCGATAAGGACGCATGGCTGATATCCGCTTTTACAGGCGGTGACGATCCGCTTGGCGGTGCTCCAGCGTATGCGCTCGCGCGGCCTAACACGGCGACGATACTGAATCCACGCATCAGCTACTACGTAGTGGGCAGATACAAGTAAAGGGGGCATCCTATGACTATCACAATCGCAGACGGGCGCGGAGCGCTGTGGCAGTGGGACACCGGGCGGCGGTGCAAAATCACCGACGGCGACGGTGTAAAACAGGTCCACTACCAAAACAGGTGCTTTGGCCGCAGCGTGGACGTGGACGTCGGCGCAGACGGCACGGCCATCATCCCGGACGAGCTGCTGCAGGACTGGCACACGCTGACGGCCTACGCCTACGTCGCCGACGACACCGGCGCGTACACGATGGTGCAGCAGGACTTTGCCGTGCACAAGCGCGCGAAGCCAGCGGGATATGTATACACACCTACCGAGCATGCTGGCTTTGACCGTCTGCGCGCCGAAATCGGCGACCTTGCCGACCTGACGACGGAGGCAAAAGGCACACTTGTCGCCGCCATCAATGAAGCTGCCGCAAGCGGTGGCGCCGGAAGCATGGGCTTGCGCGTGGCTGATGATTATATCCAGTACAGCAACGACGGCGGTAAGACGTGGGAAAACTTGATTGCCGTGGCTGACCTCAAGGGAGCGAAAGGTGACACAGGTGCGGCTGGCGTCAAAGGTGACACGGGTGCGCCCGGCAAGGACGGCGCGCCCGGTGCTGCTGGACAGGACGGCCATAGTCCGGTGGTAACGGCCACTAAGTCCGGCAAGACAACGACCATTAACGTGGACGGAACGCCCATTGCCACGGTCGTGGATGGCGCAGATGGTGCGCCGGGTAAAGACGGCAGCCCCGGCGCGAAGGGTGACAAGGGAGAAACCGGCCCGCAAGGCCCGAAGGGCGACCCGGGCGCGGCTGGTACACCCGGCAAGGACGGTGCGAACGGGAAAGACGGGGCGGATGGTAAACCGGGCGCGACCGGCGCTGATGGCGTGACACCGCACATCGGAGACAATGGCAACTGGTACATCGGCAGCACGGACACCGGGAAGCCGTCTCGCGGAGCAACAGGAGCGAAAGGCTCGGATGGCACAAACGGAAAAGATGGCGCACAGGGAGAAAAGGGCGCTGACGGTCACACCCCGGTGAAGGGGACGGACTACTGGACGGCGGCGGACAAGCAGGAGATCGTCTCCTCTGTGCTAGCGGCCCTGCCGGACGGCACGGAGGTGGCATATTGAAAAAGCTATACGAAGAAGCCGCCGTGCAGGACATCGCCGCTGCCATCCGCGAAAAGACCGGCGGCGCGGAAACGTACAAGATCGCGCAGATGGGGGGCGCGGTGCGCGGCATCAATGGCGGGGCAAAACCTGTCACATACTCGCAGGTCAACGCCGTTGCCGCAGCATACCTCGCTGACGTGACGTACGATCCCGGCGATTACAGCACGTCTCAGATCGAGCAGTATGCCGGGCAGACGACCGGCTATCGCAAAGACCAGCCAGCGGGCGTCTCCGTTCCGGTCGCGGATGGCACGCTGATGGCTTCGGACGCGCTCGGCGGTGTGCTGCGCAAGGATGTGCGATCCGGCACGGAGACGCTCTACAACCTCGCGCCGTCTGCGCAGGGGGCGGACTATGTGGTGCAGCGCAGCGGCATCGTGAGCGGAAGCGGGCACTTGACGCCGACCGGTGCGTTGCGAATGATCAAGGTCGGCACGACGCTCGCGGCAGGCAGCCCGTTTAATATCCGAGATTTGGGCGGATGGGCTTGTGACGGCGGCACGATCCGGTACGGGCTGCTGTTTCGCGGCGGAGAACTCAACGGGAAAAATTACGGTGTCAAGCTGACAGACGCAGACAAAGACGTGCTCTGCACGCAGCTTGGCATACGCACTGAAATTGACCTGCGCTCGGCATCCGAGATCTCCGGCGTGTCCGGCTCGGCGCTTGGGTCTGCGGTGGTGTGGGAGCACTATGCCGTGACGCCGTATGCGACCGGCGTGAATGTAGACGGTCTCGGCGCAGAGTATGCGCCGGTGCTGCGCAGCATCATCCGGCACGTCTGCGCAAACGAGCCGTGCTACATCCACTGTCTGCTTGGTGCGGATCGGACGGGCACGGTGTGCGCCATCATCGAGGCGTTGCTTGGCGTAAGCCAGAGCGATATAGATAAGGACTATGAGATCACCAGTTTCAAGGGCGAGATGCGCCGCAGAAGCGATGCGGCATACGCCGGATTTATCCGCTACATTCAAACGATGACCGGCAGCACGTGGCGTGACAAAGCGGTCAACTGGGCGGCGCGCATCGGCATCACTGCCGACGAGATCAACGCCTTTCGCGCGGCCATGATCGACGGGACGCCGGAGACGGTGACGCCGGACATAGCGACCTTTGCCGTCACCAACACGCTCTCCGGTGCGGCGACCGACAACACCGCGGTCGAGGCGACACAGTATCAGCCCTACACGGCGCAGATCACGGCCGGTGACGGCAAGGCGATCGGCAGCGTGCGCGTGACGATGGGCGGCGCGGACATCACGGCCGACGTCTGGCGCGGCGAGGAGACAAACCTGTACCGCAGCGTCACGCTGAAGCTGAGCGGCTGCGCGTGCGACAACACGCTGCGGCGCGTGATCGACGGCCAGTCATACGGCGCAACGCTCACGCCGGACGCAGACTACACACTCGACGGCGCTGCCGTCAGGATCACGATGGGAGGGATCGATGTGTCAAACTACTATTCCGGCGGCAAAATCGCCATTGCGCGCGTGACCGGGGATATTCAGATCACCGCGTCGGCGGTGGAGAGCGCCGTGGCTACGCCGAATATTCTGGTCGACAGCTTCAAGGCAGGAGGCGTGTCACACGCGGCTGTCGGCTACTCCAACGGCAAGAGACTTTCCACCTCGACTGGCGTGGAAAAAGACAACGCTGGCTCGTGCGTCACAGGATTTATCCCCTGTAAAGCTGGCTCTGTTATTAGAATTAAGCCTTTTTCCGCTCCGGCATCTGCTGGTGTTGGCGCGACAGCTGTTGTGTTCTACAACTCTGAAAAGGCGTTCGCGACATCCAGCTATATTACTACTGCAATTGCGTCGCAGCACTTCGCACACTGCACATGGGAGCAGGAGTCGAGCGGGGTGTACAAAGTTACATTCAATAGCGATTTCTATGCGACGTATAAGTACGTCCGGTTTACAATCCCCGCGGCAGACGGCGCAAACGCGTATGTGACCTATGACGCCGAGATGCCGAGCGCGTAAGGGGGCGACGGAATGCAGATCATTCAGGCGTTTGTGACGCAGAATCCGCTGTATCAGCAGTATACAAGAATCCCGGTGCGCAAGCTGGTGCTGCACAGCGTGGGCTGCCCGCAGCCGAGCGCTGCCGTGTTTGCGCGGCAGTGGCAGACGGCGCGGTACTTTGCGCACGCTGTGCTGCAGGCGGACGGCACGGTGTATCAGGTCGCGCCGTGGGATTGCCGACTGATGCACGTCGGCGCGGCGAACGCATACAGCATCGGTGTGGAAATGACCGAGCCGGACTGCATCCGCTACATCGGCGGCGCGACATTTGTGTGCTCCGATTGGGCGCGTGCGATCGAGCAGGTGGCCGGCACGTACAACACGGCGGTCGCGCTGTTTGCGTGGCTTTGCCAGCGGTTTGGACTTGATCCAAACAAAGATATCATCTCGCACGCGGAGGCGAGCGCGATGGGCATTGGCACGGATCACGCAGATCCGGAGCACCTGTGGCGGCAGCTCGGCATGGGCTACACGATGGACGGGTTTCGGCGCGACGTCGCCGAGGCAATGAACGAAAATGACGACAAGGAGGACAACAACGTGATTAGGTATACCACGATTGATGACGTGCCGGGCTGGGCGCGTGGCATAGTAAAGGAGATGATGGACGCAGGTCTGATCGCCGGCACTGGAGGTGGAAACCTTGACCTTTCCGATGATATGCTGCGGATGCTGTATATCATGTGGCATATGCGTGATACGCGCTATGGGCGCATCGTTGGCGGCAAGGTGACGGACGTGCCTGCATGGGCGCGCGATAGCTTGCAGGCGCTTGTGGATAAAGGAGCGCTTGCGGGAGTGGGCAACGGCAAGCTGGACTTGTCCATGGATATGATTCGGACGCTGGTGATTGCGGCGAACATGGATAAATAAAAACGGAGGAATACATATGAATGCACCGAGTAAAGCGATGGAATTGAAGGCGGCTATCACGGCAATTTTTGCAGCGATGACAGCCTTTTGGGGGTGGACAGGCTGGCTCGTGGTGATCTGGCTGACCGCAATGATCCTGGACTACGCGACCGGATCGTGGGCAGCACTGTCGACCGGCACGTGGGATAGCGCAGTGGCGCGCGCCGGCCTGTGGCATAAGCTCGGCAGCATCGTGGCCATGCTGGTCGCACTGCTGCTGGACGTGGCGCTGTCGGCGATTATCAATTATGGCGGATTGGGGTTTGAGCTGCCGTTTACATATAAAACGGCATTTTTGCCGCTGGTGGCTATCTGGTACATTGTGACAGAATTGGGCAGCATCACGGAGAACGCCGCAAAGCTGGGTGCGCCAATCCCAAAGTTCCTGATTAACTGCCTGGCGAAGCTGAAAGACAAAGCGGACGAGGATAAGTAATCATATAAGCATTCCCGGAGGGCATTGGCTCTCCGGGAATTTCCTTTGCACGTATAAATACGTGCAAAACTGTTGACACACGTATTTATACGTGCTATAATATAAACATCCTAAGAGATTGGAGGAGATCATGAAGTACAGCGAACTCATAAAGCTCTTGCAGAAGTCCGGGTGTGTTGTTGCAAGAGAGGGGCGCGGACATACGGTGTGGTGTAACCCGGCAACCGGAAAACGGTTCACGGTTGGGCGCCACAAAGCAGAGGATGTGCCGACCGGCACACTGAAATCGATTTTGAAGAGTGCGGGGCTTGAATAAAGCCCCTGCACGAAGACTTATAATACATAACAACGGCAAATGGAAAAGGAGAAACCATGACTACTAAGTATGTTTATCCGGCAATCTTCGAAAAAGAAGACTGCGGATATAGCGTGTATTTTCCGGATGTGGAAGGGTGCGTTACATCCGGAACGACTTTGGCAGCGGCCATTGAAGCAGCACAGGATGCGCTGTGCCTGATGCTCTACGATATGGAAGAGCGTAAGGAACAGGCGCCGGCGGCTTCGGATATTTCGGCGGTGAAGTGCGGGGAAAACCAGTTTTGCAGTTTGATTGACTGCGATACGCTGGATTACCGCAAATTCTATGACAAAAAGGCTGTAAAGAAAACGCTGACGATTCCTTCGTGGCTGAACACGATGGCAGAGCGCGAGGAAATCAATTTCTCTGCGGTGTTGCAAAAGGCGCTGCGCGCTGAGTTGAATATTTAAATGTAGGTGCAAAAGTATCGCCACTGGAACGCAATGTTCCAGTGGCGATTTGCTGAATTTGATGCGCTGTTTTTAAACGGCTGCGTTAGCATTTTCGTTAGCATTTTGCACTCGAAAAGTGCTAACGGGAAGTGAAACGCGGCAACGAGAAGTTAAAATTATTGACGAGCGAACAAAGCGCAAACCATTGATAAATAAAGAAAATCCCCGGAAACCGTTGGATTCCGGGGGTTTCAATTTTGGAGCGGGATACGGGAATCGAACCCGCCTATCCTGCTTGGGAAGCAGGTGTTCT
>ERZ1673752.1532-NODE-1532-length-31539-cov-11.708932_pt1 | contig 31539 bp, 28 predicted proteins | sample MGYA00580195_ERZ1673752 | MGnify/ENA primary metagenome ERZ1673752 (study PRJEB41218, sample SAMN15661744) | gut metagenome | host: Homo sapiens | place: Canada: London | collected 2015-08-20/2019-03-30 | study: EMG produced TPA metagenomics assembly of...
GAAAGGCGTGCCGGAGCGTCCTGCGGGCATGCGTGCCCTTGTCAAGCGACGCTATGGTTCCTCCTTGACTGTAGTGATATCTATACAGTCGCAGAAATACAGAAATTGTTGCAGCTTTTTCACCAGTATACCACAAAAATTGACAGATTCCCCAAACGCAAGTTCTTAAATTTTCCTTAAAATACAGCATCACTCAGCGATAGTTTAATCTCTGTTTCAATTTGCTTTCAAGGCAATTTAAGAGCGGCCTGTAAACTGGCACTGTTCCTGATAGGGAACGCGCTTATTTGTCTGGAGGGAGATCCATGATCCTGACTGCATTTCACGGCTTCTGCATGGCGCTGGCCGACAGTGTCCCCGGCGTGTCCGGTGGGACAATCGCGTTTATTCTGGGCTTTTACGACCGCTTTCTGGACGCGCTGCACAGCCTGTTCGGCAGGAACGCAGACGCGCGGAGGGCCGCCGTCCGGTATCTTCTGAAGCTCGGCGCGGGCTGGGTGATCGTCATGGGGCCTGCGGGACTGGACGTGCCGCAGCCGCCTGTCGGCCTGCGGACGTTTGACATTGCCGGTTTTATGCTGGGCGTCGCGGCGCTTCTGGGGCTGGAGGCGCTGCGCCGGTGGACGGCGCAGCATGCAGGCCCGGAGACCGCGCAGGGCAAGCGCGCGGCGGCATGAGCCTTGAAGATCCCGCAATTACCCTGGAATACCCGGCCGGAGAACGCTTGCATGCACCGGTATGATCGTGTACAATAGGAGCTGGAACATCACAGGCGCGGGAGGATACGGCGATGGCGTCACGGAAGGAATATCTGGAGTTCATCCTCGGGCAGCTGTCCGGGCTGGACGGCGTGAGCGAGAAAGTCATGATGGGCGAGTATCTCCTGTATTACCGGGGAAAGCTCTTCGGCGGGATCTATGACGACCGGCTGCTGGTAAAGCCGGTCAAGGCGGCCATGGACAGAATGCCGGATGCGCCGCGGGAGCTGCCGTATCCGGGCGCGAAGCCAATGCTGCTCGTTGAAGAGGTCGACAGAAAAGAATTTCTGACCGAGCTGATACAGGCGATGGAACCCGAGCTTCCCGCGCCGAAGCGCCGCCGGAAGCCGGACGCATTTTCGCTCTGAGGGACGCCATGGGAGAGAATCTGCAGTTTATGCGCATGCTGGCTGCCGCGCGGGAACGTCTGACGCGGCATGACCCGGCAGCACTGGCCGCGCGCGCAGGCGCGGCCTATGAAAACGGGCTGCTCCGGCTGGAAAGTCTCGGGCAGACGGTCACGGTCCGCCTGCCGGACTGTGCGGTCACGCCGCAGCTGCCGCAGTGGCAGACGCTGGTGCTGCTGCACTATCTCGAGCTGGCGGGCGGCGCGCAGCTGACGGGGGAACTTATGCCGTTCGCGCAGTATCCGGGTGGCCTTGCCCGCGGTGGCGGATTTGACCGGGAGGCGGAGAATGTGCTCCGGGAGAAGCTTGACGGTCTGACGCCCGAGGAGCTGACCCGGCGCAGCCGCGCACTTGGCGCGGAGCCGGTCAGGTCGAACGCAGATCTCTGCGCGCGGTTTCTCTTTGCGCCGCGCTATCCCATCTGGCTGAAGCTCTGGTTCGCTGATGAGGAGCTGCCCGCCTCCGGCCGATTGCTGCTGGACACGAGCGCACCGCAGTACCTGACCATCGAAGACGCTGTCACCGCAGGCACCATCCTGCTGGACGCGCTGACAAGCATATAACATATAAAAAGGGCCTGATATTTCGGAAATATCAGGCCGAGACTGTTGAAAAACTATGCAAGGCAGTAGGATGACAGAGCAGCAGGGGAAGAGTGAAGGGGGCAAAAAGCCCCCTTCGCGTTCAATCAACCAGTTTTTCAAACTTTGAAAAAGTTTGAAAAACTGTCTCAGCGGGGCGAAAATACTTTTTCGACACGCTGAGCCTGATATTTCGGAAATATCAGGCCCTTTTGCTTTATAATTATGATGCGGAAATTTCAAGCGCTGCGATCGGCTTGGAGATATCGACGACGACGCTGTCCGGCAGATCGTTCTGCAGGGCAAGCTCTTCAATATTCTCCGGGATCTCGCCGCCCTCATGCGTGAGGATCACCGCGGTATCCCCGGCGACGGCATACCGGACGTCCCCGACCCACACGAAGCGGATGGGATGCTCCGGCGACGACAGATCGCGGAGCTGCTCAAATGCCTGTGCCGACTGGCCAGGAGGGGAGAACTGGAAGGTCGTCTCGCCATACGCCTCGTATACGCTCAGAGCGCCCCAGAATGTGCCGTCACGCAGCACAGAGAAGTGATAGCAGTCGAACGGATCGCCGCTCGCGTCCAGCGGCTGCGTGTGATACGGCGAGCCGAGCATATAGTTCCCCGCGCCGCCGTTGGAGACCGAGACCCAGCTTTCAAGATTTTCCGAGAAGATCTCCTTCGCGTCCCCGCAGATCTCGTCCGGCGTTTCCTCTGTCATGAGATAGCAGCCGCCTGGACGCGCTTCGACCGTCCCGGATGTCTCTGCTGTGCCGCCTTTGCCGCAGGCGGCCAGCCAAAACAGGCACAGCAGCACCCCAAACGCAATATAAACTGCCTTTTTCATAGCAACCTCCATGATCCGCCCACGTCCCTGCGCGCCGGATCATCCCCAGTTTACCTGACAATGCGGAGCGTGTCAAGCCTGCCTGTGCAGCCCGCCTGCTTCGCCGGGCCATTATGGGTCAAGCGACGCTGACAAGCTGAAAAAACAACATCGCAATCCGGCGTCAGCGATTGCGATGTTGAGAGGAGGAGCGACGGAGCGGGTGAGAGATGACTTTTTGATGCAAAGCATAAAAAGTCGTCGCGAACCAGCACAGTCCGCGACGACTTGGTGGGGGAAGGTGGATTCGAACCACCGAAGTCATTGACAGCAGATTTACAGTCTGTCCCCTTTGGCCACTCGGGAATTCCCCCATATTCACTTTGCTGTACTCATTTTGAAACCCAGCGAAGCGGTTTCAAAATGAAGAGGAGAAAGGCGATTGCGGATATGGAGCTTTTCGCATCCGCGGAAAGCGGAATGGAGCAAGCGTCTTTCGACGGTGGAGCTGGTAGACGGATTCGAACCCCCGACCTGCTGATTACAAATCAGCTGCTCTACCGGCTGAGCTATACCAGCAACTCAAACAGCAAGGCTGATTATAGACGAAGAGTGCCAAAATGTCAAGAACTTTTTGAAAAAATGCGGAATATTTTTTTCGGCCGGGAGGGCGTGCGCCGTATTTGCACTTCCGGCGGTTTGTGCTATACTATAAAGTATGACATAGAGGAGGGGACCGCTATGAAGATCACATTTGTCGGCGCAGCGCATGAGGTGACCGGCAGCTGCACGCTGCTGGAGCTTTCCGGGGAGAGCTATCTGATCGACCGCGGCATGGAGCAGGGCGTGGATGTATACGAAAATATCCCGCTGCCCGTTGCGGCGAAGGACGTCAGCGCCGTTTTTCTGACGCACGCACACATTGACCACGCGGGACTGCTGCCGCAGCTGTACAAGGACGGCTTCCGGGGCAAAATTTATGCCACGCCTGCGACCTGCAGTCTGGCGGACGTGATGCTGCGCGATTCGGCGAACATTCAGGAGTCTGAAGCGGCGTGGAAGACCCGCAAGGCGGAGCGCGCGGGCGAACCGCCGGTCGCGCCCTTGTACACGGTTGACGATGCGAAGGGCGCGGCGTCTTTGTTCCGGCCCTGCCGGTACGGCGAGACCGTCACGATCGCGGACGGGATGCGGGTGCGGTTTTCCGATATCGGGCATCTGCTCGGCTCGGCCTGCATTGAGTTCTGGCTGCGCGAGGACGGGTGTGAAAAGAAGATCGTCTTCTCCGGCGACGTCGGCAATATCGACCAGCCGATCCTGAACGACCCCAAACCGGTCGCGGAGACCGATTATCTCGTCGTGGAATCTACTTACGGCAACCGCCTGCACGACAAGCCCAAGGACGTGCGCGCCGAGCTGACGGAGGTTTTGCAGCGGGCATTCGACCGCGGCGGCAGCGTGATCATACCGGCCTTCGCCGTCGGCCGCACGCAGGAGCTTTTGTACCTGCTGCGCGAGATCAAGCAGAAAAAGCTCGTCCATGGCCACGACGGCTTCCCAATCTACCTCGACAGCCCGCTGGCGGAGGAGGCGACCAGCGTCTTTCTGCAGTGCGATACCGACTGCTTTGACCCCGAGACGCAGGAGGTCTTGAAAAGCGGACAGAACCCCATCTGGTGCCCCGGCCTGCAGCTGGCGCTGACAGCGGAGGATTCCAAGGCCATCAACAACGACCCGCGCTCCAAGGTCATCCTGTCTGCCAGCGGCATGTGCGACGCGGGCCGTATCCGGCACCATCTGAAGCACAACCTTTGGATGCAGGAGAACATTATCCTCATCGCGGGCTATCAGTCCAAGGGAACGCTTGGCCGGGCGCTGCTTGACGGCGTGAAGGAGGTGCGGCTGTTCGGCGAGGATATCGCCGTGAACGCGGAGATCGCCGTTCTGCACGGCACGAGCGGCCACGCCGACCAGAAGGGACTTCTGAGCTGGGTCGAAGCGTTCGAGAAAAAGCCGGAGGTCGTCTTCGTCAACCACGGCGACACGGAGGCCTGCGAGGCGTTCCAGTCGCTTCTGCAGCAGAAGGGCTATGTCGCCATCGCACCGTTCTCCGGCGCGCAGTTTGATCTGGCGGCCGGAAAGCTCACGGCCTTCCCGGAGGGACGGCCCATCGCAAAGAAGGGCGCCGCACGCAAGAAGAGCGTCTTCGACGCGCTCATCGCCGCGGCCCAGCGTCTGCTTGTTGTGGCGCAGAGCTGCAAGGAGCGCCCAAACCGCGACCTGACCCGTTTCACCGCCCAGATCCAGGCTCTCATCGACCGCTGGGAGCGGTAAAAAGGCATCAAAGATACAGGCAGCCCGCGCCGGACGGCGCGGGCTGCCTGTTTCGGTTCAGATCTTCATGGCGGCTTCATATGCGCGCCAGATGACGGATTTGAGGTTGCCCACGTGCAGGCAGTCACCGACGAGCTGTACGTTGCGGTGGCCCTTCTCCTCCACGAGCGGCGTGGAGATATAGCCGGCCGAGGAGATGACGCTGTCACACGCGATCTCGGTCGTGCTGCCGTCCTTACCCGCGCAGACGATGGTGCCGTCTTTGACCTCGCGGAGCGTGGTCTCGAGATAGACGGGGACCTTTTTCCACGCGAACCACTCGCGCAGATACGAGCTGTTGGCAAGACAGACGCCCTTCTGCGAGACAAGATCGTCCTTCATCTCCACGATCGCCACGTCCTTGCCCTGCAGTGCCAGCTCATACGCGATCTCGCAGCCGGTCAGACCGCCGCCGACGACCGCGACGCGCTGGCCGACCGGCGCGCCCAGCAGATATTCGCAGGCCTCGATCATCTTTTCGTGGCCGGGGACCTTCTTCAGGACACGCGGCGTGGAGCCGGTGGCGATGATGACGGGATCCTGCCCGAAGCTCTCGATCTCTTTGACCTCGGTGTTCAGGTGGATCTCGACGCCGAGCTTTTCCATCTCGCGGCGGTACCACGTCAGAAGCTCGCGCAGGCGGCCCTTGTAGCTCTCGGACGAAGCGGCGATGAACGTGCCGCCAAGCTCGCCGGACTTTTCATAGATGACCGGCTTGTGGCCGCGCAGCGTCAGGACGCGTGCAGCCTCCATGCCGCCGATGCCGCCGCCGACAATGTGGACGGTCTTCGGCTTGTCGGTTTTCTTAATATAGTGCTTGTCCCACTGCATCATCTCCGCGTTGACCGCGCAGCGGGCCAGATGCAGGGAGTCGCTCAGATCCTGATCGTTCGGTACGCCCTTGTAGTGGCACATGTTGAAGCAGCCGTTGTGGCAGAGGATGCACGGACGGATGTCGTCCTCGCGGTCCTCCATGACCTTGGTGAACCATTCGGGGTCTGCAAGGAAGTTGCGCGCGAAGCCCGCGCCGTCGAGCTTGCCCCCGGCAATGGAGGCTGCGGCGGCGTCCAGCGTCATGCGGCCTGCGCAGACGACGGGGATATCGACGAACTTCTTGATGTGCTCGACCTCGGCCAGATTGCAGTTTTCTGGCATATAGACCGGCGGGTGCGCCCAGTACCACGCGTCATACGTGCCGTTGTCGCAGTTGAGCATGTCATAGCCAGCGTCCTGCAGGAATTTCGCGGCGATCTCGGATTCCGCCATATCGCGGCCGGCTTCCACATACTCCTCGCCGGGCAGCGCGCCCTCGCGGAAGCCCTTGGTCTTGGAGACGACGGAATAGCGCAGCGAGACCGGAAAGTCCGCGCCGCAGGCGGCCTTGATGGCCTTAACGATCTCGGCGGCAAAGCGGTAACGGTTTTCAAGGCTTCCGCCGTATTCGTCCGTGCGCTTGTTGACGTAGTGGAGCGTGAACTGGTCAAGAAGGTACCCCTCGTGCACGGCGTGGACCTCCACGCCGTCGACGCCTGCATCCTGCAGGAGCTTTGCGGACTTGGCAAACGCGTCGATCATCTCCTGAATTTCCGCCTTCGTCATCTCGCGGGACGGCACCTTGTCCGACCAGCGGTTCGGCGACGGGCTGGCCGTGGCCGTGATCTTGTCCAGATCCATGAACGGCTTGGAGATGGCGCGCAGCGCCTTGTTGGTGTAGAGCTTTTCCATCATCTCCGAGATGGTAAAGCTGCGGCCGAAGCCCGCCGTCAGCTGGACGAACAGCTTCGCGCCCGTCTTGTGGAACTCCGGCATCCATTTGGCCAGATCGTCGTACATCTTTTTGTTCTTGTGCAGCCACTGGCCGTACATCGGGTTATAGACCGGCTGACAGCCGGGCAGGACGAGACCGGCGTTGTTTTTTGCCGCCTCGAGAATGAAGCGCGCGCCGTCCTTGTCAAAATGGTTGACCTCCATCCAGCCGAACAGGTCGGTACCGCCCATGCTCGTCAGGACGATACGGTTCTTGATCTCTATCTTGCCGATCTTCCACGGCGTCAGCAGAGGCTTGTAGTTCTCTTTCAAAGCTCTCTCTCCTTTTCCATCCGTTTCAGGCTGCGGATGCGCGGCTCCCGCCGGGCATCCGGTTCTTCTCTCAGTTTATATGAAACAGAGGAAAAAGTCACGGCTTATTTTTGGAAATCTGCCCAAAACACCCATGGCGGCTTGACAGAATATCCCCAAATACGTATGATAAGCCTATAAACTTTATATGTAATCGAGAAGAGGGTATTATGCTCAATCAGTTTTCAAGAACGCAGCTGCTGCTCGGCGCGGAGGCGATGGAAAAGCTCAAGGGGGCGCGCGTGGCCGTGTTCGGCATCGGCGGCGTGGGCGGTTATGTCTGCGAGGCGCTCGTCCGCAGCGGCGTGGGCGCGTTCGATCTCGTCGATGACGACAAGGTCTGCCTGACGAACCTGAACCGCCAGATCATCGCCACGCGCAAGACCGTCGGCAAATACAAGGTCGAGGTCATGCGCGACCGCATTCTGGAGATCAACCCCGACTGCGACGTGCGCGTGCACCAGTGCTTCTACCTGCCGGAGACGGCGGACCAGTTCGATTTTTCCGAATATGACTACGTGGTCGACGCCGTCGACACCGTGACGGCCAAGGTCACGCTGGTGCTCGAGGCGCAGAAGGCGGGCGTGCCCATCATCAGCTGCATGGGCGCGGGCAACAAGCTCGACCCCACGCGCTTCTGCGTGGCAGATATCTATAAGACCAGCGGCTGTCCGCTCGCGCGCGTCATGCGCACGGCGCTCAGAAAGCGCGGCGTGAAGCATCTGAAGGTCGTCTATTCGGACGAGATCCCCACGCGGCCCATTGAGGACATGTCCATCAGCTGCCGCAGCCACTGCATCTGCCCGCCGGGCGCAAAGCACAAGTGCACCGAGCGCCGCGATATCCCGGGCAGCACGGCCTTCGTGCCGTCGGTCGCGGGTCTCATCATCGCGGGCGAGGTCGTCAAGGATCTGGCGAAGGCATGAAAAAGACCTATATCGCAACGGTGCCCAACCACATCGGCGCGTTCCTGGCGGCCAGTCGGCGCTTTGCCGCGCTGGGCATCAATATTACCCGCGTCAGCTATAATAAGGCGGTCGACTCCCACACGATCTTTATAGAAGCGGAGGGAAGCAGTGAGCAGCTGGCGCAGGCGGATGAGCAGCTCGAGGCGATCGGCTATCTCCACGGCGGCGAGACGGAGAAGAGCGTCGTGCTGCTGGAATTTCAGTTGCGAGACGAGCCGGGCGGACTGACCGATATTCTTGCGCTCATCGAGCAGTTTGGCTTCAATATCTCCTATCTCAGCTCGCAGGAGAACGGCACTGACTGCCAGTTTTTCAAAATGGGCCTGTTTGTCGACGATCCGGCGCGTATCCGCGCCTTTCTCGCGCAGGCTGAACAGCTCTGCCCTGTGCGCGTGATCGACTATAACCGCGCGGAAAAGAGCTTTGACAACAGTATTTTCTATGATTCCTTCGTGACTGGTCTGTGTCAGGCGATGGATCTGCCGGAAAGCGCGCGGCAGGCGCTGCTGGTCGATGCGAATCTCGCCATGCAGACGCTGGACGAGCGGGGCCTGTCGCCCTACCGCACGTTCGATTCCATCAGCCGCTTCGCGGAGCTGCTGTCCAAAAGCCGCGGCGAAGCGTTCTGCCCACGCATCACAGCCTGCCGCCTGACGGAGGAAACGGCACTCACGCTCATCGAGCCGCCGTGCGGCAGCAATACGGCGATCCTGACGCATGGAGAGGACGTTTTGTTCCTCGACAGCGGCTATGCCTGCTATGAGCGGGAGATGCTGGCGCTGTTCCGGCAGCTCGTGCCGGACTTTGACCGGAGGAAGAAGACCATCCTTGTCACGCATGCCGATGTAGATCACTGCGGGCTGCTGCCGGTATTTGATGAGATCCTTGTCAGCGCCAAAAGCGCGCAGTGCCTGCGGCTTGAAGCCGCCGGGCAGGACGGCTTCCGGGAGCAGAACCCGCTGCACAAGCCATATATCCGGATCTGCAAGCTGCTGACCGGCTACCGCTCGGCGCCGGCAGAGCGGCTGAACGTTCTCTGGGGCGATCTGACGCCCTTGAATTGCCCGCTGGCGCCGGTCGGGGAATTTTCGTTCGGAGATCTGCAATTTTCCGTCTACGAGGGCGCGGGCGGCCATCTGCCGGGCGAGATCGTGCTGGTGGATGAGACCCATCGGATCGCCTTTACCGGCGATATCTACGTCAATATCCACGGCATGACGGCGGCGCAGACGGCCTATAACCAGTATGCGCCCATCCTCATGACCTCCGTCGACACAGACCCGAAGCTCTGCGCTGCCGAGCGCAAGGCTGTCTTTGACCGGCTCAGTCCCGGTGACTGGCAGATTTTCGGCGCGCACGGTGCGAAAAAGGACGTCTGCGTCCAGTAAAAGAAAGGATTATTTCCATGAAACTTATGATCGCATCCGATATCCACGGCGCGGCGGGCTACTGCCGCGAGCTGCTGTCTGCCTTTGACCGCGAGGGCGCGCAGCGCCTGCTGCTCCTGGGCGACATTCTCTACCACGGCCCGCGCAACGACCTGCCGGAGGAGTACGCGCCCAAGCAGGTGCTGGCCATGCTCAACGAGCGCCGCGAAGCGCTCTTCTGCGTGCGCGGCAACTGCGACACGGAGGTCGACCAGATGGTGCTGACGTTCCCCATCCTTGCCGACTACAGCATTTTCGCGGTGGGCGGCCGCCTTATCTACGCCACCCATGGACACGTGTTCAATACGTCGCACCTGCCGCCCCTCTGCCCGGGCGATATCCTGCTGCACGGCCACACGCATATCCCGGCATGGGAGCTGTTCGGCGAAAATAACCTCTATCTGAACCCCGGCTCCGTCTCCATCCCGAAAAACGGCAGCGCGCACAGCTACATGACGCTCGAGGACGGCGTTTTCACGTGGAAAGACCTGTCCGGCACGGCCTATCACACGCTGGCGCTGTAATTACAAAAACCGAAGCTCCGCGATCGCGCCCAGCGCGATCACCGGCCCGCTGTCCAGAACCAGAAGCGACCGGTTTCGATCCAACTGCAATACCCGACCGGCGGCCGCCTTGTACGCGCCGCCGGATTTTTTTGCATCCGGCACGAACCAGCGCACCTGTACCGCAGGCTGCGTATGGACGCACGCGAAAAGCGTATGCAGGCTTTGATCCAGCTCCTGCAGCGCGTCTTCATTCGGTTCGGCCTGCGCCTGCGTCTGGCGTTCGGTTTCGCGCAGCTGGGCGTCGAAGCCGGTGAGGGCGGCGAAGGGGGCAAACTGCGCCGCGCGGCTCTGGCGCGGCATGGATGCGTGGGTCTGCGAGCGGTGGTGCGGCAGATGGAGAAGGTCGCGGTAATCGTCCTTCATGCCCGGTGCCCTCCGATCTGTCCGTTGCGCTGGCGGGCGGTCGCGCCGTCCTGAAAGCTCATGGCCCGGACGATGGCGTTTTTGCCGTATTTGTGCCGGATGGTCAGAATGGCTTCCTGCATCCGGCGCTCGCGCGCGAGCTGCAGCTGTTCGGCCTGCGTCTGTGCTTCATCGGAAAAGAAGTCCAGCTGGCGGTATTCCGTCTGCGCCGCCTGCTCGCGCGGCAGGGTGTGGTTCGCGGTGAGATAGATCCGGCGCACGAGAAGCGCGGGATCCACGACGCGGTCAAAGAGTGCCGAAGCTGCCTGCGTGATCTGTCGGACGGACGCGGTGGGCGTACCGAGATTTTCGGAGCCGTGCGCGGACTTCGGCGTGCGCCGCCCATAGCGGTCGGTCGTGACCGCGCCATGATAGCGGTTCTGCGCGTCCGGCCCGGACAGGCTTTCTACGTCATAGCCGACCGTCAGCACGAGCTGGTCAGTGACAAGCCCGCGCTCGAACAGGTCGAGCGCCAGCGCGTCCGCCATCTCGCGCAGCACGAGCCGCGCCTTGTCCGCGCGGTACGCGCACTGCAGGACCTGTCCGGAGCCGACGCTGGACGATTCCGGCCGGTAGGCCTTGATATCCGCCATCGTGCACGGCTCCCAGCCCCACGCGTGGTCGATCAGCAGCTCTGCGTTGACGCCGAACATGCGGTAGAGCAGTTCTTCATTATAAAACGCGTCCGGCGCACCGGCCGAGCAGCGCGCAAGATCGCCCATCGTATAGATGCCCTTCGCCTCCAACTTCCGGGCAATGCCGGGACCGACGCGCCAGAAATCGGTCAGCGGCCGGTGCTGCCAGAGCGTTCTGCGGTACTGCAGCTCGTCCAGCCCGGCAATGCGCACGCCGTTTGCGTCCGGCTGGATGTGCTTGGCTTCAATGTCCATGGCAATCTTGGCAAGATAGAGATTCGTGCCGATCCCGGCCGTGGCGGTGATGCCGGTCGTGCGGTAGACGTCCAGAATGATCTGCATGGCGAGCGCGCGCGGCGTGAGACCTGTGTGCAGGTACGGCGCGGCGTCGATGAACACCTCGTCGATCGAGTAGACGTGCAGATCCTCCGGCGCGATATACTTGAGATAGATCTGATAGATCTGCGCGGAGGTCTGCATGTAAAGCGCCATCCGCGGCGGCGCGGTGATATAGTCCAGCGCAAGCGCAGGATCTTTGCGCAGTGCCTCCGCGTCGCAGCTGCTGCCGGCAAGCTTCCGCCCGGCGGCAGACCGCCGCGCGGCATTGACGGCGGCCACGCGCTGCACGACCTCAAACAGCCGCGCGCGCCCCGGAATGCCGTAGGCCTTGAGGGCAGGCGAGACGGCAAGGCAGATGGTCTTCTCCGTCCGGCTCCTGTCCGCGACGACAAGATGCGTGCGCAGGGGATCCAGCCCGCGCGCCACACATTCGACCGAGGCGTAAAAGGATTTCAGATCAATGGCAAGATAGCATGGCTCTGCCATACCGCGTCACCTCCTTTGGATGAGGATATGATACCACCAAAGATGGCCTGTGGTCAATAGAAAATCGAAAATATGTTCGAGCTAAATAAAGGAAGAAACAAGCGGCCTGCATCCGCAGATGCAGGCCGCCGTGCATATCAGGATTTTGTGACCGGCCAGTAGGGGTCAAAGCCGAAGCCCTGCAGCGCCTTGACGGTCGCGCTGGCGTCCAGCGGGATGGACTCGACGTACAGGCTGTCCGTTTCACCCGGGACGTCGGAGGTGACGGTGAAGATCAGGTTGAGCGGGGTATAGTTTCCGTTGTCGCTGGCCGTTCCGATGCCGCTGACGGCCTCCGCGCCGAGCCGTCCGGCGTCAATGTCCTGCCGGCAGGCGTCATAGACCGCCCACGCATCAAGACCGGTCAGCTCGCCGGTCTCATCTCCGGCGTTGGAATAGACGTAGCACGACAGCACGTTCTTTTCCGTGCGCGGCGTGTCGAAGCCCGTGCGGATGCGCACGCAGGTCGTGCTGTTATACAGAGAAGAGAACTGTGAGATGAGGCTGTCCGCCTGTGCGGCGTCGGCCTCGTCATAGACCACGCTGTAATACCGCTCCATGAGCTGCCCGTCCGCCATGCGGTAGGTGATGTAGAAGCTCTGCGTCTGATCCGTGCCGGTCTGATAGGCGGCCCGCCGGCGCTCCTGTGCGGCGCGGTTTTCCACCAGTGCGGTGTGCAGCGCCAGAACATCGTCAATATACGCGCCGTCGGCGGAGGTATAAGACCCGAAATACTGCTCCTGCGTCAGCCCAGCAGCCTGAATTTCTTCGCGCTGCGGCAGATACCGGGAATAGCCGAACAGGTCAAATTCCGCCGCGCTGAACGCCAGCACCAGCGCGAGGCAGCATACGCCGAACCCGATCCAGCCGCGCCGGAAGACATGGACGGTCTTCTGCAGCAGCATCTTTCCGGAGAAATAGCCCAGAAACGCGCCGATCACCAGAAACAGCAGCACATACCAGAAGTTATCCGCCGTATTGCTGGCCAGCAGTTCCATCAGGATTTCGCCGATCACCAGCGCGCAGCCGATCGTGAACGCATATAACGCGACCGGCCGCAGCCAGCCGACGGCGATCACGCTGCCGCTGCGCTCCATCTCGCGCCGCCGCAGCAGGAAAAACGCGCACACGGCAAAGAGGACGCCCGCCGCCGCAAGCAGCCCGAGGTAGCTCCAGCCGACCAGATGCGGGTTTATTTCATAGCCAAGCCCGTTGACATCCCTCCAGTCGGACTCAATGCGCAGCCCGCCCTGCAGCAGCCCCAGCAGCGGCGTGGCGCGCAGCGCAAGCTCGTGCATGCGTGTCGCCTGCGTATAAGGCATGCCATAGACGAAGGTGTAGAGCAGCTGCTGCACGATGCTCTCCAGCACATAGACGGCGAAATTCAGGATCAGATACACGATCGGCATGGCCGCCATCTGCCCCACGACCATGCACACAAGCACGGCGAAGGAGTAAAAGAGCAAAAAGCCCAGCATCGCCGCAAAGAAAGCCTGCATGGCCGGCCAGAAGGCAGCCGCACCGAAGCCCGCGCCGACTGCCCACAAAAGGAGCGACGAGAGAAGCGTCAGCCCCGCGTAAAACAGCAGGCCGGTCAGATAATTCGTCAGAAACAGTGTCTCGCGCCGGACGGGCAGAGCGGCGTAAAAATAGGCGGTGTTCGTCCGGAACAGCCACGAAAACTGCACCCAGGCAAGAAGTCCGCCGAAGAGAAACGGCAGGACCGACGCGTTCAGCCGCGCGTAATCAAGCATCGTCCGCTCGACCCGCGCAAAAAAATCCTCCGTGCAGACCGAGACCCCGCGGCAGTATGAGAGCAGCCGCAGCGGCAGCAGCAGACAGTAGCAGGCGAGCAGGACCCACAGCGGCAGCGTCCGTCTGACGGACCGGCGGAAGACCGCCCGGTCAAAGCACGAGATTTTTGACGTCATAGCCGGTCCCTCCCAGTTCGTAGATGAAAATTTCCTCCAAAGAAAGCGGCAGCAGGTCGCAGAGCAGCGGCGAGCCTGCAGCGAGCGCGCCAGAGACCTCCTGCGGATTGCCGCGGATGATGAGTGTCTGCACCCGGCCGAGCGTGCTTTGGTGCAGGATCTGCAGATCCTCCGGCAGCGGCTGATCGCTGACGAGCTGCACCTTTACGATATTATCCTGCAGATCGGAGAGCGAGCGCTCCAGCAGCATCTTTCCCTCATGCATGATGCCGACGTGGTCGCAGATGTCCTCCAGCTCGCGCAGATTGTGGGACGAGACCAGCACCGTCGTGCCGTAGCCCGCCACGTCCTCCACGACAAGGCTCCAGATCTGGCGGCGCATGACGGGATCCAGCCCGTCGACCGGCTCGTCGAGGATCAGATAATCCGGCCGGATGCAGAGCGTCAGCCAGAAGGCCGCGTGCTTCTGCATGCCCTTGGAGAACCGGCGCAGCGGCGTCTTTTCCTCCAGCCGGAACACGTCCCGCAGCGCGTGAAAGCGCGAGAGGTCGAAGCGCGGGTACATGGCGCGGTAAAAGGCGGCAAGCTCCTGAATCGTCCCGCTGCCGAACACGCTCAGATCGTCCGGGATATAGCCGATGCGGCTCTTGACCTCCGGATTTTCATAGACCGGCAGACCGCCGATCGTAACGCTGCCGGAATCGGGCCGGTAGATGCCCATGATGTGCCGCAGTGCGGTGGATTTTCCTGCGCCGTTGGAGCCGACAAGACCGTAGACCGCGCCCTGCGGCACGGTGAGCGACAGGTCGTCCAGCGCTGTCTTTGTGCCGAAACGTTTGGTCACGTGGGAAAGCTCAATCATTGGCAGTGTCCTCCTGTGTCAGAAGCTGCGCCAGCTGCGCGTCCGTCAGGCCGAGCGCGCGCAGCCGCTGTGCCGCGGCCAGGAACGCACCGACCGCCTGCTTTTTCTGCTGCTCGGCGATCCGGTCGACCTGCGCGACAAAGGAGCCTTTTCCGGCGACGGAGAGGATATACCCGTCCGCCTCCAGCTCCCGATAAGCGCGCTGGATGGTGTTGGGATTGATGGCGAGCTGCCCGGCGAGCTCGCGCACCGACGGCAGACGGCTGCCCGGCGGCAGCGCGCCCGTCAGCATGAGCCTGCGCAGCTCAGACTGGATCTGCTCATAAATGGGGCGGGGATCGCGGTAGTTGATGGAGATCACAGAATCGGCACCTCCTGACTGTATGAACTGTACTGGTACAGTTATAGCATGCGCGGCAGGGTCTGTCAACGTGCGCGGCGAAATTTTCCCGCGGCGTTGACCGCGCCGCGCCGGTGCGCTAAAATAAAACAAACTGAAAAAGGCAGGACGATCTTATGAACGAACCGTTTGCATTTTATGAAGAAAGCGCGGCGTATGTCCGCGCGCGCATGCCGTTTGCGCCGCAGATCGCGGTGATCCTCGGCTCGTCGCTCGGGCCGTTTGCGGAAAACCTCCGGGCTGCCGTCGAGATCGACTATCACGACATTCCCAATTTCCCTGTATCCACCGCGCCGGGCCATGCCGGAAAGCTGATCTTCGGGGAGCTGGCCGGAAAGAAGCTCGTGTGCCTTGCGGGGCGCTTCCACAGCTATGAGGGGTATGCCTTTGAGCAGCTGACGCAGCCGGTGCGGCTTCTGAAGCAGCTCGGCGCGCGCACGCTCATCGTGACGAACGCCGCGGGCGGCGTGAACCTCGGCTACCGGCCGGGCGATTTTATGCTGATCGCCGATCAGATCAAGCTGAACGGGGCCAGCCCCCTGCGCGGACAGAATCTGGACGAATTTGGTCCGCGCTTTTTTGACACGACGCGCATGTACACGCCGGAGCTTCGCACGCTCGCGAAGCGCTGCGCGTCGGAGCTTGGGATCGACGTGAAGGAGGGCGTCTACTTCTTTATGCCCGGCCCGCAGTTTGAGACGCCCGCGGAGATCCGCGCCATCCGCATTCTGGGCGGCGACGCGGTCGGCATGTCCACGGTCACGGAGGCGCTGACGGCGGCGCACTGCGGCCTGCCGCTGCTGGGCATTTCCGTCATCACCAATATGGCGGCGGGGATCACGGGCGGCGCTGTGACCGGCGAGGAGGTCAATGAGACCGGTGCGGCTGTGGCGGAGCGCTTCAGCCGATACTTAACAAAAATCGTGGAGGAGATGGACGTATGACACAGTTCCGGGCCGATGCAGGCCTTGCATTTATGCTGCAGTATGAGAATGTCGCGTGGTATGACGCGGGCGAGGTGCGCATCCTCGACCGGCGGATCTATCCGGCGAGGATCGAGTTTGTCCGGTGCAAAACGCACGGCGAGGTCGCGCAGGCGATCGCGGACATGGTGACGCAGAGCGCGGGGCCGTATACCGCGGCGGCCATGGGCATGGCACTGGCCGCGTATGAATGCCGGGAGAGATCCAAAGAGGAACAGCTGGCCTTCCTGCGGGCGGCGGACGACACCATCTCCAACGCCCGGCCGACAACGGCGGGGCGCATGCGCCTGATCTGCGACGGCTGCCTCCGGGCGGCGGAGCTTGCGCTGGAAGAAGGGCGGCCGGTCGATCTGGCCATCCGGGAGCATGCGGTGGACACGAACAACCGCCGCTACAGCAAGGTCAACGAGATCGCAAAGTATCTGGTGCCGCTCATCCCGGCGGGCGGGACGGTCATGACGCAGTGCTTCGGCGAGACGATCGTCGGCATGATGCTGAAGGAGGCAAAGCTGGCCGGGAAGCAGTTCCGACTGTTCTGCCCGGAGACGCGGCCGTATTTTCAGGGCGCACGCCTGACCGCCACGGTCTGCCGCGACATGGGCTTTGACGTGACGGTCATCACCGACAATATGCCCGCGTTCGTCATGGAGCGCGAGCATGTGGACGTGTTCACCTGCGCGGCGGATGCGATCTGCCTGGACGGCTATGTGGTCAACAAGGTCGGCACACTGCAGATCGCCATCTGCGCCAACCACTTTGGCATCCCGACCTTCGTGACCGGCGCGCCGGACATCGGCCACGAGACAAAGGACACCGTCAAAATCGAAATGCGCGACCCGGCCTTTACGCTGCAGGCCATGGGCGTGCGTACGGCGGCGGACGGCGTCAAGGGCTATTATCCTGCCTTTGACATGACCCCGCCCCACCTCATCTCCGGCATCGTGACCGACCGCGGCGTCTTCTCGCCGTTTGACCTGCACCGGTATTTCTCCGACGGCGGAGAAGGGGAGTATGAGACGGTCGTGTGATGTCTCCGACGTATTAGCACAATCGGCTTCTCCCGAGGGGACGGCCCTTGGCTCTCCCTCTGGGAGAGCTGTCGCCGCAGGCGACTGAGAGGGTTTTGGGGCAGCGTGTACCCTCTCCGTCCTCGCTTTGCTCGGCCACCTCTCCCAGAGGGAGAGGCAAGGGGGATGCAGAAGGGTGTCAGCCTTTGCAAAGACTCCTTCCTATATTTTTTGACATTTCTCCTTCCCCGTGCTACACTGAAAAGAAAAAACAGGAGGACAGTTCATGTCGCTCATTCCGTATTATCTGCAATATTTATCCGAGATCTGCGAAGGGACGCGCAGGGCGCCGGAGGGCATTGTGCTGACGGAGCAGGAGGATCTCAAAAAGGCGCTGCAGCTGCAGGCGGAGATCAGCCGGATCGGCATTCCGGCGTTTGTCCGGGCCTGCGCGGAGGCGGACGGGACTGAGATCGCGCAGGAGGAATACGACAGCTTTGACCCGGCGGAGCTGAACGCGGCGATCGCGCAGCTGGCTTCGGCTTCACAGCCGCAGCCGGAGCAGGCGCCGGAAGAGCCGCCGCAGGAGCCGGTCAGGACCGAAACGCGCGATATCTTCGAGGTGTTTCTCGACAGTGTGTGTCTGGATGAGAACCTGCTGGTCTACCTGATCGACATTCTCAAGCGGCACGCCGAGCCGGAGTTCACCAAGCTCTCGCACGCCGCGGCGCGGACGGAGCTGAAGCTGGACGATTTCCTCGCGTGGCTGGGCAATAAGGAGCTCCTTGGCAGTGAGGAGGAGCGCGCCTGCGCCGCCATCATGGACAAGTGCCTGTACCGGCTGGAGGCCGAGGGCGAGATGGAGCTGGCTGCCGCGCTTTTGTGCGGCGACGAGCAGACCTTCAAGCTCTTCCGCACGCAGGCGCCGGAGCTGGTGCACCTGCCGGACGCGACGTATGAATGGTACTGCAAAAATTATCTCGACAGCTATTACCCGATCCGCTTCATTCTGCATCATCAGGGCATTGAATTTCCGCAGGCATAAGGAGGAAACTGCATGGAACCGATCTATGTGACTGGTCACCGCAACCCCGATACCGACTCCATCGTCTCGGCCATGGCCTATGCGGCGCTGCGCAACGCGCTGGGCGACCGGGAATTTGTCCCGGCGCGGCTGGGGCATATCTCCGACGAAACAAAGCTCGTGCTGGACCGGTTCGGCTTTGAGCCGCCGATGCGGATTCAGACGATGCGCACGCAGGTGCGCGATCTGGACTACGATACGCCGCCGGCCCTGTCCGGCGCTGTTACCGTCAACCGCGCATGGGCGGCCCTGCAGAACAACAAGGCCAAGGCTATCCCCGCGATCCCCGTGACCAACGAAAACGGCGAGCTGTACGGCATGCTCTCGCCCAGCGAGATCGCGAGCTATGATATGCGCACGCTGTCCGATGCGCGGGTCGATCAGATCCCGGTCTTCAACCTCCTCAGCGTGCTGGACGGCAAGATTATCAATGAATCCGGCTATCTCGTCGATACCATCAGCGGCGAGGTGTCCATCGCCCTGCCGCAGCAGAACGAGAATCTTCTGTTCAAGGGCCCGGATGCGATCGTCATCGTCGGCGAGCAGCCGGAGATGGCGCGCCGCGCCATCGAGCAGCAGGTCAGCTGCCTGATCGTGTGTCAGGCGGAGCTGCCGGAGGAACTGCGGAAGCTGGAGACGAAGACCTGCGTGATCGCCACGCCGTTTGACGCCTACAAGGCCGCCCGCATGGTCTATTATGCCATCGAGGTCGCGCGCGTGTGCCGCACGGAGGATCTGGAAGCGTTCCACCTGACGGATTTCCTCGACGACGTCAAGGAAGTCGTCCTCAAGAGCCGCCACCGCAGCTATCCGATCCTCGATGAAAACGACAAGGTCGTCGGCACGCTCTCCCGGTATCACCTCATCAAGCCGCGCCGCAAGCGCGTCGTGCTGGTCGACCACAACGAGGTCTCGCAGTCGGTGCCGGGGCTGGATCAGGCGGATATCGTGGAGATTATCGACCATCACCGGCTGGCGGATATCCAGACCGGCGGCCCCATCTACTTCCGCAACGAGCCGGTCGGCTCCACCGCGACGATCATCTCGGAAATGTATCAGGAGCGCGGGCTGATGCCCCCGGCGAAGCTCGCGGGGCTCATCGCGGCGGCGATCGTCGCCGATACGGTCATGTTCAAATCGCCGACTTCCACGCAGCGCGACCGCCGCATGGCCGACCGGATGGCGCGCATCGCCAACATTTCGCTCAGCGAGCTTGGCAGGGAGATCTTCTCCGCGTCCATCTCCGACGATAAACCGGCCGATACGCTGCTGTTTACGGATTTCAAGGATTTCCACATCGCCGACCACGATTTCGGCGTCAGCCAGATCACCTGCATCGACTCCGGCCGCATGATGCAGCGGAAGGACGAGTTCCTCAAGGTCATGCAGAAGACGATGGAGGAGCGGGGCTATACGCTGCTCATCCTCATGCTGACGGACGTTCTGCTGGAGGGCAGTCAGCTGCTGTACCTCGGCGACGAGGATATCATCACACAGGCTTTCGGCGTGCAGCTGAAGGATCATACCTGCTTCCTGCCCGGCGTCGTGTCGCGGAAAAAGCAGGTGATCCCGTCGCTGACCGCGCTGTGGGGCTGATCCGCAACCAAAGAAGGAGAACAGGTTTTTTACTATGCGCTTGATTTTTATTCGCCATGCCGAGCCGGATTACGAGCACGATTCGCTCACGGAAAAGGGCTGGCGCGAGGCGGAGCTGCTGGCCCGCCGGACAAAGAACTGGAAGGTGGACGACTTTTACATGTCGCCGCTCGGCCGAGCGCAGGCGACGGCGTCCTTCACGCTGAAGGAGCACGGCAAACAGGCCGAGGTCATGGACTGGCTGCACGAGTTCCGCGGCGAGCTGCCGGAGAAGGACGGCGGCACGCGCATCTGCTGGGATCTGATGCCCGGCACGTGGACAAAGCAGACGCAGCTGCTGCAGCCGGAGGGCTGGGAAGCAGCTCCCATTCTGCAGGGGACGAACGTCAAGGCGGAATATGACAAAGCCGTGGCCGGGTTCGACGAGATGCTGACGCGCTACGGCTATTTCCGGCACGGCGGCTATTACGAGAGCCGGGAGCACAGCGACAAATGCGTCGTCTGCTTCTGCCACTTCGGCATTACGGCGGTCCTGCTGTCGCATCTGTGGAATGTTTCGCCGTTTATCACGCTGCACGGGACGTTTCTGGCCCCGTCGTCGGTGACGGTCCTCAATACGGAGGAGCGGGAGCCGGGCATCGCCTATTTCCGCTGCCAGACGCTCGGAAACACCGACCATCTGCTCGCCGCAGGCGAGCCGGTATCCTATTACGCGTCCTTTGCTGACCCGTTCCAAGGATAAAAAAGACCAACAAAGTCCCCGCGCCTGCGGCGCGGGGACTGCAAAAAAATCAAAAAACAGGCACGCTGCTGCGTGCCTGTTTTTTCGTGGCTTTTATTTGGTCAGGAATCGGTGGAGCATGACGGCGACCTCGGCGCGGGTGGCGTTGTTGCCGGGGTTCAGCTTGGAGCCGCTGCCCTTGACATAACCGCTGCCGACGGCCCAGCTCATCGCATCGTAGGCATAGCTGCTGACGTTCTGGTAGTCGGTGTAGCTGCGCAGGCTCGTGCCGGAGGCGGGCTTGTCGGCCAGACGCCAGAGGATCGATGCGATCTGCTCGCGCGTGATCTTGCCCTTCGGGCTGAACGTCGTGCGGCTCGAGCCGTTGACGATGTTGTTCTTATAGGCCCAGAGGACGGCTTCGTAATAGTAATCCGTGCTCTTCACATCCGTGAATGGGTTGGTCACGCTGTAAACGGACGGGGAACCGGCGTTGCGATAGAGGATCAGGACGAAATCGCCGCGGGTCATATTGCCGCTCCAGTTGAAGGTGGAAGCGCTCGTGCCCTTGACGAGGCCGTAGTGGTTCATGAAGTCGACGGCGTCGGCTGCCCACGAGCAGGTGCGCGCGGTGACGTCCGAGAACACGGACGAGGCGGTCTTCGACGAGACGCGGAGCGTCAGCTCTGCGGAGCCGAGCTTGCTGTCGGACGAATTGTAAACGGTCATGGAGAGCTTGATCTGCGAAGCGCAGTCCGCCGCGGGCAGGAAGTAGACGCTGTTCAGCTGCAGATCCTTGGAGCTGCTGCTGTTCAGATAGAACTTGTCCGAGGAGAAGCGGATGGTCTCATAGTTCGCGTTGACAATGCTGCGGAAGTTATAGAGGAGCTGCCCCTCGCTGGCCGCGGGCTTCGTGAACATCACGTAGGCGGCGTTCGGGTAGGCGGCGAGGATCTGCTCGGCGGCGTTCGTAGACTTGAGCGAAGCGCCGACGCCCGTCATGGTGTCGTCGTTGCTGACGGTGACGGCGGTGTAGCCCTCATAGCGCGTGCCGGAGGTACCGACGGCGGTGTAGGGGATGTAGACCGTGTATTTTGTCGTATACGTGCCGGTCACATACGTGACGGCGTCCAGATCGATCTGCGAGGCGCTGGCCTGATAGTAGCACTTGTCGGTCGCGGACAGGCGGGAGGAGCTGGTGCGCGTGGGATAGGCCCAGCCGAAGACGGTGTCGTTGTTGCTATCGTTCAGATTGTAGGTCTTATTGTTCATCACGACCACAGCATTGCGGAGCGCGAACGTGACGTAGTCCAGCTTTTCGTTGGAGCGCGCGTACTTGGAGAAGGCCTTGCTGAAATCGGTCTCATCGAATGTGACGCTGCCGCCGAAGCTGGCCGCGTATTCCATATCGACGCTCTGGCTGCCGACAGTGACCTTGCCGGTCGCGATGATATTGCCGTCTGTGTCATAGCCGACATAGAGGAAATACGGCGAGGACGAGCTGCTGCTCGTGGACGTCTTGAAGGAGAGGTTCGAGATCAGATAGCTTCTCGAGCCGGAGACATAGTACTTCGTGCCGGTCGAGACGCGGCCGCTGCCGTCATAGACGGAGCCGCCGGTGGTATCGGAAATGCTGATGGCGGCGAGCTTGCCGGCATAGCGGCCGGTCGCTTCGTCGACGGCGGTGGAGAAATCGTCCTCGTCAAAGGCTTCATCCTCCTGCACGGAGAAGGAAGCGGCTTCTGCCGGGGAGACCTCGACGGAGGCGTCGGCCGCCGTATAGGTCGTGCCGCCGATGACGACGGAGACCGTCAGCGGGACGGAGACGGAGGTCTTGGAGGTACCGGTCGAATACGTATAGAGCGTGACCGTGGAAGAGCCGGTGCGGGTCGTGGTGGTGACGGCCTTGTTCTTCGTCTCGCCGTCAAAGGCGGCGATGCCGTCGCGGTAGGCCTGCCAGGTGATCGTGACGTTCTGCTTGTAGGCGGTATAGCCGTTCTCGGCGTCGTACTGATAGACCGTTGCGGAGATATCGGTAGCCGTGCCGGCAGTCATTGCACCGGAGGGCGTCTTGAGGACAATCTTGTATGCGTCGGCGACCTCAACGCTGTAGGACTTGGCCGCAGCCGTGATCTCCACGCCCTTGGCGTTGGTCACGACAGCGGAGATCGTCGCCGTACCGGCGGCGACGCCGGTTACGGAGCCGGTGCTGCTGTTAACGGTCGCAACGGCGGTCTTATTGCTGCTGTAGGCGATGGTATCCGTGTCGGTGACCATGGTGACAGAGTTGGTGATGTTCCTGCCCTTTTCCACAGTCAGCTGGCTCTTGCCAAAGCGGATGGTATGGTCAGCGCTGGCTGTAACGGTGACGGCGACGGAGGCCGTCTGGCCGCCGCAGGAGAGCGTGACGGTCGTCCGGCCGGTCTTCTTCGGGATCAGCGTCAGCGTGGCCAAGCCGCTCGAAGCGTCGGCGGAGGAGGCGGAGAGTGCGGCGACAGCCGGATCACTCGACACGGCATAGAGCGTGTCGCCCGCGCCTGCGCCGCTCACCGTGGCAGTGATCTTTGCGCTGTCCGCAGTAAACGTGTCCGCGTCGATGGAAAGCGTGGGAGCCACCTGAATGCCGGTCACGCTGGACGCGACGGTGACGGTGACGGAGCCGGCGACGGGGGTCTTGTCCTCGTCGTTGAGCGTGGCGGTGATGTCGGCGGTGCCGACCTTCCGGGCGGTCAGCTGATTGCCGCTGACGGAAATGACGGTCGGGTCGCTGCTGATAAAGACGGCCTCGACGTCATTGCCGTCAGAGCCTTTGACATGCGCGGTCGTCGTTTCGTCCACATGCAGCGTCCGGTTCTCGACCTGCAGCGTCTCACCGGCGGCCAGAGCGGCCGGAAGCGCGGCAAGGAGCAAAACCAGAACCAGCAGCAGGCTGATACTTCTTCTGATGGTACGTTTCATTCCTGTGCACCTCTTTCTGCGGGGAAGCCCGCATTCTTTTTGTCTACAGTTTATCTTAAGAATTTGAAATTGCAACACTTTTGTAAATAATTCAGAAATTCTTCACAACTTCACTTCCAGTTCCGGAAGAACATGGATAAAACCGCCGCAGACCCTTGGCTCTCCCTCCGGGAGAGCTGTCGCCGCAGGTGAGAGAGGATTCTTGGCTCTCCCTCTGGGAGAGCTGTCGCCGCAGGCGACTGAGAGGGTCTTGCAGGCACGTTCAGCGCTTACCCTCTCCGTCTTCGCTTCGCTCAGCCACCTCTCCCAATGGGAGAGGCGAGGGAGAGGCGAGAACAGGCACAGCGGGGGATCCCGCTGTGCCTGTGAACTGTCTCATGCGGCCCATTGGAGGGCGGCGCGCTTATTTTTCCTTGTAATAGAGCATACAGTGGCAGTAGCCCTCAAAATCGGGGTCGTTGATCTGGTCGCGGAACTCCTTGCACATGCATTTGTTTTCCTCTGTCCGGGCCAGACGGCACGGGCAGTAGCCGCCGGTGCGCTTCAGGCCCTCCTTGACGCGGGCGACGACAGCGGCGTCCTCGTTCAGACGGACCTTCACAGCGCCTCCAGCTCCTTCTTGAGCGCGTCCTTTTCGCGGTAGCCGACCAGACGCCTGACCACATGGCCGTCCTTGACGCACAGCAGCGTGGGGATGGAATCGATCTGGAACTCCATGGCCAGATCACGCTCGTCGTCCACGTTGACCTTGCAGAATTTGATCTGCGGCAGCTCGCCGTCCAGCTCCTCCATGACGGGAGAAAGCATCATGCACGGGCCGCACCAGCTTGCCCAGAAGTCGACCACGACAGGCGTCTTGGCCTGCATGACCTCCTGCTCGAAGTTATCCAATGTCAGTGTTGTCATTCTGCATGACCTCCTTATTTCTCTAGTATGATCCTGCAGCCCGCAGTCTTATTCCAGACAGTCGCAGATCGCCGCGGCTGCCGGTTTCCCTTGCATCCGCACGAGCGCATCGTGCATGGCGCCGCGCCGGGCGTCGTCATACAGAAGCTGGCGGCAAAGCTCTGCGATCTGCTCCGGCGTCTGCGCGGTGGCTGCGCCGCCGTGGGAGACGAAGAACTGCAGATTTGGCGTCTCGCAGCCGCCGACCACGTTGACCAGCACCATCGGCAGACCCTTGACCATGGCCTCGCTCGTGCTGATGCCGCCGGGCTTGGTCAGGAAAAGATCCGCGCTGTCCATCATGGCGGAGATATTGTCGATGTATCCGCAGATGTGGATGTTGGGCTTTTTCCGGAAGGCGCGCTGCATGCGGCGGATGAGCTGCTCGTTATTGCTGCAGGCTACGCTTACATCATACGACGCCGGAAGCAAGTTTGCAAGCAGTTGTGTAAGTTCTTCCATCGGCCCACAGCCCATGCTGCCGGTCATGATGAGAAGATGGCGGTGCGACGGGTCGATCCCGATGCACTTTTTCGCCTCGGCGGACGGGAGCTTCTGATAGAGCGCCGCGCGGACGGGAATGCCGCAGGGCGCGATCGTCTCCCGACGGATGCCGGCGGCGGCAAATTCGTCGGTCAGGGACGCGTCCGGGATAACGCAGACGTCCGGCCGGATGCGGTCGCACGAGGGGCTGGCCGTATAGTCCGTGGCGACGAAGAGCGTCCGGATGGGAAGGGAATCACTGTGCTGGATGAACGTCAGCATCAGTGCGGGGAAGAGGTGGACGCTGATGACGGCGTCAAAGCCGCCGTCCGCGACGGCTCTTCGCAGCCGCTGGCAGCCGCGGTGCAGCAGACGGCTGGCCGCGGAGGATTCGTCAAAGGAGGCCGGATGCGAGCCGGCATAGGCGTAACCCTTATTATAGAGCTTCGGGAAATAGCGGTAAAAGCGCACATGCCAGTTGCTGACGAAGCGCGAGGTCCCCTCCGAGACATAGGCCAGCGCGTCGTCGATGCGGCAGGCGTGGCCGCGCGACTGCAGCTCCGCGGCAATGGCCTTCGCACAGGAGTTGTGGCCGCCGCCGGTGTTGCAGCTGAGGATGAGTACGTTCATGTGGAGGTGCTCCTTTTCTTGTTCCGGCGCGCGTACAGGCGGACCAGCCGCGGGCGGTTGTAGCGCTGGATGAGGATGAAGATCAGATTTCCGAAAATGCAGTAGAACACGCAGACCACGGCGCCCCACACGCCGGGCCAGATCGCCGGGATCGCAAGCCCCGCGAAAAAAAGCAGCCAGTGGATAAGTTCTGCCACGCATGTCTCGCGGATCATGACGAGCAGTGTCTGCGCGTCCAGATGCGCCGTCATGCGCTTGGGCGGCATGAGGTGCGGAAAGATCCGGCTCATGTCCGGCACCCGGTTCTGCCAGCGGCGGATGCTGAGCGCCTCATAGATCTGCCCATCGCGCTCAAACGCGGCGGCGCGATAGGGGAAACGGGTATAATCGAACCACCGCTTCGGCACGAGACGGCCCAGAATAAAGCCGAGAATGCCGATGGCGGCAATATAGACGATGCAGTGCAGCGCGTACATGGGCCGCCTCCTTCCGTTCTGTTTCCGAGTAGTATATCAGAAGATGTGCCCGTTTCCTACAGACAGTTTTTAATTTGTGTCCGTTTGGAATGGATTTCCAAGAGGCGGGAACAAAAGGATTGCCGTTCCCGTCTAAATATGATACCATGAAAAATATAGAAAACGCATAGTCAATATCATGAGCGAATACCATTCAATTCAGAAAAGGAGCGAACAAAATGGGACTGATCAAAGCAGCATTGGGCGCGGCAGGCGGCGTGATGGCCGACCAGTGGAAAGAGTATTTTTATTGTGAGGCGATCCCGGAGACGACGCTGGCCGTCAAGGGCCAGCACCGCGTGTCGGGCAGAAGCAGCAACTACAAGGGCAGCGAGAACATCATTTCCAACGGCTCCGTTGTGGCAGTCGCCGACGGACAGTGCATGATCATCGTCGATCAGGGCAAGGTCACGGAGCTGTGCGCCGAACCGGGCGAGTTTGTGTATGACAGCTCGACCGAGCCGTCGATCTTCTCCGGTGAGTTGGGAACCAGTATCCTCGACACGTTCAAGAACATCGGAAAGCGTTTCACCTTCGGCGGCGAGCCGCCCAAGGATCAGCGCGTGTACTATTTTAATACCAAGGAGCTCATCGGCAACAAGTATGGCACGCCGTCGCCGGTCCCCTTCCGTGTCGTTGACCAGCGGGCAGGCATTGACATCGACATTGCCATCCGCTGCTTCGGCGAATACAGCTACCGCATCTGCGACCCGATCCTGTTCTACACGAACGTGTGCGGCAATGTCGGTGAGGATTATACCCGCGACCGGCTGGACGGGCAGCTCAAAACCGAGCTTCTGACCGCCCTCCAGCCTGCGTTTGCCAAGATTTCCGACATGGGCATCCGCTATTCCGCGCTCCCCGGCCATACAATGGAGCTGGCCGAGGCATTGAATGAAGTCCTCTCCGGAAAATGGCGCAACCTGCGTGGGCTTGAGATCGTTTCCTTCGGCGTTTCGTCGGTCAAGGCGAGCGAGGAAGATGAGCAGATGATCAAGGAGCTGCAGCGCAACGCGGCCTTTATGGACCCGACCAGAGCAGCGGCGCACCTGGTCGGCGCACAGGCGGCCGCCATGCAGTCGGCCGCGTCCAATCAGGGCGCAGGCCCCGCGATGGCCTTCATGGGCATGAACATGGCGGGCCAGATGGGCGGTATGAACGCACAGAATCTCTATCAGATGGGTGCGCAGCAGCAAGCACAGCCCGCACCGGCAGCGCCCGCCGCTCCGGCAGGCTGGACGTGCAAATGCGGCAAGACCGGCAACACGGGCAAATTCTGCGCCGAGTGCGGCAGCCCGAAGCCTGCAGACGACAGCTGGACGTGCGCGTGCGGCGCGGTAAACAAGGGCAAATTCTGCTCCGAATGCGGCAAGCCCAGACCCTCGGCCGTCAAGCGCTACAAGTGCAATAAGTGCGGCTGGGAGCCGGAGGATCCGACGAACCCGCCGAAGTTCTGCCCCGAGTGCGGCGACCCGTTCAACGACGGCGATCAGATCTGAAACAGGGAAAACAGGCCGCGCCCGCGCATTTGCGCGGGCGCGCGTAATTAAGGAGAGAAAGCTATGGCAGAGCAGGTGACCAATTACCAATGCCCGGCCTGCACAGGCCCGCTGCACTTTGACAGTGCGACGGGAAAGCTCCTGTGCGACTACTGCGGCAGCAGCTATACGGTCGAGGACATGGAAGCGCTCTATGCCGGAAAGGACGAAACGGCCGCGCAGGATACCGGCACATGGGAGCATGCGCCGGACGGCTGGGACACGGATGGTATGAAAAGCTACAGCTGCCCGTCGTGCGGGGCGGAGCTTCTGTGCGACGCATCGACGGCGGCGTCGAGCTGCCCCTACTGCGGCAATCCGTCCATTATCCCCGGCCAGCTGTCCGGCGCGCTCCGGCCGGACGCGATCCTTCCGTTCCGGCTGGATAAGAAGGCGGCGGTCAACGCGCTCTGCGCGCACTATAAAAAGAAGCCGCTGCTGCCGCGCGCTTTTTCGGCGCAGAACCAGATCGAGAAAATTCAGGGCGTCTATGTGCCGTTCTGGCTCTTCAGCGGAGAGGCGGACGCCGATATCAGCTACCGCTGCACGCGCTCCATCACGCACCGCGAGGGCGAGTATGACGTGACCGACACGCAGCATTTTCTCGTCCGCCGCGCGGGGACGGTCTGCTTTGCGCGGGTGCCCGTCGATGCGTCCAGCAAGATGCCGGACGCGAACATGGATTCCATCGAACCGTTCGACTACCGCGAACTGAAGCCGTTTTCCAACGCGTACCTGCCGGGGTATCTGGCTGACCGGTACGACGTGGACGTGGAGGCGAGCGCGCCCCGCGCCGACGCGCGCTGCCGCGCGAGCTGCGAGAGTGCGATGACGCAGACCGTCACCGGCTACGCTACCTGCGTGCCGGAGCGGAAGCAGATCAGCCTGCACCGCGGGAAGGCAGAATATGTGCTGCTGCCGGTGTGGGTGCTGCACACGAAGTGGAAGGGGAAGGATTATCTGTTCTCCATGAACGGGCAGACCGGGAAGCTGACCGGCGATCTGCCGGTATCGATGGGGCGGTTCTGGGCGTATTTCGCCGGGATCGCCGGCGGAATGGCGGCTGTGCTGTCTGTCCTTCTATATGTGCTGTAAGGAGGTGCCGGGGGTGAAACGACGGATCTTATGTCTGGCTGCAGCGCTTCTGGTGCTGCTGGCGCTGTGCGCGCCGGTGTTCGGCGCGGACGGCGGGCAGACGCAGTACATCTATGACTTTGCAGCCCTTCTGTCCGCGGACGAAGCCGCCGCACTGGAGCAAAGCGCACAGCAGGTATCCGCGCGGTACGGCTGCGGCGTCTATGTCGTGACGGTGGACGATTACCAGCAGTATTACGGCGCATCCGACATTGAGCAGTTCGCCGAGGACGTGTTCACAGACCTTTCCTTCGGCCTTGGCGCGGAGCAGAACGGAATTTTGCTGGCGCTCAGCATGGAGGACCGCGATTACGACCTCTGCGCGCATGGCGATCTTGCAAATTATGCGTTTACGGACTACGGCAAGGGCGCTCTCGCCGAGCGCTGGTTCCTGGAGGCGTTTGGGCAGGATGAATGGGCGGCCGGAATGCAGCGCTATCTTGACGGCTGCGAAGCGTATCTGAAGCAGGCGGCGGACGGCGCGCCGTTTGACCGGGGCACCGACCCGGAGCGGCTGGCGGATATCCGCATCGGGAAGGGCATCACAGTCGTGTTTGTGCCGCTCCTGACGGCTTTGGTCGTGTGCCTGATTTTGCGAGGAAAAATGAAGACCGCCCGCGCGCAGACGCACGCGGACGCCTATATCAAGGCAGACGGCGTGCACATCCGCGAGCAGACGGACCGCTTTCTGACCGTCACGCAGACGCGCTTGAAGGTCGAAACGACCAACAGCGGCGGGACCACCGTCAATTCCGGCGGCTTCTCCCACAGCAGCGGAAAATTCTGAAAAACCGACACGGAATGGGCAATCATCCGGCTATCTGTTCATGACTGAAAGCTTTCAGGTTTGTCTGTAGGGGACGATGCCTATCTTCGGCGCTAAGAGCCGCGCTGCGCGCGGTTGCGCCTCGAAACTAGCCTGCGGGCGTCGCATCGTCCCGGCAGAACAGGCTGTTTTTACGAAAGTTTACGGCAAATTCGAAACCTCCCTCGGGCCGATGTGGGCATCGGCCCCTACAAGCAAACGGGGCGGTTTTCTGTCCGAAACGAAAAGTGCCGTTTCTTGACAATCTTACGCGCCCGGCTTTCGAAGAAAGCCGGGCGCGCTGCTTGTTATTCGTACAGATACACCCGTGTCTCATACGGGCGGGTGAGGAAGCTGTCGGCGGTGTCGGAGACGGGATAGTTGCTCAGCAGCAGCGTCATGTCGGAGAGCGAGAAGTTATACGGCGCGCGGAAGCGTACCGGGCGGTCGGTGAAGGAGCAGATGACGAGCAGCTTCTGCTCCTTCGTCTCGCGGGCGTAGACATACAGCTCATTGGAGTTTTTATAGTAATCCTGATAGTTGCCATTCTGCACCACGGGCAGGCGCTTGCGCAGGGCGATGGCCTTTCTGTAGAAGTTCAGGATGGAATCCGGGTCGGCCAGCGCAGCTGCGGCGTTGATCTCCTTATAATTCTCATTGATATGGAACCATGGCGTGCCGCTCGTGAAGCCCGCATGTTCCTCCGCGCTCCACTGCATCGGCGTGCGCGCGGAATCGCGCGAAGCGCGGTGGAACAGCTGCAGGCGCTTTTCCTCCGGCCAGTCGGGATGCTGGTTGCGGGTCTGGACGTCCTCATACAGGCTCGTGCTGGCCGGATACCAGTTCGTCATGCCGATCTCCTGTCCCTGATAGATGAACGGCGTGCCCTTGAGGAACAGATAGCAGGCGGCGAGCATCTTGCCGCTCTCCACGCGGTATTTCTCGCTCCCGTAGCGGGAGATGACGCGCGGATGGTCGTGGTTTTCCAGATACAGAAGATTCCACGCACGGCCGTCCAGCTGCGTCTGCCAGCTGGAAAACGCTCGCCGCAGCCGCCGCAGCGAAAATTTGCGCGGCATGAAATCCGAGAAAAAGCAGTCGGCGCACATGCACTGGAACTGGATCATGAGGTCAATTTCATTCGTGTCGGATTCCGTGATGTAGTCCAGCGCGCGCTGCGGCGTGACGAGCGGCGCTTCGGCGATGGTCATGCAGTCATAGTTCGCCAGCACGTCGCGGCGGAACTCCTGCAGATATTCGTGGATGTGCGGGCCGTGGTTATAGAACCGGATGCCCTTGCAGACCGGGAACAGATAGTCGTTCGGCAGACCTTGCCGCTTGGAGATAAATGTGATAACGTCCTCCCGGAAGCCGTCCACGCCGAGATCGAGCCAGAATTTGAGGATCCTCCGGACCTGCTCGCGCACGAGCGGGTTGTCCATATTGAGATCCGGCTGCCGCACGGCGAACAGGTGCAGATAATATTCCTGCCGCAGATCGTCCCACTGCCATGCCTTGCCCTCGAAGAGACTGTCCCAGTTATTCGGCAGCTTTCCGTCCGGCCGGGCGGGCCGCCAGATATAAAAATCCGTATACGGCTCGATGCGGCGGCGCGATTTCTGGAACCATTCGTGCGCGTCGCTGGTGTGGTTGACGACCAGATCCATGATGAGCTTCATCCCGCGCGCATGCAGGCCGTCCAGAACGGCCTGAAAGGCCTCCATCCCGCCGTATTCCGGCGCAATATCCATGTAATCGGAGATATCGTAGCCGCAGTCCACGCCTGGCGACGGGTACAGCGGTGAAAACCAGACGCCGTCCACGCCAAGCCCCTGCAGATAGTCCAGCTTTTCATATACGCCCCACAGATCGCCAAGTCCGTCGCCGTTCCCGTCGTAAAAGCTCCGGGGCCAGATCTGATAAAATACTTTGTTTTTGTACCAACGTGTGTGCTCCATACCGGTTCTCCCATATTCTCCAGAAGGTTTCCATAACAACTTTATTATTGTAACATAACCG
>ERZ1673752.1535-NODE-1535-length-31528-cov-6.076542_pt1 | contig 31528 bp, 27 predicted proteins | sample MGYA00580195_ERZ1673752 | MGnify/ENA primary metagenome ERZ1673752 (study PRJEB41218, sample SAMN15661744) | gut metagenome | host: Homo sapiens | place: Canada: London | collected 2015-08-20/2019-03-30 | study: EMG produced TPA metagenomics assembly of...
ACTGGGTCATATCTGATTCTGGGGCCTCAGCTTCGATCACACTGAAGCCTTCAAGCTTCTTGGCTGGCATGGTCCCCATGATACGGCCCCGACGTTTGCTGATATCCCCCATAATATCACCAGTGTAAGAGTCTGGAATAAAGACCTTCACTGAGGCAATAGGCTCCAAGATGATGGGATCTGCCTGGGGTAAACCAGCCTTATAGGCCAGCTTGGCCGCAATCTTAAAGGAAAGTTCGTTGGAGTCCACTTCGTGGTAGGACCCATCGACCAGGGTAGCCTTCAGGTTAACCACAGGATAGCCAGCCAGGACACCCTCTTCAACGGCCTCTTCTAGGCCCTTTTGGACTGCTGGGAAGTAGTTCTTCGGAACAGCCCCACCAAAGACCTCTTCAGCAAAGACCAATTGGTCGGTATCTTCCTTCGTAGGCTCAAAGACTACCCAGACATCGCCATATTGGCCATGGCCACCGGACTGTTTCTTGTGTTTGCCCTGAACTTTGACCTTCTTGCGAATGGTTTCCCGGTAAGGTACCCGGATTTCTGAGAGTTCCGAATCCACCTTATAGTTGTTTTTCAGCTTGGTCTTCAGGACTTCCAACTGGACAGCACCCTGGCCAGAAATGACCAACTGTCTTGTCTCTTGATTATTGACGATATCAAAAGACGGATCTTCATCCTTGAGCCTTTGTAAGCCCTGCATGATCTTGTCATCCTCACCCTTCTTGACAGGACGGATGCAAAGTTTTAAGGAAGGAACGGGAAGGGATACGGGCTTAATGACAGTGGGGTGGCTGGAGGAGCTGATCGTATCATTGGTCAAGGTTTCACTCAATTTCACAGCAGCGCCGATATCCCCGGCTACCAGCTTTTTCGCTGGGAATTGCTTTTTGCCTCGCATCAGGAAGATGCCGTTATTCCGCTCTTCCTTTTTAGAACGGGCGTTATAGATAGGCGTCGAATCCGACATCGTCCCTTGGAAGACCCTAAAGTAAGTAACCCGACCTACAAAGGAGTCAATGACCGTCTTAAAGACAAAGGCTGCCAGGGGGGCTCCCTCGTCACAAGCCAAGGTTAATTCTTCTCCATCCCCATTAGAAGCAACTGGGAGAGGACTTTCCTCGGGGCTGGGCCCATAAGAGACCAAAAACTGGAGGAGCTCTTCTACCCCCTGGCACTGGAGGGCACTACAGGGTAAGGCGGGAATTAAGGTCCCTGCCATCAAGGCATTCTTAATGCCACCCTCAATTTCTTCCTGAGTAAAAGCTTCATCGGCAAAGAACTTTTCCAGGAGGGCTTCATCCGCCTCGGCAATCTGCTCAGTCACATGGTTTTTCACCTCTGCAGCCCGATCTTGGAGGTCAGCTGGAATATCACAGGGGGTCTTCTTGCCCTTGTCATCGATCTTATAGGCCTTCTCTGCCAGGACGTCTACCAGACCTACCATCTTTTGTTTTTCCATGATGGGGAGGAAAAGGGGCTGGACCCGGTTACCAAACTGTTCTGCAAAGGCCTCCTCTGCCTTAAAGAAGTCAGCATTGGCCTCATCCATTCGATTCAAAATTAAGACGAGGGGCTTTTTCCCAGTAGCTAGGCGGAAAACCTTCTCGGATCCAACCGAAACGGTATCCTTCGCCGAATCGACCAGGACCACAATATCTGCGGCGGCTAGGGCTAACTGTTGATCAGCCAAGAAGTCAAAGTCACCTGGCGTATCGATAATATTGACCTTGTGGGAAGCGTACTCCACGAAGGCATACGCTGTATTAATTGAACTTCCCTTCTGGATTTCCTCCTCAGAAAAGTCCGTGACCGTGTTCCCATCTTGCGATTTGCCCATCCGATCAATAGCCTTGGTCTGAAAAAGCATAGCCTCAGCTAGCTGGGTCTTTCCGGTTCCACCGTGGCCCATGATAGCAATATTACGAATCTTTTTGGCTGGATAATCTTGCATGAGTTTCCCCCTTCTTCCTTGAAAGTTGATAATCTATGCTGGCGCAACAACCCACCCCGGCATGAAAACCTGACAGTCTTTCCCTAACTTATTAACTCTATTATAAGGGAAAGCATCCTCTTTACGCAAGGACCAGCCGCCTAAGCCCCTTGCTTATTCTTCCAAAGGCAGGGCCTCAATGGCCGCTTTCAAGGCCTTGGCCTCCGAAATCTCCATTAAACTCGCTCGGGCTCTCTTCGCCTGGGAGGTGCCCTTTAGATAGACTGTCAAAACCGAGCGAAACTCCCGCACAGCCACTCTTTCCTCCTTCACGGTCAATAAGCCCTCCAAATGGCGGATCATGAGTTTCTTGCGTAAGGCTCCCGTCACCACGAAATCAGGGTCCAAAAGGCTGGCAAAAAGCCAAGGATCATGGACTGCCGCCCGTCCAATCATGACCCCGTCACAAGCTGAAGCCACCAAAGCCTCCCCTGCCGACGCCAAATCTCTGATATCCCCGTTGATGTAAATAGGAAGTTGGGTCCACTTTCGACAGCCAGCAACCTTTTCCCAAGCCGCCCGTCCCGAAAAGCCCGCCTCGGTCGTCCTGGCATGGATAGCTAAAAAAGCCGCTCCAGCCTCCGTCATGGCCTCGGTAAATTCTTCCACACAAATATTCCCTTCCGTGGGCCCTAAGCGATATTTCACCGACACCGGGCAAGGGAAACCAGTCTCCTCATAATATTCATGCAAGGTCTGGACAGTTTCTCGCACAATTGCTTTGGCCCTGGGAATATCCTTCATGAGGGCCGCCCCACTCCCCGTCTTCTGAACCTTGGGGGCCGGACAGCCCATATTGATATCAATCATGAAAGGTTTAAAAAAAACATCCCCCTTTTGGGCCTTCAAACCCGCAGGGTCCTTAAAAGTGATAGTTTTCTGACCTTCTGTCTCCCGCCCCGGCTCTGGCATCTCCATATTTTGGGGGGGCTGTGTCAACCTCGAGTCTTGCAAAATCAGATGAAGGGCCTGGCGGAAATCAGCCGCTTCCTCGCCAAAAAGTTGCAGGGAGGTTCGCCCTTCCCGAGGGCTGGTCGCTAAATACCGATAAGTCTTCCCCAGATTACCCTGAAAGCGCAAAGATCTTGCTGAGGCCAGCTCGGTGACCCCCAGGCCCGCCCCATACTCCTGGCAAATCTCCCGGAAAAACTGGTCAGTAAAACCGGCCAGGGGAGCCAGGGCTAGGCGATTTGGTAAAAGCCGACGATAGCCCAAGTCTAAGGGCTGAGCAAGAAAAGCTCGAACAGCCTCTTTATCCTGGGCCTGGCCCCTATAGGGCCGGCGGTCTGGCATCGCCCCAGATTCTGCTGAACATGGTGCTTCAAGGCTAGTACTATCACTAAGATTAGGGCTAGAACTGGGTGTGAAACTGGGTTTAGAATTCGATATATAGATCATACTAACAATTCTCCCTACAAACAAATCTTATTCTTCCGGCGTCGGGGCTGGCCCTTCGCTGGCAATCAAAGCCGGATCCACGGGCTGGTAACCCATATCCAGGAGGCCCCGAAGGATGTCCGGCAAGGCCTTGGCCGTACAGGGCTGATCGTGGAAAACCAGAGTAGCACCTGATGTTAGGCGGGGACTTTCTAAGGTGACCTTCGTAAGGGCCTCTGGTGTCTTATAAGCACTAAGATCATCATAGCCATAAGTCCAATTCAACAGGGTCAGGCCAGCTTCAGCACAAAGCTGCAAGGTATCTGCACTGTATTCCCCAAAGGGCGGACGAAAAAACCTTGGCCGAATCCCTAGGGCCGTCTCTAAGGCCTGGTTAAACTCCACGATCTCCTTCTTTTGCTCCTCATAGGATAACAGAGTGAGTTTTGAATGAGAGTGACTATGGTTTCCGATACTATGGCCCATCGCTAGGACCTTTTTCACTGCCGCTACCTGCGTCTTGTCCTGAAGAAAAAAGCCATTCACAAAAAAAATCGCCTTCACCCCGACATCCGAACAAGCTTTAGCCAAGTCCAACATATGCTCATCCGGCGCATCATCGATGGTAATCAAAAAGAGTTTGGACGTGGCGGCCTGTGCTGGATCCTGGGCCTGGTCTTGCGCTTGATCCTGGTTTGAAAACTGGCCCCCGCTCTTCTCAGCCTTGGCAGGCAAAGCTTCCACTATAAAATTATTTGGATTCAACCGATAGCGAAAAAAAGAAGGCGACGACTGTTCAGGGGCCGCAGGCTGATTGGCGGCATCCTCGCCCTCCTGAGCCTTTGAACCAGATAAATTGTGCCTTGCCGACACGGAAGCAGAAGCCAAGAGGGCAGGAGTATTTGTTGCCTTGGAATTATGATGCAACAAATAATCCTGCGAGGAAGTTTCCGCAAAGCCTCGTACTTCTTGGGCATAATCGGCTTGGCTTGCCTTAGCAAAACGGGCAATGGCCCGCCACTGAACCAAGGCCAGGGCGCTCAGGATAAGCACGCCGATGGCCAGAAAGGCAAAATACCATTGCGCTCGGCGACCCTGTTCGACTAGATGATAGAAAGACGGCGAAGACTGTGCTGGCGCTAGGTGGGCTGACGATAGCCGAGACGGTTGAGACTGAGCTAGCAGTCGTTGAGTTGACGAAAGGTGAGAAGCTGAAGGCTGAGAAGACGATGGCTGTGATTCGGACTCGGACATAGAAGAAAACCTTTCTAGGGGCACACCAGGGCAAAGAAGGGAAAATCTTGCGCCAGGGGCCAAGCGACTTCATTTGCGCCAGAAGCAAATGACTGCGTGCACACAGGGGCAAAGAAGGCAAAGATTCTCGTCATTCTAGCAAATAACCCTTAATTTGCAAAGTCGCCCTAAATATGTTATGCTCCTATACTTGAAATGGAAGATAATTCTCGGCCAAGTCACCTAGTGTAGACGAGGTACGAAAGCCTACCACCACCAACAGGAGGAAAGAATGAAAGCTAAAGCTGTGAAACTATGTTTGCTAGCGCTAATCCTTGCCCTAACAAGCACCACTTCTTGTCGCCTTTCGGATAAAAAGAAAAAGGGCGATGAGGAAACGAAAAACGTGGAAATCGACCTACCCGAGATTGAGATGGAAGGAAGCGATGAGCAAGCAGAAGCTAGTAAAAACAGCAAAGGCCTGACGGCTCGGGAGGTCCAGTACCTGAACTATATGGACGACCAGCTAGCCAAGCTCGATGCCGCCTGGACGGAATTTGGTAAAAAGATGCCCACCTTTACGAAGGCAGCCATTGACCAAGGGGATGTCGTTACGGAGCTCTCCAGCTTCACCCAACCCCGGGCCAAATTGCTTGACGCCTGTTCCATGGTAGAAGTCCTACCCCTCAGCAGCGTTCCCGCCAATCTGAAGCTCCTCTTTGACAACGGTTTTGTACTTTGTAATCAGATCCGTGGCTTGATGTATGAAACCATGCATATGAATGCTACGAATATGCCGGCTGACTACAAGGAGTTGAACGACTCCTTCTCTGCCTTCCTCTCCCACGCCAAAGCCTTTATCGACGACGCCAACCAGGGCCAGATTGAAAAGGCCCAGGGCTATTTTGAACCTGTGGACTGGGAAGCCGTGAGTAAACAAAAAATTGCCTTGGAGGATGTCTTTAATGTAGCCGATTACGGCTTACCCTTTGGGTCCAGCCGGGCCCAGGTCATGGGGGTCGAAGGGATTGTTTCTGGTTATGACCGGATGGATAGCCTCACCTATCCTTGTGTCGTCTACATCTACGAAGGGTCGCGGACCTATCATTTCAATGAACATGACCAGTTGGTCTCTTATACCTACCAGCTTGTGCCCAAGGACCAGAACCCCTATATCGACATGATGGCCCTCCATTTCCCCCTCTTACGGGCCTTTAACTATAAAGAGTACTATTTCATGAACTTTGCTTCTTCGGTCACCTTAAACGACCGGGGCTACTATGTTTGGTACCATGACGAGCGTCCCAGCTGTACCCTGACTATGACGGCCAAGGGCAATGATCCTTCTCAGCCCATTACCATTGAAGTTGTCGCCAAGGTCAAGCAAGAAGCTGGCAACAAGCCCGCGGCCACTCAACAACCATAATATATGTAATCCTTAGATCAGCAACGATAATATATCAATTGACAAAACAGATTTAGGACACAAAAAAGGACCAGAGCTAAGCTCTGGTCCTTTTTTACGCTTAGTATCGATTTAGATACCCTTGGCAATATCTTCAGCTATCTTTTTAGCCATATCTTGCAGGTCAGGGACTTGAGCAGGGTCAAGGGCACTCTTTATGGTAATGGGCTCAGTAACTTCTGTCAGATTCTTACCAGGAGACAAGATCTCTCGAGCCTGATCAAGGGCCTTTCCGCCCCATGACATATTGTAGATAAAGGCGATCCGACGGTTGTCGTAGTTGGTCAAGGCCACATGGCGGAGGAGGAAATCCATATTCCTATAGAGCTGGGCATTGTAGTTATTGCAGAAAAAGACCCCGTGGCTAAAGCGGTGGAGGTCACTCAAGATATAAGAGTCATCGGTGTTCGATACATCGTAAACCCGGATATTGGGACAGCCCTCCCGACTAATGAACCCAGCTAAGAGGTCTGCTGCTTTGGCAGAATTCCCATACATAGACCCGTAGACGATGACCACCCCCGGCTCCTCAGGTTGATAGGTACTCCAGTGCTGGTATTTATCCAAAATATAGGCAATGGTCTCCGGAGTCCGGAAGATAAGGCCATGGAGGGGGGCAAGGATCTTAATATCTAAGGCAGAAGCCTTTTTCAAAACAGCCTGGACCATTGGGCCTCGTGCCCCCACAATATTGAAGTAATAGCGGCGATTCTCACCTAACCAATCTAGGTCATAGTTGACCTGGTCAGCAAAATGGTGACCAGCCGGGGCCTTAAAAGATCCAAAGGCATCAGCAGAAAAGAATACCTTGGTCGTCTCATCATAAGTCATCATCACTTCGGGCCAGTGGACCATCGGGGCCGTCACATGCCGTAAAACATGAGAGCCCAAGTCTGTAGTATCCCCATCCCCTACAATTCTTGCGGTTTCCAGTTGTTTAATGGGCTGTTCCCGGAAAAATTGTCCGAGCAAGTTTTTGGCCTGGCGGGTCATGATCATCTGAGCATCTGGATAGATGGCCAACAAAGACAGCAAGGCCTTCGTATGATCAGGTTCCACATGGTTGAGAATCAAATAATCCAAGGGCCGATCCTGCAACAGGTTTTGCACGGTCAGAATGAAATCCTCCACGCCAGCCTCTTCCATGCAGTCTAAAATGGCGGTTTTCTCCGCCAAAATAATATAACTATTATAAGATACCCCTTCCGGGATTGGTACCAGATTTTCAAACTTACTTAGTCGTCGATCGACTGATTGGAAGAAAATGGTATCCTTCGCAATATCTTCTTTCCAGATCATGCGCTGCAACTCCTTTCTGGCAAGTGCGTACAATACATGGGAATATAAAACAAAAATGTTAAAGACAGAAATATCACCCCATAGTATGCCAGACGGGAGTATTTATTGCAAAAAACACTGCCTGAAAGCACTGATCTCTGGGCAAATAATCGCAGAACCTGAATAGATTTAACAAAAAAAGCACTGCCCGAAGGCAGTGCGGAGAAAAATGTTATAAATGGTTAGAATAAATATTCTTGTAATTATTCAATAATTTCGTTAACGTTGCCGGATCCGACGGTCTTGCCACCTTCACGGATAGCGAACTTAAGACCCTTCTCAATGGCGACTGGGGTGATCAACTCAACGGTGATCTCAACGTGATCGCCAGGCATGCACATATCTGTGCCCTCCGGTAGGGTAATGTTACCCGTAACGTCAGTCGTTCTGAAGTAGAACTGAGGACGATAGCCAGAAACGAAGGGTTTATGACGGCCACCCTCCTCTTTCTTCAAAACGTAAACCTGAGCCTTGAACTTCTTGTGGGGATGGATGGTGCCAGGTTTGGCAACAACCTGCCCTCTCTTGACCTGGGTCCGGTCCACACCTCTCAAAAGGAGGCCGACGTTATCGCCAGCTTCACCTTCGTCAAGGATCTTGTGGAACATCTCAACACCGGTAACAACAGAGTTCGTAGGAGCGTCTTGCAGACCAACGATTTCAACAGCATCACCGACGTGGACTTGACCACGCTCGATTCTGCCGGTAACCACGGTTCCACGGCCAGTGATAGTGAAAATATCTTCAATAGGAAGAGAGAATGGCTGGTCAATAGGTCTGGCAGGGGTAGGAATGAAGCTGTCAACAGCATCCATCAGCTCAAGGATTGGCTTATAGACAGGATCAGTGATGTCAGTGGCAGCGCTCTCCAGAACCTGGAGGGCAGACCCATGGATGATAGGAGTGTCATCACCTGGATAGCCATACTCACTCAGGATGTCGCGGACTTCCATCTCGGACAGCTCGATAAGGTCTTCATCGGCCTGGTCACACTTGTTCAGGAAAACAACAATGGCAGGCACGCCCACCTGACGGGCCAGCAAGATGTGCTCTCTGGTCTGAGGCATGGGACCATCAGCGGCGCTGACGACGAGGATAGCTCCGTCCATCTGGGCGGCACCGGTAATCATGTTCTTGATATAGTCGGCGTGCCCTGGGCAGTCAACGTGAGCATAGTGACGGTTGTCGGTCTGATACTCAACGTGAGAAGCGTTGATGGTGATACCACGTTCACGCTCTTCAGGAGCCTTATCAATGTTGGCATATTCGGTATACTCGGCTTCACCCTTCATGCCCAACACTTTCGTGATAGCAGCAGTTAAGGTTGTCTTACCGTGGTCAACGTGACCAATCGTCCCAATATTAACGTGGGGCTTATTTCTCTCAAATTTTTCTTTAGCCATTTAGGATTACATCCTCCTTATGATATGGATTATTTGCCGCTAGGGCTGAATGGATTGCTAAAGTGTTAGCCACTAGCGCTCATTATAATATTTATTTCCTAACCCTGCAAGTCAACCACCATAAGTCCTAAATAGGGGTGCTAAACGAGCTGGGAGGAAGTTTTAAGGGATCTTTCGCTCAACTAGCGATCGACACTCTCTACGACTTTGTCCGGTGCCTGGCGGTAACCAGAGACTTGCATGGTCTGGTTGCCCCGGCCTTGGGTGGCATTGCGGAGGGCTGTCGTATAGCCGAACATCTCGAGCAGGGGGACGGTAGCCTCGAGGACCACACTGTTGCCTGCGATATGCTTTTGATCGTTGATCTGGCCCCGCCGTGACATCAGATCGCCCATTACATCTCCCAAATATTCCACTGGGGTGGTGACAGTGACCTTCATGATCGGTTCCATGAGGACAGGTTTACCTTTCCGGAAGGCCTCTTTGAAGGCCATAGATCCGGCGATATTAAAGGCCATTTCACTCGAGTCTACTTCGTGGTAGGACCCATCAAGGAGAATTGCCTTGATATCGACTACAGGATAGCCCTTCAATTCGCCGGCCTTCATAGCTTCTTCGATACCTGCCTGGACTGCCGGAATATACTGTTTCGGGATGGACCCGCCGACCGTCTTATCTTCAAAGACAAAACCGGTACCCGACTCCAAGGGTTCGAGGCGGATGACAACATGGCCGTACTGACCATGACCGCCGGTCTGCTTGGCATACTTCACGTTGGCGTCGGATGGGATCGTAATGGTCTCTTTAAACGAAACGCGAGGCTGGCCTTCATTGCACTCAATTTTGAAGTTGCGCCGTAGACGCTCCACAATAACCTGGAGGTGCAATTCACCCATGCCCGAAATAACGGTCTGACCGGTCTCTTTATCCACACGGACTCTGAAGCTTGGGTCTTCCTCAGCAATCTTATTGAGGGCCACACCCATCTTCTCCTGCATGGCGGCCGACTTAGGCTCTAGCGCAATGGAGATGACAGGATCAGGGAAGTCCATGGACTCGAGGATGATCTTATGTTCCTCGGTAGACAGAGAGTCAGCCGTATAGGTATCCTTTAAACCTACGATACCAACCAACTCACCAGCTCTCGCCTCTTCAAGATCCACGTGCTCATCGGAATACATCCGATAGATACGAGCGATCCGCTCTCTCTTCCCTTTGGTGGCATTAAAGATATGCGAACCCTTTTTCATGGTACCGGAGTAGATCCGGGTCATACAAAGGCGACCGACAAAGGGGTCAGTGACCACCTTGAAGACGAGGGCGGCCAGGGGGGCATCCGGATCAGCCGGGCAGTCTACAGGCTCATCGTTCTCCGTAGAGTGTCCCTGGGTGGGTGGGATATCCAAAGGCGAAGGCAGATAATCAACGATGGCATCCATCAGCATTTGGACCCCTCTGGACTTATAAGCAGCACCGCAGAGGACAGGGACTATCTGCTGTTGAATGACGGCATTTCTCAGAGCCTTTTTCAGATCTTCTTCTTTAAAAGGATAGTTGGAGTCTTCTAGGTACTTCTCCATGAGATCATCGTCTGTCTCACAGATTTTCTCGACCAGCTCTTCTCTCCGTGCCTGAGCCTCATCCAGAAGCTCAGCCGGGATATCCGTGGTCTCGTAGTGGACCCCATCATCCCCAGGTTCCAGGGAGTAGACATAGGCCTTCATCTTAAAGAGATCGACGACCCCTCGGAAAGAATCTTCCACCCCAATCGGGATCTGGACAGGAACCGCATTGGCCCCCAAACGCTCCCGCATGGTATCCACGGCATTGTTGAAGTCCGCCCCGATGACGTCCATCTTATTGACGAAGACGATCCGGGGGACCCCATAACGGTCTGCCTGCCGCCAAACGGTCTCGGTCTGGGGCTCCACCCCGGTCTTAGCAAAGAGGACGGTCACAGCCCCATCCAAGACCCGGAGGGATCTTTCCACTTCGACGGTGAAGTCCACGTGACCTGGGGTATCAATGATATTGATATGGCAGTCCTGCCAAGGGACGGTGGTGACGGCAGAGGCAATGGTGATACCTCTTTCCTTCTCCTGGTCCATGCTATCCATCACGGCCGTTCCTTCGTGGGTTTCACCGATTTTACGGATGACGCCACTGTAATAGAGGATACGCTCGGTCGTGGTAGTTTTACCGGCATCAATGTGAGCCATGATGCCGATATTCCTTAACTTATGTAAATCAATATTGTCTTCAGTATTAAAAACATCTGGCATGTATTGCAATAGCCTTTCTTCGCTTGTTTCTTCTTCTCGTTACACAGATGCCTAGAAAAACTAGGATATAGAAGAGTTTACCAGCGATAGTGTGCAAAGGCCCTGTTAGCCTCCGCCATTCTGTGCATTTCTTCCTTTTTCTTAAAGGCAGATCCCGTCTCATTGTAGGCGTCAATCATTTCGCCAGCGAGACGCTCTACCATGGTTCTTTCCCCCCGGTTGCGGGCGGCTTGGACCAACCAACGCAGGGCCAAGGTCTGTCTACGCTCGGGCCGAACTTCTACAGGTACTTGGTAGTTCGAACCACCAACCCGTCTGGCCTTCACTTCGAGCATGGGCATGCAATTTTCCAAATCTTTTTCAAAAATCTCCATGGCAGGCTTCTCTAATTTAGCTTCGGCCTGCTCAAAAGCATGATAGACAATTTCCTGGGCGACGGTTTTCTTTCCGTCTTGCATGACTTGATTAATTAACTTAGATACGCGTACATCATGATATACGGGATCGGGTAGTACCACTCTTCTGGGTACATGGCCTTTTCTTGGCATAATCTTCCCTCCTTCTTGATCATTCAGACTCTTGCCTGAGACCAAAGGTACTCACGGTAGTGCGTGTTTGCCCAAGGCTTCCGACGATCCCTTAGGGAATTCTTTCCCCTCTTTCGGGACGAGCAACAAATATTCCCGCTCGCCCCAAGGAATTTCGAATGCCGTTGTCTGGCACGGTCTACCGTGATTCACCTACTTTTTCTTTGCGACTTTAGGACGCTTGGCACCGTATTTGGACCGGCCTTGGTAGCGTTCACTTACGCCGGCGGCATCTAAGACGCCACGGATGATGTGGTAACGTACGCCAGGAAGGTCACGGACCCTGCCGCCACGGATTAAGACCACGCTGTGCTCTTGCAGGTTGTGGCCAATGCCGGGGATATAGGCAGTGACTTCCATATGGTTGCTCAGTCTGACTCTGGCGACTTTACGAAGCGCTGAGTTCGGCTTTTTCGGGGTGGTGGTCTTCACGACCGTGCACACGCCCCTCTTTTGCGGAGAGTCATACTTAGAAACACGATTCTTCAAGCTGTTCATCCCATAGTGTAAGGCAGGGGTCTTCGACTTGGTTGTCTTATCTTGACGGCCCGTCTTCACCAACTGGTTAAATGTAGGCATTCAAATTCCTCCTTCTTTGTAAAATCAATTCTGGACTTCAGTAAAAAAGCGGTCACAATCGCCTAGATCGCGTCCGCTCACAAATCCGTCTGTTAGTATACTCAATTAAAAACTATTTGTAAAGGGCCCGTGGCCCTTTTCCCGGCCTAGGGGGCCAAGTAGGAGGACATAGCCGGACTGACTTCCACCCTCCCGTCCAGGTGGACCACAATGGTAGCCAGCTGGTGTGCCGCAATCATTTCTCTTGCCTCCTCCACGGGAGCCGCGAAAAGGGTTGTCGACCAGAAGTCTGCCAGGGCTGAATCTTTAGCCACGACAGTCACCTGGAGGACTTCCGAGGCAGGCCAGAGGCTATGGGGGTCTAGAATGTGACCAAAGACCTGGTCTTTTATTTCCAAAGGACGCTGGTAGGCCCCAGACGTAACCACCGCCCCCTCTTCAATATGGATAATGGGGATGGGATCCTTGTGGCTTGGGGGAGCCAGGGTCGGATTCACGCTCCTAGCACCCGGTCGGGGGTCGAAGGGGGCCACCTGGAAAGGCTGGTGATTGGCCCTTGCAATAGCCACCACATTCCCCCCAGAATTGATTAGGATGCCCGACCTCTTTTCTGCCCGATAGGCCTCAGCCAAACTCTCCACAGCCCAACCCTTGGCAATCCCCCCTAGGTCCCAACGCAGGCCAGGAAGGCTGCTGAGTCGATAGGTCCCTGTGGGCATCTGCGACAGGGTCACTTGGCTGACATCGCAGGCTGGCAAAAGGGCCTTCAGATCGGCCCGAGTCGGAACCCGCCCCTCTTTCGCTGCCTGGGCCCAATAGGCAATAGCCTTCCCCAGGCACGGCGAAAAATACTCCCGACTCTCTTTTTGCAAGTCCAAGGCTAGGGTCATGAGTTTTCCCATTTCCTCCGGCAGGATGAACTCCGTATAAGAGCTTTCAGCCAGATAGTTGAGGGCAGCTAGGGAATCGACTTCAATCGGTGCTCCCTGGGGCTCCTGGGAGTGCGGGGAGGACTGAGCCTCCTGGGAGCGCAGGAAGGACTCGGCCTCCCTGGCCCGGGCTTGGAGCTGGGCTTTTTCTTGATCAGTCAGGGCCCGATAAGGAGAAAACTCCTTGTCAATGGGGGAAAAGACCTCGTTGGCCTGAGCAAGGATCGCCTCTTTGGCAGAAAGCTGGTCTGGATCGACCATGATCACCGTCACGGTATCAAAATAGCTCTGTTGAAGGGGGAGGGCGGTCAGATGAGGGCGCTGCGAGGCCAGGAGCTGCCCTCGACGTCCATAAAGATAGGTCAACCCTGTGGCAAGGAGAATGAGGACAAGTATAAGGAGCTGGATAAGATGACGGTGGGACTTTGCTGGCAAGGTATTCGCTTGAATGGCCACTTTTTTAAGAATAGGGAAGCTTAGCCGCCCTATTTGAATGAGGATGGAGGTCAGGCCTGCACTCATGAGGCCGGTAAAAAAACCTGCCACGATCATCAGGGGAATCAAATAGCTGTAGACTTGAAAGGCGTGAAGAGAGTTCACTCCTAAGATAACCAGGGCAATCCCCCCCTGGCAAAAATTATGGGCCAGGGCAGCAGACACCGAGGCCGCAGCGAAGGCCTTCGAGGGGCCAAAGATAAGAAGAAAAAGTACCAGGGTCAGGATGGCACCGAGGCTGCCCGCCAGAGATACAAGCCCTGCAAGGGGACCCCGAGTGGCCAAGGCAAAAAAGACCTTGGCCGCTGTCAGGAACAAGGCCTGGCCCACGGCCCTGCGACGCAAAAACTTCGAAAAAGAAAAAGAAGGAACGGCGTAGAGGGTAAAAAGGATGGGAATATTGGCTAAGCCATAGTGATACGGGACAGGCAGGGGAATTCTGGGTAGGGATTGGTCGACCACCGATAAGGCCAGGGTTAGGGCTAACATCAGCCCCAGCAAGGCAAGCTCCTGGGTCTGGGTCTGCTGCCGAGCCAGAGCCATTTTAAGCGGGCGGGTGGACGGGGCAGTTGAAGAAAGCGGGGGCTCATGGGTAGGCTGAGCGCCTGGGAGCGGGCGGGCGGGGTTGGAGGAGCTAGCGGATGGGGAAGATTTGGGCATGATGGGGATTCCTTTGCTTTTCAGATAGGGAGCAGATGCAATCCTTAGGCTAAGGGCGGATGGGGATCTCAATCTGGATCGATGGATTGTATGGGGACTTAATCGGAATCGATGGATTCAATGACCAGGACGAGGTGGTTGGGTAGGCAGGCCGCCATCGAGTTGGGCGCTTTGAGGACCCCGGTGTGGATACAGACCTTGTCCGGGCAATCAGAAGCCACAAAGGAGATGCCCCGGTCCTGGGTCGTCGCAAAGACTACGGAAGGTTTGGCGACCAAGGAAAACTGGACTTCAGGTTGGCCTAGGTACAATTTGAGAGAAAAGATCTCTTCTCCATCCAGATAAAAAACAGCTCGAGAGGTCGCCTTGTAGCGATAAGCCCCCTTCTCTTGGGAACCAGGCACGGCAGGCCTCGGCTCAGCTCCATCAGACTCATAGGACGGTGAGGAATAGGAATGCGAGAACAAAGAAGCTTTTGAGGAAACGGTAGAGCTAGAGTCTATCAGGGGCAGGGCATGGTCAGATAGGCTTTCATCCACCCGATGATCCTGGTTAAAGCGGCAAAGCAAATTCCACATAGCCCCGCCCAGGAGGCTAAGAAGGATCAACCAAACAAGCACGACCAGAGCTGACCGAGTAAAGCCCGGGCGAATGCCAGCAGAACGGGACGAATTCGGGTAATCTGGGGCGCAAGATCTTTTAATCCAAGAAAAGAATTTCATTTGCCTTTACCAAACCCAATTCTTCCCGGGCTACCTGTTCAATGAAGTCTCGGCTATCAATCACCGAGAGTAGATTCTTAGTATCTTCTTGTTTTTGTTGAACTTCACTTAATTCCTTTTTTAGGCGAGCCTGCTCCTTCTGGAGGCGCAAGAGCTCTTCCTTTTGCTGGGGATATTTGTAACAGAGAAAGACAAAAGCTGTCAGAAAAAAGGCAATAAGGAGGAGAAAAGATATATTGACCAGGATGGATCGCCTGCGCTGGACGACTCGCTGGTGGGCTAGGAGAGCCGCATCCTCCCTGGCCGCCCGAGCCCTCTTTTGGGCAGGCTGGCCCCGCCCGCTAGGACCTGGATCTTGGTTGGAGCCTGGTTTAGCTGCTGAGGCTTGAGTTGCCGAGCCTTGTGCCCAAGCTGGGTCCGGGGTCCGAGCTGAGTCCGGGGTCCGGACTGGTTCTTGAGTCCGAGCTAGGCCCGGGGTCCGGGCTGGTTCTTGAGTCCGAGCTAGGCCCGGGGTCCGGGCTGGATTTTGGGAACCTTCCGGATTGGAAACCTTAGGGGTCCCCGGTCCTTGGCTAGGGGGAACTGGTCGGGGGACTTGGGGCTTAAACAAATAATCTGCCAGACGAAATTTTTTCATACTAGCTCCTTATCCTAAGCCCGGGGGGCCTCTTGCTCATCTTGGGATGTATAGTTATCTTGGCAGGAAGAGTCACCTTGGTCAGAAGCCACATCTTGATAGAAAAATTTACCTTGAGTAGAAGGGTCTACTGGAGGGCCTAGGATGATTACAAATTCTCCTTTAAGCTTTACTTGATTCTTTTGAAGGGCCTTCAGAGCCTCAGCAAGGGTGAAGTGATAGAATTCTTCATAGCGTTTGGTAAGCTCCCTTGCTAAGCATAGGGGGCGGTTGTCCTGACCCAAGGCAGCTAAATCCTCCAGGGTCTTTCCAATCCGGTAAGGAGACTCATAGAGGAGGACGGTATAGGGAAAAGAGGCAATAAAAGAAAGTTTCGCCTTGCGGGCCTGGCCTTTTTTGGGGAGAAAGCCCATGAAAAGAAATTCGGTGGCCGGGAGGCCGGCAGCCATGAGGGCCGTCAGGGCTGCATTGGGGCCAGGCAGGGCCTTGATCTGGAAGCCGCTTGCCCGGACCGCACGGACCACCAGATAGCCAGGGTCAGAGATAATGGGACAGCCTGCATCAGAAATGAGGGCCAGGGCCTGGCCCTCTCCAAGGAGCTGCAAGATCTGCTTGATTCGTTGCTCTTCATTATACTCATGACAGGCATAAAACTTAGGTTTAAATTGAAAATGGCTCGTTAACAGGCCCGATACCCTCGTATCTTCACAGAAAATGGCATCGACCCCCCGCAAGACGCTCAGGGCCCGAGGACTCAGGTCTCCATAGTTGCCAATCGGAGTTGGGACAAGATATAGAGTCCCTGGTTGGACTAGTTCAAGATCCCCAGGATCGGCTTGGGAATATTTGTCAAAATCTGGATACACAAACACCCTCCTTTGGGCGTAGTATAACATATTGGGCTTGGTAAAAAAAAGGGAATTGTCTATAATCGAAAAACGAGACGCAAGGCTTGGCGCAAGGATTGGCCGGGTCAGCGAGGCGGGGGCTGGGCCCTATGTGAGCCCATGAATAGCCCCTAGCATGTGGCTAGGAGGATAGCAATAGAGATGTCAAAAAATTCAGGTATGGGGCTCAAAAAGGGGGCCTCTCAGGAGGAAAAGCAGGCTAAGACCTGGCGGATACGTCGGCCCAGTTTAAAAACGACACTCCAGACCATGGATTGGAAAGCTTTTTGGATTATGGAGGGAAAGGCCCTCTTTTGGGACATTATTGGCTCCTTTATCTATGCGGTCGGAATTTATACCTTTGCCAAAGAGGCGGAATTTGCTCCAGGCGGCGTTACAGGAATGTCCCTCATCTTGAATTACCTGTTCCCTAAGTTTAGCTTGGGAACGCTGACCTTTCTCATCAATGTGCCCATTATTGTCGTTTCTTTTTACTTTCTGGGTTTAGGCTACCTCCTGCGGACCCTACAAACAATTATTTTTAACTCCATCTTTTTGGATTTTGTAGCCCCCCTGGTGCCAACCTATACGGGCAACCCCCTCCTTGCCGCCATTTGCGCCGGTGCCTTAAGCGGAATTGGCCTAGCCATCCTCTACCAGGCTGGAACCTGTACGGGAGGGTCTGACTTGGTCATCATGTCGGTTCGAAAAGTTCGCCCCCACATGAGTATCGGACAAATTACCATGTTCACCGACGGGTCTCTCATATTGGTCGGTGCCTTTATCTACAAAAAAATCGATGCTATGATCTACGGGATTATTTTCACGGTCATTTCCACCATCGTCATTGATAAGATGATGGCAGGGCGAATTGCTGGCAAGACCATTATGATTATAAGTCCCAAATACGAGCTGATTAATCGTGAAATTGCTGAAAAAATCCAAAGAGGTACCACCCTCTTTAATGCCGAAGGAGGCTATACCGGCAAGCCGATGAAGGTGGTCCTCTGCGCTTGCTCTAAGAATCAACTGCCAAGAATTCAAGCACTAGTACATGAAATCGATCCCAACGCCCTGATGATCGTGACAGACTATTCGGAGGTTCGGGGGCAAGGATTCTTAGCCCCGGCAGTATAGGCCTGGGGAGCTGGGCCGCGGTCCTGGCTCGCGAAAATTTCTCTTGCGGGTTTTCGCCCGTTCTTCAGCTGGGTAAAAATAGGGTCACAGAGTCCTTACTTTTTACTCAGCTTTTTCTATCCCCCTTTTGCCTTCTGCTACAATTTTAGGGAGTGGACGATCCAGCGAACTTGGATCCTCCCGCTGGCAGGTCACTTTGAGAAGGATCGAACAGCTTTGATTGACAGCGTATGACGCAATTTTACTAGAAGGCGGTACCACATGAATATTACCCGAGTCCAGATTCGATTGGTAAACAACACGTCCAGGATGCGTGGAGTTGCTTCGATTACCATTGACGACGCTTTTGTGATTCACGAAATTAAGATTATTGAGAGCAGCGACGGCCTTTTTATGGCCATGCCTAGCCGTAAGACACCCTCTGGCCACTATAAAGACATCGCCCATCCCATTCATTCTGAATGTCGGCAGATGATTGAAGATGCCATTATGAAAAAATATCATGAAGAGCTAGCCCTGGCTGAGGCCAATGGGGAAAATTATGCTGGGGATTCCAGCGACGACCTAGACGATGACCTAGATGAAGCTTCCCTCCACAGTGAGTCTAGCGATCCTAGCTATGATAAGGAAGGATACGAAGAAGGCCATGATGAGCCTCTCGCCCTTGAGACCCATTAAATATTTCATTTTCCTTTGCTTTCTAAGAGGCGTGTGCCTTAAAGAAAGGCACAAAAAAACCACCCCCTCAAAATCTAACAGCTTATGTTAGAGCCCGAGGGGGTGGTTTTTATAGGTCTGGGTAAGTTACCCAGCGATAGCTTCCTATTCCTGTGAAATAGCTCCGACGGGGCAAACCCCAGCGCAGCTGCCGCAAGCAATGCAGGTCTCTGCATCAATCTCATAGGCTGCATCGCCCTGGCTAATGGCGTTTACCGGGCACTCCGGCTCGCAGGTTCCACAAGAAATGCAAGAACTAGCATCAATTTCATACTTTCCGTCCATATCAAGATACCTCCATGTTTAACTGTTTCTCAGACAACTAGCACATCGGCTGGTCTCTGAGTCTGAACACTTCTACGAACCCCCGTGACGAAGGCGCAAAGACAAGCAAGAAGCCGCCTAAAAGCCTCTATCAACGAGAATATTGTAGCGAGTCTATTCTAGATTATTTGGGGGAAAAAGTCAACTGTCTAGCCTTCTTGGATCCCCGTTGCATTGATCAAGGGCAGGGCGTAAAGATAGCCATGGTGGGGACGGGCTAGTTCCAGGTTCCGGTTGAGGTTGCGAGCGATGATCTGGGATTCCTGGGCCTTTAAGACGCTAAAAACCAGGTCTCTGCGAGGTTCAATGGGCACATTAAAGACGGTCGCCAGCTCGGAAGGAGCAGACCCTCTCCCAGGAATCACGGTGGCTCCCTTCGAGTGAGCAGCCTGGAGGATATCAACCCCCTCATGGGCCAGCTCAGGGGTGGTGATTAGTTGGAGGGCATAATAGGACCCAGGTGCCAGGTCGTGGCTCTTTTCCTCAGCTTGGACTGGGTCCGGAGCGTCCTGGTTCCCATAGAGGCCCAGGGTTCGCTCCACAGGTAAGGTAAACTGGACCCCGCTATTAGCCTCTTCCAGGTCCATCCTGTCATGGATATCCTTGGCCAGGGCCAAAATTTTATCTCGCATCCCTATCATGAGGACTACATCTTTCTCCCGGATAATAGGGAAGTTAAAGAAGGTATGGCGGCGGTCTGCTGTTCCTTGACCTTCCAGGATGGTCGCCCCCTGCTGGCCATGGTCATCAGCAATCCTTAAAAGCTCGGCCCCCTTCCCCCGATCGACGATAGTCAGCAAGGCCAGGTAGGCATAGGAGTCGATCGATAGGACCTGGGGCTCTGGGGTAGGCTCGTCTTCTTCACTTACCCCTAAGACATAGGCCAGGGGGAAGGAAACGGCAATTCCCTTGCCTGGCTGCTCGAGCTTGAAGTCCTTACGTAAGGTCGCAAGAAGGTCCGGCGTCCGGTCCCTGAGCGATACCAGGAGGATAATCTCCCGACTCACATCATTAAGGCATAAAAATTCAAGTATGGCATTTTTTCTCGTTCCCTTGCCAGGGATGATCGTAATTCCTTCGATACCTTCCTTGCGAAGGCTGCGATGGAGGGCCTCAGGGCTATGAGCCCCTAAAATGAGGAGGACCAAATCATAGGCTGGCTGAGAGGAAACAGGGTCTTGAGTTGACACAGACTACGTCCTTTCTTGGGGAGACCTGGCCGCTTGGGAGCCCAAACCCGCAGGCGGCTCCTCGGCATTCTCCTTCACTTTTTTCATTTTTGCTTGATAAATAATCCCGAGAATTTGGAGCATGACCACCGGGGCCATGGCAACCAGGGCAATGACGCCAAAACCTTCCACCAGGACGTCGGCCAAGGGGTGACTGGTCGCTGCTCCCTCGGCAAATGCCAAGATAAAGGTGGCCGTCATGGGCCCGGAAGCCACTCCCCCCGAGTCAAAGGCAATGCCCACAAAAAGGTCGGGGGTAAAATAAGTCAGGATCAAGGCCAGAGTATAGCCAGGGAGGAGGAGATGCCAGAGCTCCAGACCGGGCACATACATCCGCACCATAGCAAGGAGTACAGAAAAGGCCACACCCACACATAAGAAGAGGTAAATCAGTTTTCTAGGAAGGTGGCCAGCACTTTGTTCCTCGATGCTCTTCGTTAAAACGTGGACGGCAGGTTCCGCCAAAATAGTCGTTAGACCGAGTAAGAAACCTGTAGCAGAGAGCCAGAGGTTACCCTTGGTAGCCATGAAGCTCCCAATGGCCCGACCCGTGCTCATAAAGCCGGAATTGGCCGCCGTCAAAAAGAGGATGAGCCCAAGAAGGGCAAAAAATAATCCCACGCAGACCCGGCGCAACTGTTCTCCTCGAATTTCTTTTTTCCAAGCATTGTAGCCGAAAAAAATTAGGACCAGGGGAAGGAGAGACATAAGTCCTTCTTTCGTTGTCCCTGGTAGGGCTTGGAAGAAGGGGGCAAAAATGGCTTGGGAATCTGCCGCCACCGCCTCTTGGGCGGTGAGATGCTCAGGGCTTGGGGCTACGATCCCATAGGCTAAAACCGCCAGGATAGCCCCAGCCGAGGCCATACCAACCGTCCCGTAATTCTCACTGCCATCTAAATCCTGGGATGAGACGATTTGTGCCACACCGATGGAAAGAGCCAAGATAAAGGGAACCGTGATGGAACCTGTTGTCGCCCCCGAAGCATCGAAGGCAATAGCTAAGTAGATGGAGGGACAAAGGACAGCCAAAAGGCCAATTCCTAGGTAGATCAGACGAAAGAGTCGTGCCAGGGGCCAGAGGCGGATAACCCGTAAAAAGGACAGGGCCACCATAAGGCCCAAGCCCAGGGATACGACCACGACGAGGACCAGGGCCCGTAAAAAGCCGCCTGTTACCGCATCCACACTTCCAGCTAAGATAAGGAGGTCGGGCTCTGCCACAGAGATGATAAAGCCTAAAAAAAAGCTTCCTATCACTAAGGCCAGAGCCTTATTCGAATGGACGAGTCCCTTGCCCAGGGCCTGCCCCATCGGAGTAATACTAATATCAATACCTAGCAAAAACAAAGCTAAGCCCACGATCAGGACCAGGGAAGAAAAAATAAATCTTCCCGTCTCGGCCCCACTGAGGGGACGAAAGAGTATTTGAATGAGAAGAACGAGGAAAGTAACAGGAACGACGGAGGAAATAACTTCTTGGAACTTCTCTTGTAAATTGGTCAAGGCTACAAGTTATTCCTTCCTATGCTTTCCGTCCTGGATAGGCGGCCAGGCCCCGCCCCAAAATCTCAATAGCTTTTTGTAAATCTGTAGCATTGAGTACGTAGGCTAAACGGGCCTCATCTACCCCCATGCCCGGGGTGCTGTAGAAATTCTCTACGGGAGCTAGCATGACGGTAGCATCCTCATAGGAAAACTCATTGAGCATCCAGCGGACAAAGGTCTCGGCATTATCTACTGGCATCTTGGCAATGGCATAGAAGGCCCCAGCCGGCCGATGACATAGGACCCCAGGAATGGCCTGGAGGCCATCAATCATCACGTCTCTCCTGTGCTTGTACTCTGCTGCCACGGGGGCAAAGAAATCAGCAGGGAGGTCGTAAAGGGCCTTGGCACCCACCATTTCGAGGGTAGGAACACAGAGTCGGCTTTGGGCAATCTTCATGACCCCTTGGATCAGCTCCTGGTTGGCACTGATGAAACAGCCAATTCTCGCCCCGCAAGCAGAGAAACGTTTGGAGACGGAATCTACCAAAATAACTCGGTCCCGGACCTCTTCAAAGCTCCCTAGAGAGATGGCCTGTTGGTCCCCATAGGTGAACTCCCGATAGACCTCATCGCCAATAAGGAAGAGGTCATGGGCCAGGGCCAATTCTACTAGCCTTTGAAGCTCTTCCTTAGTATAGACGGCCCCCGTAGGGTTGCCAGGGTTAGAGATGAGGATGCCTCTCGTCTTCGGAGTGATGAGGGATTCAATCTCCTTCTTCGAAGGAAGGGCGAAAGACTCCTCGGCCCGGGTGGTAATGGGCTTAAGCTCTACCCCAAAGGGCAAAGAAAAGCCCCGATAGTTGGTGTAGAAGGGTTCCGGCACAAGGAGCTCATCACCCGGGTTGCAGATCGCCGCAAAGACAAACTGTAAGGCCTCTGACCCCCCATTGGTAATCACGATATCAGCTGGATCATAAGAAATCCCTAATCTTGAAAAATATGTACAAATACTCTCGATCAGGGGCATCCAACCTTGAGAGTTGGCATAGGCCAGGACTTCTTTGTCAAAGGCTTGGATAGCCTCAAAAAAGGCAGGTGGGGTCTTAATATCAGGCTGTCCAATATTGAGGTGGTAGACCTTCTTGCCAGCCTTTTCGGCAGCCTGGGCCAGGGGTACCAGTTTACGGATGGGAGACGCTTGCATCTCCTGAATACGTTGGGATAATTTCATGATTCTTCCTCCTTGTTAGGCATAGGTTCATATATATTTTCGTTAGAAACGACTTCTGGTCTGGTCATATTCGATTTTTGTTCAGATATCGGCTTATCCTGCATGGGCTCCGGGGTGGCCCCAGGGGCATTCAGAGGGCGAATCTCCTCTGGGAGAAACGGGATCATTTGATGAGGTTCTTCCGCTAAAGCGACTAAGCCCTTGCCGTCGAAAAACTGGATGGCTTTGAGTTGCCCTGGTCCGGCTGGGGTCATCACTTTTTTCCCAATGCGTGGGAATTGCTGGGCCAAGTCCCGGTAGGCATCGGCTTCATAGAGCAGGCAACACATCAAGCGCCCGCAATAGCCTTGGTATTTCGGGGTGGAAATATCTAAGCCTTGGTATTTGACATCTTTTACCGTCACAGAACGCTGACAGAGTTCTGGTTGGGATGAACAACAGAAAGGACGGCCACAGACACCGATCCCGGGGAAGCGGCCACAGACAACTCGCTCTGAAATTTGGCGCATTTCGACCCCAAAATAGTGGTGGAATTCGTTCCGCAAGGATCCAGCCAATTGGCGGACGAGGTTGTTAAAGGTTACCCGCTGCTCGGCAGTAAAATAACAATACAGTTCAGAAGTGGGGATATAATATTCGATGTCCACCAGGTCCATCACAAGATTTTCTTGTTTTATGGTATCTGTTGCGATCTTCCAGGCCTTGTCCTCAATTTCTTGGCGAAGGGCATCTCGGCGCTCATCTTCCGGAAGGGGACGACGCAGGACCTTGCCCCGTAAATGCCGGGCAACCTCCTCTGGAATAGGAATAGCAGGAGAGGCAACCAGGCCTAGGATTTCATAAAAAAAGATATTCTCCTTTTCAAGGTCAATCGCATCTAAAAAGGCCTGGGCTCTAGCCTTGCGGTCCTCATCCTCCTCCGGAGAAGGCAGGTCACTGCTTGACTGGGGACGGATATTTTTCGCTTTTCGTTTGTTCTTTTCACGGCTCGCCAAAACGACCACCGGATCTCCATAGCGTAATTCTTGAAACTCCGGCCAGTCTTCATCATCAATCAGGTATTTTTTGGGTTGAGGCAAGTCACGCACTCGAACAGCAATCATTCTTGGCATAGGTTAGGGTAAGTGGGGCAATGCTCTCAGGCAAAATTCTAAGGCCTTAGGCAAAGCGGGGAGGCAGGTCTCCCTTAATGTGAGGATAACTTTCTTGGATGGTCGGGACCAAGACCCCCTGAAAGGCCAAGTGGACATCTAAAAGCATTTCACTTGCTGCAAGTTCAAACATGCAATTTGCAAAGCGAGCTTCCTGGAACTCGTGAAGGATCTTCGTGATATGGTGGGGGATGGCCAGAGAATTTGAGGCTAGGTTCATGGTTTTCTGGGGAGCCAAGGAAATTGACGGAGACTTGGATCCTGACCAAGTTGTTAAGGTCTGCTGGCGGGCGGCAGGATCCAGGGAGACCGTTTCTTGGAGGTCTTTTGCCAAGGCTTCTAAATCCTTAGCATAGTCGATATGGTAAAGGATGGCCTCTGGACCAACAAGGAGGATCCGCTCTAGATCAATCAGGAGAGTCTCCCAGAGCTTCATAAGCAGGTCAATCTCCTCCTGGTGGGCCGATAAAAACTGGAAGGCCGGACCAAAAAGATAGGTCCCTTGGGCCTGGGGCAGGTGGAAAAAGATAGCATTGGCCTCTGCCCTAAGGTCTTGTAAAGACTCATCTTGGGCTAGGGCTAGGGCCTTTTCATAGACCCTGTCTGTGAAGGCCAAATAAAAATGAGCCAGACGGGGATCCAGCTGTGTCTCTCCCACCAGGGCAGCTTCCAGACTTTCGATCGAAGGCCGAGGCAGGGTAATGGGGGTCAAACGAGAAGCCAAAGTCGGAATGATATCGTAGGCATGGGTACAGGTAAAGAGCAAATACAAGAAAGAAGGGGGCTCTTCACTTAATTTCAACAAAATATTCTGGCCCTGCTCTTGAATGACATCCAAGTCTAAGACAAAAACTTTCCGAGTCGAAAGACGGGGAAAAGAAGCTCCTTGCTCCTCCGTCAGGGTCCGCAGGTCCTGGGCCCGAATATTTTTTGTCTTCTCCGGCCTGGGCTCCCAATAATCGCTGTGCTGTCCAGCCGCCAAGAGCTCCAGGGTCCTGGGGTCCGGCTGACAGATCGGACCCTGAGTCTTGATAGAGGCAGGATCAGCAAGAAGGACCGCCGCCAAAGCTTGGGCCAGAGTCCTCTTCCCCCCTCCCTCCGGGCCCAAAAAAACGCAGGCATGGGGAAAGGTCCCAGCCAGGATCTGTTGACTCAGCTGACTGGGTAAAGGGTTAATAAATGGCAGCTGGGCCAGCTGGGGCCAGTTAGGTGTGCTCAAAATGGGTCACATCCACCACGAAAATTGTAGCTCCCCCTATCTTCACCTGGACGGGATAGGGCGCAAAACCACCAATGGCCCCCGTGGGATCCATACTGGCATTGACCATGGTGGTGCGTGATTTGGAATATTTGCGGATGATTTCTAAGGCATCCTCCAAAGATTTGTCTTCTACCCCGCACATTAACGTGGTGTTGCCGGATTTTAAAAAGCCCCCGGTGGTGCTCAGACGAGTCACCCGATAGTTGGCTCTATTGAGTTCTGAGATCAGCCGGTGAGCATCCTCATCGCTGACAATGGCAAAAACTAACTTCATAGCATTTCGAGTCTGGAGCTGCAAACTCTACCTCCCCTCCTCCTGTTGGTGTAAAACGTGCTCCAAGCTTTGTAACATGGCGAGGCCGGTAAGGGTTGCTGGGACCGCCGCCGTATCGATTTGTAAAATAGGGACCTCTGATCCTTGTCTGGGATGAGGTCGCTCTTGGCTCATAGTATAACGAATTTTCTCTAAAATATCTTGGGCGAGCACCTTGGCCTGGTCCGGGGTGACCTGAGCCCAGGGAGTAAAGTCGGCAGGGAGCTGGGGGCGTTTGCTAAAAATTGTCTCGTAGCCCTTGCGAAGCTTGTCCCGGAAGGCTGGGGGTTGGAGGTCCAAGGCATTGACTTCGCCCCCTGCTTGAGCCTGGCGGAGGGCCAGACGTTCGACGTAGGTAGGTTCATCGATGGTAAAATAGATGGTTAAGTCGGGATAGGCCCCCTGGATAGCAAAGTCGTTAAGACTTTGAATGGTGGTTAGGTCCAGGCCCTGGCCCCAGTGCTGGTAAACTAGGCTAGAATCGATGAAGCGGTCGCAAATAACCAAATGCCCTTCATTGAGGGCAGGGGCTATTTTCCGCTGGTAGAGTTCCGCCCGAGCAGCCATAAAAAGAAGGAGGCTGGTGGGAGGTAAGGGACGGTGGTCTTCTTTAGCATCACTTAAAAGCAGATAGCGAATCTCCTCACCCACATAGGTGGATCCCGGTTCTCGGAAAATAGAGACTGGAATCCCCGCCTCATCAAAAGCCTCCTTCAAGACTTTGGCCTGGGTGCTTTTCCCAGAGAGGTCTAGGCCCTCTAAACTGAGCAAAAAGCCTCGGTGAAGCTTGGTTGTTTTTGTTGTTTTTGTTATTTTTGTTCTTTCCGTTCTTTCGACCTGCTCTCGAGGCGTCCCATTGTCTTCAGTCATATCAATCTCCTCCCTGGCCCCCTTTCTGTACTTTTCTTGTCGTTTCTTAACCCTTATTCAACATCCAAATGGGTTAAGCTGCTAGCTTAACGGAGGCAAAAACGCTCTCGGATGAGGCACAAGCTCATTCGACACCCAAATGAGTTAAACTCGTGACCGCCGCCCATATTTCCGTCTCCAAATTATCCGAACTCTGACGGAGGGCCTCCAGCTCTTGGTCCGCCTGCTTTTGTTCATTTTGGAGGATTTCGTTTACTTTTTGGGTCCGATACCGGCTAAGAACCTCACCCCGATTCCAGAAATGACTGGGGGGGCAGGCTGGATCCTTAGCTAAGTGCTCACTTTCGAGCTTTGCCATTAGCTCGTCTACATCAGGCAAAGATCCCGTCTTGCGAGCCTTTGGTGTCTCTTCTTCCTTCAAAGAGCTAGGGCGGCTGGCCTGGACAGTGGCTGGAAGGCCATCCATAGCCGGAGCAGGCCGATTCGATTCTGGACGGACCCCCTTAGCCTCCTCACGAGACCGATCTTGCCAATCCTCTCGGCGAGGGTCTTTTTTCCTTGGCAAAGGGCCCTTGGCCCGTCGATCTTGTTTCTCCCATTTGGCAGAGCCATCTTTTGCTTGATCTGCATTTTCTTGCTTTCTTTGATCCTGGCGATTCCGTCCCCTGCCAGCTGATCGTTTTCCCTTGGCCGGACGGCGAGGCTGGCGTGGAGCCTCCCCTTGGGACGAACCCTTGTTTGACTCTTGCCCCACTCCTGGGCCAGGGATCCGCTTCCGAGGCCGTCCCTGGGGTCCTCGCTTGGAACGATTTTGTTCCGGTTTCTTCCCCCGACGGGGAGGCTGAGGAGGGGGACTCTGGCCACCCGCTCCCTCATCTGCTGAGTCCAGTAAAAGGCTCAAGCCAAAAACTAATCTTGACGAAACATAGATCAAGGAAGGATAAATCATGAACAGGCTTCTCCTTTCGTCTGATCCCCCTTCTGGGCCTCCGAGCTCAAGGGTGTTCCCAGCTCAGAAGGCATGCCCTGCCAATAGGGAGCTCTTTGTAAGAGGAGTTCCAGCAAAGGCTCATAGACAAAAGAGCGCACGGAACTATAGGGGTGGGGCACCTGCAAATTGGGTAAGGCCAGGACCTCTCTGGGACTTGCCACCAGGTCTATATCAATCTCCCGGGGCCCCCAATGTCCCCGATCCTGCCGTCCCAGTTTTTTCTCAATCCCCTTCACGGCCTGCAAAAGCTCAGGCAGCTCATACTCCGTCTCCAAGAGGGTCACAGCATTCAAGAAATCCTCCTGGTCCTCCTTCCCCCAAGCCTTGGAAGGATAAAAGTGGGAAGTCGCCAAAATTTCACTGTTCGGCAAAGCCGCCAAGGCCGCCAGGGCCGCCTCCAAATGGGCCTTCCGGTCCCCCACATTCGATCCCAGAGCCAGGTAGACCTCTTTCTTACGAAAGCGGCGGATCCCAATACTCATCCGCTCAAAACGCCCCACAATCGGGGGATGGGGCTTGCCAAGCTTCAGATCAATGGCAAGCAGGGGCGGAAATCCTGCAAATAATCCCTTGACCAGATCTTCGCCCGCCTTTTCCATGAGCCGGTGGTGGGCCTTATCAAAAAAGTCCTCGAGATACTCATAGATCTGGGCATAATTCAGGGCATCCTCGAGCTCATCGGTCCAAGAAGCCCAAGACCTCTGATAATATAATTTCAAGCTAAGGATAAAATCCTGACCATGGGTCTGCTCTTCCTCGTAATAGCCAATATGAGAAGCAAACACTAAATCGTCGAGGGCGATATAATCCAGAGTCCCTAAATCGAAGTGAGGATCATTTGCTAAAGTTCTTTGCAAAAGCCGGTGAAGCCTATCCAGGGCCAGGTTTCCGCCCGGTCCTCGATCATCCTGACAGGGCTCCCCGCCCAAAGCCATCTCTCCAGTCTCCGGTCTCTGAAGCATTTCTCCGGGTGCCTCTCTCTTACTGGATAATTTGTGTGGATCCATGCTGTTTTATCTGTGTTAAATCTTGGGCCATCTCGTCCCCGTGGAGGATAAAGTTCGCCATCCGTAAGGCCGGCAGTTGAATATCCAGGTCATGGATGCGGACCAGGTCCACCCCTTCCTTGACCCCATAGGCTACGATGCTTGCCGTGCCAATTTCAACCGTTTCTGCCTCCTGCCCCAGTATTTCTTTGATAAAGCGCTTCCTAGAAGGAGCCAGAAGCACGGGAAGGCCACTGGCAACCAGATGATCGAGACAACGGACCAATTTAAGATTTTCTACCGTGGTCATTCCAAAGCCCAGGCCAGGATCAATGCAAATATGATCGTAGGGGATCCCCAGGGACCGGCACTTTTGGATGGCCATATTCAAAAAGGCACACTGGGCCTCCAGAATATCCATTTTTTCCATCTTCTCGACCAGGTTCGCCGGAAAGGGATGAACCCAGGGACGATCGCCAAAAACCTGGCTGCGCTTGAGATTGGGCCGGTAATAGGCCGGATGGTTCATAAGAATGACCCCTGCCCCGTGCTTAGCCACCACCTCCCCCATATCGGGGTCGGCAAAGAGGGCATAGATATCATTGATGATGTCGGCCCCTGCCTCGAGGGCCGCCTGGGCCACCGGTGCCTTATAGGTATCGACCGATAAGACAATATCCGGATCCTTAGCCCGAATGGCTTGGATAACCGGAATAATCCGCCGCATCTCCTCTTCTTCCGAAACATAGGTACTACCGGGACGGGTAGACTCTCCTCCCAGGTCAATGACATCCACCTGGTCTTTTTTCATTCGCTCATAATGGGCCATGGCCTTCTCCAGCCCATAATGCTCCCCCCCGTCCGAAAAAGAGTCTGGGGTCACATTCATGATCCCCATCGAATAGGTTCTCTGCCCCAAGGGCAGGGACCTCGTCCCTTGCTTTCCAAAGCGCCATGCCTCCACTTTGCCTCTCAGATCATCCTGACTTACCCAGCGATCTGTTATCAACGCCTCACTCATCCCAAGCTCCTCTCATCTAGATTCCGAAAACGCATCATCCAGCAACACGCCTAGCGACTCAACATCAAATTATTAATTAACGACAAAGCCTCCGTCCGGGTTGCTAGATTCGTCTTACAAATCCCCCGGACCGCTGATGTAATCGTCTTCGACCCCGGCTTTTTAATCCCCCGCATGGTCATGCACAAGTGCTCCGCCTCAAGAACCACATAGACCCCATAGGGTTTGGCTCCTTCCATTAGCGCATCCGCCACCATCGACGTCATCCGCTCCTGGACCTGAGGCCGTCGAGCCACCGTATCCACCACCCGGGCCACCTTGCTTAGGCCAAGCACATTTCCATTCTTGGGCAAATAAATCACGTGGGCCTTGCCAATAAAGGGCAGCAAATGGTGCTCACAAAGAGAATAGAAGGGAATATTTCCTACCAAAATCATCTCTTCTGAATCCGGTTCATGGAAAATCTTCATGTCCCCCATGGGATCCTTCTCCAAGCCTCCGCAAATCTCCTGGTACATCCTCGCCACCCGAGCTGGCGTCTCCACCAGGCCCGGCCGACTCGGGTCTTCCCCAATGGCCTCCAAGATCTCTCGGACCGCTCGTTCAATTCTGGGTAAATCCATATCCCTCTCCTCTTTCTTTCGCAAATATTCCCTTACAGCTTTCAAGCCCCAAGGTTCAACCAGTTTTTTTCTCCCTGACCCTGCCTTACCAGAAAACTCTCCTAGCAGACCCAAACAATAGGGTCCCTGGCTGCTCTCGTTCGGGTCCTTAGTATAGCATAGGAGAGCCGAGCTGTTAAGGAGTAAGAAGCAAGCGACGGATAAGCAAAAATAGCGAAAGGTCTACAGGCCGTAATTTATAAGCTTCCTAACAATTCACAAAATAGCTCTCTTTTGAGCATTAAGATATAATCATTAGAGAAATGCGGCAGAGAGACCAGTGGCACCCACATCAGTGACATCAACATCAACGGCATAGACACCAGTGGCACCAGCAAAGGAGGGAAGGCTATGAATCCGGAAAATGCTACTCCAGCCTTGAGATTTAAGAGCTTTGAAGGGGAATGGGAGAAAAGACTATTAGACGAAATAGCTGTTCGTTCATCCTTAAATGTTTCCGATGACAATCTCCCCAACGTAGAATACCAGGATATTATCGGAGGAACAGGAGAACTCAATACGAACATCAAAACTAAGGAGGTTCTGCGAAATGGTTTTGAAAGCTCCATGCTGACCCTTGCAGCTTACGATGGTGATGAGCTTTTGGGAGTTATCCGTACCGTAGGCGACGGTCATACCATTGTGTTTGTACAGAACATTTTGGTATTCCCGGAGCATCAGCGCAAAGGTATCGGCTCCACAATCTTACAAGCTATACTGGACAGATACAGCCATGTGCGCCAGATTGAGGTGGCAACGGACAATACGCCGAAAACTATTGTTTTTTACAAGTCAATGGGCTTCCGGGAAATGTCCGAGATTGGCTGCTGCGGATTTATGAAAATGTGAGGATCTATCATGTGCTATGCAAGTCATATTACAATTTCAAATATTCCAGAGATATCCGCAATCTACTTTGCGTTGCTGCAATGTGGATATGACTACTACTCCATAGAGCGAAGTCAAGAGCACAATGACTATGTACGGAGTTTTATCGGTCCGGAAGATGCAGTGCCTTTCTTCTCTGGAGCAAGGCAGAATACCTGCGAGGTCTATCCATACTGGCCTCGTGCTGCGATTTTGGAAACAGCATCGTTTTATCTTTCATCCGATCATACTAAATTTCGAGACTATGGTGCTTTCCGTAATCGAATCATGGGTGCCGCCAATATTGCGGATAACGAGCGGGATCAAAGATTGTGGGATTGGATTGAGAGCTTCCCCGTGGAGCTCACTAAAATCTTGGCCTGCGATGCTTTCAGAAACTATTTGAAATGGGAGCAAAAGTGGCTTATTACACAAAATGTACGACATGAAGCAGAACTCCGAGTGATTAAAGACTGTCAGAATGTATGCGTATCCAAGTACGACTCTCCAGTGCATGATATTCAGATCGTTATCAATCCAATTAAATGCGTCTACTCTGCAGACTACCATCTGGATAAGGATTGCTTCGTTTTCTGCTCCGGTGCGTTCCGAGCAGAGTCCGTCATACATGAATTATTGCACCATGTTGTTCATCCTGCTATCTTGGAGATTGCGAGCTTGGTGCTGGAATCC
>ERZ1673752.1542-NODE-1542-length-31441-cov-16.481775_pt1 | contig 31441 bp, 29 predicted proteins | sample MGYA00580195_ERZ1673752 | MGnify/ENA primary metagenome ERZ1673752 (study PRJEB41218, sample SAMN15661744) | gut metagenome | host: Homo sapiens | place: Canada: London | collected 2015-08-20/2019-03-30 | study: EMG produced TPA metagenomics assembly of...
AGGTAGGGAGGGGGGAGTCGGAACACCCCTCCCTGCCTCTGGCCCAGCGGAGCGTTTTTGCACGCTAAAGGTAGGCAGAAAGCTGTCCCGGCAGCAACGCTGCAAATGCTGGTTGCCGCAACCCGTAAGACGCGGAGACCATTCGAAATCGTATTTTTAAGCGCTACAACGTTCCATAACATAAAATTGCAACCAATTTGCAATTTGGTATTGCAATTGGGAAGCATATCGTGTATAATCTTCCCTGCACGAAAATGCAAACTGATTGCAAATTGTTGAGAGGCGACCCCCTGCGGGTCTTTGGAGCGATTATTTATGGAACTGTTTCTGGATGTTCTGGGCGAAACTCTGGTGGATACCGCCAAGATGCTGCCCTTTCTGTTTTTGGCCTATCTGCTGATCGAGTATATCGAGCACCGCCACGGCGAGCGCATCGAGGCGCTGCTGGCGGGCGGCGGGCGCTGGGGCGCTGTGCCGGGTGCGGTGCTGGGCTGTGTGCCGCAGTGCGGCTTCTCCGCCATTGCGTCCAACTTCTACGCCTCCCGGGTCATCACGCTGGGCACGCTGATGGCAGTGTACCTTGCCACCAGCGACGAAGCTATCCCGCTGCTGGTATCCATGCCCGCCTACTGGGATAAGCTGGCTGTTCTGATGGTCATCAAGGTGTTGTACGCCATCGTGGTGGGCTTTGTGCTGGATTTTGTGTTGCGGGGCGTGCTGCCCAAGGGTCTGCGGGGCGGCTACACCGGCCATGCGGACGAGGTGGACTGCCACGAGGAGCACAGCGATGCCGAGGGCAACGAAAAGCCCATCTGGCAGGCGGCGCTGCGCCACACGCTGGAGATCTTTGTGTTCATCTTCGCCTTCAGTCTGGTGTTTGGCGTGATCGTGGAGGGCGTAGGCGAGGACGTATTCGCTGAGGTGCTGGGCGGCATGGGCTTCTTCCAGCCGGTGGTGGCGGCTCTGGTGGGCTTGATCCCCAACTGCGCTGCCAGCGTGCTGCTGACCCAGCTGTATGTGGAAGGTGCACTGCGCTTTTCCAGCCTTGTGGCGGGGCTGTGCACCGGCGCGGGTGTGGGCTTGGCTGTGCTGTGGCGCGCCAACCCCTCGTGGAAGCAGAACCTCTTCATCACCGGCCTGACATGGGCCGCCGGTGCCTTTGTGGGCGTAGCCATGCAGGTGGTCGTGGCGGTGTTTGCCTGATTTCCCGTGAAGAAAACGATTTGAAATGCGCGCCGCGTTTGCTTTGCGCATAAGCTAAGGAAATATTATTTTTAATTTTGGGGTTCAGAAACGCCTGCGGGCGTTTCTGAACCCCTTTTTCACAGGTGGGGTCGTGGAGGAAAACGGCATTTGCAGCGCCGCTTTCTGCGAAAGCGCGGCGCTGCGGGAAAGCGTCCTCGCCCTCTCAGGCGCTAACGCGCCAGCTCCCCCAAAGGGGGAGCCACTGGCGAAACCGTAAACTTTTGCAGTTTGCCCAGTAACTTCCCCGCTATGCCAAGGCCTCTCACTTTGGGAGAGGTGGCACGGCGTAAGCCGTGACGGAGAGGGCAAGGACGTTCCATGCCACGCGAATGTTTCCGTAGGAAACCAGCAGTGGCAGCTGCCGTTTTCGGTTACGGCCCCTTTCCGCGACAAACGCCCTATATCAAAAGAAGTTTCCGCTATATTTGCCCAGAGCGCAAGCGGAGGGCATTTTTAATATTCCCCCTCTCCCGCTGGACTTTGAAATGTGTTATACTGGTAGAAAACGATGCACACAGGAGAGATGACCATGCAATATAAGATTCTGGCAAGCGATTACGACAACACGCTGATGCCCTTTGGCGAAGCAAAGCCCCGCCCGGCGGTGGTAAAGGCGGTGAAAAAGCTGCAAGCCGCCGGGGGCAAATTCGTGCTCAGCACCGGCCGTTCCTATCCCGGTATCCGGGATAAAAACCAGTTGGGCGGCATCCGGTACGACTACGCCATCACCTGCAACGGTGCCTGCGTGGTGGACAGGCAGGGCAACGTAATAGCCGAGCATCCGCTTACCAGCGAGGAGATGTATGTGCTGGTGGATTTCTGCGAGGATTATAACTACCCGCTGCAATTCAACTTCCGGGATGCCTATTACGCCTACTGCGAGTACGAGTATCTGCACACCGGCTATCAGATGATGAACAGCCCCGGGCTGGACTGCGTGGACGGCGAGGATCAGGACAGACATCTGGTGGATATGCCCCACGCCGCCTTTGCCGCCATGCCGCCGCAGGAGGTGGAGCGTTTCCACGAAAAATACGGCTACCTTGGTCTGCACTGGATGCAGACGGGCGCGCAGAACGCGGACGGCTACTGCTACTACGATATCGTGCGCGGCGGCATGGATAAGGGCGTAGGGCTTGCCGACCTGTGCGCACAGATGGGGCTTACGCTGGCGGATGCCGTGGCTGTGGGCGATTCTGCCAACGATGTGGGGATGCTGAAAGCTGCGGGTCTGAGCGCCTGCATGGCAAACGGCACCCCGGACGCCAAGGCAGCTGCCGACCGGATCATCGGGGATGTGCGGGAGGACGGCGTGGCGGCGCTGATCGAGGAGCTGTGGTTCGACGGTCCCCGCGCGGAGCCCTCCGGCAAAGACTTTGGCTCTGCATGGGGCAATATTGAAAGCGCAGGCGGCAGCTTATGAGCTTTGCACCGGTGTACGATGACCGCAGCCGGGCACTGATCTTGGGCACATGGCCCAGCCCCAAAAGCCGGGAGATGGCCTTTTACTACGGCCACCCGCAAAACCGGTTCTGGCCGCTGCTGGCGGCGCTGACCGGGGAGCTGCTGCCCGCGCGGGAGGATATCGCCGCCAAAAAGCAGCTGCTTTTGCGCCACGGGCTGGCGCTGTGGGATACGCTGGAAAGCTGCACTATCACTGGCGCGTCGGATGCTTCCATCCGGGATGTGGTGCCCAACGATATCGCCGGGCTGCTGCGCAAGGCGCCCATCCGGGCGGTGTTCTGCAACGGTGCCACAGCTTACCGTATCTACACAAAATATCAGCAGCCGCTTACCGGCATCCCGGCTGTCCGTCTGCCGAGTACAAGTCCCGCCAACGCCGCCTGCAGCCCCGCCCGGCTGGAGGAGCTTTGGGGCGCTGCGCTGGTGGACTGGATCGTAAAATGATGACAAGGCTGTAAATTCTTTTGCGGGATACTTGCGTTTTTTTGCGGACGTTGTATTATGGATATCATAAGGGGCGCACTGCCCCGGACAAGGAGAAATGACCATGAGCAAGATCATCCGCACCCAAAAGCCCAGCGTGCTGCCTTTTTACGCCATGGCGCTGGTGTTCGTGGTGCTGTGCGCGGTGCTGCCGGTGTATAAATTATGGGCGCTGCTGGTGGCGCTGGGCGGTGCCGCCGTGGCCTTTGGCGTGGCAAAAAAGACCTGCCCGCCCCGGGTGGTGGAGCACGAGGTACCCTTCCACACCGGTGTGGAGGATGTGGACCAGATGCTGACCGATATCCAGCAGAAGCTGGACACCCTGCACGCGCTGAACGAGACACTGCCCGACCCGCAGCTGTCTGCCGCCATGACCCGCATGGAAAAGGCAGGACGCTCCATCGTGGAAACCGTGGAAGCAAACCCCGCCAAGGCAAAGCAGGTGCGCCGGTTTGCCAACTACTATCTGCCGGACGCCGTAAACGTTTTGCAGCAATATGCAAAGCTTGCAAAGCAGGGTGTGCGGGGCGAGAACGCCGCCGCCATCCGCGCCGAGGTGGAGCACAACGCCGCCTCCATTGCCACGGCTTTTGAAAACCAGCTGGATGCCCTGTACGCGGCAGAGAGCATGGACCTGTCCGCAGACCTGACCGTTTTGCAGAATATGCTGAAAGGGCAGGGTCTGAGCAAGTAAAACTGGAATATCCCCTCGGGATTTTGAAAGGAAGGAATCACGTATGGCTGACAATACCCTGAATTTTGATCTGGATGCCCCCGCAGTGCCCACCCTGACGCTGGACCCCACCCCCGCTGCTGTGCCGCAGGAGGAAAAGCCCGCCGCTGCTCCTGCCCCGGAAGCACAGGTGAGCCTGACCCCCGAGGAACAGGCCATGGTGGATCAGTTTGCCCAGAAGATCGATATCACCAACAGCCAGCAGGTGCTGCAGTACGGCTCTGCCTGCCAGAAGAAGATCGGCGATTTCTCCGAAGCAGCCCTCTCCAAGGTGTCCACCAAGGATCTGGGCGAGGTGGGCGATATGATCACCGACCTTATCGGCGAGCTGAAGAGCTTTGACGCCAACGAGGAGCAGCAGAAGGGCATTATGGGCTTCTTCAAGAAGAAAACCAGCCAGCTGGAGGCCCTCAAGACCAAGTACGACAAGACCGAGACTAACGTGGAAAAGATCCAGTCCATGCTGGAAGCCCATCAGGTGCAGCTGCTCAAGGATATCGCCATGCTGGACAAGATGTACGAGTTGAACATGGCCTACTTCAAGGAGCTGAGTATGTATATCCTTGCCGGCAAGAAAAAGCTGGCAGATGTGCGTGCCAACGAATTGCAGCAGGCCATGGACAAGGCCAAAGCATCCGGCCTGCCGGAGGACGCACAGGCTGCCCGCGACCTTGCCGACCAGTGCGAGCGTTTTGAGAAAAAGCTGTATGATCTGGAGCTGACCCGCAACATCAGTTTGCAGATGGGACCCCAGATCCGTCTGCTGCAAAACAACAACACCATGATGGCGGAAAAGATCCAGTCCACCATCGTGAACACCATCCCGCTGTGGAAGAACCAGATGGTGCTGGCACTGGGTCTGGCACACAGCCAGCAGGCTATGCAGGCCGAGCGTGCCGTGACCAACATGACCAACGACCTGCTGAAGAAGAACGCCGAGGCGCTGAAGATGGGCACCATCGAGACCGCCAAGGAGAGCCAGCGCGGCATCGTGGATATCGAGACCCTGCAGCAGACCAACAAGAGCCTGATCGAGACGCTGGACGAGCTGAACAAGATCCAGAGCGAGGGACGCGCAAAGCGTGCCGCCGCCGAGCAGGAGCTGACCCGCATCGAGGACGAGCTGAAAACCAAAATGATGGAGATCCGGAGCTGAAATGGCAAACGCTGATTTTTCTCAGAACAACAAACAAACCGCTCCCGGCGGCTTTGACGCGGGCAGCTACCGCGAAAAGGCAAAACCGGAGCAGACCGTAAAGCTGACTCCCCGCCAGCAGAAGCTGGCCGCACTGGAAGCAAAGCTGCCCGCTGCGCTTTCCACCCGGGCGGCGGCGCTGGCACTGAGCGTAGTGGTGATGCTGGCGGCTTTCTTTGGCTTTGGCAGCGCCAAGCTGCGCGGCAAGTATAACACCGCCCGCCAGTGGTTCACCGCAGGGGTCGCCGCCGACAACGGCTATAACCTGAGCGAGGAACTGACCACCCGGGAGAACACGGCGGCGAACATTCTGACCACCGCCTCCAACACCCTTGGCGCAGACAGCGCCGAGGTGCTGGCCGCACAGACGGCGCTGAACGATTTTTCCGCTTGTCTGCAAGCGGTGCAGAACGGCGGCAAAAGCCAGTCGCTGACCTCGCTGCCCTATTATCAGGGCAGCACGATGCACGCGCTGTATCAGGCCGACCAGGCGCTGGGCACTGCCATCGACCAGCTGTATGCAAAATTACAGGAGCAGGCCGTCGACCCCATGAAGATGGGCGCGGTGCAGGGGCAGTACGGCCAGTTCAACAGTGCAGCCACCATCATCGGCACCTTGCAGTACAATACGGCGGTGTATGAATATCAGAAGGATGTCGGCGGCTTCCCGGCCAGTGTGCTGGGCGCTTTGTCCGGCGTAAAGGAGGTTGAGCCCTTCGCATGAAAAACTTTGCAAAACGCATCAGCGCACTGGTGCTGGCCGTGGTGGTCAGTGCGGCGGTGCTGTGCCCGGCGGCCTTTGCCGCCCAGCTGCCTAGCCTGCCCAAGGGCGAGTGTGTGGTGGACGATGCCGGTGTGCTGAGCAGCGGCACTGTGCAGACTATCACCGAACTGAACGCCCAGCTGGAATCCAGCTGCAGCGGCGCACAGATCGGTGTACTGACAGTAGAATACACGGGTAATGATTCCACAGAGGATTACGCCACACAGGCTTTCAACGCTTGGGGCATCGGTTCGTCCTCCCAGAATAACGGCGTGCTGATTTTGTTGGTAATGGAATCGGCGCAGTACGCGGACGGCGACTACTACCTGACCTACGGCGATGGTTTCCGCAACACCACGCTGGCAAAGCAGTCCAGCGCCATCGCCCAGACCATGGAGGATCAGTTTGCCGCAAAGGATTATGACGGCGCAGTGACTACCTGTGCCCGCAACGTGGCAAACACCATCGCGGATATCTACGGCGTCAGCCTTTCCGGCAGCGTGGGCAACGGCAGTACCGTGCAGCCCGGGTATCAGGGCAGCCAGAGCAGCGGCGGCAGCACCCTGACCGACATCTTGACCCTTGTGGTCGGCGCTGTTCTGCTTATCGTCATCATCCGGTCAATGGCCTATGTTTTTGCCAGCCCCTGCGGCTGGCTGTGGTGCTTCGGCGGACCCCGTCCTCCTTACAGACGACGTGGCCGACGCGGCCCGCCGCCGCCCCCGCCGGGCGGCTACTACGGTGGCTCCCGTGGCCCCCGGCCTCCGCGCGGCGGCGGCTTTGGCGGCATGGGCGGCGGCTCCTTCGGGGGTGGTGCCGGGCGCGGCGGTTTCGGCGGCGGCAGCTTTGGCGGCGGCTTCGGCGGCATGGGCGGCGGTTCCAGCCATGGCGGCGGCGGTGGCCGTGGGCGGTAATGAAAATAAAAAGAGAAAGGCAGTGGCTTTGATATGTACCCCCATACTGGACACCCAGTATGGGGGTATTTTTATGCGATACAGTTATGAGCACAAAAAGAAGTGTGTTGAATTGTACCGATATTTTACAAAAAATTCACGCTGGCAGGGTTGCCGCCGCATACCGGATGTGCTATGATGAAGTGCAAAATTTCAAGCGGAGCGATGAATTTTGATTTGTCAAGCTCGCGGAATCAGGAGGAACTACCATGCAGAAGAATTATGTGCAGGAAATTCTGAGCATCATTCACAGCGGTCTGCCCAAGGCAGAGCTGGCCGAAAAACTGTCTGATTACCATGAAAAGGATCTGGCGGATGCGTTGGAGTCACTGACCCCCGCCGAACGTCAATCGCTCTATTCCATTCTGGGCGTGGATACTGTTGCCGAGATCTTTACTTATCTGGACGATGCCGAGCCGTACCTGAAAGAGCTGCCCAGCCATGAAGCTGCAAAGGTCATTTCCAACATGGACTCGGACGATGCGGTGGACGCGCTGGAAGACCTTGACGATACCGATAAGAACGAGATCGTCAACAAGCTGGACAAAGACTCGGTTGAAGATGTGAAGATGCTGCTCTCGTATGACGAGGATGAGATCGGCAGCAGAATGACCACCAACTACATCTCCATCAAAAACGATATGACCATCCGGCAGGCGATGAGCGAGCTGGTGAAACAGGCCGGAGAAAACGATAACATCTCCACGCTGTATGTGGTGGACGAAAACGAGCACTTCTATGGTGCAATCGACCTGAAAGACCTCATCATTGCACGTGCAGAGGAAAGTCTGGAAAGCCTGATCGTCCGCTCTTATCCCTACGTCACAGACCGGGAGCAGATCAGCGATTGTATCGACCGCATCGTGGACTACGCGGAGCGCAGCCTGCCGGTGCTGAACGATGCCGGCAAGCTGGTGGGCATCATCACATCGTCCGATGTGGTCGAGCTGGTCGATGATGAGATGGGCGATGATTACGCAAAGCTGGGCGGTCTGACCGGCGAGGAGGATCTGAACGAAAGCGTTTTTGAAAGCGTGAAAAAGCGTCTCCCGTGGCTGATCGCTTTGCTGTTCCTCGGGATGCTGGTCTCCTCGGTCGTCGGCGCGTTTGAATCAGTGGTGGCGGTGCTGCCGGTGGTCATCTGCTTCCAGTCCATGGTGCTGGATATGGCCGGTAACGTTGGCACCCAGTCGCTGGCAGTGACCATCCGTGTGCTGGTGGATGAAAACCTGACCCTTTCCAAAAAGCTGCAGCTGCTCTGGAAGGAGACCCGCGTGGGTCTGTTGAACGGTGCCATTCTGGCCGTGATGGCTTTGGGTTTTCTGGGCTGCTACATCCACTTTTTCAAGGGCTATGTCTGGACCTCGGCGTTTTTGCTGTCCGGATGCGTCGGGCTGTCGCTGATCGTGTCCATGGTCATTTCCAGTCTGGTGGGCACGCTGATCCCGATGCTGTTCCACAAGATCCATATCGACCCGGCGGTTGCCTCCGGCCCGCTGATCACCACGATCAACGATCTGGTGGCGGTTGTGGTCTACTATGGCCTTGCCATGGTCGTGCTGATCGATCTGTTCCATCTTGCATGATAAAAAATAAAACAGGAACCGGTGCACCAAATGTGATATGCCGGTTCCTGTTTTTCTTTGCGCAGGGGCTTATAGCAATTCAACTTTTTATCGCAAATATGCTGTTTGAATGTTGCGCTAATTTCTTGTCTTGCGATAAAAAAGATTATTTGCCCAGATGCCAGATGTCGCGGTCGTACTCGGCAATGGTGCGGTCAGAGGAGAACATACCCGCCTTGGCAACGTTCACCAGACACTTGCGCCGCCAGCCCATGGGGTCGCAGGCGTAATCGCTGAGGGCCTGTCCCTTGCGCACAACGTAGGCGTTGAAGTCCGGCAGGGTCTGGAACCAGTCTTTATGGATCAGCTCGTCGTGCAGGCGGGTCAGGTTTTCGGCATGACCGGCGGCCAGCATCTCCGGCCCGGTCAGGAAGCTGATGGCGCGGCGGATGTTGGCATCGCCCTCCACCCACTGGGCGGGGTCGTAATCGCCCACGGCGTAGCGGTGGATGACTTGATCGGAGGTCTGACCGAAGATATAGATGTTCTCCTCGCCCACCTGCTGGCTGATCTCCACGTTGGCACCGTCCATGGTGCCCAGCGTCAGCGCGCCGTTCAGCATGAATTTCATGTTGCCGGTGCCGGAAGCTTCCTTGGAGGCAAGGCTGATCTGCTCAGAAAGGTCGCAGGCCGGGATCAGCTTTTCGGCGGCGGTGACGTTGTAGTTTTCCACAAACACCACCTGCAGCCACTTGGACACCTCCGGGTCTGCGGCGATGACCTTGGAGAGGGTCAGCAGCGCATGGATGATGTCTTTTGCAATGGTGTAGGCGGGCGCGGCTTTTGCACCGAAGATGCTCACCAGCGGAGCGGCGGGCAGGTGCCCGGCCTTGATCTCGTAGTACTGATGGATGAGGTACAGCAGGTTGAGCTGCTGGCGCTTATACTCGTGCAGGCGCTTGGACTGGATATCGAACACGGCATCGGTGTTCACAGTCACCTTCTGGGTGTGCAGCAGCCAGTCGGCCAGTGCTTCCTTGTTGGCCTTTTTCACAGCAGTCAGCTCGCTGAGCACCGTCTCGTCCTCGGCAAAGGCCAGCAGTTTTTCCAGCTCGGCGGCGTCCTTGCGGAAGCCGGAGCCAATGTGCTTTTCCAGCGTGGCGGTCAGGCGCGGGTCGCACTCCAACAGCCAGCGGCGGAAGGTGATGCCGTTGGTCTTATTGTTGAACTTTTCCGGGTACAGCTCGTAGAAGCCGTGCAGCTCAGAGTTTTTCAGGATCTCGGTGTGCAGCGCCGCTACGCCGTTGGTGGAGTGGGTGAAGTGGATGTCCATGTGTGCCATGTGCACCCGGTTGTCCTTGTCGATGATGGCAAGGCTCTCGTCCTCGGTGCGGGTGCGTGCCAGCGCATCCAGCTTTTCGATGATGGGCATCAGCTGCGGCACCACGGCGTCCAGATAGGTGCGCGGCCACTTTTCCAATGCTTCGGCCAGAATGGTGTGGTTGGTGTAGGCGCAGGTCTTGGTAACGATCTCCACCGCTTCCTCGAACTCAATGCCGCGCGCGCCCAGCAGGCGGATCAGCTCCGGGATGACCATGCTGGGGTGGGTGTCGTTGATCTGGATGGCGGCGTAGTCTGCCAGATCATGGTAGTTGCAGCCCCGGGCGGCGCACTCGGCCAGAATGAGCTGTGCACCGGCAGAGACCATCAGGTACTGCTGGTATACCCGCAGACGGCGGCCGGCTTCATCGGAATCGTCCGGGTAGAGGAAGAGGGTCAGATTCTTGTCGATAGCGGTCTTATCGAAGGAAATGCCGTCATGGACGATGCTCTCGTCAATGGTGTCCAGATCGAACAGGTTCAGGGTGTTGGTGCGTCCCTCGTAGCCGGTGACCGCCAGCTTGTACAGCCGGGCGGTGTACTCCTTGCCCGCCAGTTCCACCGGGTAGGTGGTGTCGGTCTTTTCCGCCCAGCTGTGGGCAGTCAGCCACGGGTCGGGCTTTTCGTTCTGCACGCCGTCCTCAAAGGACTGATGGAACAGGCCGAAGTGGTACCGCAGACCCACGCCGTCGCCGGGCAGGTTCAGCGTTGCCAGAGAGTCGAGGAAGCAGGCAGCCAGACGCCCCAGACCGCCATTGCCCAGAGAAGGCTCCGGCTCTACCTCTTCAATGTCGGAAAGGCGCTTTCCGGCAGCAGCCAGCGCAGACCGGGCTTCGTCGTACAGCCCCAGATTGATGAGGTTGTTGGACAGCAGCTTGCCAATAAGGAATTCGGCGCTGATATAGTACAGCTTGCGCCCGGTGACCGGCTGCACGCGGTCGGCGCTCTTCTGCCGCACCAGTTCCAGCAGTGCCAGATACAGCTCCTGGTCGGTGCAGTCTGCCAGCAGCTTGCCGGTGATACTCTGTAACATTTCGGTAAAGCTCATAAAAGCATCCTCCTTTGCTAGGGTGCATCTGAAAAGGCGAAAATTCAGTCTATTTCTCTGTTTTCAGATACACCTTACGGAAAACAGGTTTGACATCTGTACTTCAAGATATACCACATAGAACCTTCAAAATCTTGCCTAAATAGTGCAAACTATGGTACAATCCTATCATCAGGAGGGTGAGACGATGCAAAATCAGGCTTCTTTGCAGGAGACAAAACAGCACGGTGCAGTGCGCTTTCCGTTCAATTTGTACCCCTGCACCATTCCGGGGGATTTTCAGCAGGTGGCACTCCACTGGCACGAGAGCATGGAGCTGGTCTTTGTCAAGCAGGGCACAGGGCTGGTGCAGGTGGGCGCTGTGACCTACCCGGCCTACCGGGGGGATATCTTCCTTTTTGCCCCGGGCACGCTCCATGCGCTGCGGCAGGCAGAGGAGCAGCGCATGGAATACGAAAATATCATCTTTGAACCGGAGTTGCTGGGCGGCGCGGAGGACCTTTGCGCCGAAAAGTATCTGCTGCCGCTGCAAAGCGGGCGGCTTTCGCTGCCGGTGCGTCTGACCCCGAACGATTTGTGCTATCTGCAAGCCGCCGCCTGCCTGCGGGAACTGGAAGATGCCAACCGCGCCAAGCGCCCCGGCTACGAGCTGCTGGTAAAAGGGGCGCTGCTGCGCTTTCTTGCCCTGCTTATTGCGCAGGGCAGGCAGTGTCTCCCCACCGAAACTGCCGACACCCAGCGGCTGAAAACGGTGCTGCAATGGCTTTCGGCACATTATGCCGAGCCGCTCCGGGTGGCGGATGCAGCCGGGGTCTGCTCCTTCAGCGCCAGCCATTTTATGCGCTGGTTCCGGCAGATGACCGGGCAGAGCTTTATCTCCTTTCTGAATGAGTACCGGCTGAACACCGCCGCCGAGGTGCTGCAGACCACGGACGAGACTGTGCTGACTATCGCCACCCGGTGCGGGTTTGAAAACCTTTCCTATTTTAATCGGGCGTTCAAGGCGCATTTTGGCATGACCCCGCGGGAGTACCGAAAAAAATAAGCAGGGCTAGGCTGCGATGAAACGCCCGGAACAAAAGAAAAAGCGATGACCCGTGCAGGTGGGTCATCGCTTTTCTCGTCCCTTGCGGGACAGGCAGGGTAAATGATAAGAAGGTAAATGAAGAAAATAGCAAGGTGAAAAACAAAGGCGTGTGCGGAGCCGAATTTGCTGCTCCAAAGTGAAGATGTATCCAAGTTTCGCTTTTGTTGGATACAACATACCACTTCAGAACAAAAATTGCAAGAGGTTTTTTAAAATTTTTGCCCGAAATTACGCGGGAAATCGCATTTTTGTAGAAACGCACAAATTTTACGGAAAGTTCCCGGCAAACTGACGAACAAGCATAAAAACGGAACAACAGCCGCAAGACCGCACAGGGATACCTTTATAAAACCGGCGGGCAATGGAACGCAGGCGTGGAAAGCTGATTTTCGTGGGATATAGCCTGCACCGCTTTACAAGCAGCCGGGGGTGTGTTAAGATGGACACATCTGCTGTAACCGGAAAAATGCACGCGCCGGGCAGCGGCGGCGTACCGGGAAAAGTGCCCGGTGCCGGGAGGGGAGAAACGAATGACAAAGCTACTGCATGGCAATGAAAAAAACAGGCTGACCGGCGGGCGCGAGCCGCTGTTCAGCCAAAAGGAGCTGCTGGTACTGGCCATCCCGCTGCTGGTGGAGCAGCTGCTGGAGGTGACGGTGGGCATGGCCGACACCATGATGGTGTCCCGCTGCGGCGAGGCGGCAATCTCCGGCGTCAGTCTGGTGGATATGATCAACAACCTTATCATCGTGCTGTTTGCGGCGCTGGCTACCGGCGGCGCGGTGGTGGTAAGCCAGTATCTGGGCGCAAAGGACAGGCCGGATGCCGACAAAAGCGCCGGTCAGCTGCTGCTGCTCAGCGGCTTGTCCGGTGCGGTGATCGGCGCGGTATGCTTTGTGCTGGCACGCCCCATGATCCGGCTGTTCTACGGCTCTATTGATACCGACGTGCTGGACGCAGGCGTGAAATATTTGCAGATCATCGCCCTCAGCTACCCGTTTCTGGCGCTGTATAACGGCGGCGCGGCGCTGTTCCGCAGCATCGGCAACTCCAAGATCTCCATGCAGATCAGCTTTCTGATGAACATCATCAACATCGTGGGCAACGCGGTGTGCATCTTCGGCTTCAAAATGGGAGTGGACGGCGTAGCGTGGCCCAGCGTGGTGTCCCGCGTGGTGGCTGCGGCGCTTATCCTGCGCAAGTGCTACCGGGAGGATGCGGTGCTTACCGTGCCCAAGACCCTGCGGCTGGACGGCGGCATGGCAAAGCGCATTCTGGGCATCGGCATTCCCTCGGCCTTTGAGAACAGCCTGTTCGAGGCCGGGCGCATTCTGGTGGTGAGCATGATCTCCACCTTTGGCACAGTGCAGATCGCAGCCAACGCCGTGGCAAACAATCTGGACGGCATGGGCGTCATCCCGGGCAAGGCCATCGGTCTGGCCATGATCACGGTGGTGGGGCGGTGCATCGGCGCCGGCGACCACGAGCAGACCGTTTACTACACCCGCAAGCTGATGCTGTGGGCTTACATCACCATGGGGCTTTCCAACGGAGCGATCTTGCTGTTCCTCCGGCAGCTGGTGGGCATCTACGCCCTTTCCGGCGAGACGATGGAATTGGCCATCACACTGGTCACCATCCATGCGGGCTGCGCCATCATCTTCTGGCCGCTGTCCTTCGTGCTGCCCAACGCCCTGCGCGCAGCCAACGACGTGAAATTCACCATGGTGGTGTCCATCCTCAGCATGGCGTGCTGGCGGCTGGGTTTCAGCTATCTGCTGTGCGTTCGCATGGGCTGGGGCGCTGTGGGCGTGTGGGTGGCTATGGTCATCGACTGGACCTGCCGCGTGACCTGCTTTGTGCTGCGCTTCCGCAGCGGCGCATGGAAAACAAAATATCAGGCATAACATAAGGAGAAAAGCATGAAACTGATCAGCTGGAACGTGAACGGCCTGCGCGCCTGCCTGACCCACGGCTTTGCCGAGAGCTTTGCCGCGCTGGACGCGGACATCTTCTCGGTGCAGGAGACCAAGATGCAGCCGGGACAGGCAGATTTTGCGCCGGAGGGCTACACCGAATACACCTACTCGGCCGAGAAAAAGGGCTACTCCGGCACGGCCTGCTGGTGCAAAACTGCACCGCTGGCAGTGACCACCGGCATCGGGCTGGAACAGCACGACCACGAGGGGCGGGTGCTGACGCTGGAATACCCTGGCTTTTATCTGGTAAACTGCTACACCCCCAACAGTCAGGACGGGCTGAAGCGGCTGGACTACCGCATGGAGTGGGAGGACGTCTTCCGGGCATACCTGCTGGCACTGGACGCCCAAAAGCCGGTGATCCTGTGCGGCGATCTGAACGTGGCGCACACCGAGATGGATATCAAAAACGCCAAGACCAACCGCATGAGCGCGGGCTTTACCGACCAGGAGCGCGCCAAGATGACCGAGCTGCTGGCGGCGGGCTTTGCGGACAGCTTCCGGGTGGTGCACCCGGACGAGGTGAAGTACAGCTGGTGGAGCTACCGCTTCCACGCACGGGAAAAGAACGCGGGCTGGCGCATCGACTATTTTATCGTTTCCCGGCGCATTGCAGACCGCATCCGCGCCGCCGAGATCCACAACGAGATCTTTGGCTCCGACCATTGCCCGGTGGAGCTGCAGATCGACCTGTAATATAAGGAGAAGCCAATGCTGAAAAATTATCTTCTGATCTTCTTTATCTCCATGGTGCCCATCATCGAGCTGCGCGGAGCCATCCCTATCGGGCTGGGCATGGGGCTGCCGGTGCTGCCCACCTACCTTTTGTGCGTACTGGGCAATATGATCCCGGTGCCTTTCATCTACCTGTTTGCCCGCAAATTCCTCATCTGGGGTTACCACAAGCCCCTCATCGGCCCCATCTGCCGCTTTTGCATCAATAAGGGCGAAAAGGGCGGCCGCGCACTGGAAGCCAAGGCGGGCAAGGGTCTGACCGTGGCGCTGCTGCTGTTCGTGGGCATCCCGCTGCCGGGCACCGGCGCGTGGACGGGCACGCTGGCAGCCTCCATTCTGGATATGAAGTTCAAGGATGTGCTGATCGCCTGCATGGGCGGTGTGCTGCTGGCGGGCATTATCATGGGCTTGGCAAGCGCCGGGCTGCTGGGCGCGCTCAGCGGGCTGTTTGCGGCAGGCTGACAAAACGCGGACGCTTTTGTCGTGAAAAATGCCGGTAGCTTTTCCGCGCGGAGTATGTTACACTGAATAATAGTTGTGAAAACCGGACTCTGCTTCCGGCCAGAAAGGACGTTATAGAACATGGATCAGGCACTGAATCAGAAAATTGACGCATACATTGCGGAAAACAAAGAGCAGCTGCTGCAGGACATTGCAGCGCTGGTCGCCATCGACAGCGTGGAGGGCACCCCGGAGGAGGGCGCACCCTTCGGCGCAGGCCCCCGGGCAGCGCTGGACAAGACGCTGGAGCTGGCAGCAGGCATGGGCTTTGCCACCCGCAACTGCGAAAACTACATCGGCTATGCCGAACTGGCCGGTGCAGACCCTGAAAAATATCTGGCTACCATCTGCCATGTGGACGTTGTGCCCGTGGGCAACGGCTGGACGGCAGATCCCTTTAAGATGCGCATTCAGGACGGCTGGCTGCTGGGACGCGGCGTCGCGGATGATAAAGGCCCGATGATCGTTACTCTGTACGCGCTGAAGTTCCTCAAGGAGCAGGGTTACCAGCTGCGCTACCCCATCCGTGCCATCGTGGGCGACAACGAGGAGACCCACATGAACGATGTGAAGTACTATCTGGAAAACTACCCCGCCCCGGTGTTCTGCTTTACCCCGGATGCCGAGTTCCCGGTGTGCAACGGCGAAAAAGGCCACTTTGGCGGCAAGATCGTCAGCCCGGTGTGCAACGGCGTCATTGCAGAGTTTGAGGGCGGTGTAGCCAACAACGCTGTGCCGGACCGCGCCAGCGCACTGGTCAAGACCGATATCCGCAAGCTGAAGAACGCTCCCAACATCACGCTGGAACCGGAAGGGGACGGCGTGCGGGTGCGCGGCTGGGGCAAGTCCGGCCACGCCGCCATGCCGGAGGGCACGGTGAACGCCATTGGTCTGGTAGCGGATTATCTGCTGGACAACGGCCTGTGCAATGACGCCGAGCGCGCTTATCTGGAGGCACTGCACAAGCTGCACAGCTCCACCGCAGGCACCGGCCTTGGCATCGACTGCGCCGACGGCCCCTTTGGCCCGCTGACCATCATCGGCGGCCGCATCTATATGGAGAACGGCAAGCTGGTGCAGACCATCGACAGCCGCTTCCCCACCTGCACCAATGGCGAAAAGCTGACCGCACAGGTCACCGCTGCGCTGGGCGAGGGCGCAAAGCTGGAGGATGTGGACGCAGCCGAGCCTTTCTATATCGCAGCCGACAGCCCCGCCATCCGCGCCTGCATCGACACCTACAACGAGGTGACTGGTGAGAACGCCACCCCCTTTACCATGGGCGGCGGCACCTATGCCCGCCACTTCCCCTATGCCGTCAGCTTCGGCCCGGAGCATGAGGATGTAAAGCTGCCGGAGTTCGGCGGCCCGATGCACGGTGCCAACGAGGCGGCTCCCATCAACAAGCTGCTGGAGGCCGTCAAGATCTACATTCTGGCGCTGCTGCGGATGGAAGAGATCGACTTCTGAGGTACAGCATGAACGTGCTTGTCATTGACGGGCAGGGCGGGGGACTGGGACGCCAGCTGGTGGCTGCCCTCAGCGCCCAGTGCCCGGATATCCGGCTGGTGGCCGTGGGCACCAACAGTGTCGCCGCGCAGGCCATGCACAAGGCCGGGGCGCAGCGCGCCGCCACCGGTGAGAATGCCGTGGTGGTGAACTGCCGCAGCGCGGATATCATCGTGGGGCCCATCGGCATCGTCATTGCAGACGCGCTGCTGGGAGAGATCACCCCCGCCATGGCCACGGCAGTGTGCCAGAGCAGCGCCACCCGGGTTCTGATCCCGGTGAACCACTGCGAAAACTACATTGTCGGCGTGCCCGACCAGCCCATCGGCAGCCTTGTGTCTGCCGCCGTGCAGAAGGTAAAGTCCCTCTGTGCCGGGGAAGGGTGTTAAAGAATAAGATAAAACGACACCGGACAGGTCATGGACTGTCCGGTGTCGTTTTTGTCAAAAATATAGGTTACTTCCGCTGCCGGGCGGCGATCTGTGCGGCAGTGGGCGGGATATCGCCCTGCGCAGTTTTTTCCAGCTGGCTCAGGCGGCGATCCAGATCGGTGAGCCGCTGCGAGACGAGATCTGGCAGATCCTGCTGATCCAGATCGTCGGCGGGGTTCACCGCCTTGTTGTTGATGCGCACCACCTCGGCGGGTACGCCCACGGCGGTGCAGTTGGCGGGCAGGTTGCGCAGCACCACGCTGCCTGCGCCGATGCGGGCGTTATCCCCGATGAACACCGGACCCAGCACCTTGGTGCCAGCGCCGATGAGCACGTTGTTGCCCAAGGTGGGGTGGCGCTTGCCGGTATCCTTGCCGGTACCGCCCAGCGTTACCCCGTGGTAGATGGTGCAGTTGTCTCCGATCTCGCAGGTCTCGCCGAACACGATGCCCATGCCGTGGTCGATGAACAGACACTTGCCGATGGTGGCACCCGGGTGGATCTCGATGCCGGTGCGGTGGCGGCCATGCTGGCTGACCCACCGTGCCAGAAAAAAGTGCTTGTGCTCGTACAGCCAGTGCGCGATGCGGTGATACACCAGAATGTGGAATCCCGGGTACAGCAGCATTACCTCCAGCACGCTGCGTGCAGCGGGGTCCTTGCGCTGGATGTTCCGCGCGTCCTCAAGTAAACCCATGCGGAAAACCTCTCTTTCCCATAAACACCCGCCCACGCGGCGGGGCTCTCCCTTTTACCGTATTATAATAGCACAGCAGGAGACGAAAGTACAGTGCTGTACTAGGGATTGTGGAACAAAATGGCAGTTATTTTGCCGCTTGACCCGGGTTTTGGGTAGAGTATCCAAAATTCGGCGAGAGATGCCATAAACCTTTTAGCACCTGTTTTTGCGCGCAGCCATTGACACATTTTGCGGTTCTATGATAAAATAATACGAATGAAAATGCAACCATCATAAAAAGGAGAAACACCATGCTGTGCAGCGCCCAGAACCCGAAACTGAACAAGCAGTTCGCGTCCGGTTTTGCCGTGGCTTCGTTGTTTCCTTTTTTTGCGCAATGAGCTTTTCCCTTTGCGGGGAAAAGTTTTTTTTTGCCCGTTTTCGGGCGTCTGATACACAAAAATACCATTATAGGAGGGAACCGCGATGCTGCTGACAAACGCTGTGAACACCGAGGGACGGCCGCTCGAGATCTATGTAAAGGATGGCAAGATCGCTGCCGTAGGGCAGGATCTTTCCGCCCTTGCCGCCGAGAACGAGACGGTGGTGGATGCCGGTGGGCTGACTGTGCTGCCCGCATTTGTGGATCTGCACTGCCACTGGCGCACCCCGGGCTTTGAGTACAAGGAGGACATCGAGACCGGCAGCCGCGCCGCTGCCGCCGGCGGCTACACCTTTGTAAACCTGATGCCCAACACAAAGCCCGTCTGCTCCTCTGCCGCACAGGCTGTGATGGTGGAACAGAAAGCCGCCGAGGTAGGGCTGTGCGATGCAAACCAGACCGTCTCCATCACCGAAAACTTTGACGGTGTGAGCATCGACCACCTCAAGACCCTGCCCGCCAGCGTGAAGTTCATCACCGAGGACGGCCACGGCGTGCAGGATAACGCCACCATGGCACGGGCCTTTGCCATCTGCACCCAGAAGGACATCACGGTCATGAGCCACGCCGAGGATATGGAGATCAGCCCGTGGGACTACCGTCTGGCCGAGGATATCGAGACGGTGCGCAACTGCTGGCTGAGCGAGTACTACCAGACCCGGCTGCATATGTGCCATGTGTCCACCCGGGGCGCGCTGGACGCCATCCGCATGGCAAAACTGCGGGGCGCACCGGTCACCTGTGAGGTGACCCCCCACCACCTGTGGTTTACCAACGATACCTGCGACTACCGGGTCAACCCGCCCATCCGCACCGCCGACGATGTGGAAGCGCTGGTGGAGGGCATCCGCACCGGCATCGTGGACGCCATTGCCACTGACCACGCACCCCACTCCGAAGAGGATAAGCTGAAGGGCATGGCCGGTATGGTGGGCAGCGAGACTGCCTTCGGTGTGTGCTACACTAAGCTCTGCAAGCAGGAGGGTCTGCCGCTGGAGCTGCTGGTGCACCTGATGAGCACCCGCCCCGCCGAGATCCTTGGCCTTGCCAAGGGTCAGCTGGAGCCGGGCTTCGATGCCGACTTTGTGCTGGTGGATCTGGACACCCCCTACACGGTGGAAAAGGAAAAGCTGCACTCCAAGAGCCATAACACCCCCTTTGACGGTGCGCAGCTTTACGGCAAGGTGTTTGCCACCATCAAGGCCGGTAAGATCACCTATCAGGCCGAGGAGTAAAAAGAACGAAACCCTCTCAGGCAAAGCCGTCAGGCTTTGCCTGAGAGTACGGAAAGCAGTTCGCATATTACGAAAAGAAACAGTTGCCCTCAAGAGAAAAAGCTCCCCCTTCGGGGGAGCTGGCGCGCAAGCGCCTGAGAGGGTTCTACAATACGACTTACAGGAGGACACCCAAATGACGAACATGGACAAACTGTACGAAGCTGTGGAAGCCCGCGGCCCGGTGTGCGTGGGTCTGGACACCGACTTCAGCTACCTGCCTGCCGACTTTGTGGACAGCACCCTGACCAAGGGCGAGAACATCGTGCGCTTCAACAAGAAGCTCATTGATGCCACCAAGGCTGTGGCTGGCTGCTACAAGGTGCAGATCGCTTATTATGAGTCTCTGGGCATGGAGGGCATGAAGGCCTACGCCGACACCCTGAAGGCTGTGCGCGAGGCCGGTGTGCCGGTGATCGCGGATATCAAGCGCGGCGATATCGCCAAGACCGCCGAGATGTACGCCATGGGTCACTTTACTGGCGATTTCGAGAGCGACTTCGTTACGCTGGCACCCTATATGGGTCTGGACTCCATCAGCCCCTACCTGCCCTACGCTGAAAAGCAGGGCAAGGGTATGTTCGTGCTCTGCCGCACCTCCAACGGAGGTGCCAAGGACTTTGAGTACGAGAAGCTGGCCGACGGCCGCCACGTCTACGATCTGGTGGGCGACAAGCTGAACGCGCTGGGCAAGGACTACATGGGCGAGCACGGCTACTCCTCCATCGGTCTGGTCATCGGCGGCACCCACATCGAGGAAGCCACCGAGATCCGCGCAAAGTATCAGGACAGCTTCTTCCTGATCCCCGGCTACGGCGCACAGGGCGGCAAGGCTGAGGATATTGCCCAGTACCTGACCAAGGGCAACGGCGGCGTGGTCAACTCCAGCCGCGGCATCCTGCTGGCTTACAAAAAGCAGCCGGGCACTGCCTTTGACGAGGCCGCTTACAACGAGTGTGTGAACATGAAGGAGGCCATTGCTCATGCGTGCAGCCTGCTGTGAAGCCACCGTCCTGCGCAATGAGGTCATTGCCCCGGACATCCGCCTGCTGACCGTGGTGTGGCCGGACCGCGACCATGCCCCCCACGCAGGCCAGTTCTTCACCCTGCGCTCCTGGGGCGCAGATGAAGCGCCTTTCCTGTCCCGCCCCATCAGCGTGCACCGCTGGAACCCGGACAGCAGCACCATCGAGTTTTTGTATCAGGTTGTGGGCGAGGGCACCGAGAAGCTGGCGCAGCTCAAGCAGCAGGATACCTTCCAGCTTACCGGCCCTATGGGCAACGGCTTTGATGTGCCGGACATCCTGAGCAAGTACAAAAAGATCGCCGTGGTGGGCGGCGGCATCGGCACTGCGCCCATGTTCCAGCTCACTCGCGAGCTGGCCGCTGCCGGGGTAAAGCCGGATGTGTTCTTCGGCTTCCGCGACACCCCCTACTGCATGGAGGAGTACCGCAGCATCGCAAACCTCGTCAAGGTGTCCACCGACACCGGCGCGGTGGGCTTCCACGGCTTTGTCACCCAGCTGTACGACCCCGCCGATTACGATGTGGTGCTGGTGTGTGGCCCCACCGTGATGATGAAGAACGCCGCCCGCCTGTGTGCCGAAAAAGGCACTCCCTGCTTTGTGAGCATGGAAAAGAAGATGGCCTGCGGCATTGGTGCCTGCCTTGGCTGCACCTGCGAGACCAAGGGCGGCGAGGGCAAGAGCGTGTGCAAGAACGGCCCTGTATTTGATGCAACGGAGGTGTTCTTCTGATGGCAGACCTGAAAACCAACCTGCTGGGCTTTGTGATGAACAGCCCGGTCATCGGCGCATCCGGCACCGTGGGCTACGGTGTGGAGTACGAGGAACTGGCCGATTTTGCTAAAATCGGCGGCATCTCCGGCAAGGGGCTTACCCTGCACGGCCAGTACGGCAACAAGGGCGAGCGCCTGTGGGAGACCCCCTCCGGCCTCATCAACAGCATCGGCCTGCAGAACCCCGGCGTGCAGCACTTTATTGACGTGGAGCTGCCCGAGATGCTGGAGCTGAAGCAGAAGTACGGCACGGTGGCCATTGCAAACCTTGGCGGCCACAGCGAGGAAGAGTATGTGGAAGGCGCTGCGATGCTGAGCGAGAGTGCAGTGGACATCGTGGAACTGAACATCTCCTGCCCCAACGTCAAGGTGGGCGGCATGGCCTACGGCGTAAAGGCCGAAGCTGCCGGCGAGGTGGTGCGCATGGTGCGCGCTGCCTGCAAAAAGCCCCTGATGGTCAAGCTGAGCCCGCAGGCCGAGAATATCCCCGAGATGTGCAAGGCTGTGGAAGCCGCCGGTGCGGACGCCATCAGCCTGACCAACACCTTCCAGGCCTGCGCCATTGATCTGGAAAAGCGCCGCCCGGTGTTCAACAACATCTTTGCCGGCCTGTCCGGCCCGGCGGTGCGCCCCATTGCCCTGCGCATGGTATGGCAGGCCGTGGGTGCTGTGAACATCCCGGTGGTGGGTCTGGGCGGCATTGCCACCGGCCGCGACGCACTGGAGTTCATCATGGCAGGTGCCGCCGCAGTGCAGGTGGGTGCCGCAAACTTTGCAAACCCCCGCGCCATGGAGACCATTGCGGACGAGATGGCAGCATGGATGGACAAGAACGGCGTGAAAACGCTGGACGAGATCCGCGGCTGCGCCCGTCATGCAGAATAAAAACTGATATATCCATAAAATATCTACAATTATGCGCATAAAATAAAACTTAACGCATAAATTTGCAAATGCCGTAAAAGCGTGGTACAATACCACCCAAAGGAATATACACCACTGAAAAGAGAGGGAGAAGTACAATGAGTGAAGCACTTGAAATTCTGAAGAGCTGTGACGCATTTCTGGAGGGTCACTTCCTGCTGTCCTCCGGCCGGCACTCCGGCGCATACTGCCAGATGGCTTATCTGCAGCAGTACCCGGACCGCTGCGCCGAGGTGATGAAGGCTGTGGCCGACAAGGTCAAGGAGATGGACGTGGACGTCATCGTCGGCCCTGCCATGGGCGGCATCGTGTACGCCTACGAGCTGGCCCGCCAGACCGGCAAGCGCGCCATCTTTACCGAGCGCGTGGACAACGTGATGTGCCTGAAGCGCTTTGCCATCCACCCGGGTGAAAAGTGCATCATCGCCGAGGACGTGGTGACCACCGGCATCTCCTCTCTGGAGACCAAGCGCGTCATCGAAGAGGCCGGCGGCATCTGCCTTGGCATCACCTGTGTTGTGGACCGCACCAAGCCCGAAGCTCCGTCTCCCATTCCCATTCTGGCCAGCGCCCTGAAGCTGGATCTGCCCAACTACACCCCGGAGGAGTGCCCCATCTGCAAGGAGGGCAAGCTGCCGCTGGTGCATCTGGGCAGCCGCAAGATGAAGCAGGAAGCAAAGCAGACCCTGTAAGAGAGTTCGCCCTCTCAGGCCGCTTCGCGTCCAGACTCCCCTTTTTGTCACCTTCGGTGACATCTTCCCCCGGAGCGGGGGAAGTCTTTCCACAAAGGGAGAGCCCTTGGCAAAACCATAAACTTTGCATGGACTGCCAAGGCCTCCCACTTTGGGGGAGGTGGCAGCGCGTCAGCGCTGACGGAGAGGGCGAGGACGCTGAAAATATGACAACATTCTGCGTTGAAACGAGGAAAACTATGAACGCATATCTTCTTTTGGCAAACGGCATGGTCTTTGCCGGACAGTCCGTGGGCGCGCAGGGCGTGACCGTGGGCGAGGTGGTGTTCTCCACCGGCATGGTGGGCTTTCAGGAGACCCTGACCGACCCCAGCTACTATGGCCAGATCATCACCCAGACCTATCCCCTCATCGGCAACTACGGCATGAACCACGATGACATGGAGTCCGACCGCATCTGGGCAAAGGGCTACATCGTGCGCGAAGCCTGCACCACCCCCTCCAACTGGCGCTGTGAGGAGACGCTGGACAGCTTTTTGAAAAAGAACAACACCATCGGCATCGAGGGCATCGACACCCGCCACCTGACCCGCATCATCCGGGAGAGCGGCGTGATGAACGGTGCCATCCTGACCACCTTTGACCCCGCCGACCCGGCCAACAAGGCCGAGACCGAGGCTCTGCTGGCCGAGATCCGCGCCTACGCCGTGACCGATGCTGTGAAGAACGTGACCTGCGCCGCTCCCGAGGTGTTCAACCCGGAAGGCGAGACCCATATCGTGCTGATGCACTACGGCTGCAAGCGCAATATCGTGCGCTGCCTTGTCAAGCGCGGCTGCAAGGTGACCGTGATGCCCGCCTTTGCAACGGCAGAGGAAATCAAAGCCCTTGCCCCGGACGGCATCATGCTGTCCAACGGCCCCGGCGACCCCGCCGAGCCGGTGGAGATCATCGAGAACCTCAAGCACATCTTTGAACTGAACATCCCCACCTTCGGCATCTGTCTGGGTCACCAGCTGTCCGCACTGGCAGCCGGTGCCAAGACCATGAAGCTGAAGTACGGCCACCGCGGTGCCAACCAGCCTGTGACCGACTTTGAGTCCGGCCGCACCTTTATCACCAGCCAGAACCACGGCTATGCGGTCGTGGGCGAGGAGCTGCCCGCCGAGATGGGCGAGGTGGCACAGGTGAACGCCAACGACGGCACCTGCGAGGGCATCAAGTACAAAAAGTGGAACTGCTTTACCGTACAGTTCCACCCGGAAGCAAACGGCGGCCCCAAGGACACCGAATTCCTGTTCGACCGCTTCCTGAACAACGTTAAAGCAGCAAAGGAGGCACGCTGAAATGCCGAAGGACCCCAGAATCAAAAAAGTGCTGGTCATTGGCTCCGGCCCTATCATCATTGGTCAGGCTGCGGAGTTTGACTACTCCGGCACGCAGGCCTGCCGCGCCCTGAAAGCAGAGGGCATCGAGACTGTTCTGCTGAACTCCAACCCCGCTACCATCATGACCGACCCGGACGTGGCCGACCATGTGTATATCGAGCCCATGACGCTGGAAGTCGTGGAGCGCATTCTGGACATCGAAAAGCCGGACTCCGTGCTGCCCAACCTCGGCGGTCAGATGGGTCTGAACCTGTCCATGGAGCTGGCACGCTCCGGTTATCTGGACCGCACCGGCATCCGTCTGCTGGCCTGCAATCCCGAGACCATCGACCGTGCCGAGGACCGCGAGCTGTTCAAGGAGACCATGGAAAAGCTGCACCAGCCCATCATCCCCTCTGAGGTGGTGGAGAACCTGCAGGACGCACTGGACTGCGCCGACCGCATTGGCTACCCGGTTATCGTGCGCCCGGCCTTTACCATGGGCGGTACCGGCGGCGGCATCTGCGAGACCCGCGAAAAGCTGATCGAGATCGGCACCAACGGCCTGCGCCTTTCTCCCATCCATCAGATTTTGGTGGAAAAGTGCATCGCTGGCTGGAAAGAGATCGAGTACGAGGTGATGCGTGACCACAAGGGCAACGTGATCACCGTATGTAACATGGAAAACCTCGACCCCGTGGGCATCCACACCGGTGACTCGGTGGTTGTGGCTCCCTCCCAGACCCTGACCGACCACGAGTACCAGATGCTGCGTACCGCCGCACTGGATATCATCACCGAGCTGGGCATCGAGGGCGGCTGCAACTGCCAGTTTGCACTGAAGCCGGACAGCTTCGACTACGCGGTCATCGAGGTCAACCCCCGTGTGTCCCGCTCCTCTGCACTGGCTTCCAAGGCTACCGGCTACCCCATTGCCAAGGTGGCGACCAAGATCGCCATCGGCTACACGCTGGACGAGATCACCAACGACGTTACCGGCAAGACCTGCGCCTGCTTCGAGCCTGCGCTGGACTACATCGTGGTCAAGTACCCGAAGTGGCCGTTTGATAAGTTCGTCTATGCCGACAAGTCTCTGGGTACCCAGATGATGGCTACCGGCGAGGTGATGAGCATCGGCAACAGCTTTGAAGCCGCCATGATGAAGGCTGTTTCCTCCATTGAGCTGGGCATGGACACCCTGACCCACAAGCCCTTTGAGGAGCTGACCGACGAGGAAGTGGTGGAGCATATGCACGTTCAGGACGCCGAGCGCGTGTTCTGCGTGTACGAAGCACTGAAGCGCGGCATCGACCACAAGGTCATCTACGATATCACCAAGATCGACTGGTGGTTCCTGGACAAGATGCAGCATCTGGCAGATCTGGAAAAGGGTCTGGCACAGTGCAACGGCCAGCTGTCTTTGGAGCAGTACAAGACTGCCAAGAAGTACGGCTTCCAGGATAAGACCATCCGCCGTCTGGCAAAGGTGGACACCCTGCCCGTGGAGAACTACCGCGCCGGCTTCAAGATGGTGGATACCTGCGCTGCCGAGTTCTCTGCAAATACCCCCTACTTCTACTCCACCTACGACGGCGACAACGAGGCCGCAGGCTTTATCGCTGAGAAGGAAGCTGAGACCGCAGCCAAGGGCGAGCCTAAAAAGAAGAAGGTTCTGGTCTTTGGCTCCGGCCCCATCCGCATCGGTCAGGGCATCGAGTTCGACTACTGCTCGGTGCACTGCGTATGGACGCTGAAAAAGAACGGCTGCGAAGCCATTCTGGTCAACAACAACCCCGAGACCGTCTCCACCGACTTTGATACCGGCGACCGTCTGTACTTCGACCCGCTGAACCCGGAGAGCGTGGACAACATCATTGCCACCGAAAAGCCGGATGCCTGCGTGGTGCAGTTCGGCGGACAGACCGCCATCAAGCTGGCCAAGCACATGGACGAGATCGGCCTGCCCATTCTGGGCACCCCGGCGGATGCTATCGACGAGGCCGAGGACCGCGAGCGCTTTGACGAGCTGCTGGAGCGCTGCAACATCCCCCGCGCCCCGGGTCGTACCGTGTTCAATTTGGACGAGGCTCTGGCCGCTGCCGAGGAGATCGGCCTGCCGGTGCTGATGCGTCCCTCCTATGTGCTGGGCGGTCAGAACATGATCGTGGCCTACAACAAGGCGGATATCATCGAGTACATGGGCGTTATCACCGAGCACGTCGATATGGATCACCCGGTGCTGCTGGATAAGTACATCATGGGTACCGAGTGCGAGGTGGACGCCATCTGCGATGGTGAAAACTTCCTGATCCCCGGCATCATGGAGCAGGTGGAGCGCACAGGTGTGCACTCCGGCGACTCCATCTGTGTCTACCCGGCACAGCACCTGACGCAGGACGAGATCGACACCATGGTGGACTACACCGGCCGCTTTGCCCGCGAGCTGCACGTCACCGGTCTGGTCAACGTGCAGTACGCCGTCTCCCATGGCCGCGTGTACGTCATCGAGGTGAACCCCCGCTCCTCCCGTACCGTGCCTTACATCTCCAAGGTCACCGGCGTGCCCATGGTGGATCTGGCCGTGCGCTGCTGCCTGGGCGAGAAGCTGACGGATATGGGCTACGGCACCGGTCTGCACCCCAACGCCCCCTATGTGGCGGTAAAGGTGCCTGTGTTCAGCTTTGAAAAGCTGCACGCCGTGGATACCCAGTTCGGCCCCGAGATGAAGTCTACCGGCGAGGTGCTGGGTATTGCGCCCAACTACCACGACGCCCTGCTCAAGGGTCTGATCGGTGCAGGCTATACCTTTAAGACCCCCGGCCCGGGCAGCTGCTGCATCTTCACCGTGAAGGACAGCGATAAGCCCGAGTTCGTGGATATTGCATGGAAGCTGAAGGATATGGGCTACAAGCTCTACGGTACCTCCGGCACCTGTGCATGGCTCAACAAGCACATGGTCCCCTGCAACGAGGTGCGCAACATCTCCGGCGAGGCTCCCAACATTGTGGATCTGCTGCAGAGCGGTCTGGTGGACTATGTGTTCTCCACCAGTGCCAAGGGTCGTGACCCCCGGCGCGATTCCGTCCGTCTGCGCCGCAAGGCCGTGGAGCTGAGCATCCCCTGCATCACCGCAGTGGATACCGCCGCTTCTCTGGTGGACTGCCTGCGCAGCGAGCACAGTCTGGCTAACATCCCGCTGGTGGATATTGCCACCCTGTACCGCGGAAAATAAGCCGTAACACCCGCATAAAACAGCTCTTTACAGCGCCTGCCGAAATGGTGGGCGCTGTATTTGTGCGGGGTGCACGGAACTGAATGCGGTTCGTGCGCAATAAATTACATTTCGTGCGCAATCCATCGAAAACAGTGCGCGAAATATGTTATACTCAACAACGCAAAATTTGCCAAAAGACGTTACTTTTGGACATTCCAGGAGGATATCGATACATGACCCGTTCCCAGATGATCGAAACCGTGGCACGCAAGACCGGCTTTACCGAAGCTCAGGTCGAGACCACGATGGATGCAATGTTTGACCAGATCGCGGACTGCCTGCGCGCTGACGAAAAGGTGACCATCGCCGGCTTTGGCCGCTTTGAGATGCGCCCCCGCAAGCCGAAGGCTTACACCAACCCCAAGACCAAGGTGTCCAGCCAGCTGGAGTCCACCTCCATCCCCGGCTTCAAGGCCAGCGGCCGCTTCAAGCAGAAGCTGGAAGTCGGCAAGAAGAGCGTGGAAGAGACCGCCTGATTTCTGCACACTGAGAACCGTACCCGTGCCCCCGGGTGCGGTTCTTTTTGTTTCTCTGCTGACAAGCGCGGCATTTCATGCTATACTTGTTGCAACGAGAAAAAACGCCACAAAGAACGGAGTTGTCCAAATGCTTTACAGCGAGTTGCAGTGCAGCGAAGCCATCCACAAGGCTGTGGAACGCATGGGCTTTGCCGAAATGACCGAGATCCAGGAAAAGACCATCCCCCTCATGCTGGCAGGGCATGATGTCATCGCCAAGGCACCCACCGGCACCGGTAAGACCTGTGCCTTCGGCATCCCGGTGGTGGAGCATATCCAGCCGGAAAATAAATACCCACAGGCCGTCATCATGGCACCTACCCGAGAGCTTGCGCAGCAGATCGCCGAGGAGCTGACCAACCTCACCTACTTTATGCCCGAGGTGCAGGTGGCCTGCGTGTACGGCGGTGCCAATATGGAAAAGCAGGCAAAGCGTCTGGCGGAGGGCTGCCAGATCGTGGTAGCCACCCCGGGACGGCTGATGGATCACTACAAGCACCACAGTATTGATATCTCCCATGTGACCCAGATCGTGCTGGACGAGGCCGACGAGATGCTGAACATGGGCTTTTATAAGGATGTGCGCCACATCATCGAGATGATGAAGGCCCGCAAAGCGCTGTCCATGTTCTCCGCCACCATCAGCCGCGAGGTGATGGATATCGGCTGGCTGTACCAGCACAACGCCGAGGAAATCACCGTGCAGCCCCGGGAGGAAAGCCAGCCCAAGATCACCCAGTATATGCTGGAGACCTCCGGCCGCAACAAGCTGTCGGATCTGGCACAGATCATCATTGGCGAGGGCTACAAGCGGGTGATGGTGTTCTGCGATACCAAGTTCAACACCGCCACACTGGCAAACCAGCTGGCACGGCTGGGCTTCTCGGTGGACTGCCTGCACGGCGACCTCTCCCAGAAGGAGCGCAACCAGATCATGCAGGCCTTCCGGGACGGCAAGCTGGCCATTCTGGTGGCTACGGACGTTGCTGCCCGCGGCATTGATGTCTCGGATGTGGATGCTGTTATCAACTACGATGTGCCCAGCGAGAACGAGCACTACACCCACCGCATCGGCCGCACCGGTCGCGCCAAAAAAGAGGGCGTGAGCTACCTGTTCTATGTGCCGGAAGAAAAGAAGCGTGTGCAGGAGTTGCTGCGCCTGACCCGCAATACCGACCTGTGCACCCCGGTGCACTTCGACTTCAACCACGAGCACATCGTAGTGGAGAAAAAGCAGGACAACGCCGATCGTTTCCAGATCAAGTGCTATTTTTAAAGGAAGGAGCTGCTGTACGACTTTGTGCGGCAGCTTTTTTGCAAAAAGGCTTGACCTTCCCCTTTGTGGAAGGTGTAGAATACTCCCGTAAGGAGGGGGTCGTGACCCATGAAGATCAACGAAGTGGAAGCCGCCGTCGGCGTGACCAAAAAGAACATCCGCTTTTATGAGGAAGAGGGGCTCATCAGCCCCAGCCGGGAGCCGGGCAACGGCTACCGCAGCTACTCGCAGGCGGATGTGGAGCGCCTGCGCCGCATCAAGCTGCTGCGCAAGCTGGACGTGCCGCTGGCAGAGATCCGGGAGATGCTGGAAGGGCAGCGCACGCTGGCTGAGGGCATGAGCCAGCAGCTGGAACGTCTGCGCAGCCGCCGCGCCGACTTGGAGGAAGCCATCGGTTTCTGCACGCTGCTGCAACAGGAAAACGGCCCTCTGGAACAACTGGATGTGGAGCAGACGCTGGCGCGCCTGACCGCACGGGAAGAACAGGGAGTGACTTTTGTGAACATTGAACGTACCGACCAAAAGACCCGCCGCATCCGGGGTGCCTGCATCGGTGCTGCCCTTTTTGTGACCATGATGGCTTTTGTAATGGCTATCATGGGCTGGGCGATCTACACCGACCCGCAGGATGCCCCGCCGCTGCCGCTGTTGGTGGTGATGTTCGGCATCCCGGCGGGCTGCATCGTGGGCACCCTGAAGGTGCTGCTGGATCGGATCGAAGAGATCGGAAAGGGAGAAGAAGATGCTTATCGTAACTATTAACGAGATCCCGGGCAAAAAACTGGAAGCGCTGGGCGTGGTGCGGGGCAGCACGGTGCAGAGCCGTAACCTTGGCCACGACATGATGGCCGGTTTCCGCACCCTTGTGGGCGGCGAGGTGACCGACTATGCCGATATGCTCACTGAAGCGCGGCAGATCGCCACCGGGCGCATGGTCAAAGACGCCGAAAGCCTTGGCGCAGATGCTGTTGTGGGAATGCGGTACGCCTCCGCCAGCGTCATGCAGGGCGCAGCAGAGGTCATTGCTTACGGAACGGCGGTGAGATTCGTATGACAGCAAAAGAAAAACAGGGCTTCGGCCTGTACTTCCTGCTTGCCTTCGGCATGGCATGGCTGTGTCAGGTGGGCGGCTGCATGGCACTATTGCAGCAGAATAACGCCGTGCTGTATCAGCTGGCGCTCATCGTTACCATGTTCTGCCCGCTGCTGGCGGTTCTGCTGGTGCAAAAGGCATTTCTGCGCCAGCCCACCGGTATCGGCTGGAAGGTGCAGGGCAAGCGGCGGTTCTGGCTGGCGGCATGGTTCGGCCCGGCGGTGCTCACCCTGCTTGGCGCTGTGCTGTATTTTGCCGTGTTCCCCTCCCGACTGGACTTTTCCGGCAGCTGGCTGGTTGCCGCCTACGGCGGCGAGATGGACGCCCAGACCCTGCGCAGTCAGCTGGGAGTCTCCACCCTCAGCTATCTGCTGCAAAACGGTCTGTTTGCAGTGCTCCTTGCCCCGGCCATCAATATGTTTCCCGCACTGGGTGAGGAGGTCGGCTGGCGCGGCTACATGATGCCCCGCCTGAAGGAGCGGTTCGGCCTGCTGAATGGCCGTCTGCTGGGTGGCGTTGTGTGGGGCATCTGGCACTGGCCGCTGATGCTGCTGGTGGGCTACGAGTACGGCACCAACTACTTGGGCGCACCCCTGCTGGGTCTGGTGGTGTGGTGCGTGGTCTGCTTTGCCCTAAACACCCTGTTGGATATCCTCTACGAGAAGACAGAGTGCATCTGGGTGCCCGCCATTGCGCATGGAGCGTTCAACGCCATTGCGGCGCTGCCGCAGGTGCTGGTCACCCCGGCGGATGCTTATTATAATGTACTGGGTCCCATGCCCATTGGCCTGATCGCCGCGCTGCCGATGCTGGCAGCAGCGGTCTGGCTGACCCTGCGGGAGATAAAACAGGAAGAAAAAAACTGAATTACAAGGCTACAGCCGCTGCACTTTTTGTGCGGCGGCTGTTTTTGCGCAGAAATGGTGAAAGAAAGCTCAAAACAACCCCTGAAACTGAGCGAAAAACTGGATGATGTATACAAAGCGCAAAAAAAGGCGAAAAAAATGTAAAAAAGGCTTGCAAAAGTGGTTGC
>ERZ1673752.1545-NODE-1545-length-31425-cov-9.883551_pt1 | contig 31425 bp, 28 predicted proteins | sample MGYA00580195_ERZ1673752 | MGnify/ENA primary metagenome ERZ1673752 (study PRJEB41218, sample SAMN15661744) | gut metagenome | host: Homo sapiens | place: Canada: London | collected 2015-08-20/2019-03-30 | study: EMG produced TPA metagenomics assembly of...
TCACGTACCGGGAGGTGTTCCCGCTGATCAAGGCGAATAGGCTGTGGCTGGGGGCGATGGGGGCGGGGCGAGACATGGTGTTCGGCGTGCCGGAGGGGGCGGAGGTAGATGCGCGGGACCGGGCGAAGGCGGCGCGGATGGGGTTCGTGGGCAACTACACGCGGCTGGGCAATGCGTGCTGGTTCACGAACGTGGAGCACGGGCGGCGACACCAGCCGCTGGGGCTGATGACAACGGCGGACAACCTCCGCTTCTCGCGCCACCGGGAGATTCAGGGGCGCGAGGCGTACCCCCGCTACGACAACTACGACGCGATCGAGGTACCCTACGTGGACGCGATCCCCTCGGACCACGACGGGGTGATGGGCGTGCCGATCACCTTCCTGGATAAGTACTGCCCGGAGCAGTTCGAGATATTGGGCGCCTCCGAGAGCGAGGGCAGTGGGTTCTCCAATGGGCTCTGGCGGGCTGAGAGCGGGGTTACGCAGCCGATGGTAGACGCTGGGCGGGTGTATAAAAGAATATTCATACGGAGGCGTAGCTAAAAGAGAACGGCATCATGAAAACGGAGCTGCACACGGAGTGGACGGTGGAGGATGTATGCAAGGGGTTCGTTTACAACCAGCTGGAGGAGCGGGGGCTATACGGGCTGAATGGGCAGCTCACCATCCAGCCGGAGTACCAGCGACACTACATCTATAACGATGGCAAGCGGGACGTGGCAGTGGTGGATTCGCTGCCCAAGGGCTACCCCATTGGGCTTATCTATTTCAACTGCACAGCCGATGGGCGGTACGAGGTACTCGATGGGCAGCAGCGCATCACATCGTTCGGGCGCTTCGTGACGGGGCGGTTCGCCATCAAGGATGCCTACGGCAATGCGCAGTACTTTTCGGGGCTGCCCCTGGAGCAGCGCGAACGCATTCTCAATACGAAGCTGCTCATCTACGCATGCAAGGGGGAGGAGCATGAAATCAAGGAGTGGTTCCGGACCATTAACACCGTGGGCGTGCCGCTCAATGGCCAGGAGCTTCTGAATGCCATCTACGCGGGGCCATTCGTGACGGCGGCAAAGAGAATTTTCAGCAATTCGCAGCATGCCGAGCTGCAGAAGTGGGCCCATTACGTTAAGGGGGACGTGAAGCGGCAGGATGTTTTGGCCCGGGCGCTCGAATGGGTGTGCGCCAGCGAGGAGGTTAGCGTGGATGCCTACATGAGCCAGCACCGGTTTGATGCCACGGCGGATGGTTTGGAGCGCTATTTTCGCTCCGTGATTGACTGGGTGGTGGCCACGTTCTCCATGAATAATCGTGACATGTGCGGGCTGGAGTGGGGGCGGCTCTACGAAACGTACCACAGCACACCCTACGATGTGGACCACGTCAATGCGCGGGTGAGCGCGCTGCGGGCGGATGAGTACGTGCGCTGCCCACGCAACGTTTACGAGTACGTGTTGGGCGGGGAGCGGGAGAAGCAGCTGCTGGATATACGGATCTTTGAGGCGTCGGCGAAGCGTGAGGCGTACAACCGCCAGACGCGGGAGGCCGAGGCGCATGGGGTGTCCAACTGCCCGCTCTGCGCGGCTGGGGGTAATGCGAATAGCACCCGTATCTATAGGATTGAGGAGATGGAGGCGGATCACGTAACGCCGTGGAGCAAGGGGGGCAGCACCGCGCCGGAGAACTGCGAGATGCTCTGCAAGACGCATAACCGGGCGAAGGGGAATCGGTAGGGGCTAGAAGGAAGTGGTAAATGGTTGCAGGTTAAGGCGTGGCGTTGGCTTCGCCCTGCGCCGTTGAATATGCCGTTTGGTCGCAGGGGTTAGTTCTGCGGATGGGGCAGCATGACCGAAAATTTTATATGAGGGCAGGGGAGGCGTTTTGCGTAGGGTATGCGGTGAGAGTGGTTTGTTGTACGGAAGATAGAAATGTGTCCTTTTGGGCGTTGTTGGCAAAAAAAATTATAACTTGCAACGATGAAGACAAAAAAAGAAGGGTACTACTTTCCCGGCATCTTCAACACGACTCAAGGGCCTGAAAAGCGAGATGAGTTTGATTCCAATTCGGGAAAGGGGCAGAGAGATTATAATAAGGGCATTCACACTATAACCTATTGGTAAGATGAAAACGTTGCGAAGGGCTATGGGGTGGTTTTGCACACCCATTGTGGCAGTGCTGCTGATGGGCTGCATGAAAAAAAATGAGGTTGTGACTATATCGACAGACCATTTCGTGTGGGGTTTCTACGATGGCTGCGATTTGCGGCTATACGTAGAGGACTCCATTTGCACGCTGTATGTGAAGTGTGGTCAAAACGGAAGTTTTTATAGCACATACAGTGTGGACTCACGGAGCAAGGATTTGAGGCGTAGCCCCAGCCCGAGAGGGGTGAGTCGGTGCGAGAAGCTTGGGGATGTGGGTTACAATGTGGAGACATGGGACGTAGTGGTAGCGTTCAACCCATGCGATTCGCATATTTACGCCTATAGTCCAATTGTGTCTGTGGAGATATGTGCTGATACGGTGCTTGCAGGGCGAATACCAGCTGGTATGCCACTGAATGATAGGTTCGAATTTCTCTCCTTCTCCCCAGACGAGTACATTCGGAATGGGTATCAAGTGGACACATCAAAGATTTCTGCTTGCCGTGATACGCTACCCGGGGTGCTGCAAAGATCCTTTATGCTCGGACTTCCGGGGGTGAAACTAAGGGAGCTTCAGAATCATCGAGATGTAGTATCGCACGCGGGACGAGAGATGGCCTCGGTGCCGGTGTATGGGAAGCTGTCTGAGATTGATTTCGCGCAGTATGAATGTTTGGGCTTAGGCTCTTCGTACGTAGGGGTATTTCGTCCGCTCATGTCCATGAGCCGTAAGGAGATGGAGAGGCTGCGGGTGAAGGTTCGCTATCGGGATGGCAGCATGCGGGAGTCGAAGGTAGAATGTCCTTACGCACGTACTGGAGATTTGATAGAAGATTGATTAGGGAGCGTGGGTGTCCTAGCTGCATATAGGTTCGCAATCATTTTTGTGACCATGTTGGCGATGGAGTGGGCCACTGGCTGCGGGTTATAGCAGGCTATTCTTTACCTTTCTGTCGGTACGCACAAAAAAGGCAATGATGAGACCCATGCACAGCATCGCGAATGGCCAGGCGATCCAGGGGGCGGGGTGGTCAAACTGTTCAATATCGCCATTGCGGTAGGCTATGGTGGCGAGGGTAACGGCTATAAAGTTATTGGTGAAGTGCATGATAATGGCGGGCCATACGGAGCGGGAGTAATAGGCGAGATAGCCGAGGGCGGCGCCAAGCGCAAGGCGTGGGACGAAGCCGCTGAGCTGAAAGTGGATGAGGCTAAAGAATGCTGCGCAGATCCATATTGCGGCGTGGGGGCTGCGCATAAGGCGCAGGAGGCTCTGCTGCAGCGCACCGCGGAAAAAGAGTTCCTCGCAGATGGCAGGCGCAATGGCGATAACCAGCGTGTTAACCAGGTAGCCCGGCAACGTGTCAACAGCTAGGAGCGCGTAGGAGGCTTCTTGAACCCTCTTATCCATCTCGGAGGCCCAGTTGGGCTGTGGGATGCTGGCGTTGAGCTCCGTGAGGAGGGTGTTGGGCATTACCATGAGTAGCCCCACGGCGAGACCATAGAGTAGCCAGGTTGCGGGGGAGGGGCGGGAGGTGGCGAGGGGCGATGGGGTGCTGCGCCGCTCGAGCAGAGCCCAGCAAAGCGCGGGGAGCAGGAAGGAGAGAAGGGTGGTGATTAGCTGCATCCAGCGCACCGACATATCGATGGGGATTTCGAGCGAGAGCGAGGGTCCTAGCCATGCGAACTGTATGAGTGCGGCCGCGGCTGTAAAGAGGAGGAGAAGAATAAATAGAATCAGGAGGCGGCGAAAGGTTACGGCGCGCGTGACTGGGTTTGGCATGTATGGGTAAGTCATTTCGTTTGTACAATAAGAATGTCGCGAAGGTATTGTAAATTTGCGAGTGTGGTGGCGGGGGGAAGGAGTAAATACTGATTACTGACGGAGAGGCGAAGATGGGGGAGCAGAGTAAACCCAAGGGGGTAGGTAAGATTCCAGAGGAGCTATTTCATGGGGTGTGGGCGGTGATGCACCGCTACGCGGAGGGGCTGCGCACCGTGGATGGGCGGTCGCTGACGATAGAGAATCCGGGGGTGCATAACCATGATGCAGGGGCGGATTTTTTCAACGCGCGCCTTACGATAGGAGGGCAGCAGTGGGCGGGCGATGTGGAGCTGCATGTGGACGAGTCGGATTGGTACGCGCATGGGCACGATGAAGATCCATCCTATAATGCGGTTATTCTGCACGTGGTGGCGCATGAGATGGGGCGGCGTGCCGTGGACTCGTCAGGTCGGGAAGTGCCAACGCTAGTGATCCCCCGCGCGGAGGAGTTGGTTAAAACGTACGAGGGGCTTATCGCGCATCGTGAGGAGCCTTGCTGCGGGGAGGCGATTGGGAAGATGCCGCCGTTGGAGCAGTCGGAGTGGATGGTGCGGCTGCTGGTGGAGCGATTGCAGGCGAAGAGCGAAGCGGCGCGCGCTGAGGTGGAAAAGTGCGAGCTGGGATGGGAGGAGGCGTTTTTTCGCTCGGTGGCGCAGAGTCTGGGGCAGCGGGTGAATGCAGACCCGATGCTGTGGCTTATGCGGGCCACGCCGTTCAAAGATTTGTCAAAAATTCGGGATGGGTGGCTTTCGCTGGAGGCGTTGCTGCTGGGACAAGCGGGGCTGATAGAGGAGGCGAGAAGGCAGAATCGCGTTGATGCGTACGTTGAAACGCTTGAAAAGGAATACTACTACCAGGCGGCGCGTTTCAAACTCAAGCCGATCTCGGGGAGCGTGTGGAAGTATATGCGGATACGCCCGGCTGCGTTCCCCGCGCTACGAATAGCGCAGCTATCGGCAATAATCCACCGGAATGAGCACTTTTTCTCGGAGATGCTGGAGGCGAAGAGCGTGACGGAGGTGGAGCGGATTCTGCGGGTAGACACCTCCGAGTACTGGCTGACGCACTATGCGCTTGGGGATACCCCATCGGCGGCACAGCCGAAGAAGATAGGGCACGAACGGGCAAAGATAGTGCTGATTAACAGCATTGTACCGTACCGATTCGCCTACGCCGAGGCGAAGGGAGATGAGGGGCTGCGCGACGCAACGCTGGATTTGCTCGAGCAGGTGGCGCCGGAGGAGAACGCCGTGGTGCGCCGTTACGCAGCGTGCGGGGTGCGGGTGAAAAGCGCGGTGGAGAGCCAGGCGATAGTGCAGCTGCTAAAGATGCATTGCCGCCCTCGGTTGTGCTACCGTTGCCCCGTGGGGCTGCGAACGTTGACGTCGATGATGGCGCAGCGTGGCGCCGATGGGAAGGGTGATTGTTAGAAAAATTACGAAATTTGCGCATTCTATCTGTGAAGAGAGTTGACAAGATGAAAGCGGTGAAAGCTATGAGAAAAATACTTTTGGGGCTATGCCTGTTTGTAGGCAGCGTGGCGTGGGTGCAAGCGCAGCCAAATGCCCAGGTGCAGGACCTGGAGCATTTCTTCGAGACTACCACGTATGTGGTGCTTGATAACAATCCGATGTCGGAGTGGAACATGAAGATGCAGGAGCTTGCGAAGCGCCATTGGCATATCACGCCGCTGAAGTTCATTAACGACAATGAGTTTGAGAACCTACGCAAGGACATGGACAAGTCGTTTATCGTGCGCATGAAGTTCCGTTTCCCGAAGGATAAGGTGAAGGCGAACTACATATACTTTTCTATAGTAAACGGTGCGGCGGTGCATAGCATGACAGATATGCCGGAGATATGCTCCGTGCCGCTAGGATATGAGACAGCCGACCAGAGCAGCTGGGCATACAAACTCGGCAGCCTATTGCAGTTTGCGCAGAAGCATATAGAGAAGCTCAAGGAAGACCCCTCGATTATGGGGAAGAATGTGTTGCAGTACTACAATAAGAACATAGCGGATATCAAGGGTAAAGAACTTTGGGTGGTGCAGAACGATTTGGCGCCGGAGGTGCGTTCGCTGTCAAATATCCGTAAGGCGTACAAAGGTGTGGTTCGGATAGTGACGACAGAGGATATAGAGAAGGCAATTAATGATCGGCGCACCGATGTGGTATATCTCCACAAGGTAGGGCCAGAGCGTAGCAACGTGAAGGCGAGAATATATAAATGCTTGATCGGCGCGGGGGATGATAAGTTCTACTACTTTGACTACCACATGATGAGCAGCCGAAAGGGGGATGGGCTTCTCAAAGAGGATTTTAAGCGTTTGAATCGGCGAAATTAGGCGGAGAGGTTAACAAAAGTTGAAGAGTTGCGTTTAATTGCCGTGAAGGGAGTACCATTGAAAACAAAGTAGATTTATTATGAGCGTAAAGAGGTTGTGTTTGGTGCTGGTTCTGCTTGGCGGATCTTTTGGATTGGGCGTTGAGGTGAAGGCGCAGGATGGAGGAAGTGTGGCTAAGCAGCTGGCCGAAAAGCGGCTACAGGAAGGTGCAGTGGCTGGCGGCGGAGCGGATAGCGCAAAGCAGAGTCCCTGGAGTTTCAAAGGGAATGTGGCGGTTACGATGACGCAGGTGATGCTGCACCACTGGGTGCCAGGCGGTGAGAATTCGCTATCGGGCGAAGCGACATCGTATCTGCAGCTGGATTATCTGAAAAATAAGCATGCGTGGACGACCACCCTGGATTTAGGGTACGGTTTGCTGAAGCAGGGCGAGGCCCCCGTGGTGAAGAACCTAGATAGGATAGACTTCAACACGAAGTACGGTTTTGCCGCAGCGCCGCGCTGGTACGTAACGGGGCTGTATAGCATAAAGACGCAGTTTGCACCTGGCTATAAGGATCCTGCGAGTCCGAAACGGGTGCTAATTTCTGACTTTGCGGCGCCGCTCTACATGGCGCTTTCGCTTGGTGTTGACTACAAGTACGATACGCATTTTTCGGGGTATCTATCCCCGATAGCGGGCCGCATGACGTACGTGAGGCGTCAGGAGCTGGCGGACGCAGGGGCGTTCGGCGTGAAGAAGGCCGAACTTAATGCAGATGGTACGGTGAAAGTGCCTGGAGAGAAGGTGCGCTGGGAGCTGGGTGCTATGCTAAGACTTTTGTACGTGAATCGTTTCTACCATGACCGCATCGGGCTGAATACACGGTTGGAGCTCTTCTCGAACTACCTTGAGAAGCCGCAGAATGTGGATGTGATGTTTGACGCGGTGCTTGACTACAAATTGCTAGATTTCTTGACGGCAAAGTTCCAGCTGACGATGGTGTACGATGATGACCAGAAGATAGTGAATGACAGCGGTCAGAGCTTTGCAGCGTTGCAGGTTCGGCAGATGCTAGGTGTAGGGCTGGCGTATAACTTTTAAAGGGAAGTGCATGCGTGAGCGAGGTGCATGTTGCTGAGAGTTTAGGCGGCGGCTCGAGCCATTTCGGGTCGCCGCTTTTTGGTTATTGGTAGGTGTGAGACATTACTGTTTGAGACATGGGGGAGCATAGCGGCGGACGAAGGCGATTGGTGCGTTATATGGGTGCAGCGGCGGCGTTCCTGCTGGTGGCGAGCGTTGCGGCTTGGGCGGGCGTGGTGTTTGCCAAGGGGAATGGTGGGAGCGAGATGCAAGATAGCGCACCAGCCGATCAAGGAGAGCATCGCTATGGACAGCCCTACATTCCGAGCGAAATAGAGCTGGCGGGGGAGCGGGTTCCGTTGGAGTGCGTGGATGTGCGCGAAGCGTTGGAGTGGGAGATGTGCGTGATTTCCAATTGGCACAGCCAGGTGCTACTGATTTTGAAGCGTGCGCCACGCTACTTCGCGGTGATAGAGCCGATTCTGCGGGCGCATGGAGTTCCCGATGATTTCAAATACCTAGCTGTGGTGGAGAGTAACCTGTATGATAGGGCCTACTCCCCATCAAATGCCGCTGGGGTATGGCAGTTCTTGGAGGAGACGGCGCGGGAGCAAGGCCTGGAGGTGAATGAAGATGTGGATGAACGCTACAATCTGCGCCTATCGACCCATGCGGCCTGCATGTATCTTAAAGAGAGCTATGGGCGGTTTGGCTCATGGGCGATGGCAGCGGCGGCATACAATATGGGGAGAACCGCACTGCAGCGTCAAATGGATAGGCAGCGGGAGCAGTCTTTCTACAACCTTTTGGTGGGTGTTGAGACTGGTCGCTACGTGTTTCGCATAATTGCATTCAAGATTATACTTGAAAACCCTGAGCGGTATGGATTCCATCTTGATGCGTCCGAACGTTTCCCCATTCTTGCAACACGACAGGTGGAAGTAGACACCACGGTGGACAATCTATCGGAGTTCGCGAAGGCGCAGGGTGCGAACTATAAGACGTTGAAGTGGCTTAACCCATGGCTGCGTACTAATACGTTGCCAGTGGTGGGGGGTAAAAAGTACACGTTGGAGATTGTAGACTCGACGGCACGTAGGCGGTCGGGTAAAAGCTGATAGGGAGAAAGAGCATGGAGAAGCGAGGGGTAAACATAGAACACGCAGCGCATGAGCGGGTGGTGCTCGTGGGGATGCAGTTCTACCGGAATAGGGGTGGGCGCTACGCGCTGGAAGATTACCTCGATGAACTGTCCATGCTCGCGCAGACCGCGGGAGGGGAGGAAGTGGTGCGTTTCACGCAGAATGCGCAGGCCCCCGACCCGCGTACGTACGTTGGGCGCGGCAAGGCGGAGGAGATAGCGGTCGCTGTGAAGGAGCAGGGAATCGATACGGTGATTTTTGACGATGAGCTCTCCCCCTCGCAGCAGCGTAATCTAGAGGAGGCGTTGCAGTGCAAGGTAATAGACCGGACGGGGTTGATTTTAGACATCTTTGCCCAGCGGGCGCGTACGGCCTACGCGAAGACGCAGGTGGAGCTGGCGCAGTATCAGTACCTATTGCCGCGACTAGCGGGCATGTGGACTCACTTGGAACGTCAGCAGGGGGGCATAGGGATGCGCGGCCCTGGGGAACGGGAGATAGAAACCGATAGGCGTATTGCGCGGCTACGTATAAGTAAGCTGAAGCAGGAGTTGGCGAGCATTGATAGGCAGATGGCCACGCAGCGTAAGCAGCGGGGCGGCATCGCGAGGGTTGCTTTGGTGGGGTATACCAATGTGGGCAAGTCAACCCTCTTGAATAGGCTTACGGGGGAGAATGTTTACGTGGAGCATCAGCTTTTCGCCACGTTGGACACTACTGTGCGGAGGGTCTCCTATGGTCCTACCTCCTACCTGTTGGCAGATACAGTCGGATTTATCCGTAAGCTACCCACGCAGCTTGTGGAGGCGTTCAAGTCAACCCTTGATGAGGTGCGAGAGGCGGACATCCTGCTGCACGTGATAGACCTGTCGCACCCGGCGTGGGAGGAACAGATGGCAACGGTCAACGAGACGCTGCGTGAGATAGGAGCGGCCGATAAGCCAGTCATTTTGGTGTTCAACAAGATAGACCGCTACGACCCAGATCCACGCGATGAGTATGACTTGACGCCGGTGCTGCCATCGCAGTTCACGCTAGAAGAGTTACAGTCGACGTGGATGGGGCGTTCTGAGGGGCAGGCGGTGTTTATTTCAGCAGCCAAGGGAACGAATATTGAAGGGCTGCGAGAGGCAATCGCGGAGGCTGTGGTGGCACAAGCGAAGAGTCAACGAGGAGGCAGGTAAGGTGTGAGGGGCGGAGCGCACAATGTAGGGAATGCGAAAGTTTATGGAAAAGGAGTAACTTTGCGACTACGTATGTGTGCGGTAGGTGAAGGAGAAGGGAAGGATTGAGAACATTATAGATGTAGTAGATGGCGATAGAAGGTTCAACACAGCAGGAGAAGCTGCTAAGGGAGGTGGTGTCGGCGATGCAGGCCAAGAAGGCGCGGAGGGTGTCGCTGCTGGATCTGCGGGGTATAGATAAGGCAGTGTGTGACTATTTTGTGGTGTGCCACGCCGATAGTGCGCCCCACATCCGTTCAATAGCCGAGGAGGTGGAGGATCGCGTAGGGTCGGCGCTGGGGGAGTGGCCGCTGCGTATGTCGGGGAAGGAGAATGCGCTGTGGATAGTGATGGACTACTTCACGGTGGTAGTACACGTGTTTTCAACGGCTATGCGTGAGTTCTACGATTTGGACTCGCTATGGTCGGATGCTAAAAGGACGGAGTTTCCTGACGAGGATTAGGAGGGGCAGAGGTGCCATGGTCATGCTCGGAGTGGAGCATTGAAGAAGAATGGAGTAGTTGAAAAACCGAATGGATACAAAAGAAAAAGGGGGACAGCCGGAGGGAGGTCCTAACAAATTAAAGAACCCGAAGCCGCAACCGCCAAAGCGGTTCAACGTTTTTTGGCTATATGCAGCGATTCTAGTAGCCCTTTTGGGAATTAACCTGCTGTATACAGGAGATGGCGCAAAAGAGGTGGATTGGGGCTACTTCCAACGTGAGGTGTTGCAGAAGGGCTACGTGGAGAAGTTGGTGGTGGTACGCAATAAGGGCGTAGCTGAAGTGTATCTGACGGCGGAAGGTCAAAAGCGACTGGCGAAGAAGGAGGGGAAAGAGGATAAGAAGTTTGATCCGAGAAAGCCGGCGTTGGAATTTACTATAGGTTCGCTAGAGGGGTTTGAGCGGCAGCTGCAGGAGGCGCAGCAGAAGGCAGGGGTGTCGCCAGAAAAGATGGTTTACGCCACGTACGTAGAGCGGCCGGATTATTTCGTGAATTTGCTGACGTGGGGCTTGCCGCTGATTCTGTTGGTGCTGATTTGGGTGTTCATATTTCGGCGGATGAGCAAAGGTGCGGCTGGGGGCGGTGCTGGCAACATCTTCAGCATCGGGAAGTCGCAGGCAAAGCTGTTCTCCAAGGGGGAGTACACAAAGGTGGATTTCAGCGATGTGGCTGGCATGGAGGAGGCGAAGCAGGAGGTGCGGGAGATTATTGACTTTCTAAAGAATCCGAAGAAGTACACTGACCTGGGCGGTAAGATACCCAAGGGGGTGCTACTTGTGGGACCTCCGGGGACGGGGAAGACGCTGTTGGCAAAGGCGGTAGCTGGGGAGGCAAACGTTCCGTTCTTTAGCCTTTCGGGGTCAGACTTCGTAGAGATGTTCGTTGGGGTAGGGGTATCTCGGGTACGCGACCTCTTCAAGCAGGCCAAAGAGAAGGTTCCATGTATTATATTCATTGATGAAATAGACTCGGTCGGGCGTTCCCGCTCGAGAAATGCGAACTTTTCGGGCGGGGCAGAGGAACGGGAAAATACGCTTAACCAGCTGCTTACGGAGATGGATGGCTTTAGCCCGAATCAAGGGGTAATCGTCTTGGCCGCCACCAACCGGGCAGACATCCTTGACAAGGCTCTTCTGCGGTCGGGGCGTTTTGACCGTCAGATACATGTGGAGCTGCCTGACTACCCGGAGCGGGTTGAGATTTTCAAGGTGCATCTGAAGGCGTTGAAGTTGGAAAAAGATTTTGACTTGACCTTCTTAGCAAAGCAAACGCCTGGGTTCTCGGGTGCAGACATCGCCAATGTGTGCAACGAGGCGGCATTGATAGCCGCACGGCGTGATGCTAAGGAGGTGGAGAAGCAAGACTTTTTGGATGCGATTGACCGTCTGATAGGGGGACTAGAGCGCAAGAGCAAGGTGCTAACCGACTCTGAGAAGCGAAAGATAGCCTACCACGAGGCGGGGCATGCCACGGTGAGTTGGCATCTAGAGCATGCAAGTCCGCTGCTGAAGGTGAGTATAATCCCGCGTGGGCGTTCGCTGGGAGCAGCATGGTACGTACCGGAGGAGAGGCAGCTGAACACGAAGGACCAGCTGTTCCACGAAATGTGCGCATTGCTTGGTGGTAGGGCATCGGAGGATGAGGTGTTCGGAGAGGTTTCCACGGGGGCACTAAACGATTTGGAGCGGGCCAACAAGATGGCGTACGCGATGGTGGCGTACTATGGCATGTCGCCGGCATTGGCGAATGCGTGCTACTACGACTCTTCAGGAGAGAGCGAATTCTCATTTAACAAGCCGTACAGTGAGGGTACGGCCGTAACGATTGATGCGGAGGTTGCGCAGCTCATATCGAGTGCGTACGCGGAGGCTAAACGTATACTTCGAGCGCATCGTGAAGGTCTAGATCAGCTTGCGGAGCTACTTATTAAAGAAGAGGTGATTTTCGCAGAGGATCTAGAGAGGATTTACGGACCAAGCGTGTCGCATACACGAGAGGAGGAAGTGGCGGAGTCGCTGGCGCGAGAGGTGCAGAAGGAGGAAGAGGCGAAGCAGGGTGAGGCTGGTGGAGAAAATGGGAAGGATGCGGAGAAGTCGGGCAAGGCGGAGGGTGCTTCGTCACATTCGGCAGACGAAGAAACAAGCACAGACGAAAAAGAATAGCTGCGACTATGGGGGAACGTAAGGGGGATTGGGTAGCGCTACGGGAACTCAGTGACATGTTCCAGCTGCAGTCAGATCAGGCACTGCTTGAGTCAGAAGGGATAGCGGCAGAGGTGATGAGCATGCAAGACTCGATGTATCCCTCAATGAGTCGTTACCGGTTGATGGTGCTCGCGGAGAGCGAGGAGCGAGCAAGGGAAATACTAAAGGAAAGCCTAGGCGATGAGTGAGATTCTGAAACGAACTTTGAGCGGCGCTGCATACGTGCTGACGGTGGTGTTGGCCGTTTATTTTGGTTCAGTTTTTGGTCTTCCATATATTTATGGAGTACTTTTCCTCCTATTGATGGTGGGAACGATGTACGAGTTTTACCATTTGGTTACAGTCCATACCTCCAATCGTCCTAACTGGGTGCTTGGGCTCGTGTCGGGGATATTACTTTTTGTGGGTGTTTTTATAGCGGTCTATGCGCCGGGAATGATGTCGTTCAAGGCGTGGATGGTGGGGGGAAAGCTATGCGCTGCATCGTTGGCTTTGCTGCTACTAGTGGCGCCGGCCATCCAAATATTTAGCTCCCATGCGACCCCGATACAGAATTGGGGAACAGCATGCCTGGGGTGGCTATACATCGCAGTGCCATTCTCGATGGCATCTCTCCTTCCGAGGCTTGGCGATATAAATACTACGTGGCAGATGCTCCTGTTCCCGATAATTATGGTGTGGGTTAATGATACGGGAGCGTATCTCGTTGGGCGTTGGTTAGGGAAACATAAACTAATAGAGAGGGTGTCGCCGGGGAAAACTGTAGAGGGTTTCATTGGCGGGGTGCTGTTCACGGTGTTGGCGAGCTTTGTGATGTCCTACGTTGCCAGTTGGGGTTCTGGACTCGTTTGGATTGGGCTGGGTATTGTGGTATCGCTGTTCGCCGTGGTGGGCGACTTGGTGGAGTCGCAGCTGAAACGTAGCCTGTTGGTGAAGGATTCGGGAAAGTTTTTGCCAGGGCACGGAGGATTCCTTGATCGCTTTGACTCGCTTCTATTTGCGCTTGTAGGGGCTGCAAGTTACTACATGCTGGTGTAGTAGCTAGTGAGGCGTTATAGATCCAAAAGAAGAGAGGGGGAAATACCGTGCCAGTATTCCTCCCTCTCTTCTTTTGGATCTAGCTATTTTGCGGCTTCTGCTTTTTTTCTCGAGAGGTTACTGAAACGGAGGCCAGCGGAGAGGCCTCCGTAAATGTAGAAGGGGTGTAGTCTGTCAGGCGAAGTAACTGCACCTACGTGCGCTCCTAAATAGAGAGGCCCATACACAACGTAATAGTAGCTGAGGTCAAGCTCCATCGTCATGATAAACAACTTGCTGTAGTTGTAGTCGTTGCTGTTGTAAACGTATGCGGGGGAGGGGCGCATTAGTGACCATTCTTGCTCATACGCAGCCCCTATACCAGCCCCTAATTTCACTGAGAAAATGTGGCGAGAGTCCTTTTTTACTATTGCAACGGGGTTAAAAACTATGCCGAGATGCCAAAGTCCCGTTACATCGACTACTTTGACTGGTGAAAAACTTGGGGGGAATGAGTCGCTCACCACTGCTGCGCTAAGCATTGAAGCGTATGCCCTATTCGGGGGCTGTTGCATTGTAGCATCAATTGAAATTCCGAGATAGGGAAGGAACATCCATTTTAGCTCTCCCCCAAGGCGAAGTGCTGGTTGTGCCTCAAACAGTTGGTAGCCCATACCAGCGTTGCCCGAAAGGTAAATGCCCTTTTGGGCGAGGGCATCAGAGAAAGATGCTAAGGTTACAAAGAAAGATAACGCAGTAGCTGATAGATACTTGCAAGAAAGATTCATAGCTGTACGGCTTCAAAGAGTTATTAATTTCCCGATGCGAAGGTAATAAAAACTTGTTCCATTGTTTCTTTTTTTTAAGGATGCTACGGGGCGGGGGTGTTTTGCTCCCTGTAGGTTGAACAGTTGGGAGTTACGGGAATTGCGAGATAGAGAGATGGGGGCTGCGAGGCAAATGGGGGCGTTCATTGCCCTCTTTTGATGGTTTTTCAGTGAAAGTAGTGCATTCGAAGGGTCAATTTGCTTCGGGGTGCTATTTTCACATTGAAAAGCGTTACCTTTGCAATGGCGTGAAGTGCAGGGAGAGGTAAAATATAATCAGCGTGAAGAGGATGCGGATACTATTGAAGCTTAGCGGGGAGTCGCTTGCGGGGGCGGCGGGGAGTGGGTTCTCAATGGAAGAGATGCAGCGGTTTGCGAGCGAAGTAAAGTCGGCTGTGTCAGGGGGCGCAGAGGTTGCGATAGTAGTTGGTGGTGGAAATATATTCCGTGGGATGCAGGGGTTGAGTGCAGGGTTTCAGCGGGCCAAGGGTGATCAAATGGGGATGCTGGCCACGGTGATTAACTCAATGGCGTTCGCCCAGGTGCTTGAGTCCGTGGGGCAGCCAGCCACGGTGTTTACCTCTACGCCGATGCAGCCGATTGCGTCGTACTACGCGCTGGACGCTGCTAACGCCGCGCTTGCTGAGGGGCGAGTAGTGTTGATCGGGGGCGGCACGGGGAATCCATACTTCACGACAGACTCGGCGGCGGCGCTTCGGGCGTGTGAATTGCAGTGCGATGTGTTGGCCAAGGGGACGCGTGTGGACGGAGTGTACGATAAAGACCCAGAGAAGTATGCCGATGCCGTACGTTTTGACGAGCTGACCTTCCAAGAGGCGTACAGTAGAAAGCTACGCATCATGGACCTTACGGCGTTCACGCTGTGCCAAGAGAACGGGGTGCCGATTGTGGTATTCAACATTAACACGTCGGGGGCGTTGCTTCAGATAGCGCAGGGCAAGGCCGTGGGAACGAGGGTTAGGTAGGGGATAATCGATTGTAAGAGTAAGAAAAACAGGATACTGACATGGATAAGGACACGTGTGTTGCTCAGATGGAAGAGCAGATGGAAAAGGTGATTACGCACCTTCAAGGGCAATTGTTAACCATTCGTGCCGGTAAGGCTTCAACGAGTATGCTGAACGGCGTACGGGTGGATTACTACGGAACGCCCACGCCGCTGGATCAGGTGTCAAGCCTAGGCACCCCCGATGCCCGTACGATTACGGTGCAGCCATGGGAGAAGAATTTGCTGCCAGTGATAGAAAAGGCGATAATGGCAGCGAATCTGGGCTTTAATCCACAGAATAACGGAGAGATGATACGAGTGCCGATACCACCGCTCACTGAGGAGCGGCGTAAGGACTTGGTGAAGCAGGTGAAGGCGGAAGGGGAGAACGCGAAGGCTGCGCTACGCAATGCCCGTCGCGATGCGAACGATACGTTGAAAAAGCTGCAGAAGGAAGGTCTGGGTGAAGATGCTGCTAAGGTGGCAATGGATAAGGTACAGAAGATTACCGATAGCTTTAACGAGCGAGTTGACGGAGAGACGAGTGCCAAGGAAAAGGAGATAATGACGGTCTAGCCAAAGGAGGGTAGGGCTGCATGATTAAGGTCTCTGCGGTGTCATACCTCAATGCATTGCCGATGGTGTACGGCTTGCAGCGGGGGCCAAATGCTTCGTTGTGGAACGTACGGCTGGAGCTGCCAGCGCAGTCGGCGAGGAGTTTGCGGGAGCAGAGCGTTGATGTGGCCCTTATGCCCGTGGGGGCTCTGCACGCAGTGCCGCATGCGAAGGTTGTAGGAAAGTATTGCGTTGGGGCGGATGGTGCGGTGCATAGCGTGTGTCTTTTCGCCCAGCGTCCATTGTCCGGTTTACGCAAAATCTATTTAGACCCCCATTCACGGACCTCAGCGCAGCTGGTGCAAATCCTGGCGACGCATTATTGGAAGAAAGAGGTGCGTTGGGCAGCGTTAGACTTTAAGTACCTAGAAAAAGGGCTTGCGGGGGATGAGGGGGTGTTGCTGATTGGCGACAAGGTGTTTAGTCTTCGGGAGCGGTACGAGGTGTGCTACGACTTGGCGGAGGAGTGGATAGCGTTTGCGGGGCTCCCGTTCGTGTTTGCGGCGTGGGTCTCAACGCAAGCGATGGCGCCGACGTTAGAAGCTGCGCTGAATGAGGATTTTGCTTGGGGGGTAGCGCATGTTGAAGAGGCCGTGGAGCAGCGGGCTAAGAGGGAGGGGTTGCCTTGTTCCAAAGAGGAGGCCATACGCTATTTGAGGGAAAATATCAACTACGAATTCACCGAAGGGAAGCGGCGTGGAATGCAGCATTATCTGACGTTGCGTGACGAGTTGGCATTGGGGAATCCGATAGGTAGTGCCTTGTGAAATAGGGGGTTAGGGGATGATAACGATATTCTATAAGCTCGGAGACGATATTGTTTACGAGGTAGACGAAGATCTACTTGATACCATCGCCTACAGCGACCTCTTGTGGGTAGACCTCGTTGACGCAACGCACGACCAGCGGGAGAAGGTGGAGCAGTTCTTTGATATCAGCTTACAAACGCGCCAACAGACTGAAGAAATTGAGAGTTCTTCGCGGTACGCCGAAATGGCGGATCGCATCATCGCCAATTCAAACTTCCTGATTGGGCGTGACGATGCCTACGAATCTGCACCTACCTCTTTCATATTGAAAGATAACGTCTTGATATCAACCCGAAAAGAGGCGTTACGTACCTTCGGTGACACCATGCGTAAGTTGAGGTACAACCCTAAGGCTTTTCCCACGGGATACCATGTGCTGGTGGCTCTCTTTGAGACGCGTATTGACCTTGATGCCGACATGGCAGAGGATATAGCAAAAAAGATTTCGGAAATTAGCGGACAGCTCAACGTGGCGAGGGATGGGGACGACGATGAGGAGAATATTTATCGTATAAGTGCGTTGCAGGAAAGCACGATGCTCATGCGTGAGAACATTACCGATAAACAGCGCGTCATCAGTAGCATCAGTCGGAGCAATCGTTTCCCGGAGGAGCTGGCACCCAAGCTTGCAGTGATGCTAAAAGACATAAACTCACTGCTTAACCATACCGATTTTAGTTTCAGCCGATTGGACTTCCTGCAGGATGCCTACATGAGCTTAACCAATATACGGCTGAGTAGAGTGACGAAAACCTTTACGGTTATATCGGTCATTTTCATGCCTCCCACCTTGATAGCGTCTGTTTACGGCATGAACTTTAGCAATATGCCCGAGCTCCAATGGGAGCATGGCTATCTATTCTCCTGGGGGCTAATGGTGGCAGCGGCGCTGGTTGTTCTCTTAATATTCAAGTACAAAAAACTTCTGTAGCCATGTGGCGTTCTATCCATTTCCTGTTTCTCTTTGTCAGTTTTGTAGCGTTGCCCTTCATGCCGTTGAAGGCGCAGGGGAGTGAGAAACGTGTTTTTCTCATTGATATGCGTGCGCCGGTTGACAAAGCCTCCTGGCATATGCTTTCCCGTGGTTTAGAAGAGGCGAAGAAGCACGAGGCGGAGCTGATTGTGCTGTCGCTTAACACGTATGGGGGGCAGCTGGACATGGCAGACTCAATGCGCACCGCGCTGCTCAATTGCCCCATCCCTGTGTGGGCATTCATTGACAACCAGGCGGCCTCCGCGGGAGCTTTGATTGCGTTGGCATGCGATAGTATCTACATGCGGCAAGGGGCTAGCATAGGGGCTGCAACGGTGGTGAGCGGAACCGATGGTATGCCGGTACCCGACAAGTATCAAAGCTTCATGCGCAGCATGATGCGCAGCACCGCGCAAGCCGCGGGAAAGAAGGTGATACAAAACGGAGAGGGTAACGACACGCTCGTATATCGACGCGACCCTAGCATAGCGGAGGCGATGGTGGATCCTGCGCTTTCCGTACCAGGGGTGGTTGATTCGGGAAAAGTGTTGACCTTTTCAACGGAAGAGGCCATTGCCAATGGGTATTGCGAGGGGCAATTCGACAGTGTAAAAGCCATTTTAGCCCGCTACGACATGGCTGGGAGTCATCTAGAAACGTTTAAGCCCACCGGGGTTGACAAGGTGAAGGGCTTTATGCTCTCCCCCGTAGTTTCCGGTATTCTCATCATGCTCATCGTGGGGGGGCTGTACTTTGAGTTGCAAACGCCGGGGGTGGGTTTCCCACTAGTGATAGCGATAGCAGCGGCGGTTGCTTTTTTTGTACCGCTCTATATCGATGGGCTAGTGCAGAACATTGATATCGTCCTGTTTATCGTGGGGGTTGTGCTGCTCCTGATTGAAATATTTGCCATTCCAGGCTTTGGGATAACGGGGATTGCAGGTATAGTAGGGATTATAGCGGGTTTGTCGTTGGCGTTGGTTGACAACGACATGGTGTTCAGTTGGCAACCCGATAGCGGAGTGACGCTCCTGCGTGCGGTGGCTGTGGTGATAGTAGCGCTAACGCTCAGCGCATTCGGTTGTGTTGCGCTCGGTGGTGCCTTGATAAAATCCCCCCGTATCCCTGCGTTGGCATTGCGAAGAAGTCTCTCTCTAGAGGATGGGTATGTCGGGGTTGCGGTGCATGGGGACAGTCTTGTGGGGCAGGAGGGTAAGGCTGAGACCGTGCTGCGTCCCTCGGGGAAAGTGATAATCGGGGGAAAATCGTACGATGCCGTTTCGGTGCAGGGCATGCTGGAGCAGGGATGCGAGGTAGTGGTGGAGCGAGTGGAGACAAATCAAGTCTACGTGCGCCGTAAAAAAGCGTGACATATCGGTAGAGGCTAGCGTATGCAGGGAGAGGTGTCGACTAGGCGCAGGGCCAGTTGGGGATTCCCACAATTTATCTCAAGCCGTTTGCAGGCGAATGGCGGTGCGGGGCATCGCTTGTCGCGTCCCTTCCTGCGCATCGCGATTGTGGCTGTGGCCATTAGCGTGAGCGCCATGCTGATTTCAGTGTCGGTGGCGCGAGGATTTCAGAAGGCGATAGCCATGCGGGCAACCCTTTTTGTGGGGCATGTGCAGGTGGTAAACCTTGATGGCAACGCTTCCTTGGAGCAAGTTCCCATCACTCGGAACGCGGCACTAGAAGCGGATTTACGAAAGATACATTCACTGCGTGCGCTGCAATGCTTCGCCTTGAAGGGGGGCGTGATTAAGACGCAGGAGTCAATGCAAGGGTGCATCGTGAAGGGGGTAGACGAGAGTATGGACTGGTCGCTCTTGGATCCATTTATAGTTCGAGGGCGTTGCCCGAATTTTAGAACCCCTAACGGTGTCAAGGAGGCTATAATTCCCGTGGCGATAGCTACGCGACTCAACCTTGATACGGGGCAACGGCTGACGGTCTATTTTGTGCAGAATCCGCCCCGCGTGCGGCAATTCAATATTGTGGGAGTCTTCTCCACGCAGCTTACCGATTTTGACGCACGCTACGTTTTTGCCCACCTTTCGCACCTACAGAGGGTGAATGGCTGGGACTCCACGCAGATTGGTGGTTATGAACTACATGTGCAAGGAATGGGGGATGCCGATGGGGCTGTGGAGGCGGCTTTTGATGCAGTGAATGACAATTTAGAACGGGAAGGGAAACTGCTTAGGATAGTAGATGTTCGCGACAAGTACGCATCGCTTTTCGGTTGGCTCGATTTGCAGGACGTGAATGTGGCGGTGCTGCTCACTGTGCTTTTGGCAGTGGCGGGGGTGAACATGATAACTGCGCTCCTGATCCTAATTCTTGAACGTACACGCATGATAGGGTTGCTGAAGGCGCTAGGGGCGCATAACCGTCAGCTGCGGACAATCTTCATAATGCAGGCGGCGCATATTTTGCTATGGGGGCTTCTCATTGGAAACATCATTGGGTGTGGGCTGATTGCCGCGCAGCAGCGTTGGGCATTCGTCAAGCTAAACCCTGAGGATTACTACATTGACCACGTGCCAGTGCTGCTTTCCGTTCCTCTCATGCTAGTGGTGAATGCCGTTACCATTATTGTCACGGTTGCCATGATGCTTGGCCCTTCTGGCATAATCGCTAAGATGAATGCTGGGGAGAGCGCAAGATTTGAGTAAGATGGAAGCGGGGGATAGAGATTTCGCATTGCCGTTTACGCACCGTGAATGTTTGACTAGAAACAAGTATGAGCTAACTGTCATTTAGGGAGGTCAGTACAAAATTTTTTATTGCGCGGGTTGGAAGTGTCAAATAAAGAGTTTAGCTTTGCGGACGCTTTAACAGAAGGGTGATGGGGGCGTTTTCGTAACGAAGATGCCCCCATCTTTCTAATGGATTATGCAACATGAAAAAGCTCGTAAAAGCGTATTGTGGGGTTCTAGCTGTATGGCTATTATCCTCAGGTCTTCTTTTTGCGCAAAGCAGCGGACGGGCAACCTATAAGGTCTACAGCGCGCTTTCTCCCGAAGGGTACGAGGCGATACTGGATTTCTCCCCAGAGCGTTCGTTGTATCGAGGAGGAACCTATAAAGGGGAAACGCGTGTACAGGTTTCCAAAAAATTCAGGAAGGAGGGGAATAATAACTACATTGACATCAATGTCTCAACTCCCCCTGACGAGGTGTGCGTCGTGATGAACGCAGGTAAAGACGAACTTTTGTCCTACGAATGGTTGATACGAGGAGGCAATTTGTACGAGTACCTAACGCATGAGTCGCTTCGAGAGATTGAGTGGAATCTTATAGACAGCACTAAGCAATTTGGGCGTTTTACGGCGCAAGGGGCGAGGTGTGCGTTCCGTGGTAGAGAGTACGATGTGTGGTACGTGCCAGAAATCCCAGTCAGTTTCGGTCCATGGAAATTCAATGGACTTCCTGGGCTGATTGTCGAGGCCTGCGAAAGGGATGGGGGCGTTTTTCGCTTTGTTCTACAAGGTGTAGAGGTTAAGGAGGGACATGCGGTGCCAGAGGCTGTATTCCCGAAAAAGGCGAGGCGATTATCTATAGAAGACTACGCCTATTTCCATGATAATAAGGCAGCAGACGAGCGGGATTTGGCGAGTGCCCGTGCTCCGCGTGGTGCCAACGTGACTTCCCTTTCCGATGCGGATGGTGGGGATGAGAGCGATGTAGAGCGGAACTTTAAGGATTTGATGAAGGAATGAGGAGAGGAATGCGTTTTGCCTCCTTCCTAACGTTTTTTCTCTATTTCTCTTTCTTCTGCCTTGCTGCGCCACCTCGCGCTGCGATGGAGCTGCGGGGCAGAGTGGTAGATGCGGAGCGAAACCCGATGGTGGGCGCTCAGGTGCAGCTTTTTGAGGTGGGGAAAAAATTACCCTTTGATTTTCGGTCTACCAACGGACGTGGGGAGTTTACGTTTCGCATCAAGCAGCCGAGAGTAGTGCGGTTGGAGATACGGGCCATGGGACGTGAGGATTTCACGCAGGAGTTAAACCTGTTAACGGTTGCGAATGGGGATTTGGACCTCGGAGATATTTTGCTACAGCCCCACTTCGAAGAGATTAATGAGGTGCATGTGGAGGCGCAGAAGCCAGTGGTGCGACGAAGCGACACGGTTGCGTTCAGGGTGGGGGCTTTTGCGCTTGGCGGGGAGAAGAGTATAGAAGAGGTAATTAAAAACATGCCGGGGATGAAAGTGGAAGGGGATGGCAAAATTCGTTACCAGGGGCGTGAGGTGGAGCGGGTGATGGTGGGTGGGGCTGATATGTTCGGTCGGAATTATCAATTGCTTACGAAGAACTTGGATCCCACGGCGGTAAATGAGGTGCAGGTCTTGGAGCATTTTGAGGAGAACCGGCTGATGCGAAGGCACCGCTCGAGTGAGCGTGTGGCAATGAATATCGCATTGAAGGAGGGGAGAGGCCAGCTGCTAGGCACGCTGCGGGCTGCGTATGGCTATCGCAATGTACACGATGCTCAACTCTCATTAACTGGCCTTTTCAACAGGCTGCAGCTTAACGTATTGGCGAATAGCAATCAGGTTGGGGTATCGCCTGCTGCCAGCGCGTCGGCGTGGCAAGCCCCGCAGGGCTTGCAAGATATAGCAGGGGGTGATTTAGCTAAAGTTGGAGGCGCAAGCAGTAGCGGCGTGCAGCAATTAAGGCCGATAACCGATGTGCAGGGTGTTCAAGCCCCGCTCTCAAATGAGAGGCGCAGGAGGAACATGTCGCATATGCTTTCAACAGGCATGGTGTACACCCCATCCTCAAAGTTTCGCATGAATCTCTCCGGTGTTGGTCAGTGGGAGCAGGATCGGTTTGACAGCGAACTAATGAGCGATTGGAATTTCAATGGGCGATCAATTACTCGGCGCGAGGAGAGTCACCGCGGGAGTAGAACCTATTTGGTAGGTGGTAGGCTAACGCTTGAGGGGCAGGCAAGCGAAATGTCGGACATCCGCTACGATGGAGGGTACAATCTCATTGGAGATGGCAACGTAGTGGAAGGCAAGCTACGAGGCGATACATTGCAGGAGAATGCCACGGCGAGGTGGCAACGAACGGACCATACGCTGCTTTACACCCATAGCCTGGATTCGGCGGGGCTGATACGCGGCGGTCTAGAATGGCAGAGCCAATGGCTAGATCCTCGTTACGCTGCAAGAACAGTGGGGTCATCAGCTCTAGGGTTTACCACGCAAGATGGGGTAGCTACGTGCTATAATCAGACCTCTCATCTTGGGCGTACCCGTTGGATCTATCTTGCTCCGTCCTACAAAGGATTGACGGGGGATGTGCGTCTCGGCGCATCGTATAGCCAGCAACAGCTTCGTGTCTCCGATTTGTGGACTAATGGCGAAACGTACTCCATGGGGACTCTCGACACGTATGCAGGTGGCGCGATTAGCTACACGTACGAGGCGTTTAAGGTAAACGCATTATTTCTGGGGCATGCTTCGCGTAACGCATTGGTTTTAACCCTCCGAGAAAGCATACTTAAACGGTGGGTCTACTACCCCGAACCGAGATTGACGTTGCAGGTGTCGCACCAAGCCCATTTGGGAGTGTTGACCTATGGGTATAACACCTCATTTTCTTCATTGCTAGGCGTGTTGCCGCGCACACTGCTCACTAGCTTCCGGAGCTCTTACGAGGGTGCGCCGACTTTTAGAGTGCATTATGGGCATAGTGCTATGGCTTTTTACTCTTACGGAATTCCCACTTCCCGCATGACGGCAGAGGCATCGTTGCTGTACAATTACAACCCGAATACCAGCACGCAGCGTAACATCGTGATGGCTACCCGCACCTTGGTCTACATTATGGAGGGAAAGCGGAGCGATATGTTGGTCGCAAATGTGAAGGGGGATCTCTTTGTGCCGACCATTGTGACGAACTTTAAGCTTGAGGTGCAGGGTGCGCAGAGCCGTTATACGCAGTACGTAAACGAGTCTGCGCTGGATGTGAGAAGCCGTCAAGTCTTTGCGAGTTTAATGTCGCGCACCAGTGTCCGGGGAGTGGTGGATGTGCAGCTCGGGGGGAATTGGTCAATGGTGCGCTTGGATGCCGATGGGGGCCAGATGGTGCATCACGACATGTCTCAGTTTGCGGAGATTCAGGTGAACGTAAATTCCATGCGCATAGACGCATCGGCAGACCGCGTAGAGGTTGGGATAAACCGAAGCCATAGCAATGCGATATATTTCCTTGATGCGAATGTGGAGTGGGAGGCGATAAAAGAGAGGTTAACGCTTTACGTAGAGGGGCGTAACCTTTTGAACAACAAGTACTACTCCCAACGCAACGATAGCAGTATTGAAACGGTGCAGATGCGCTACGAGATTCCCTCTTTACAGGTATTAGGTGGGTTTCGCTGGAATTTTTAGAGAGCTAATCCTACAAGAATGGGGGCAATGCATGCATTGCCCCCATTCTTGCCAATTTCGACAGTTCCCGTTTAGTTAAATCGATACCCGATGGCCACGTTGAGGTAGATGTTGTACATCGCGAAGGGAATGCCCTTGAACTTATCGTTATCGAATATGGGGATGAGCCCCACCCCGAGCCCTGCGTCAAGCATAATGTTGGCACCGAGATGGTGGGAGCCGTACAGCTCCACGCCGGCATCAAATTTACTGGTTTCGCTGCTAAACTCATAGTCGGCACTTTCAACGAGTATCTTCGTGGAGGTGGGGTCTGTATCGCTCGGACGAGTCCAAAGGTGTCCTTTCTCCACCTTTCCGCCAAATCCCCTCGTCATGGCTAATGCCACGAAGCCGCCCGCCTCAAGGGCGTAGTTCTTAGTAATTTGAAACCCCATGCGCACAGGAATAGAGAAGTACGACATAACCACCTTGGTGACGTTCTCCCCCGTGAATGCCCCTGCGATGATGCTGATTGTGCCACCCGACTCTTGGGGCACTTCCGTTTGGAAGTCTTGTACACCCGCTCGGGTCTTCATGCCCTTATACTCGAAGCGGAGACCCGCGAGCGCGTAGAACCATCCATGAATGGGAAACTTTTTCTCTATTGAGATGGAGGGGGCAAAAATGGGCGCAAAGGAAAGCACCGTGGAGTTCTCCGGTAGCCCGAAGGGGGCGGTAGCTCCCACGTTTAGCCCCACCTTGACGCTGGTTTGTTTCAATGCCACCTTTGAAGCGTCAAGCATCTTCTCAAAGAAATTACGGTTGCGGGGTGTAGCGTAGTTCAGCGCAATGGCTGCGTCGGCGGTGTCGGTCGCGAAGGAGTCAATAGCGTAGATGTAGTCGCGCTTCACAATGACCAGCGTGGTGTCGCAGAGGTTAATGACGCTCAGCGTGTCGCCGAGGATGTTGAGGGCTAAGGTGTCGTTAATGGCCTGTAGGCGAACCGTGTCGCGCTGCGCCGCGGCTTCCCTCGGCAGCAGCACGAGGCAGAAGAGGGAAAGGATCGCGGAGAGAGAAAAGCAACGTATCAATTTGGGATAGAAATTCATGTTGTTCTCTGTTGGTTTACTACCGCGAAGGTACAAGAGATTTGGAATATGCTTGAAAGGCTGCCAGCGGTGCTGTATAGGATTGCGAAAAGACCAACAGAAGCCGATACTTCGCTACATGCTAATATTAAGAAATTTGGTATATTTGCACCCTAAAGTACAGAGAAGAAAATGAGAAAGTTATTTGTGATGGCGATGTGTGGCCTTGCGGTATGTGGCCTCGCGAGCTGCGGTGGCGGCGTGCAGAAGGCGAAAACAGAGGAATCGGCGCAGCAACCATGGACGTTGGAGCAGTTTGCCGACCTTAGGATTATGCGCTATGAGATCCCCGGATGGGACTCGCTGACGCCGCAGCAGCGCGTGCTGTGCTACTACCTCAGCGAGGCGGCACTCTGCGGGCGTGATATTATCTATGACCAGAATGGCGCGGACAACCTAACCATTCGGAGGCTCCTAGAGGCGATGTACCTTGCCAATAGGGAGAAGGAGAGCGGAGAGGAGTGGAACAACTTTGTGGTCTACCTAAAGCGGGTGTGGTTCGCTAATGGCATCCATCACCACTACGCCATGACCAAGTTTACCCCTAACTTCTCTACGTCATACTTCCGTAAGCTTGTGGCTACCACGCCGATGGAGACCCTGCCCGAAGAGATAAGGGATACAACGAAGCTTTTTGCCTACGCCATGCCGGTAATCTACGATTCGCTCTACGCAGCCAAGCGGGTCAATAAGGCGGCGGACCAGGATTTACTACTCTCCTCCGCGATGAACTACTACCGCGGCGTGTCGCAGGCCGAGGCAGAGGCCTACGAGGCGGGCCTTCGGGCGGCAGACCAAAGCGGAAAGCTCCCCGTAGGGATGAACTCGCAGCTGGTGAAGGTGGATGGCCAATTGCAGGAGCGTGTATGGAAAGTGGGGGGCATGTACACCCAGGCCATTGAGAAAATTGTCTACTGGCTCCGCAAAGCGCAGGAGGTGGCAGAAACGCCAGAGCAGGCGAAGAGCATAGGGGAGCTTATCCGCTACTATGAGACGGGCGACCTCTCTACCTTCAATGACTATTGCATAGCGTGGGTGAACGATACGGCAGCGCAGGTAGACTTTGTGAATGGCTTTATTGAGGATTACGGCGACCCGCTCGGCGTTAAGTGCAGCTGGGAGAGCATAGTGAACTTTAAAGACATGGCGGCAACCCATCGCATGGAGACCCTTTCTGCCAATGCGCAATGGTTCGAGGACAACTCCCCCGTTGATGGCAAATACAAGAAGAAAGAGGTTAAGGGCGTTACTGCAAAGGTTATCAACGCCGTGCAGCTCGCGGGCGACTGCTACCCCTCAACCCCGATAGGTATCAACCTGCCGAACGCTAACTGGATACGTAAGGAGCATGGCTCTAAGAGCGTTACGATTGAGAACATCACCTATGCCTACGATAAGGCGGCTGAAGGTAACGGTTTTCTGGAGGAGTTTGCATACTCTCCCGAAGAGATAGAGCGTAGCCGCCAGTACGGCTGCTTGAGCTCCAATGTGCATACGGATCTGCACGAATGCCTCGGCCATGCTAGCGGGCAGCTGATGCCCAATGTGAGCGGCGGTGCGCTAAAGAATTATTCTGCAACGCTAGAGGAGGCGAGGGCCGATCTCTTCGCATTGTACTACATCATGGATCCCAAGCTGGTGGAGCTGGGCATCCTGCCGAGCCTAGAGTACGCAAAGGCGGAGTACGATAGCTATATCCGCAATGGTCTTTTAACGCAGCTCACCCGCATCAAGCCAGGGGAAGAGATTGAAGAGGATCATATGCGTAACAGGGCGTTGATCGCCCGGTGGGTGTATGAGAAGGGGCAGGATAAGAACGTGGTTAAGTTTGAGAAGCGTGACGGCAAAACGTTTGTCACCATCACCGACTACGATGCCCTGAGGGGGCTATTCGGCGATTTGCTGGCTGAGGTGCAGCGGGTAAAGAGTGAAGGTGATTTTGAGGCGGGGAAGGATCTTGTGGAACGTTACGGCGTAAAGGTTGACCCGCAGCTGCATGCGGAGGTGCTGAGCCGCTACGAGGGATTGCATCTCGCTCCTTACGGAGGGTTCGTTAATCCTCGCATTGAGCCGGTGTATGAAGGGGAAAAGATTGTGGACGCAAAGGTTGTCTATGGCGAGAGCTACGCTGAGCAGATGCTCCGCTACAGCCGTGACTATAGCTTCCTGCCGAACCGCAACTAGCTGTTGCTCTGTGCATGCTGGTTCATGCTTCAGCGTGGGCTAGCATGCACAGCAACTCGTGGAAAAGTTTATAGATAGGTAAGAGGAATTATAAAATATGAAAGAGACACCATTAACGAGTACGCACATCGCGCTGGGCGCTAAGATGGCGGAATTTGCGGGCTACAACATGCCCATAGAGTATGAGAGCATTGCTGCGGAGCATAATGCGGTGCGGGAGCATGTGGGGGTGTTTGATGTATCGCACATGGGAGAGTTTTGGGTGAAAGGGCCTAAGGCGATTGAGTTCCTGCAGCGTGTGGCTGTGAACGACATCTCGGTGCTGAAGGATGGTCAGGCGCAGTATAACTGCATGACCAAAGAGGACGGCGGCATTATAGATGACTTTATCGTTTATCGGATCAATGCTGAAACCTTCCTGATGGTACCCAATGCGGCCAATCTCCCCAAGGACTGGGCGTGGTTGAGCCGGCATGCCGAGGAGATGGGGTTGCGCCCTGGGAAGGAACTCTACGACGCTTCTGACGAGATGGGGCTCATCGCGGTGCAGGGCCCCGATTCGCTAAAGGTGGTTCAGAAGCTTGTAGATGAGCCGATAGATGCCATCAAGTACTACACCTTTAAGAAGGTGAACATTGCAGGGGTAAAGGAGGCCATCCTCTCCATGACGGGCTACACAGGCGAGAAGGGGTGTGAAATCTATCTCGCCAAGGAAGATGTGAAGCACGTGTGGGATGAGCTTTTCAAGGCGGGTGCAGAGTTCGGCATTAAGCCCTGCGGCTTAGGTGCGCGCGATACGCTTCGTCTTGAAATGGGCTTCTGCCTCTACGGCAATGACATTTGCGAGACAACCAACCCCATCGAGGCGGGGCTGGGTTGGATTACCAAGATCCTGGATGGCAAGGAGTTCATCGGGAAGGCGGCCATTGCCAAGGTGAAGGAGGAGGGCTTTACGCGAAAGCTGGTAGCCTTTGAAATGGTGGATCGCGGCATACCGCGCCAGCATTATAAGATTTACAGCCCAGACGGAGAGGAGATAGGGGAGGTGACCTCTGGCACGCAGTCGCCCTCGTTGAAAAAGGGCATTGGGCTAGGCTACGTGAAGCGTGGTTTCCATAAAGTTGATACGGAGATATGCATTGAGGTTCGCAAAAAGCACCTCAAGGCGAAGGTGGTGAAGCTACCGTTCTATAAGAAGGCGTAGCGTTGCGATTGTAGTAAGTAGTTAGTTGTTGGGGGTGGCGTGCGCAGCGATGCGTGCGCCACCTTCTTTTTGCTAGGCTGACAGGTTAAAAAATGCGAATCTCAATCACTCATTGAGTTAAGAGGTGCAGCATTTCAATTCTTTCTCAGCTATGCAGCCCCGTCCGTAGGACGGTCTCTCAATAGCAGGGGGTTTTCAAACCCCCGGATTCTTGCCCGCAAGGCAAGCCAGTCTGAAAGACTGACCCTGACGGTCGTCACGACAGATATTTGCGTTAAAAACGTATTAATGAACAGGGGCATCGGTCAGTCTGTGCTGCGGTGTCTCGCAACCTATTTCGGTGCGGTTTTGCGACAGAAAACGCAGATGGTCCATGGGGGCTATAGAGACCAACCTGTGCAATTCTTTTCCTTAAATCTCCACTCTGGGTAGATTCCCGAATGGCCAGAGACACCAGCGAAAAAAAACGGCTGGAGGCTAATGCCCCCAGCCGCCTACACCTACGCACCGCCGTAGGCATAAACCTCCTAGTATTTGTTTTTACTTGTCATAGGATGGTAGCTTTTTCCATTTCAAGAAGAAGCTTTGCGGTACCCGCCTTATTGACAATAATAGTGCAGTAGAGTTTAGTGCCCTTTTCTATTCTGACCTCGGTTAGGGTCAAAGGATCACTGCCAGTACCGATTGGCTTTATTACAATTTTGTCGCCCTGTTTTATATATTTTCCGCGTAGTGTCTCGTTTCGAACAGTTTTAATTTCCACCTTGCGCCATCCGAGTTCCCGAGCCACAGCCACATTGGTAAAGGTGAAGCTTTTATATACCGATGCCTCTTCCGATTTCCATTTGTCCTTACCAGTACGTATCTTCATTTCAGATGAAGTCACATTCCAACCACCCACTATTGCGTCTATTTCCGTCACCGTCACCTTGCATTCCGCTGTTTTGTTTCCATCCGCCGTGGTCACTGTTATTGAGGCTATACCCACTGCCATCGCCCTTACGTCCCCCTCGCTATCCACCGTGGCAATCGCCTGATTGCTGCTGCTCCACGTTACGTTCTTGTTGGTGGCATTCGCAGGGGCAACCGTTGCCGTGAGCTTTGCACTTTTCCCCTTTGTCAGTGTTAGCGTGGTTTTGTCAAGCGATACGCCGGTGACTGCCACGCTTGTTCCCGTCACCGTTACCGTGCATTCCGCTGTTTTGTTCCCATCCTCCGTGGTCACCGTGATTGTGGCTGTCCCCGCGGCATTTGCCGTTACCTTCCCCTCGCTGTCCACCGTGGCAACCGCCCCATTGCTGCTGCTCCACGTTACGTTCTTGTTGGTGGCATTCGCAGGGGCAACCGTTGCCGTGAGCTTTGCATTCTCTCCTGCGGTCAGCGTTAGCGTGGTTTTGTCAAGCGATACGCCGGTGACTGCCACGCCTGTTCCCATCACTGTCACCTTGCATTCCGCTGTCATGCCCCCAGCCTTCGTGGTCGCCGTGATTGTGGCTGTCCCTGCGGCATTCGCCGTTACGTTCCCCTCGCTGTCCACCGTGGCAATCGCTGCATTGCTGCTGCTCCACGTTACGCTCTTGTTGGTGGCATTCGCAGGGGTAACCGTTGCCGTGAGCTTTGCATTCTTGCCTGCGGCTAGCGTTAGCGTGGTCTTGTCAAGCGATACGCCGGTGACTGGTATCCCTACCGTTACGGTGCATGTGGCTGTCTTGCCCCCATCCTTCGTGGTCACCGTGATTGTGGCGGTCCCCGCGGCATTCGCCGTTACCTTCCCCTCGCTATCCACCGTGGCAATCGCTTCATCGCTGCTGCTCCACGTTACGCGCTTGTTAGTGGCATTCGCAGGGGCAACCGTTGCCATGAGCTTTGCGTTCCCTCCCGCAGCCACTGTTAGCGTGGTTTTGTCAAGCGATACGCCGGTGACTGCCACCTTTGCTGCCGTCACCGTCACCTTGCATTCCGCCTTTACGCTCCCTTTGTCGTTCGCAGTGGCCGTCACCGTAGCCTCGCCCGCCTTTATCGCTGTAACTGTGCCGTCCTCTACCGTTACCACGCTCTTGTCGCTTGTGGACCACGTTACCGACTGATTCTCGGCATCGGCCGGCGCGATCTCCGCCGTTAGGACCTTCGTCTCCCCTTCGACTAGCGTTAGCGTCGTCTCGCTGAGCGAAACCCTCTCGACCAGCACCGGCTTCTTTTCGCAGCCCCATAGCACCGCCATCAATGCAATTACTAAATATACAGAAAATCGTTTCATCATACATCCCTCCGTTGATTGGTTCCACATCGTATTCGTTCCTCAAGGTATTGCATTACCTCCCTGCAACTGGCGCCCAATGTAAAGCTTTCTCCAAAAAGAAAAATCCTGCGTTTGCTTCCCAGTGGGCGGGTTCTGCGCGCCCGCTCCCTACAAACCTGCGCCAACACAAGCATTAATGGACTATGCTCATATCGCCTTATATTTTTAATTTTTGAAAGATTGCACGAAATACGTATCACTCTGCTCGTTAGAATTCAAGAGAAGCACCAATATTTGCCTTTCTTGAACTCCCCGATTTTGAAGAATTTGGGGAGTCTTGGGGAGGCCGCTCTTCATCCTAGTTGGCATGGGGGTTATGTAAGGCTTGAGCGGAGCGATCCGCCAGAGCCAGTCTTTCAGACTGGCTTGCCCTCGTGGGCAAGAATTCGGGGGTCTGAAACCCCCTGGCTATTGAGAGACCGTCCTACGGCTAGGGCTGCATCACTCTTGAATGCTTGCACATCATTAATCTGGGGCCATCGGCCAGCCGTGTAGGAATGGCAAACCGCG